>Ga0049113_10000036_pt1 | contig 31855 bp, 26 predicted proteins | sample WorMettanBELIZE1_FD_55214 | JGI IMG/M metagenome (GOLD analysis project Ga0049113, IMG submission 55214) | Marine gutless worms symbiont microbial communities from Max Planck institute for Marine Microbiology, Germany - Olavius tantulus BELIZE.1 | ecosystem: Host-associated > Annelida >... | reverse complement strand
AGGAGAAAGTGGCCCGGCACTACGGCAAGAGGCCGGTGCAGTTTACCCTGTTCCTTAAACCGCCCAAGGACTGACCTGTAGGACCTGCGTCTTTCGCTCGCCAGATTCTGTAGCGGCTAACTAAGTATATAGGTCCCTAAAATTATTCGGTAGTATTGGGCACGCCCGCCGTCCTTGGCGGGCTTTGCCAAACCTACGATCCTTATTTTGAATCCACAGATTTTCTCAGATGAGAAACGAAATAATCTGTGAAAATCTGCGCAATCTGCGGATTTATAAGCAGGCCCCATTCGGCTTTGCACCCTTCGCGCCTTTGCGGTTCAAACTGCCTCGCGGTTATCCGCCGAATCCAACGTACCCAACCAACCGAAATCGTCCAGAATCGCATAGACGGCCGGGACAAGAAACAGGGCCGCGAGGGTGGCTGTGGCGAGGCCGAATGCGAGGCTGGCGGCCAGGGGGATCAGGATTTGGGCCTGGAGGCTCTTTTCCAATAACAGGGGGGTAAGACCGGCGATGGTGCTGATGGAGGTAAGCAGGATAGGCCGAAAGCGTTCCCGTCCCGCCTGCTTGGCCGCTTGGGGCACCGAAATGCCTTGCGCGCGGGCTGCGCGGATGAAGAAGACCAGCAGGATGGAGTCGTTGACCACGACGCCGAACAGGGAGGCCATGCCGACGATGCTGGGCAAGGTGAGATCGAGCCCAAGGGCCAGGTGCCCGAACACTACCCCGATGAGCGCGGTGGGGATGACCAGCATGACGGTGATGGGGGCCAGATAGCCGCGGAACTGAAGGGCCAGCAGCATATAGACGCCGATCAGCCCGAGCAGGACGTTACGGCCGATGGAGACGCTGGTCTCGGCCGCTTCCTTCCCTTGTCCTTCCTCCTCGAAACTCAGCTCCGGGTAGCGTTCGAGCAGGCGCGGTACAAATTCCGAGTCGGCCAGGGTCAGGAGTTCTTGGGTATTTGCCAGGCTGCGGTCGATGTCCCCTTGGATGCTGACAGCGCGCTGACCGTTTATGCGGTGGATGCGCGCCCAGCTGCGTACTTCTTCGATATCGGCGACGACCGATAGGGGGATCAGGGCACCGTCGGGGCCGATGATGGGGAGTTCTTCCAGGCTCTCGGGTCCGGTACGGTCCGCGGCCACCAGCCGTAGATTCACCTCATAGGACTCGGGTCCCACCGGAAATTCGTCTACCTTGATGCCCTGGAAGGCTCCGCGTATCTGATCGGCTACGGCCTTGGCATCCAGTCCCAACACGCCCGCACTCGGTTTGAGATGCAATCGGTACTCGCGTTTGCCGGGACGCAGGTCGTCGCTCAGGTTCAAGACGCCCGCCAAACCCAGCAGCCACTCCTGGAGTTCAGTTGACGCGGCCTTGAGCCGATCCAGGTCGTAGCCGAGTAACCGCAGGTCGATGGCGCGGCCGCCGGGGCCGATAGCAGGCTCGGTGAATTTGACGGAGATGACATCGGCCAGCTGACCGATTTCCTCTCGCCAGAGGTTGAGGAACTCGTCCAGAGGAGCGTCGCGGAGCTCGGCACTCAACAGGTCCGCGACCACGCGGGCTACGTGGGGGCCGTTTTCGTAGGCGTCCGGATTCTGGCCGAAGATGACGGCCCGGTTGCGCACCAGGTCTTGTCCTTCGGGCTGGCGCGATTTGAAGTGCCGATTGACCCGGTCCAGGGCCGACGTCAACCGCTCGACCACCTGTTTGGTACGCGCCAGCGGCGTTCCCTGGGGGAGCAGTACCCGGGCTTCTACCAGGTCCCCGTCCAGGTCGGGGAAAGGCATGAATTTGAGCTTACCCCCGGCAGGCATTGCCAACGCCAGAATCAGGAGCATGAGGATCAGGCCTAGGGTAAGGTAACGATAGTCCACGGCGCGGTCGAGCCAGGGCCCGAATCTTTTCTCACAGAACCGCTCGAAACCGCGCTCGAAGGCGGCCCGGAAACTGGATGGCGCACTCCGCTTCATGTGGGCCAAGGAGTGACCCAGATGGTTGGGCAGAATGAAAAAGGCCTCCACCAGGCTGACCGAAATGACCAGGATGAGCACCAGGGGCATGATCCGCAGGATCTGACCGATCTCGCCGGTAATGAAGACCAGGGAGCCGAAGATCAAAAAGGTGGTGGCGAAGGACGAGAGGACTCCCGGCAGAACCTGCTTGGCCCCGGCGATGGCCGCATGCATGGGGGCATCGCCCTGGGACAGCCTGGCGGCGATGTTCTCGGCGATCACGATGGCATCGTCCATGAGCAGGCCGATCCCGATCAACAGGCCCACCATGGAGATCATGTTGATGGTAACCCCCACTATAGGTAGGACAAAGAGGGCGCCGAGAAAGGAGATGGGCAAGCCCAGGGTGACCCACAGGCTGTAACGGATACCGAAGAACAACCAGAGCACCAGGAACACTAGGAGCAGGCCCTGGGTACCGTTGCGCACCAGCAGGTCCAAACGGTCCTGAACAACCGAGGCACGGTCTTGGGTCAGGGTCAAGGTGATGCCCGTGGGGGCGCGTTCACGCTCGGCGGCAAGGAAATCCTTCACCGTAGCCAGTACCACCAGCACGTCCTGAGCGCGGGTCTTGGCGATATCAAGCATCGCCGCGCGGCGGCCGTTGAAGCGGATCGCGTCTTCGTCCCGGTCGAAGCGATCGCTGATCGCAGCGATTTCCCCTAGGCGGATCGCCGCGCCGGTGGCGCCCGAAATCACCACCAGATCGCGGAAGGCATCGGCGTGCTTGCGTTGATCGTCGAAGCGCAGCAGCAGGTCTTCGGAGTCGCCTTCCAGACGCCCTGCCGGGCTGCCGACGCTATGCCGGCGCAGTGCATCGGCAACTTGGTTGGCGGACAACCCATACTGACGCAGGCGCCAGGCCGGGATCTCGATACGGATATGATGGTCGGAGAAGCCGCTGACCGTCACCTCGGCAACCTCGTTCAAAGCCAGCAGCCGGTCCTTGATGTCCTCCGCGTAGGCCTTGAGGGCCACCGGGTCCTCGGGGCCGGTCACGGCAACCGAAACCACCGCTTCGGTACGGCCCAGCTCCGTGATTATCGGCGGTTCGGTCTGGTCGGGGAAATCGTCGATGGCGTCCACATCGGACTTCACGTCGTCCAGGAAGCGCGCCATGTCCGAGCCTTCACGCATCACGGCGGTTGCCGTACCGATGCCCTCGCGGGCATCGCATCGCAGCTCGTCGAGCTCCGAGATGCCTTCCAGGGCGTCTTCCAGGCGCCGGCAGACAGCATCTTCCACCTCATCGGGCGTGGCCCCCCGGTAGGGGATGCGAATCTCGATCTTGTCGTTTCGGATCTCCGGAAAGGTCTCACGCTGTAAACCCGGTACCGCGGTCAGACCTAAGATCATGATGGCAGCCATGAGCAGATTGGCCGCTGTGGGGTGGCGGACGAACCAGGCGATCACGATCCGTCTCCCCTAGCGGCGGCGAGCGTCGCAGCCAGTTCCTCATCAAGGATCGGTTTCAACAACATACCTTCCACCGCCGGTATCAGGTCGGAGACCAAGACCCGCTCGCCGGGCGTAAGTCCCTGCTCGATAACGGAGAGCTGCCCCTGACTGAACAGCACTGTTACCGGGCGTCGGCGCAGGCGATTATCCTGGTCTACCACCATCACCGCCCCGTCGCGGACGGCCGCACGCGGTACCAGGATGCGAGCCTGATGCGACTTGCCACGCAGCACCACCTGCACGAACATCCCCTTGGACAAAGGGGGCCGGTAGCCGGGTATGACTTTCTTGTAGGGATAGTCCACCGCTACCACCACGCCGATGGTGCGAGTCTGAGCATCCACCGCGTCGTCGAAGCGCACGAACTGGGCCTCCCACTCGGCCTGGTAGTTACCCAGATCCAGCCGTACTAGGGGGGAGAAGCCCAACATAGTCGTCAACTGCTCGCTCAGCCGGACCGGGTCGAGCTCGAATTCCGGCCGACCCAGGAACAACCGACGCAGGGAAGACATGGCCATCTGGGCCTCAATCTCCACCCGGTCCACCGCATCCCCCGCGAACAGGGTTTGGCCGACGGAGACGAACTGCTCGGTTTCCACCTTCAAATCGGCTACCCGCAGGTCGAAGGGGGCGTGGATGAGGCTATGCGCCAAATCACGTTCCGCGCGCTCGACCTTGGCCTGGAGCATTTTTCTGCGCACCGGGATCAGGGCCAGGGTATTCTTGAGATTCTGCTCTGCGGCTTGGACACCGAGCACGGCTCGCTCCGCTTCATCCACGGCACTTTTCGATGTGGTGCCCTTTTTTATCAACCGACGGGCGCGCTCCAGCTCCTGTTGGGTGAGGGCCAGGTTGCGTGTCTCGATCTCCAGGGAGGTCCGGGCGTTCTTTGCCTGTACCGTCAGCTCCGCCAGCTCGGCTTCGGCCTCGGCCAGGGCCAGCTTGTAGTCCACGGGATCGATGCGCAAAAGCTCCGTCCCCGCCGCTAGGATCTCGCCGTCGCGCAGGCGGGGATGAATCCGGATCACCCGTCCCTTGACCTGGGTCACCGCCTCCCAGACCCGGGCCGGACGCACCGGGCCATAGCCCTCGGCGATCGGGATCAGATCCAGCTCCAGGGCCTCGATGACTCGCACCGTGCGCGTCGGTTCGCCACGCTGTAGCGTCGCCGGCGGCTCCTTGCCGGCGGTGATCCACAGCAAGACAAGCACCCCGAACGCAAGTGGGGGCACCAGCAGCAACTTACGCCACAGGGACGAACCCTCCGTCGTCATGATCGGTCTCTGGTCGCCGGCTATCGGATCGTAGATACTCTCCGGTATGGACGAAGCGGGCGGGGAGCCAATCGACGTACAGACTCGTGGTCTAGTTGACTCACGGCCTCAGGATGGGACGGCTTCCCAGGTACCCATTATTAAATCCTTATTAAATCCTTTTATTGCCTTCCGCGGGATCTCCCTCGAAACAGAACATACAAGATACTCTCCGGCATGGGCGAAGCGGGTAACCATCCTAACGGTTTTTTCTGTTCGGTAGAACTTCGACCAGCGCCCTCGGTACCGGCGGCCGGTGGATGTGCTGATTCTGGGGACCGAGAAAGGCGCCAAGACCATTACCGCGTAGCCCGTATCTCACCGGGGATCCTTGCCCTGATAGAATTCTCGGAACTATGCATGCACACGAATAAACTCGAACATTGGGAATTTTTTCCGCGCATCAAACTATTTCCTCTGGAGGGTAGGTGCTCACCACATCCTACGCGGGCTGTTAACAGTTTATTTTAGCAGAGTTTATTATTCGGTAGCCCCGTAGTGGCTTGCCGAACGACCACATATTCCGTAGCCTTATTGTCTACACGTCCAACCACATCAAGGTAGCCTCTCCGCTCATGGATACCAGCATCGACAGTGCCCGCTTCAACATGGTCCAGCAACAGATCCGACCCTGGAACGTCGCGGACGACAGGGTGCTGTCGATTATGGCGGAGATCCCACGAGACCAATTCGTTCCGATGGCCTATCGCAATCTGGCCTATGCGGATATGGAGATCCCCATCGGAGAGGGGCAAACCATGCTGGCACCCAAGGTAGTGGCCCACATGCTGCAAGCCCTAGACATCCGCACGGACGACAAAATCCTGGAGATCGGCACCGGGACCGGTTATGTAACGGCCTGCCTATCCCATCTCGGCGGCCATGTCGTGGGCATGGAGATCCATGCCGACCTGGCGGAACAGGCGCGGACGACATTGCAGGCGTTGGGGCCGCAGCGGCTAGAGGTGCGCGTCGGGGACGGTCTCGAGGGGCCGGTGGACGGACACCCCTTCGGCGTGATTGCCGTAACGGGCTCTCTACCAGACGTCACGGCACTGGGGGTGCTGGAAGGGCAGTTGACCCTAGGTGGACGCCTGTTCGCCGTCGTCGGCGAAGAACCGGTCATGGAGGCCCTGCTTGTGACCCGTGTCACTGACCGGGATTTCCGCCGTCAGTCACTGTTTGAGACCAGTGTGCCTGCGCTGGAGAAAGCCCCGGAGCCAGAGCGTTTCGTCTTTTGATTCCTAGATTGAAGACGAAGTGCCGCCAACCGCCCTTGGTAAACTATGTAGGCTGGACCCTCCAACGGCTGCTGGACCGGCACTTCTGCACAGAACAGAGCACCTTTCTCGGCCTGCGGTTACCGTGGGAGTATGTCCGGCTAGACTTGGGTGTGTTCGCCTATCGGGCGGCTCGGGCTAGGCGGGTGGTTTTCCCAGTGCACCCTCCACCAAGAAAACTCACACCGGATAAATCGGAGCGGGAAAACCCAAGCCATCCCGACCCGGCATGCTAGTACCTAGTTTCAGTCTATCTTTCTTGCACAGGACTAGCCGCATCGTAACAGAGTACTATCCGCCGATGCTAGTTACGGTCGGGGTTCGCTTAGCGATAGGAATCTGGTCTACCCCATAGTAGACGGAGATCTGGTAGGCCAAGGTGATGGACATCCCCAGCGTGACCAAGATCAAGAGCACGGAAAAGAGATCAAGCCTACCCTTCTTACGTTCCTGGACCATAGACGTACCGACGAAGTATCCAGTTTTTACAGTCCTTCAACTTTGCAAAGTTTACAACAATCGCAAAACAAATAAAGCATAATTCCAAATCCATGGCGACTTACGCGATCGGCGACATCCAAGGCTGTTACGAAAAACTGCGGCAGCTGCTCGATGGTCTTCGGTTCGATCTGACCCGAGACCGGCTCTGGTTTGTCGGCGACCTGGTCAATCGGGGCCCTGATTCTCTCGCCACATTGCGCTTTGTCAAGGAACTCGGCGATCGTGCCCTCACGGTCCTCGGAAACCACGATCTGCACCTGCTCGCGCTGGCGGCCGGCAACTCGAAACGAGCAAAAGAGAACACCCTTGCCCCGGTACTTCAGGCAGCGGATCGGGACGAGTTGCTGCATTGGGTGCGCCACCGCCCCCTGATGCATTTCGACGAGCACAAGAATTTCGCCCTCATCCATGCGGGACTCCCGCCTCAGTGGGATCTCCGCGACGCCTTGTCCTATGCCCACGAGGTGGAGACAGTGCTCCAGGATCCCGATTATCCGGACTATCTGGACGTCATGTACGGCAACGAGCCCGCCCGTTGGTCCGACGCGCTTTCCGGTATGGAGCGCCTGCGCTTTATCACCAATTGTTTCACTCGTCTGCGTTACTGTGACGCCGACGGGACCCTGGCCCTGAAGGAGAAGGCCGCTCCGGGCTTCCAAACGTCCGGATATCTGCCCTGGTTCGCCGTACCGAATCGGGCAACCAGGGATATACGTATCATCTTCGGACACTGGTCGACGCTGGGCTATGCGGCTGAGCACAACACCTGGGCGTTGGATACTGGCTGTGTGTGGAGAGGTCGGCTAACCGCCGTTCGGATACATCGAGAAGGACCCAGCGGGCCTATTTCCGTTCCTTGCACATGATCCGCGGCTGTACGCCCCGACGCTCCATTGCGGGCTCTGAGCCATAAAAGGTGAAATCTTCTCATATTCAATCTGACCTGGCATCCGGTTTCGGTCTATTCTTTCTGTACGATGTGGCTAGCCCTGCTTTATCCGATAACCGGCGGAACCGGGGATTATGCGAGGCGCAACCCATATGAGGAACACGGCGATGCCTGCATGGCAATCGGATTACGTGGACGCGGCGGTACACTGTCACCAAGATGGAGATAGCTAATTCCTGCGCCAGTAGACACACTTCACTGGGGCGATCCTATCGCCGTCATGCATCGTGTTGATGTTAATGAGGAGCAGGTCGATATCCCGGATTTGTTTCGGGTCGCGGCCTCCATCGGAAGCCGCAGTGGGGTCGCCCGATTCGGTGATGGTCGTGAAACCATCGCAAGCCCTGAAACGGTGACTGAGCCGAAGCCTGCCTAGGCTAGGATGACGCCTGCCGGTAGACGGGCAGGAATCCCAATATCGGATGTTGGAGCTCGTTCCTCACCCCAAATTACATTTTTCAACGAAGTTGCACCTTAATGTTCCGAACGATTCGCGTGCAACGGGTATAGACAACCAACCCGAGGAGATTCGATGTGACCACTCCATTCATCGCGGTCCTGATGGGATCCGATTCCGATCTGCCCACCATACAGGCCACCTTGGACGTGCTGTCCAAGCTGGAGATTCCGCACGAGGTGAAAATCACTTCCACCCATCGCACGCCGGCCACCACCCATGCCTATGTGAAGGACGCGGAAGGGCGTGGCTGCGCCCTCTTCATCGCGGCGGCCGGCCTGGCGGCCCACCTGGCCGGGACCGTCGCCGGGCTTACCCTCAAGCCGGTAATCGGTATTCCCTTAGATGCCGGACCTTTGAAGGGGATGGATTCGCTGCTGTCCACGGTGCAGATGCCGGGAGGTATCCCCGTGGCCACCGTCGCCATCGGCAAGGCCGGGGCCAAGAACGCGGGCTATCTGGCGGCCCAGATCCTGGCCCTGGGCGATGCCGATCTGGCCCGACGGATACGGCTGGAGCGGGAAGATAACGCCCGTACGGTACAGGCCAAGGATGCGGAGCTGCAACACCAGCTGCCGGGTCGAACAGGTGCAACTGAATGATAAACACTGCTGAAACAAACTATTGGCAGGTCAGTCAATCGAAGGAGTTAGGTAATCGGCCCAACCTTTTGGAGTGGGCCGGCAAAGCGCCGCGACCGGATCAATCCCCAGCAATATGCGCTACGAGAACGGCATTTGCTTAAGAATCGGTGGTAAGACGTTTCCCACGCAGCGCGGCGACAGCGCTTTGGTTGTCGGGTGGTCCTGATCCACAGCGGCGACGGCTTGGTGCCGGTCGCCGGACCGGTGTTACTAAGCCAATCGTCGAAGAATCACCCGCGGCACCGGGCAAGCCAGTTGGCCGCCGCACGCCGAAGGACCGTCGGGGCAAAAAAATTCGCCCCGACGGTCAGATTTATACGTGCCCACCTGAAAGCCTGCCGTCGTTATCTCTGACAAACTACCGTGCTCGGTGGTTGCAATGACCAGTCTGGGGTCAAGTCTCCGTGGTTATGGGGATGACGGTAATGTCTACCCGGCGGTTGCGACGACGACTCGCTTCGGTCTCGTTGTTCGCGACGGGCTGGTCCTCGCCGTAACCGATGGCACTGAGGCGACCGGGATACACCTTCTCACCGAGCAGATAGCTTTCTACCGCCTGAGCGCGCCGCTCCGACAGCTCCTGGTTGTGCTCATTCGAGCCGGTACTGTCCGTATGGCCGGCGATGGTGAGTCGAGTTTTCCCGTATTTGTTTACGACACCCGAGATCTTGTCCAGGGTGCTGTGGAAACCGGGTTTGATCCGGTCCGAATCCACCTCGAACGTGGTCTCGCTGGTCATTCCGACCAACAACCGGTCGTCGGGAAGGGGCTCGACGCGGATGGTGCCGGCGACAATTTCCGGGGCCAGCAGCTTCTCGAAGTCACGGCGCTGTTGCTCCATGTAGTGGCCGATCAGACCGCCGGCCAGGCCGCCCCCCACCGCCCCGACCACAGCGCCCTTGGCCGGCTTGTCTGCCACCACGGCGCCGACGGCAGCGCCGGTAATAGCGCCAATGGCAACCCCCGCCTGGGTCTCCGTGAGTGGCTGCCGGTTGCCATACTCGTCGGTGGCACAAGTGGCTAGCAACAGGCTGCTGAAAAAGAGTACGGCACTAGGCCTTATCCAAGGTTTGCTCATCAATCGGTCTCCCAACAAGAAATCCCATGAAAGAATCGCCGTAGCACTTTGTGCGGCCTGAGTGGAATGGTATCAAAGTGGGCCCCTAGCCGTGCTGTTTTTCTGCCGCTAAATCACCGGCTTCCAGTCACCTTGTAAGGGATGGACCCTGATCCCCATAAAATCCACCCTCGTCGTCAGCCCGTAGGGCGGGTCAGACACATGCCAGGCGACGTAATTACCGCGACAGCGGGAGCGCCGCACCCGCCGGACGGCAGCCCGTAGATCAGGTCAGGGGTGACCGCTACCCGACGGCGGTGGCCGGCAGACGGCGGATGGCGCAAGCTTACTCTGCTCTGCGCGGGCTATAACTCATTATTTTAGATTTGTAATTACGGGGATATTTCAGAGTCCGTGCTCGATTTTTCGCGCAGCGCACAAACTCGACTATTTGTAAAGCTGCAGGTAAGCTGCAGGTCAGTCAAGGAATCCTACATAGCAGGGGCAGACCGAGCAGATCCCTGTGCCTACCTTCAAAGAGCGGCCCATTTCTTCCAAACGTCGGCCTTTCTCATCCGGTGGTCAGCCATTGTCAGTTTCCGATGATTGGGGCTATCGGGGTTATTGCACCAACCCATGCTCCGAGCCATCACCTTTTTTCCGTCGTCGGAGAGCTTACGCATCCCGCCCCAGAATCGGCAGGTCGCGCAGGTGTCCTCCAACGTGGCATCGACCGCAAAATCTCCTCCAGGTCCGCCGTGCTCATGCCCGTGTTTGTGGTCGTGTTCTGCGTGTTTATGTTCGCACTCATCCGACGCTCGTGCGCCCATCGAGGCGAGCGCGACCGTACCGATGAGCAGTTTTCCCGAAGCGGCCAAAAAACCGCGGCGTGTTTCGAGTGACATTGGGTACCTCGTTTTGGATTTGCAGGGGTTGTTACGCCTTGACCAACCAACCGACGGCGAAAAGCCGTCCTTTTTGGTCGGTGAAGTAGAAAGCCAAGCGTTCCGCGTCCGTAGATTCGGCCTATCCGTTCCCGCCCCTTTCATTGCTTCAATGCTCCCCATGCGTTGTTAGCCTCTGCGTGACAGACCGCAGCTACATGGTTATCGGCAATGATCATGGCAGCCACCTTATCAAACTGCTCGACTGACCCAGCATGGCCCGGAACACCAGAGACGCGGAGAACGCAAAGAATGCGATAAAAAACGTGGGTCCGCAACCGGAGCGTGGCGGGTATTTGTCATGTGCCAACGATCAGCACCCTAATCATTTAGAGTTGTTCCCGATGTAAGTATTTAAAAATCAATCGGTTATATTGTAACTGAGGTCGACAGGGTAGTCGTTGACCAGAAAACAAAAGATTAGACGCCAAATGGCCCTCTTAACATACTAATTTTTAAAGAATGTTAAAAAGGGAACAACTCTATTCACTGAGCATTCCGATCGCATCCGGTCGTTGCCGGCTAGCCGTGGGGGGCAAGAACTTTTTCGCCCCCACGGCCTTTTGGCGTACAGTAGCGACCGGTGAGCCCGGTGCCGTGGGTGATTCTCCGATGATTGGCTGGCGGCACCAAGTCGCTGCCGCTTTGGATCGGAACCGCCCCAAAACCAAAGTGCTGTCGCTGTGGAGGCAGCGCCGAATGACATAAGTCATTACTTATATCTATTATTAGAAATATTGACTAGTAATTATAGTTGCGCTTTCTATAATGGCGCCAGGTTCCGTCGCGGGCCACCCAGCAGACGGTACCCCGATTTTAATGTCGGCGGCAGCGCCGGCTTCACTATCCAAATCCCAAGAGGACATGTGCCAATGGCCAAGACTTACAGTGCGGGCGTCAAAGAATACCGTGAGACTTACTGGATGCCCGATTACACGCCTAAGGATACCGATATCCTGGCATGCTTCAAGATCACCCCCCAGCCGGGCGTGCCTCGTGAAGAGGCCGCCGCCGCCGTCGCCGCCGAGTCATCCACCGGTACCTGGACCACCGTCTGGACCGACCTCCTGACCGATCTGGACCATTACAAGGGCCGCGCCTACGCCATCGAGGATGTACCGGGTGACGACGAGTGCTACTACGCCTTCGTCGCCTACCCCATCGACCTGTTTGAAGAAGGCTCGGTGGTCAACGTCTTCACCTCCCTGGTGGGCAATGTGTTCGGCTTCAAGGCCGTGCGTGCCCTGCGCCTAGAGGACGTGCGCTTCCCCGTCGCCTATGTGATGACCTGCAATGGCCCGCCCCACGGCATCCAGGTCGAACGCGACAAATTCAACAAGTACGGCCGCGCGCTGTTGGGCTGTACCATCAAACCTAAGTTGGGACTGTCCGCCAAGAACTACGGTCGCGCTGTCTATGAATGCCTGCGCGGCGGTCTCGATCTGACCAAGGACGACGAGAACGTCAACTCCCAGCCCTTCATGCGGTGGCGCAATCGCTTCGAGTTCGTCATGGAGGCGATCCACAAGGCCGAGAAAGAGACCGGCGAGCGCAAGGGGCACTATCTGAACGTCACCGCACCCACCCCGGACGAGATGTTCAAGCGCGCCGAATTCGCCAAGGAACTGGGCGCCCCCATTATCATGCACGACTTCCTGACCGGCGGCTTCACGGCCAACACAGGTCTGGCCCAGTGGTGCCGCGACAACGGTATTCTGTTGCACATCCATCGTGCCATGCACGCCGTTCTCGACCGTCACCCGCGCCACGGTATCCACTTCCGCGTGCTGGCCAAGGCTCTGCGCCTGTCCGGCGGTGACCACCTGCACTCCGGCACCGTCGTCGGCAAGCTCGAAGGCGACCGCGAAGCGACCCTGGGCTGGATCGATATCATGCGCGATTCCTTCATCAAGGAAGACCGCAGCCGCGGTATCTTCTTCGACCAGGACTGGGGCGCGATGCCCGGCATGTTCCCGGTCGCCTCGGGTGGTATCCATGTCTGGCACATGCCGGCCTTGGTTACCATCTTCGGCGATGATGCTTGCCTACAGTTCGGCGGCGGCACCCTGGGCCACCCCTGGGGCAACGCCGCCGGCGCCGCTGCCAACCGCGTCGCCTTGGAGGCATGCGTCGAGGCTCGCAACCAGGGCACTCCTATCGAGAAAGAAGGCAAGGAAGTCCTCACCAAGGCCGCTGCCAACAGCCCTGAGCTCAAGGCCGCCATGGAGACCTGGAAAGAGATTAAGTTCGAGTTCGATACCGTCGACAAGCTGGACGTAGCCCACAAGTAAGGCGTCGGCTACCGGCCGCCGGCGCTTTTGCCGGCGGCTAGAAGCGCCGACGCTTGCGCACAGCCACAATATCTGAATTTCGAACCATCCTGAGATCAGAGGAACAAGCCAATGAGCGACATGCAAGACTATGCGTCCAGCCTGAGCGACGTGAACAGCCGCAAGTTCGAGACCTTCTCCTACCTTCCGGAGATGGACAAAGATCAGATTCACAAGCAGGTGGAATACATCGTCTCCAAGGGTTGGAATCCGGCCGTCGAGCACACCGAGCCGGAGAATGCCTTCGACCACTATTGGTACATGTGGAAGCTACCCATGTTCGGCGAGACCAACGTGGACACGGTGCTAGACGAGACCGAGGCCTGTCACAAGGCCCACCCCAACAACCATGTGCGCCTGGTCGGCTACGACAACTACGCCCAATCCAAGGGCGCTGAGATGGTCATTTTCCGCGGCAAGCCGGTGTAATGTCCGTTCAGGTAACACCTGAATGAAATACCCCCTGCTCCGCAACGCGGGGTGGGGGGGGGTATGCCAGGTCGACACTTGGTCGAATTCTCTTGATGTTCTGACGCGAATAGAATCGCGCCTGCAATTCTGCACCTTATATCGGCAAATAACTCGTGAACTATAAGGAGGTAATTTCCGGGATCGTTATAGGCGCCATCCTTGGCTACGCCGCCTTTTTATATACGTATGCCAAAGAGTCGTCTCGCATGGGGTTGAAGCTCTCGGACGTGGAATCGGAGCTGTAAAGAAATGCAATAGCAGTTCTCCACCTTGAAAAAGCGCGTTGACAAGGTGCAAAAGCCATCTTACCTCAGCAGTGACCGGTGGAATCTAAGTTTCGCAATACGTCATTACAAGATCGGCGACTAAGATGCAGCACTTACTTTTTTCGAGAAGATCGCTCATTTGAAGGGTCCTAATTTTGTCAATTAGTCACTCACAAAATTCAGAGTGCTTCAATTCAAGAAATACGCTAAGGATGTGATCATTGACCAGGACATGGCCAAAGAAATTTCCTTTACACTTTATCGACTAAACAAAAAATATCCCCAAAACAGGTTTTACGGGGGGATAGCTTATTGGAATGCGTAAACGCCATTTCATTTTTTGGATGACAGCCAGAGTGCTCTCGAAATTCTGTGGAAACTAAAACCAGGTATCCCCTGGGGGAAATGGACACAGGGAACAATGTATTACTCTGCCATGTGCTTAACTTCAGAGCGGAATAGAGAAGACGTTACTCGCGCCCTTGACTTGCTGGGCGAGCTTCTTGCCAAACACCCAACTTCCTTAATCAAAATCATCGAGGAAGGAGAAGATTTCCGCGTGGATTCATTTGTCCCGGGCAAAATCGCTGAAATTCAAGACAAATACTTAAGGGGGACCTTGAAAAATCCCATACTCAATGTGTTTCATGGCGACAATCACAAGACGCGATTTTCAAACGCCATGATTATCATGTGGTTAGGCACGTGAAAATGGCGGGGCATCCTTGTTCGTTTCTCGTTCCCACACGCCGCGTGGGAACGAGAAAACCCCGATACCGACAATAAATACCATGGCCATTGATGATGAACCTTGTGCGATCCGAGCATAGGCGGAAGGGCAGATGATCTTCGTAGAGCTCATGGATGGCCGCATCTTTGGATTCCCGGCGGAATGCTTTAGGATCTTGAGTGCAGCCTCCGACGAGTAGTTGCAGGAGGTAAGGCTCGAATTGAATGGCCGCGCGTTTCATTGGGAGAGCTTCGACGAAGACCTCACAGTGGCCGGCGTTGTCGCGGGACGTTTTCAGTTGCCGTTTTCAAGCAAGCCGCATAGTGCACGTAGAATGAAGTGCAATGCATTAAGTTAAGCGTTACCGGTCGGCAAAGAAGCGGAAAAACTACGAATCATACGAATCCTTGCGAATGGATTCGCGCCGATGATGCGGTTCGTGTTACTCACCGTATCCTGCAAAAGGCATTGGCTGGGTGCAACTGCAGTAGGGTGGGTTGTGCCTACCAGCCTTTTCTCCGCGGCGCGGAGCGCGCCACGTTCCCACGCGGTGCGTGGGAATGAGAACTATTGTCAGGATTCTTGGCTCATGCGGCGTTGGAGTATATGCAACAGCATCAGAGTGATGAAAGCTAATGAATCGGGAATTTTCTTGAAAACCATCATTCCCAGCCGTAAAGCTACGAGAAAACATCTCATCGATATTCTGATCGTGACTCCGGTAGCGGCTAGGAGTGAACCATGGGCCTTATAAAGGAACAAATTGAGCTTTCAAACCCGAAAGACCGTAATATCAACCCCGTTGTGGTGAAATGTTTAGTCGATACGGGTTCACTGCATTTGTGTGTACCGGAACATATTGCACTTCAGCTGGGGTTCGAAGAGTTGTACGAACGGAAAGTAACGATGGCCAATGGCAAAAGACACTTGGCCCTATACTATGGGGCCGATCGCACTAAGGTTCGAAAATCGTGCCTGCTTCACCGGTACCTTGGTATTCGGAGACGAGCTCTTGCTGAGCGTCGTCCCGATGGAAGATATGGATATCCTCATATCGCCCTCCAAATAAGCCCTGATCGTGAATCCGGAGAGTCCGAATATCGCAATGTCAATCGTAAAATGCCTGGTCTATATAATCGAACCTGTGGCCAGCCCATGTATGATTAAGGTGAGCGAGGTGAACTGCATCGAGAGCAGTTATGCCAATCTGTTGTGAAATTTATATTTACGAAGCATGTCAAGCTGCGTTGTATCCGCCGAAAGATACCGGTGGATTGGATACGTATGGTATTGTCTCATCCGATACGTATCGAGGCCGATAAGGATGATCCGAATTTGGCCCACGCACTCTGGCCAGTACAGACGAAGGGTTTTCGCGTACTGCGGGTAATATAATGAAATCGTAGATCCCATCGCTTGACGAAAACTGTATTTTTCAAGGTGCCCATATTTCGACGATGAGGTACTGCCCCTATGAAGCTCGAATTCGACCCTACGGCAGATGCTGCCTATTTCGAGTATTTCCTCAGCGGAGGTCGAAACCAGCAAGGAAATCGAGCCTGGTATTGTCGTTGACTATGACATAGAGTGGAGATGTCGTCGACATTGAGGATCTTTCTGTCAGCAAGCGCGGACTCCCTGCGAATATGGATGAGGTCGCTTAAAGGGGCCCTATATTACGATGTTGATCGCAAAATATACCCGGCCATCAATAAAAGTTACACCCTATGACAAATTCATGCTGCATAATGAGGTGAATTTATGGAACTTCATTCGCATGTCATAGAAAAAGATAGGAAATAAGGAGTTTATAGTATTTCATCAGTTCGTTCGCTGTGATCACGAACAAAGGTACTGGTCCCCCGGCATGTGGCGGACTAACTGATTATTCTCGGCGTCCTTGGCGCCTTTGAGGTTCAAACCAAACAAACAGGATCAACACCATGAGCGAGATCGACCGCGACCAGTATTTGATCGAAAAAGAGCCCTATTACCGGGCTCTGGGTAATGAGGTGGAGATGTACCAGGCGGCCTATGACGCGCGTATGCCCGTCATGCTCAAGGGCCCGACCGGCTGCGGCAAGTCTCGCTTCGTCGAGTACATGGCCTGGAAGCTAAAAAAGCCCTTGATTACCATCGCTTGTAACGAAGACATGACGGCCTCCGATCTGGTGGGGCGCTTTCTGCTAGACATCAACGGCACCAAGTGGCAGGACGGACCCCTAACCGTGGCCGCCCGCATCGGCGCCGTCTGCTACCTGGACGAAGTGGTCGAGGCCCGCCAGGACACCACGGTGGTCATCCATCCTTTGACCGATCACCGCCGCAATCTGCCGTTGGAAAAAAAAGGCGAGCTGGTGACGGCCCATGCGGATTTTCAGCTGGTCATGTCCTATAACCCCGGTTACCAGAGCTTGATGAAGGATCTCAAGCAGTCCACCAAGCAGCGCTTCGGCGCCATGGATTTCGACTACCCAGAAGCCGGGATCGAGACCGAGATCGTCGCCCACGAGGGAGGCGTCGATGCCCAGACCGCCGAGAAGCTGGTCCAGGTCGCACACCGCAGTCGCAACCTCAAGGGCCACGGTCTCGACGAGGGCATGTCCACCCGGTTGCTGGTCTATGCCGCCCAGCTTATCGGCAAGGGCATTGATGCCCAACCCGCCTGTCGGATGGCCCTGGTACGCCCGCTGACGGACGATCCGGATATGCGCGATACCCTTGACGCTGCCGTTAACACCTACTTCTGAGCTATGGGTTGTTGAATCGCAGAGATTCGCAGAATTGTTTACACAAAGTGACACTCTGCGTCCTTTGCGTCTCTGCGGTTCAAAACAAGGAATCCTGGCTGAAGACATCCATCTACTCTTCGTCACGCCGGTGCGGCCTAGATTGGAGCGATGCGGACGTGAGGAAAACGAATGAGCGCCCCATTTTCCGCTTGACCAAGATTCCGAGTTCGGCCAGTCCTAGTAGATCGGTCCGGGCCGTTTGATAGACCACCTCATGGCTCCGACGGTGTCCTTCAATGGTGTAGTGTGCACCCGGATGCCCAAGGGCGTGGCGGATCAACCCGAGTTGGCGATGATTGAGGGCGGCTTGTGACATCTCGGATACACGTAGCAGCGACTCGGTTACACGCAACTCTTCGGCCTTGCGGCGTAAATAGGCCTGGAGCGCGGCGATCGCTTCGGCAATGACCGTCAATTGGTGGATGATGAAATAGGTGACATCGCTGTCGTCCGTTTCGGTAAACAGATAGGAACGATTGTACTGGGCCGGGGCCTGTTTCAGCACCCTGGAAATCGAAATGAATTCCAAGAGCCAATAGCCATGGGACAGGGCAGACCAATAGAAGAGTGCCCGGGCGACTCGGCCGTTGCCATCGACGAATGGGTGGTCGTAGGCGAGGGCAAAGTGCAAGAGGATTGCGCGGATGATCGGATGCACGAAAGGCTCGCTGTCGGCCTCGTTTGCGAATCGACACAGCAGAGCCAGGCGTTTGGGAAGCTCATGGGCGGCGGGGGGTAAGTGCAGGATGCGGTTGTCGCGATGATCGACTACCTCGATGCGCTCGTGCGGGTGTCTCGGCCGGCCCGCGGCGGAGGGATCGTCCAGGGTATCCAGAGTCAAGACGCGGTGCAGATCGAGAATTGCTTCCGGCGTCAGGGGCCCGCGAATACGCTCGGAGATCGAACGCATGGCCTGGAAGTTGTTGAAGATCATCTGCTCGCTCTTGTCCCGAGGCCGTCGCCCTTGGCGCAGCATCTCTTTGGCTACTTGCCGAGTTGTCGAGGCGCCTTCCAACTGGCTGGAGGTGATGGCCTCCTCGACCAGGGAGCTGACTAGGTGGGTGTCGCGGGTCTCGGAATTGGCGATCGGGGCTTCGAGACGGATCTGACCGGATGCATCTCGATCGATGCGATGGAGCTGGCTGAGGATCGGATCGGCGAGCACGAATCGGAATGGGCGATCTGCCTTGTCCTGGAGTGGGAGCGACTTGTAGAGCAGGCGGCGGGCACTCTTGATGGCGAACCACCAATCTGCGTGGGAGAGATCCGCGGGAGGCGTCCTGTGGCGGAGCTCGTCCCAATGCAGATAATGTTCACCTGGAGCCGGACCGATGGAGGCGCTGAGCAGCCGTCGCAGATGCTCGGCGCCGGTCCCTACGACCGAGCGGCCGAGGTGGTTGTAATCCGGGGGGGCTAGGGGGATCTTCATACGTGCAGGCCGCGCAGGGGGTCATGTGGGTGTAAGTTGCGTTAAGACGCTAGCACTGACTTGACAGGCAATCAACCAGCCTTGTGCGTCGCAACGCAACACGTCAAATCCACCAGACAATGCCAAATCAAATCATTCAGGATTGTTGCGATACCGGAACTACTAATTTGACATCCATTTAGTAGTATATTAGTACAAAAGAGGAGAGCTTGTTCCAGGCGTCGTGTTGCTCTACGCCGCGTTCGACGCCGTTGCCCCTCAAGACGTTTCCCGCGCGGCTAAAGCAATACGCTTAACGCGAGGTCCGCGTGGGAGGGTAATACAGGACGAGCGCGTATAAAATTTTTCAAAATCAAGGGTTTCAGATACTTGTAGGCTGAGCATGATAATAAAGTTGAATATAACCTATTGATTTATAATAACATGGCGCTCGCCATGGGGAGTAGTGCGGGCGTAGGCTGCGTTAAAATGCCGGCACCGGCGCCATAAGAGATCAGCGGTAGTGGTAAATTTTCAAGTGGTTTAGTGTAGAGCGGTTCTTAACCATACCCCATTTCTTGGTTGATCCTCTCTCCCCGGCCCCCTCGCTGCGTTCGGCGCAGACTCTCTCCCAGCGAGGGTGTCGCAAAAATCATTTCGAATTAAACCTTAACCACTACCCAGGATTCTTTCAACCAGACAGCTTCTTAGCATGAACCGGCGTCTTGCCGGCGGAGCAGGCCAAGCTATGACCATTGATTTCTCCGAATACGTCACCGGTCTCTGCACCGAGCCGGGGCACGAACACCGCCAGGCGCTCGAGTCCAGCTATCACGAGGCGGCCCGGGTCATGTCCCCCCAGGGGCTTGATCATTACCTGACGGGTATGAAGGCCATGGGCACCCTGAACAAAGGGGAGGATCTGATCCTTACCTATGTCCAGGAGATGCCCGGTGTAGCCAAGGAGTTGGGGGAGGACGTCATCCCCGACATCGTCAGTGCCTTGATGAAGCTCGCCTCCCACACCTCGGGGACTGTGGTCACCTTGATGATGGCCACCATGCCCTTGGCCGCGACTCGACTCGGCGATGCCGATGTGATGCGTAGTTACCTCAAGCTGCTCCATCAGCTCGCCGGCAAGGCCCCGCGGGGGCTGCGTCCCATGATGGAGAATATGGACGAGCTGCTCTCCAAGCTCACTTTGGGAGGGCTACGCCGGTGGGCCCTGTGGGGTGCTCAGGCCCATCAGCGGGATCTGGACGGGCAGATGGCCTACTTCGGCCTCAAGACGGAGTCGTCCCGAGCCGTGCTCCAAAAGGAGCGCCGCGGGACCCTGTTCGTCGATAACCAGCGCAAGCTCAATTTCTATCTACGCGCCCTTTGGGCCCGGGCCTTCTTCATGCGGCCTACCTCCGGCGACTACGAGACCCGCCAGGGCCTCAAGCCCTTTATTGAAGATTTCCAGATCCATTTGCCGGACGCCTTCGACCCCTTTCGCAGCATCTCGGGTATGGAGGTCTACCGGGCGAGCGCTGCCCACTGCGCCGCCCATATGGTCTATACCCACCAGCCGCTCAGCGCTGAGCAGCTGAGTCCCGCCCAGATGAAGCTCATCGAGCTGTTCGAGGACGCCCGAATCGAGTATCTGGCGATTCGCGATTTTCCCGGGCTGCGCAAGCTGTGGCTCGGCTTCTTCACGGCCCCCATGACCCCGGACGAAGAATTCGTCGAGCTCCACCCCATGATGGACCTGATGATGCGCCTGGCCACCACCCTGCTCGATCCCCACTACCGGGACGAAGAGCCCTTGATCAACGACACGGCCTCCGATTTTCGCCGCCAACTTGAGGTCCGCGCCGATGACAACCAGCTCAGCTGGGATGCGGGGATCACCTTCTACAATAAGGTCATCCGGCAGGTCGCCCTACCCAATCTGCGGGTTATGGAAAGTTGGCCCATCCCCTACCGGGACGACAATCGGTATAGCTGGGCATTCACCGAGAACATGTTCCTGGAGGCGGGAATGGACTATCTGCCTGAACACAAACAGCAGATACGCAAGTACGTCTCCGCGGTGGAGATGGCCAATGAGGTGGATTGCGAGCTGGCCGGTGACGACGCCCAGGAGGTCTGGCTCTGCGCGACCGAATTCTTCCCCTACGAGGACGAGGGTATCAGCTACAACGAGATGTGGGGCAAGGAACCGGTCTCCGAGCCCTACCACTATCAGGAATGGGACCATCATGTCCAGCTCTTCCGCCCGGACTGGGCCACGGTCATCGAACGCCGCCAGGGGAAGGCCGACCCCGATCGCATGGACGAGATCCTCACCAAGTACAAGCCCATCGCTAGCCGTATCCGCCACCTGATCGACGCCCTACAACCCCAGGGCATCGTGCGTCGGCGCGGCTACGAGGAAGGCGAGGAGCTGGATCTCAATGCCGCGGTGCGGGCCATGATCGACATTCGACGCGGCGTCATGCCGGATCCGCGCATCAATATCCGCATCGACCGCCACATCCGCGACCTGTCCATCCTGGTGCTCATGGATCTCTCCGAATCCACCAACGAAAAGATCGGCGTGCAGGAAGGCGAGCCGGAGTACGACACAGCTCCCTCGATCTTGGATCTTACCCGGGAGTCCACCGGTCTGCTGGCCTGGGCCATTGACGCAATTGGCGATAACTTCGCCGTCCATGGTTTTGCTTCCGATGGCCGCCACGACGTCCAGTACTACCGCTTCAAGGACTTCAACCAACCCTATGATGATGAATCCAAATCCCGCATGGCCGGCATGCAGGGTAGCCTCTCCACCCGCATGGGCGCGGCTCTGCGCCACGCCGGCTGGCACCTGACCCAGCAATCGGCCCAGAAACGACTGGTGCTGCTCATCACCGACGGCGAGCCCGCCGACATCGACGAACGCGATCCCCAATACCTGCGCCATGATACCAAGAAGGCGGTAGAAGACTTGGCCAAACAGGGAGTCTACACTTATTGCCTGACTTTGGATCCCAATGCCGACTGCTATGTGGCCCGGATTTTTGGAGAAAACAACTACTCCATCGTGGATAACGTAGAGCGGCTACCGGAGCGATTGCCGGCAGTGTTCGCGGCTATTACCGGTTGAGGCCTAGAGGCTGTCTAAAAACTAACCCATTGATTTTAAGCCGGCAGGCTGGGTCGAAGGATGAGAGCCAAGCAAACCGGGCCTGCCCGTAAACGCTGGGTTTCGTTCCTCGCCCCAGTCTACTGCCTACAGCCCTTTTTTAGATAGCCTCTAAGCCGGGATGATCGACCAGGCGGGAAACCTTTTCCGAAATAGGAGGTACGTCATGCAAAGAAATACTCGTGTAAAACTAGGCGAACATTACGATTTGGGTGAACATTACGAAATGTTCATTGATAGGAAAATACAAAAAGGGCTTTGTTCCACAGCGGATGAAGCTGTAGAGGACGGGTTGCGCCTTCTTGAAGAACAAGAGATGGGGATACAAATGCTTCGTCAAGCGTTGATAGAAGGGGAGGAAAAAAGCATAAACGAAGAATTGGACAGAAAGTTTGATAAATAATATCGTCTTACTATCTAACTGTAAAAGCAAAAGAAGATTTTAAATCGATTGGACACTATACAGAAAAGACATGGAGTAGGAAACAGCGTTATAAATACAATGCTGATTTAGTGTTAGGACGCCCATGTGATGAAATTAGAAAAGGATACCGCGTGAGTTATGCAGGACGGCATGTTGTTTATTATCGTATTATGGCGAACGAAATAGAGATTGTCCGTATCTTACATAGATCTACGGGTGCAAGAAGCCATCTATCTGATAATTCGTAAAACCAACCTGCTTCTACTGGCCCGCATCATTGAATGAGGGTTGACCGGTAGTTGCTGTCTACACCGATGCGAAAGATGAACAGACTATCAGGGAGGTCCTGGTCCGGCTCTGTCTGCAAGCCGTCCACGGGAGGGCCCAATAAGCGCATCGAAATCCACGAATTCCGACCCTTGTGGCTAACCCTGGACCGGGTCGGGCCGTTTCAAGATACACCTTACGAAATCGACTTCACCGACGACCAGGATCAGCCCTGCAATCTCTTTCTGCTCATGTCTGAGAATAGGCGCGGCAAGACGACGGTGCTGGAAGGCATCGCCCTATTGATGCGTCTATTGGGAATGGAGGATCCGCACCAGTTCGACCACGAGGATCTGGACGTAGGCGAGGGCCAGGTTCAACTCGATGTGCTGACCCGCATCCATTGGCAAGGGGTTGACCGTCGGGTCGTGCTGTCTTTGGCAGCGGGCAATCTGGGTGAGGAAACCTTCCTCAAGGTTTGGGGTGCCTCGGATCTCGAACGGTACGGAGCCCAAGAATGGTATCGCATCGGCTTCCAGCCGGCTATTTCGGTGGCAGATATCTATCAACGCGACGGTCTCGTGCGAAACCTGCGGCATTACCTGATCGTTCCAAGCCGGCCGGTATCGGAAGGCTTCGCCAATTCGACCTTGAGTCTACCCACGACCCTCTATTTCCCCGCCTATCGGGATGTTCCACCCATCCCTGGGTTCGGGGACCGACCCATTACCCAGCCGGATCACTGGGGATACAGCTCGGCCTTTGAGTTTACCGCCCACGGCACCCACTGGAGCGCGTCACTGGACAATCTCTTGGTTTGGCTCGCCTGGTTGAACAACGGCAGCTTCGAGACGGCGGTCGAGACCGTCAATGAAACCATCTTCGGAAAATCCCCGGACAAATTTCTGGTACCCGAAATCCGCCGAATGCCGCAGGAGGCAATGGTCAAGAGCGCGGGCCAGACCCACCGCTTGGATCGACTCTCCAGCGGCGAAAAGAACCTGGTCCAGCTGTTTCTGCGGAGCGGCGCCCATGCACCCGCAACACCTGGGTGCTGGTGGACGAGCTGGATGTCCATCTCCATGTCCGCTAGCAACATAAGGTACTCAATGCGATGAAATCCCAGGTACGCCGACAGCCGGGGACGACTGTCATCACCGCGACCCACTCGGTCGAGATGCTGAAGACGTTCCCCATCGACATCCAAGAAGAAGGTCTGATCAAAGGCGGTTGGATCATCGATAGTAATCCACGTTGAACGACGGGTTTTGGAACCGTGAGTGCATTCAAGAAGCTGAAACAGTCGGATCGGTTGGCGCTCAAGCAGCGCGGCTGGGTGGTCGTCTTCCTGGAGTCCGAAGACGACTTTCAGATCATCGCCGAGCGTTAGTTCTTCGATGAAGGTGAGAATATCTGGTTCAAGCCGGCCGACTCCTATGAGACAGGGACCGGTGGTGGTAACTACAAAGCCGTCATTGATTTAGTTAAGGGGTACAAATCGTCGGAATTGGTCGCTGTGGTGGAAGTGTCGGGACGATGAATTCCGGGCCATCCGTCCTTACGGTGACTATATGCACGTATTACTGCGTTGGGAATTGGAAAACTACTTGCTCGATCCCGCTGCCATGGCCGACGTGGCGAATGACGCCGCGATGACCTCCAAGCATACCGACGATTCCGCTGTGACGTCCTGTCTCGACTGTGCTGACGAGCTTAAGGACAGGACCGCGGCAACCGTTGCGGTTCAGGCCGCCGGCAGAAGCATCGGATGTAACCCGCCGTTGCACGGACCCGCTATGACGGTAAAATTGCGGGATCATCTGTCCAAGAAAGGACACTCAAATGCCAGTCGGGTGATGACAACCGAACGCCAACAGATCGACCAATTCGACTCACCGCAGGCCCCGGCACGGGAGCGATGGGAGCGGCTAGTTCGCATGTTGGATGGTAAGGCCTCGCTCAAATACCTCAGCTGCCGTACCGGCACTCCTTTCGATGAACACCGCGGAGGTCTCGCCCGTCGCATATTCGAGAGGGATGCCGTTCCGAACGAGATCCGCGATTACATCGAAGAATTCAAATCCGGGTAGCAGTGGATGCCTTCTGCGATGTCCGGCCGGGTCTTCCATAAGGTCAGGTTTTCAAGAAGCTAAAAGAAGCGATGCAATAGGGTATCGAGGTAGCGATCGGCTTGGCGCCGGCGGAGTAGGCTCAGATGTCCGTGAGGTCCATCTCCGACTTTGCTGAAAGGCGATAAGTTATTTTGCCGCGCGAGTCCTACGGCCGTTGGCCTTGACGGGCTCGCCGAGCTGTACTAGGCCTGCTGCGTCGTAATCCGTGTATTCACCGCGCTCAACGGCGGCGATCTCGGTACGCAACCACTCTAGCTTGATCGCGTTCAGCTCATCGAAATCTTCCTTGGAAAGAACGACAGCCACCGCGCGCCCGTGCCGCTCGATCACCACTAGTCCACGCCTTGCGGTGTCTAACAGTTGGCCGAATCTGGCCTTTGCATCATGAGCGGATAGGCTCTGCATCATTAGTTGCCTGCGTTTGAACTTGGCCTATTTCAGTCAATTTAGGCCAGTTTCGAACGATCTTCAATATAAGGCAGTCGCCGGCGTCGTTATCGGTAGTGGTGATGGCCTTGGAGCCCAATGCCATTAAGTGTAAGTGTTATCGGTCGTCAAACAAAAAGGAGAACGACGAATCACGCGAATGCTCGCGAATAGATTCGCGCCGATTCGTGTGATTCGCGGTTTTCTCCTATGCATCCTGACCGACCACGACCAGCCCGCGTAGCGCATCCCGCTAAAAAGCCTTCCGGTGGGGTTGCGACCGTCCTTGGTCTTACCCGCCCTACGAATTCTCACGTCCCAGCGGCTTGAAACGAACGATGAGCAACGGCAACAAGGTCAGGTTGGCGATCAGTGCGATCAGCATGGCCAGACCGGTGAGCAGGCCGAAATAGATGGTGGGGATGAAGTTCGACAGGACTAGGATGGAGAAGCCCAGAGTCACGGTGATGGAGGTGTAGTAGATGGCCCTGCCGACGCTACCGTGGCTGCGCTCGACGGCGGCCCAGTAGTCGCCGTTGCGTGCGAACTCTTCGCGCACCCGGTGGGTGTAGTGGATGGTGTTGTCCACCCCGATGCCGATGGTGATGGCGGCGATGGTGATGGTCATGATGTCCAGCGGGATGCCGAGCCAGCCCATGGTGCCGAGGATGACGGTCGCTGCCACCATGGTGGGCACAATGCCGATGGCGGCTAGCATCCAGTTGCGGAACAGGATCAGCAACATGGCACCGATGGCCAGGAAGATCACTACCAGGGTGAGGATCTGGGAGCGGAACAGGCTCTGGAGCACATTGTTGTAGAGTACTAACATGCCCGAGAGGCGTACTTGCGTCGCTTCCAAGTCCAGCTTATCGACCAAATCTTTACGGATGCGTTTTATCAACTCGTCCCGCTTCAGGTCGGGGTCGAAATCGATAACCCGCACGGAGAAGCGCAGCTGGTTGCCGTCATCGGACATATAGGGCGTGAACAGGGTATTGCGGATGTTCTCCGGGAGCTGCTGATACAGGATGGAGAGGGTGAAGTTGTCCAGGGGCTCGTCGTTGTTGAGGAGGGTTACTAGGGCCATGGTGGTGGAGACCGAGAGCACCTTGCCGGTTTCTGGTAGCCCTTCCAGGTAGGCATGGATTTTGTCCGCGACGGTAAGCTGGAACATGTTGAACCAGTAGCTATCCCCGCTGATCCCGGTGCTCTCATCCTCGGAAAACTCGTCCAAGGGGTCTGCTTCGAATTCATCCGAGTCTACGACTTCCTCCTTGGCGACGTCCTCTTCGGTGGCCATCTCCAGGAAGCCCTGGTCCGGTCCGACGATCACGTCCAGGGGGGTAGTCCCGCCCAGCTGGCGGTCGATGAGTAGCATACCCTGGTAGATCTCGGTGCCCTCCTTGAAATAATCGATAAAGCGGTTTTCCACTGTAAGCCGAAAGAGGCCGGCAATGCTCAAAGCCACGAGTAGGGCATAGAACAACAGGATCGGGATCTGGAAGCGTTTGATAATGCGGGCCAGGGAACGGGTGATGGCAGCGGTCACGTCGTGGTGACGGAAGACCGGCTTACCCGGCGTGAGGCGGACGGTGATCGTGGGAAAGAGCAGGAAGCATAGGATAAACGCCAGACCCATACCCACCACCATCATCCAGCCGAAGTCGATGACCGGGCGGATGCCGCTGATGATCAGGGAGCCGAAGGCGACCTGGGTGGTCAGCGCCGTGTAGAGCGACGGCAGGAACTTGGAGCGAACGGTCTCCTCGACCAAGGTGCGTTGCTCGCTTTGGGGGTTTAGCGTCTGCAGCTCCAGGTAGCGCACCACCATATGTACAGTCAGGGCCAGGGCCGTGATCAGCATCAGGGAGATGAAGTTCGAGGAAACCACCGTTACCCGCCAGTCCACTGCTCCCAAAAAACCCACCATACCGATAGCGGCAGCGGTGCAGATGAGCAGCGGGATCAAGATCCAGCGTAGGCGCTTGAAGGCCACTGCCAAAAGACCGATCAGGAACAGGGCCACGCCGACGCCGAATACCCGGATGTCGTTGCGCACATAGTCGATCATGTCGGAGACGATCATGGGGATGCCGCCCAGATGAATCTCCGCCATGTCCCGGTGTCGGTCCAAGATGGCACGCACGGATGCGATGTCCTCTTGCCGTTGGTCCTGAAGCTGGGCGGCATAGGCCTTGAAGTCTTCGGATACGGCTCGCAGCTCGGCATTCTCCTCGGAACTGAGGGTGCGTCGGGGTCGTTCCAAGCGTAGGACCTCGCGTCTTTCGAGCAGGCGCTTGTATTGCTCATCACGGCGCAGGCTCACCCGCATGGCGGTGGTGCGTCCGTCCGGGCTCACCACCAGGTTGCAGTACAAGGGGTTTCCAGTGGACTTGGGGAACTCGGGAGGCTCATCCGTGCGGTGGCTGCAAGCCGCGATGTGAGCACCGGTGAGCTCCTTGCGTGCCAGCTCGCGGTCATGAGAAGGAAGAAAAGTAGGCTTGCAGTCTTCGTCCTCGTCCTTGATCTGCTCGCAGTCTTTGTTCTTAATCTGAAGGGTGCGCTGTTCCTTTCGGATCTCACTGAGGGTGACCCGGGGGCTATCCATGAGGGGCACGTCGAGCAGGGTGGTCACGGACTCCACCTGCTCCAGCGCGGCCAGCTCGTCGCGCAGTTCGCCGATGTCCGTCAGCACCTGGTCGGACATCAGGTCCGCGTAGGGGCTGTAGGCTACCACCAGGAATTCGTCGGAGCCGTAACGGGCAAGTACTTCACGGTAGTAGCGCAGATCGTCGTCGTTCTCCAGGATCAGGGAGTCGGCGGATGCGTCCAGCTTGAATCCCTGGGCATAGTAGGCCGCCATAGCCATAAACAATGCGACCCAAAACAGGACCAGTAGCGGTCGGTCAAGGGTGAGGCGGTAATAGAAGTCCGTCAGCTTGTTGAGCATCGCTGCCTCTCGATGACAGACGCGAATAGTGTCTGAGTTTCCGTCTGTTTGAAATTTACGACTATCCTATTCCGATTCCATACCGCGCAACCAGTTAAAAATTCGCCATCATCCTCGTGGTTTCAATGTCTTTGAGAATGCTCGATCAAAGCCTCGGCTATCTCCCGCAATCCGATCGCCTCGATGCCTGGGGCAAGCGGGAATCGTTCTGTCCCGGAATAGACGACAAAGCTGTTGGCAGGCCGAATATCTTCCCTGGCCTGATGAAAACCCTTGCCGATGCTGGGAGATAGTCCACGTTTGATCTCGATGGCCCATCGCTCCTGGAGCGACATCGGAAGTATGAGATCGATTTCGGCGCCGGCCGCGGTTCGGTAAAAGCCTGGAGGTTCGGATCCAGACCAGAGATTGAGCAGGGTCCCGAGCGCGAATCCCTCCCAACTCGGGCCGACGATCGGATGCCCCAGGAGACCTTCCTTGTCCCGGATACTAAGCAAGGCGTGCACCAGGCCGCTGTCCCGGATATACAGCTTCGGGGACTTAACCAGTTGTTTATGGGTGTTGGCGTGATAGGGCATCAGGCGGCGTACCAACAGTAAATCGACGAGCAGGTCCGCGTAGCGGGCGACGGTCTGTCCCTTTACCCCGAGTCCGCTCGCCAGCTTGGAGGCATTGAACAATCCCCCCTGGGCATGTGCCAGCATGGTCCAACAACGAAGTAGCGTCTCGGCCGATATGCGGGAACCGAATTGTGGGGTATCGCGTTCCAGATAGGTGCATAAAAAATCGATCCTCCAGGAAAAACTCATCTCCTCGTCCGTGGCCAGATAACTCTCCGGGAAACCGCCCCGGACCCAGAGGACCTCTTCAGACATATCCTGCGGCTGAGTTTCCAGCGGATTCAGGACCGGCAGTTCGATATAAGAGACCCGGCCGGCAAGCGACTCCCCGGCTTGCCGCAACAGCTCCATCGAGGCCGAACCTAGGAGTAAAAAGCGGCCGGTTTTGCGCCCCTGCTGTCGTCCCCGGTCGATCAGGCCCTGTAGTATCTCGAAGAGTTCCGGAAAGCGGTATATCTCGTCCAGGATCACCAGCTTGTCTTGGTGCGATTCCAGATAGAACTCCGGATCGGAAAGCTTGTTTCTGTCGGAAGGGGATTCAAGATCCAGGTAAACCGATGGCTGGGTCTTGGCGACTTCCAGAGCTAGGGTCGTCTTGCCGACCTGTCTGGGTCCGAGTAGAACCACCGCGACTTGCCGGGACAAGCCCCGAATCACTGATGGCAGGATGTTTCGCTCCAGCATCCTTGCAAATTTACCAACTACTGGTAAATTTGTAAGGAAGGGCTATTCGGTTAAAATGGATCTTAGTTCATGTTGGCCTACTATGGGACAAGCTCGGCAGACAAGAGGCAGGCAGCGAACTGTATCAAAGCGAATCGTGTCGAAAAACCACGGAGCTTGGATTGCTTTTCAAGGAGCAGCTCAATCAGTTGCTACCTATGGCCGCGATCCGGGCCAGATCCTGGGCCTCGAAATCGATACCGAACACTAGGCTGGGATTGAGCGCAATGCCGTAACCGATGACCAGCTTTTCTAGGATCCAGGTGAACTCGACAACTAAGCCGTCGCCATAGCCGGGGTAGTCTTTCACGAAGCTTTTGGCGCGGTCGGGGCTGGTGAACAACACCAGCACCTCTTCGCCGTTGTCGGTCCGGATCTTGAGCGGCCGGGCCTTGGTGTCAGCCATGAAGCCGCCAATTTGGTACCGCTCATAAACAGGCATGAAGACCTCGGATCCGAGTAGGGTCCGGAGAAAGGATTCCGGCGGAATCCGACCTTCCTGCGCAGCTATAAGCTGGCGTTCCAGATCGTTTTGGGGTTGAAAGTCGGTGGTCACGGGTGGCTCCTCGGGCAATTGGCATCGACCGGCAAAGCTGGGATTGAACCGGCGCACTTCAAGAACCGGAGATCATAGGCCACCTTATTCAGGGTTCGACCCGGGCTTGAATACAATACCAGTAAGTTAGCTGCTGACCAGCTTGTTGTAGTTGGTCAGGATGTGGAAGAGAAAACGACGAATCGCGCGAATCAGCGTGAATCCATTCGCGAGGATTCGCGTGATTCGTCGTTTCTCCTCTGCGCCATTCGAAGCCTCTCCGCTTTCGCCCATGGTGCTTCATCCCGCCAATTGTTCCAATCGGATCCGCACCACCTTGCCTTTCACGGACTTTAGCTCCTTGATGCGGGCGATGGCCCGGTTCATGCGGTCTTCACGGACCCGATGACAGAGCATGATCAGGGGCACGTGAGTATCGCCCTCCTGCGGCTCTTTCTGCTGGATGGCCTCGATGCTGATGCCCTCTTCTCCCAAGATGCCGGCGATGCGGGCCATGACGCCCGGTTGATCCAGGGCGACGATGCGCAGATAGTAGGCGGTCTCGACCTGTTCCATGGGCAACACGGGGATATCCGAGAGCTCGTCGGGCTGGAACGCAAGATGCGGGACTCGGTTGTCGCGGTCGGTGGTAAGCGCGCGCGCCACATCGACCACGTCCGCCACTACTGCAGAGGCCGTGGGCATGGCACCGGCGCCCGCCCCATAGTAGAGGGTGGGTCCCACCGCATCGCCCTTGATGAGAACGGCGTTCATGACCCCGTTCACATTGGCGATCAAACGCCGATGGGGGATGAGCGTGGGGTGGACCCGCATCTCGATACCCTGATCGGTCTTGCGCGTAATACCCAAGTGTTTGATGGCGTAGCCCAGGCCAGCTGCGTGGGCGACATCCTGGGTCTCGATTCGGGAGATGCCCTCAGTATAAGTCCGGCCGAACTGCAACGAGATGCCGAAGGCCAGTGACCCCAAGATGGTGAGCTTGTGGGCAGCATCGATGCCCTCTACGTCGAATGTTGGATCCGCCTCCGCATACCCCAGGGTCTGAGCCTCGGCGAGCACATCGCCGAAATCCCGACTCCGGTCCCGCATCTCGGTAAGAATATAGTTGCCGGTACCGTTGATGATACCGGCGATCCATTCGATGTGATTGGCCGCTAAGCCTTCGCGCAGGGCCTTGATGATGGGAATACCGCCGGCCACGGCAGCCTCGAAGGCCACCATCACGTCCCGTTCGCGCGCAGCGGCGAAGATCTCGTTGCCGTGCAGGGCGATCAGGGCCTTGTTGGCGGTAACCACATGCTTGCCCTTCTCGATGGCCTTGAGCACCAGCTCCTTGGCCGGCGAGTAGCCCCCGATGAGCTCGATGACGATCTCGATGACGGGATCTTCCACCACGGCAAAGGCGTCTTCCGAGATGCGCCCGATCTGATCCAGACCGCTTATGCGGCGGGGATCGTACCTGCGGGCCGCAGCATGAGCGATGCAGATCCCCCGCCCGGCCCGGCGGGCGATCTCCCGCGCGTTGCCTGTAAGCACGCTTACAGTGCCACCGCCGACGGTACCCATTCCCAACAAACCGATGTTCACCGGCTCCATGCGTCTCTCCTCTCCCGGCTCGGGATGGTGCCAAGTATACCTGCGTACAAAATCCGGACCCGCCATTCACGGAATTCTATTTTGCCGCAATCAACCACTATGGACTGAAAGTCCATAGTATGAGTTGCGGCTGAAAGCCGCATTTTCGGCTTAAGCCGACTGAAAGAAGCTGACTAAAAGTCAGTATATTTCGACTGAAAGTTGAGGTTTCGGCTTAAGCCGACGAAAGAAAATGACTGGAAGTCATTCAACACGAAACTCATCATCGTTATGATTCGGATGGTTGTCGTGATGGGCTAAATATTCCTGGATCATTTCGTCGGTTACATGCCCTGAACTAAATGCCGCATAACCGATCGCCCAAA
>Ga0049113_10000035_pt1 | contig 32838 bp, 35 predicted proteins | sample WorMettanBELIZE1_FD_55214 | JGI IMG/M metagenome (GOLD analysis project Ga0049113, IMG submission 55214) | Marine gutless worms symbiont microbial communities from Max Planck institute for Marine Microbiology, Germany - Olavius tantulus BELIZE.1 | ecosystem: Host-associated > Annelida >... | reverse complement strand
AACGGGCCAACGGGCGAACGGGCCAACGGGCGAACGGGAGACCTCTATTCCAGTTCTTGGCCACTACTCCATTTTACCCGAGAAAATTCCACGAACTTTTTTTGATGTCCACTTAATCGGCACAAACTTCGACACCCGCTGCTGGTAATCCACGTATTCCTGACCGAATTGCGNCACCAGCTTTCGCTCCTCCAGATAGGTACCGACGATGAAATAGCCGGTGAGCATCAGGTTGGTGATAAGACCCGCCATATCCAGGTTCCTGGCCCAGATGATGATCATTGCCCCGGTGTACCAGGGATGGCGCACGACACCGAGAATCCCGGATGTATCCAGCGAACAGTCTTGGGTCAGCACACCGCAGGTGTTTGCTCCCCGCATCTGGCGAAATCCCAGAAACTGGGGAATGTCGTATGCTTTGGCGCCGGCAACAAAGAAGATATGTGCAATCAGAAAAAGGGATATCTGTATGATTCTGCCGGAACCTTCATACCGGATGATCAGGGGCCCTGAGATGGACATGGAATAGAGGATTACGGGAATAAGGGNCAGAACGGAAATAACATTAAACAGGATGCGATAGTAGCGATGGCTCTTTGGAAACCGGGCCTTTACATATTCCGTCACCGGAGTGGCGATGAGCGCGCTGTGCAGCGCACACCACAACACCCAGAGAGCGACCAATATCAGATATTTTGTCATCGTATGGATCCCACTGAACTTTCCCAAGCATCGAACGAAGACGTTCCCAGACATTTAATGGAAACATTACGCCGGAATAGAGGCGTATGCATGCTTTTCGCTGCCTGATGTTAGTGATGAACGAAATGCAAAGCAAGCGGTTCGCTTGATAAAACCCGGAACATCAGCGTGAGATCGTGTGAAAAAGAGGCGGAAAAATAAATAGGTAAAGGCGGCCATGTGGCCGCCTTTTAGATTTACTTCGACACAGCGCTTGGCGCTGCGAATCCGGTGAAATGTGGCCGCGGGGTTGGTACGGTCTCTTTCTCGGCGGCGGTGTTTTGGTCATGGTTGTTTTGGTTCGCCTTGTGGACTTTTACACCGACTCCGGCCGCGCCAAAGGCGGCTGCCAGGGGAAGCGCAACGATAAGGGGGTGGACGATGGCATGGGATGCCGGAGCCAGGCCAAACGAAAGCACCAACGCAAAGACCAGGGTAACGATAAAAGCTCTGTTTTTCATTTCAATCTCCTTTTCATAAGTGGTTTCGGCACTATTTTTNTTGGGTATCGGTAGAGCAATTCGGATGCCAGAAATTGATATGAAATTAATTTCATATAATTACAGGATGTTATGAAATTATAAGGGATTCCTTGAAATATTTGGTTGAACAATATACGGCATTTCGTATATAATAATACGAAATTTCATGTTTTATGAAATATCGTATGATGAATCCGCATGGAGCTGGTGATGACTCACATCGATGCAAAAGCATTTTTCCGGGAATTCACTCTCCGGATCTGCAGCAGCCTGGATATCGAAAAGGCGCTTGAGCGATGCCTGGATTATATCCGCGGCATCATGCCGGCCGACAGATTGCTCCTGTCGGTGTACAAACCCGACATCGGCGCCATCGAGGTCGTGGCCAAAGCGGCTGCCCTTGGGGACGAACCTGCCCATCTCATTGTGGCCCTTCCCCCCGGATTAAGAAAGATGATCAAGGATGCGGATTCTCGTCCCCGGGTGCGCATCGTGGATAATGTGTTTGATGATGAAATGATGGGATTTATCACCCGGAAATTCGATTTGGAGGGAACGTCGGCCATGATCAGCCGGCTGATGATCGAGGGAAGCCTGGTTGGATATTTGTGCGTCTGTGCCAAGGGAAGCGGTCATTACGATGAGGATCTGGCAGAGCTCTGGAAACAGGTCAATGAACCGGCGGCCATGGCACTGGCCAACAGTCTGCGGTACCGGGAGCTGTTGACCCTTNAAGAATTGCTGGACGATGACAACCGGTATTACCAGGAACGACTCCGGGAGGTTTCCGGGAGCGAAATCGTCGGAGGTCACAGCGGATTGAAGTCGGTCGTGGAAAAGGTCCGGAAGGTGGCCCCACTGGACAGCCCGGTTCTCATGCTTGGGGAAACCGGTGTCGGCAAGGAAGTCATCGCCCACATGATCCACGACCTATCGGATCGACGGAACAAACCACTGATCACCGTCAATTGCGGGGCCATCCCAGACACGCTTCTGGACAGCGAATTATTCGGCCACGAGCGGGGAGCGTTCACCGGGGCCCTCACCCAAAAACGGGGCCGATTCGAACGGGCCAACCAGGGTACCATTTTCCTTGATGAAATCGGGGAGTTGCCCCTTCAGGCCCAAACGCGCCTGCTCAGGGTCCTTCAGTCCCATGAAATCGAGCGTGTCGGCGGAATGAATCCCATATCCCTCGACATCCGGATCATAGCGGCCACCCACAGAGACCTGGAAGACATGGTCGCATCCGGACGTTTTCGTGAGGATCTCTGGTTCCGGCTGAATGTCTTCCCCATCACCATTCCACCGCTTCGTGAACGCCGGGAAGACATCCCGTTGCTACTCGACCACTTCCTCCGGAAGAAAGCCCGGGAATTGAAATTTCTCAATCCGCCCCATCTATCGCCGGAGGTCGTCGATCGACTCCGGGAATATCATTGGCCGGGAAATGTCCGGGAACTCGAGAACATGGTCGAACGGGCGCTGATCGAGCAGAGAGGCCGGGGCGACAAAGGCCCGCTTCGGCTCGATGGTTTACTCGCCGATAAATCGTCGCGGAGCCATCGGAGGTCAGAGCCGGCGCCGGACAACATCGTGCCCCTGGACGCGGCCATGGCAACGCATATCCGCGGAGCACTCCGTTTTTCCAAGGGTAAAATTCAGGGCCCGGGCGGCGCGGCGGAACTTCTGGGTGTGAATCCGACCACTTTGCGATCCCGGATGGATAAACTCGGCATTCAATTTAAAAAAAGTAGGGCATAACCCGAACATTTCATGGAATTTTGTCAGTGACTGCCCGGGATAAGGAGGATACATGAACCTTGGAATCAAAGACAAAATCGCTCTGGTAACCGCAGCCAGTCGCGGATTGGGCCGCGGCTGTGCAGATCAACTGGCGGCTGAACAGTGCCGGGTGGCGATATGCGCCCGTGATGCGGAGGCGGCAGAAGAGGCGGCAAAGGAAATGGCGGCGCAGCATGGAACGGAAGTCGTTGGTTTCGGCGCCGACGTGAGTCAGAAACAAGATATCGATCGCTTGCTGGCAGACGTTCGACAAACCCTGGGGGACCCGGAAATTCTGGTCACCAATGCCGGAGGGCCGCCCCCGGGAACCTATGCCAGCACACCGATGGCGGAATACGAAAAAGCCCTCAACCTCAATCTCATGAGCGCCGTGCGGCTGATCCAAGGCGTCACACCGGTCATGAAGACCGCGGGATGGGGCCGCATCATCGCCATCACATCCATTTCAGTCAAACAGCCCATCGGCAATCTCCTTTTGTCCAACATGGCCCGGGCCGGTTTGACCGGATTTTTAAAAACCATCGCGACGGAACTGGCGCCCCTCGGCATCACGGTAAACGCGCTCCTTCCGGGGACACATAAAACCTCGCGAATCGACGAACTGGTCCAGGACCGTGCGGTGCGCGAAAATAAGCCGACCAAGGATGTCTACAAGGAAATGATGGCCGCCTCTCCGACCAACACCATCGGCGATCCTTCAGATTTTGGTGCCGCGGCCGCCTTTCTGGCAAGCGTCCAGGCCCGCTATATCACCGGGCACAATCTGCTGGTGGATGGAGGAAAGTACAGTGGATTGCTTTAGCAAGGATTCGAGGATCCAAGGGGTCGAGTGACCTGATTAAAATTTCGACAAATATCGGAGTCGACGCCCGGACCGTCTATATGTATCTGGAGCGGAAGTCCGACATTAATTATCAAACCCTAAAATCCTTTAACTTTGAACCTTGAACCTCTGAACCCTGAACCTTGAACCCTGAACCCTGAACCCTGAACCCTGAACCTTGAACTAGGAGGAAAGTCAAAATGTTCCGTAGCTCACGCAAGGGCGAGTACCGGCAGTTGCTGGAGGGAGTTTACCTGAAAACACTGGTTCACGGCGAACGGACGCTCATGGGCCAGTTCAGATTGGAAAAGGGGGCGGTGGTGCCTGCCCATGGGCATAAGCATGAACAAATCGGTATGCTGATTTCCGGCAAACTCCGTTTCACGGTGGGAAACGAGTCATTTGACGCGGAAGCCGGAGATAGCTGGTGCATTCCCGGAGAGGTGAAACACTCCGCCGAGGCGCTGGAAGACTCCATTGCCGTTGAAGTCTTCTCCCCGGTCCGGGAGGATTATCTCGACGATTAGCCCGATTCCCTGAAGCCCCGATAAAATCGATACAGGAGTCTATTGAATGGAACTGAAGCCAAACCTGCATGCGTTTTTATGGACGTCCCCCGGCGTCAACAACTGCAATTCCTACCTGATCCGCTCGCCGGAGAAAAACATTCTGATCGATCCGGGCCATGCCCCCTATTTCGACCATGTCGAGGGGGGCTGCACCGACTGGGGTTGTCCACCGAAGACATCGATCTGATCATCTGCACCCATGCTCATCCGGATCACATCGAGGCGGTCCGTTTGTTCGATAGCAAAAAGGCGTTGTTTGCGCTGCATGAGGCAGAGTGGCAATTGGCTGAAGATATGGGGCCATACCTGAAGGCCGCGATGAACATCGATCTGGTGCCGTTTACACCCGATTTTTTTCTAAAGGAAGGCGAACTCGCCGTTGGTGACGTGAAGCTGGAAGTCTATCACACCCCCGGGCATTCCCCCGGAAGCGTGACGCTCTACTGGCCTGAAGAAAAAGTGCTGTTCACCGGCGACCTGATTTTCAAGGGCGGGCTGGGGCGCACCGATCTTCCCGGAGGAAGCGGCGAGCAACTCAAGGAGAGTATTCGCCGCATGGCCCCTCTCGATGCGGAATGGCTGCTGTCCGGCCATGGGGACGTGGTATCCGGTGCCGACACCGTCAAGGCCAATTTTAAGCAGGTCGAACAGACCTTTTTTCATTATATCTAGTCTACGCCGATCCCTGCGCAGCAAAACATGAGGGGACGTTGTTGACTGTTACGACTAAATTACGGCGACCGGTGTTCCTGAAGAACTGCGTCAAGCCGGTTTTGGGTATCGGTTTTCAAGTCGGCGCGCTTTTCCTGATAGTCGACGTCTTTCCCCGGATTGGGCTGTACCGCGGTTCCTTGGATGCCATGGCGCTGGGTCAGGCGGTCCCGCTGTCGCTGCCCGGCGGCATCCGTAAGATCCGCCAGTCGATGGCCATAGTTCAACAACACCTCCTGCAGGGGCTTTCCGGCAGCCGGGACAAAACGATCCAGTAAATCCAGCCAGCGCTGATTGTCCCGGTCCGGATCGATGCGTTTGAACACGGCGTCTACCGTCAACTCGGAGCCGGCCACATCCGACGCCTCCTGGAGTCCCCGGATGCCTTCCTGCAACATGTCTATTGAAACGGCGTTGTCTTCGTATTGTTGCAGCAGCCCCTGAAGCCGTTTTTCATAATCGGCCCGTTTCTGGTCCGTCTTCTCTTCCGGAGTCAGGGAGAGATTCCGCGTCTTCTCCATGACCAGATCCAATGTGCTTTTGATCTCACCCATATCCGTCAACCTTATTTCATGCGATTCTGCGGCATCTGCGTGTCCCGATAGATCTTCAAAATAAAACAACCATCTCTACGGGTCAAGGACCTCCGGTGGCGACGAAGCCGACAGCGGCACCACTCCGGATAAGGAAAGACCGGCAGCTCTGCGTTCCACCGGGAATGGGCACAACAGTCGGAGATCCCAGGAGACTTGTCCCTTTGTGGATGCCTTGATAGAATTATGCCTATTGGAAAGAATATGGGCACCACCGATNCAGGCCGGTCCAACCGCGCCATTGGATCNGGTACTTCATAATCCCTNATAGAAAACATGACAGACACACGCTCAACAATGTCAGGATTCAAACGCTGGGTGTTATTCCCGGTGATGACCGTGCTCCTGTGTTTCATCGTCCTGGAACTGGCCATGATCCTTCTGGAACCCGTTCTTTTCAGAGGGTTTTACATGTACGACCGGGATATGGGTTTTCGGGTGCGGCCCTACATCGATGGAACGAACCGGTTTGGATTCAATGATAAAGACTATCCTCTGGCCAAGGCACCCGGAACATTTCGCATACTCGTGGTTGGCGATTCCTTTGCCTGGGCCGGCGGAAGGGACGGCAATTATACCGCCATGCTCGAAGACCGATTTGAAGCGGATTACNGAACGCAGCGGATCGAGGTCATCAACAGCGGATACCCCGGCACCCATACCGCTGAACAGCTTGCCATGCTGAAAAAATTCGGGCTTCAGTATGATCCGGACCTGGTCATTCTGGGATTTTTCGTCGGAAACGACTTTTACGATGCCAATCCAAACCGCAAGCGGATTGTCATCAACGGCACCCATTTTGATGTTGATCGCCGCAACCAGATGGATCTGTTCGGAATTCCCGTTCTGGCAAGATCCCGACTCATCGAGTTTATCAGGCAAAAGGGCCGGGTGGTTACAGAACTCACGAACGCCCGTCAGCAGTCGGAAGCAAAGGCCGCCGAGAACCCTCCGTCTTTTTCTGAAAACATTTATCTGGAGCTGGAATACCGACGGATGTCTATGTTCAACCGCTCTCTGCATACCCAGGGGATATTCAAGGAGCGTATTGTCTTCATCTTGAGCAGTATTTTCGAGATGCGGCAGCTTTTGGATGAAAAAAACATCCCGCTCCTGATAGCGATCTATCCCGATGAATTCCAGGTAAACGACAAACTCAGGCAAACTATTTTCCAGAGATATAACCTCGATCCCGCGGATTATGACATGGAATTGGTTCAGGACCTCCTGAAGAGATACCTGGACCAGCAACATATTGCCTATCTCGATCTGCTTAAGCCGTTTCAAACCCGGGGGAAAAGCCAATCCCTTTATCTGCTCCGGAACACCCACTGGAACGAGGCCGGCAACCGTCTGGCCGCCGATGCGCTGTTCGACCATCTCACCCGGGACAGATGGGTTCAGGATCGGAGGCGATAGGACCCTGAACCGGCGTTATATCAACAGATCGGACAGCTCTGTCAGTTTGTGGATCTCCACATCCGGNTTTCCCGGGAGCCGTTCCTCACTCTGCCCGAATCGATTGATCCAGGCCACTCTGAAACCAAAGGCAGATGCGCCTGAGGCATCCCATGCGTTGGAGGACTGGAAGATAATTTCACCGGGCGCTACGCCGAGCCTATCGACGGCAAGTTGATAAACCCGCGGGTCGGGTTTGAATACCCCCACGTCTTCAACAGAAAAGATGTCTTCAATCACATCGTCCAGCCCGGATTGACTCACCGCAGATTCAAGCATGGCCGGAGTTCCGTTGGATAAAATGGCGATTTTAAATCCACGGGTCTTCAGCGTGGACAGCGCTTCAGGCACCTCCGGATAGCAGTCCAGGTGAAGATAGGCGTCCATGAGATCATTGAAAAGATTCGGATCCTTGAGGTGGTGCATATCAAAGGCAAAATCCAGCGCATCTCGTGTGACCTGCCAGAAATCCGCATGATATCCCATGAGACTGCGCAGCCAGGTGTACTCCAGCTGTTTGGTACGCCACAGCAGCGAGACCGGATCGGCCAGATCGCCTAACCGCTGCCGGTATTGTCCGACCGCTGAATGCACATCGAAAAGTGTTCCATAGGCGTCAAACACACATGCCTTGATACCCTCAATCGGAGTTTGTGTGGCCATGCGACCTCCTTTTTTATCGCAAATAATAAGGTTCCGTGCCGATCAGTTAATGAGACACTGAATAAAAGTTTCGACACCATCGGAATCGGTATCGGGTTCGGAATCGGTATCGACTTCGAAGATAGCCATCCTGTCTCGATTCCGATGCCGATAGCGATCCCGACGCCGAACATGCCCGGTTACAAATTCATTCGACGCGGTAATCTTCCGATAAACACACGCTATATCCAGGCAGAACGGATTGCGGCAAAAACTATAAAATCCCTTCGACAAAAAGAAAAGGGCCGACGCCGCTTCAACGGCATCGGCCCCGGGGGAGAAGGGGTCACCCGAGGGGGTTAGGGGGTGTCGGGTGCCGCCTCTGCTGGCTTTCGTCTGGGCAGTACGAGATTCAGAAAGACCCCCAGGATACCGGCAAGACCGATACCCTGAATCGTGAATTCACCGGCCGAAAAACTCATGCCGCCGATCCCGAAAACCAGGATCAAAGCGACGATGGCCAGATTCCTCGGCTCCATGAGGTCTTCACGCGCTTTTACGAGGCTGTTCAGGCCGACAACCATAATAGCGCCGAACAGCAGCAGCATGATGCCGCCCATGACCGGGGTGGGGATCGTCTGCAAGATAGCGCCGACTTTTCCCACAAATGCCAGGACCATGGCGAAGATGNCCGCCCAGGTCATGATTACCGGGTTGAAGACCTTGATCAGGGCCACAGCTCCAGTGACTTCGGAATATGTGGTGTTGGGGGGGCCGCCCAGGAAGGAGGCAAAGGATGTTGCCAGACCGTCACCCAGCATGGTGTTCTGAATGCCGGGATCTTCCAGATAGTTTTTCCCNGTGATGGAACCGATGGCCAGAACGTCGCCAAAGTGCTCGATGGCCGGGGCAATGGCCACCGGGACGATATACAACACGGCCTGAAAATTCCACTCCGGAAGAACAAAATTCGGAAATGCGATCCACGGAGCCTTGCCCACCGGAGAAAGATCAATCAAGCCAAACGGAATCGATACGATATACCCCACAGAGATCCCGCACAGGATCGGGATCAGACGAAGCATGCCTTTTCCCAAAAGAGATACCAGAATCACGGTCAGCAGCGAGATCATCGAAATGACCATGGCTTTGGGTTCGGGGACGAGCACGGCCCCACCGTCACCGGTTCTGCCCATGGCCAGATGGACCGCAACCGGTGCCAGGATCAATCCGATCACCATGATCACCGGACCGGTAACCACTGGCGGTAAGATCCGAATCAGTATTTCGCTGCNGCGCCAGCGGATCAGAAGACTGAGCACGATGTATAATCCGCCGGCGGCGACCAGCCCGCACATGGTGGCGGGAATCCCCCAGGTTTGTACCCCGTAGATGATCGGCGCAATGAAGGCGAAGGAAGAAGCCAGAAAGACCGGAACCTTGCGTTTGGTAACCAGCTGAAAAATCAGGGTGCCGGCACCGGCGGTAAACAGCGCCACATTTGGATCGAGCCCGGTGAGCAGCGGCACCAACACCAGAGCCCCGAAGGCAACAAAAAGCATCTGGGCGCCGACAACGACCTGTCTCCCACCCGACGGTGCGACCTCGTTGAGAGTATTCTCAGACATCCATCCTCCTGAAGAGTTAACAGATTACACCCGAAACAGCATGACCTCTTGTGATGCGATGGCAAATAACAGATTGCGCAGAAAGGATTACTTCGTACCGAAAATCTTGTCTCCGGCATCACCCAATCCGGGCAGGATATAACCTATATCGTTCAGCTTCTCATCAATGGCCGCAGTGTATATCTCCACGTCCGCATGGGTGCGTTCCAGTCGCTCGACCCCCTCTGGTGAGGCCACGATAAAGAGCCCTTTGATCTGTCGGCAACCCGCTTTTTTCAGAAGGTCGACGGTGGCGATGAGGGTGCCGCCGGTGGCCAGCATGGGATCGAGGATCAGAGCGATCCGCTCCTCCATTTTTCCCGTCATTTTCACGTAATACTCTGTCGGCTCCAAGGTTTCCTCGTTCCGGTAGAGCCCGACCACGCTGACCTTGGCAGACGGGACCATGTCGAGAACGCCGTCCATCATTCCCAGACCCGCTCTCAAAATGNGCACGATGGTAATTTTCTTCCCCTTGATCCCCTCGATCTCCACCGAACCGGCCCATCCCTGGATGAGTTTTTTTTCGGTCTCGAGATTCTTGGGCGCCTCATAGGTCAACAGCCGCGCCACCTCGTTCGACAGGTCCCGGAAATCTTTCGTGGAAATGTCGTGTTTGCGCATGAGACCCAGTTTATGTTTCACCAGCGGATGGGTCACCAAGTGAACCGTCATACTTCCCTCCCGTGGACAGGCCTGGAACGCACCTCAGCACGTAGCCAAACCTGCCGGATTCCCGAAAAGCCATCAATGGTGTCTGAAGTGAAAAAACCATATATATAGTTGCTGTTCAACCGCACATACACAAAATATGGGTGTCTGTCAACAAACGGATATGGGGGACGTTGGTAGGTTATTAAGGTTATTTGTGGTGCCGACCAGCGACTGAAAAAGACGCTATGATTTCAGCGGATTTTTCTTGTCCGGGGCGTCCTCAGGCAGCCATACACAGCAGATCAGGCAGAACACTGATGCGGCTAATACGGCTGCAAACACGGCCAGTACACCCTGGCCCACGGCGTGCCGAAATGCCATTTGAAGGCTTTCGTGGAGAAGTGCCTGCATCTCCGGCTGGAAAAAGGACTCCAGATTTTTGGACAGATCGGTAAAGAGTCCGGGGGGCGTATTGGCGGTATCGGCGGTTTGGAGAAACTGATCCAGAATATTGTTCATCCGTCCGGTCACCAGGCCACCGCAAATACCCACGCCCACCGTTCCGCCCAGGGTCCGGAAAAACTGGTGGGAGGCCGTGGCGACGCCCAGATCCGATGAATCCAGACTATCTTGAACCAAAAGCAGGGTGGACAGGGTCACAAACCCCATGCCTAGACCAACAATAAAAAAGGCTGTGAAACAGGTTGCCAGGCTGGTGGATGAAGAAAATAGCAGGGTCCAGCCGGATCCGACGATCAGTAACAGGCCCCCTGCCCCCGCGGCGATTTTCTTCCCCAAACGGTGCAGAATTTGGCCCAGACCCAGCGATCCCAGGGACCATCCCAGGCTCAGGGACAGCATGGCCATGCCGACCTCCATGGGGGTCTTGTTCAACACACCCTGGATATAGAGAGGCGCGTAAGCAAACAGGGAAAAGATGGCAAAACTGCTCCAGAATACTGCGGCATTTCCGGTGCTAAATCCGGTGATGCGAAAAAAATCGACCGATAAAATGGGGTCTTCGGCCCGTTTTTCAACCTGATAAAAGGCCACCCCCAGAAGCCCACTGATACCCAGAAGTGACAGAATCTGGGGAGAAAACCAGGGATAGATTCGGCCCCCAAACAAAAATGCCGTCAGAAAACTCAGGATCATCGTCGATAAAATCGCGGCACCGCCCAGATCCAGGGAAGCGGCCCGCTGTTTTTCCCGGACATCCACCAGAAACAGGGCAATCCCTATCAGGGACATGAGTCCCAGCGGGATATTGATCCAGAATATCCATCGCCAGGACAGATAGGTGACGATAAAGCCGCCCATGCTCGGTCCCAGTACGCTGGCGATACCCCAGATGGAGCTGCCGATGGAGATCACCCGCCCCCGGGCGGCAGGATCGGCAATATCCGACAACACGATGTAGACCAGGGCGAAGATACCTCCGGACCCGATGCCCTGGACGGCCCTTGCGAATATCAGGAATTCCATGCTCCGGGCGGCGCCGGCCATGATCGACGCAGCGATAAAGAGGCAAATCGCGATGTTAAAGAGGGCTTTGCTGGGGTACCTGTCGGCAAGCTTTCCAAATAGGGGAAGCGAAACGGCGCGGGCCAGAAAGTAAGCGGAATAAACCCAGCTGTAGAGACTGAGTCCGCCCAGTTCCGATGTGATGGTGGGCATGGCCGCCGTCACAATGAGGGCATCCAGGGCGCCCAGAAACAGCGCCAAAAGGGCGGACGCTATGACGGCGACTCTTGTCCTTTCAGATATCATGGCTTTTTAAGGGCAACGACCTTGAAAAGATTAAAATGAGATTTTTTCGGGTTATTTGATGCTACTGTATCGCCCACGTCACAACGGCGATGCCTACAACAGTCGTCTCCCAGAGTTTTGCCCATCCTGTAGTACGGAATGTTTTAGATCTGAATCGCTATTTTCCTGAAATAATCGGAAGGTTTTATGCTTCGGAAAAGGCGGCAACATAAGTGAGCGACAAACCTGGGTGCCACATTGGCAATGGAAGACTTTGCTAAACGTTGAGCAACAGTTTGTCAACGCTATAGAGGGTGGCAGGAATCGACAGGAGCATCCGACGCCGGAATGCCCGGCGGTACACATGACGCAATTCGCTGCTTTGACCNTTAGCCTGCAGANCCGACGCCCCCGGTGATATCATTTGCGTAGGTGCGGATACGACCGATGATATCCTGCACATCCTGATCGTCAATCCCCCGGTTCTGAAGAGTATCCAGCAAGTGACCGACATAAAGGGCGAAATGATGATTGGTAATGCCTCTTCCGTGGTGGACATGACTAAGCGGTTTGCCGGTATAGGTGATTGGGCCGTCCATCGCAGCGCTGAAGAATTCGCGCTGCATACGGCGAAGCTTGTCCATGGAGGTGTGCTCGAAATAAGGCTGCAACTCAGGGTCGGCCAACACACGATCGTAGAAATCGTGTACAAGTTCCGCAACGGCCTGTTCGCCACCGACGCGGTCATACAGACTCTGTGGTTTATCAANCATGATACACCTCCGGTGGCGCTGCAGAGCGGCAGGATATGGATCATAGTTTGAGCGCTGGAACAACTGGGAAGTCGATGGGTATAAATCGATATATCCAAGGAGAATCGGATTAACTTGACTGTAGCGCCATTACTAAAACATAGTCAGGGATTTAAACCTGTAAATGCCAGTAACATTATGCACAGGTATTCGGGAGAACGATATGTCAAGTGCTTTATTATGGCTCCAGTCCGCAGCGATGGGAACTTAACACAGATTTGACAGACCTACCTACCGAAGGCCCACATGAAGGCGAGAAGCACAAGATGTTGATCCGGAACGAGCCGGTTATTCGGTCCTTCGAAGAACCCTCCTTCCGGGCCGTCCGAATGATCATAGCGGTACTCCAGGCTGGCCTGCAGGGTATGGATTGGGAGCGGCGAAAATTCATATTTGAGCGTCGCGGTGTAGGCCTGGATGAATTGTTTCGCACCTGTAATGAGACCGTCCGGATCCCAGTAGAATTCCGGCCGGAAGGCCACACTCCAAGGCTCGCCGAATTGCCACCGGCCCCACAGCGCTCCGGACATCCAGTTGTTCTGTGGGGTTCCGATCTGATCCGCCTGCCGCTCGGTACCAAAATCGAATGAGGCCGCCACCAGAAACGGACCCCGCTTCCATTCCAGGATGGAATCCGAAAAAAAACGCCAGAATTCCAGGGCTGTGTCTTTCTGGTCCGGCCCATAGTACAGATTTTGCGTAAACGTGATGGTTGAAGTCGCTCGCCATGAGACCTGGAGAGCGTAGCTGGGTACGTCATTGGGATTGGCCAGATAATTATATCCGGTCACCACAAGGAATTCCATATCCACCGATTCGCTCACCGGGTAGTCCGCCTGGGCCCCGAAGAGAAAGTAGGGCACATTGTCCGTCAGGTATCCGCGCGTATAGTTGGGATTGTCGATGGCATGAAACGATTCCCAGGCCGGATTTCCCTTTAGCAGCCCTCCAGTCAGTTTGAGCCCTTTTCCGGCGGGAATCAGATAGGACAGGTTGGTCTCCGAAAAGTGCCGAAGCGTGTCGGCGTTGGTCACGGGTTCATTGGCAGCCGGCGGCGGCCCGGGGACCAGGCCTTCGACATCGACACCGGCCTGGAGGCCAAACTCCATGCCCCACCGGGATTGAGGAGTGGCGTCCTTTCTGACATAGCCTCTCGCCATATTGATTTTGGGCTCGCTGAATTTAAACGTAGTGGACTTGCTGCGCCACGTCTTATTTTCAGGGTTGTTGGAGTCGAGGGTATATCCCACATCCAAATAGGCCCCATAATGCCAGCTGGTGGACCGGGGTTCTGGAGATTCCATGGCGGCTGTTCCAGTTGGATTCTTTTCGTCGTCGGCCGCCCGTTGAGAGGTGGAAGCCTCATCGGCGTTGGATTCCGAAATCATCACCAGAGAGAGGCTAAGCAACAAAATGCCAGTGAAGACAACGGCCATCCAGGGTGTGGGGAATATTCGCTTCATAAAGTCGGAATGAAATAAATGGGAACAGATGACTTCACATGTTGCTACCAGAATAATTCAAATTCGACTACTTTTTTTTCAAACTACCGTCTTCATCGCTCGCTTAAGGAATCGGATCTAAACAGGAATGCATCGGGTGCGCGACATCAACCATATTGTAAACTGATGGATTGTCGGGTAGAACCGAGCCTACACAGACAGAGTGGAAAGGATATAAAATTTCCCAAAGGTCATCATTAGACGCCGAGACACCATAATGGATTTACATCATCGAAGAGAGTGCCCGATTTGCAGAAATACGCACAGTATGGTGTTGTGTGATGCGGTCCCCACCATCAACGAGGCGTCGGACCTGACCACAGAACTGAGAGAATGCGGCGCATGCCGCCATTGGTGGAATACGCCAAGTCCGACACAAGAGGAGTTGATCGATCTGTACAAGTCGGGTTCGTTGTATGTGATCGGTAAAAACTGGGATGTTGAAACTCGCAAGCCCCGGGAAGAAGGGGTGTTTCATAAGATGATTACCAGCTTTAAAGCAGACATGTCTGACCTGAATTATCTCGAGGTGGGTTGCGGCGGCGGCCAATTGATCCGTTCAATGCGTGAGAAAGTCGGCTTGTGCTATGGCATCGAACCCGGAGACTGGGCATCCGACATCGAAGACATCGTGGTAGACATCCAAATGATTCCGGAAAATATCTCGTTTGATATCCTGGTGTTTCAGGATGTCATCGAACACACCCAAGACCCCATCGACACGCTGCGCATGTATACGGAAAGAATGCGTCCCGGAGCGGCCCTGTTCGTCGCATTTCCGAATAAGGACGCTGCCAGTGCCCAGCGGGAAAAAGAGCGATGGAGCATGATTCGTCCCTTTGGACATCTGCAGTATTTCTCCAGCGAATCGCTTTCTCTTTTAATGGAGAAGACGGGATGGGAAATCACAACATTAAAAAAGGGGCCGAACACTTTTCCGTTCACCGATCTCAAAACCTATAACCCGTTTAGAACTCTGAAACGTCTCCGCAATAATGATCAGTGGTATGTGCAGGCCAGAAAGATGTAGAGTTCTGCCACATCCTGACCGGCGGTCGCGCGTAGGGATTGATGAAACAATATGACATTCGGAGAGAATCATGAACACGACATACGACTTTAGCAATCAAAGCGGTGTCATCACCGGAGCGGCCAGCGGTATCGGAAAAGCAGTGGCCCTGTTGTTGGCCGAATCGAATGCCGGCCTGGCCCTGGTGGACCGGGACACCTCCGGACTGGAGGCGGTAACCCGCGCGTGTGGGGAGATATCCGAAACAGATCCACTGGCGGTGGATGCCGATGTGTCCAGAGAAAAAGATGTCCATCGCATGGTAGAGGAGACCCTTTCCCGGTTTGGCAGGATTGATTTTCTGGTGACCAGCGCAGGGATTCTGTTCCGAACCGGATTTACCGATATTCCCATGGAGGAGTGGGACGAGTTGATGGATACCAATGTCCGGGGTCTTTTTATGTGCAACCAGTTGGTGGTTCGGGAGATGCTCAAACANGGCGGCGGTACCATCGTCAATGTGGCCAGCGTCGCCGGACGCTCCATAAGCCTCATCGGAGGCGTCCATTATTGCGCCTCCAAGCACGCGGTAATCGGTATTACCCGGCATATGGCCCGGGAACTGTGCACCCAAGGCATACGGGCCAACGCCTTCTGTCCGGGCGCCACCCACACCCCCATGATACATGACAATATGGCTGCCGAAGACATTAACGGCCTGGAGGCGCGCATAGCACTGGGGCGGCTGGCGGAACCTGAAGAACACGCACAGACCATCGCATTCATGCTGAGTGATTCGGCATCGTACCTGAACGGGGCCTGCCTGGACGCCAATGGTGGGTCGGTGATGCTATAGCCCGATTGGGGATGAGATAAAATGAACGAGAAAAAACAACAGGTAGAGAGCTTCCCCTGGCATATATGGAAAGAACATGTTGGCCACCACCGGTTTCACAGCGCAGCGGGTCAACCGNGNCGGGTTATCTGCGGCCGGCTTCTGCCGGGCTGCGACATTCTGCTCGGAATTATCGACATGGCCCAATCCCACGGGGTGACATCGGCCTGGGTGAATGCATTTGGCAGCCTCGCCAAAGCAGCGTTTTCCCCTGGCATCCGGCTCAGCGTATCAGACCCGGATCGGGTGGAGCGCCGGCCCAATGTGCATCTGCCGGGCCCCCTCGAGATGTGGTCCGGTATGGGCCGACTGGGGGTCCCAGATACGGGCGAGCCCTTCATCCATTTCCATGGCCTGGTGGCCACTCCGGGAGGCACACTTTATGGGGGACACTTCTTTCCCGGAGAAAACCCCGTCTATGCAACCTTCGAAGTGCATATCCAGGAAATCCTTGGTGTTGAACTCCGATATGAGATGGATGAGGCGGTGGAACTCCCGCTGATAGAACCTAAAGCGGCTCTTTAGGGACGTGGAAGTGAATANGTTGCTTCGAGTCTTTTGGACTCGTCATAAATAATTTCTACTTTATTTACCTGCGAACGGACCGGCGTGGTCAGTCGACTTCTCTTCTTGTCGCGGCGCCTCGCGATCCGCCTGGATTGATATCGGCCGGGCCCGTCGCCCGCCGGATGCCGGTAACGATATATGGCCTATCTGTTTTCTATCCATTTATACCGTTGGGAGTTGTCTGATTTTTCTATATTCTTCTGAAACAATAAATCCATTTTAGGACAAAGGCGATGCTCTTCAATGAAATAGACGAGTCTATTCAAATAGATGCGCTTTTTCACCTGATCAATACACATCGATATCAGAACACATATTGATAATAGAGCCAGAAATATGAATACGGGATAGTGAAATGAGTAGATAAATTCGCTCCAGAAATAATAATAAATGAATGTGTGAAAAAGGAATATATTAAAAAGATGTTTACCTAGAAAACTGAGAAACTTTTCCAACATCCCAAAAGTATTTATCAGTTCAAACACGAACAGGATTATCAATCCTCCAAACAACCAGTCAATTTCGGTCCCCCTCATATAAGGTGAGAAAGATCTAAAAGCAACCACAAGGCACACGGCCGTAAGCAACATCAAATATTTCCATGAACGGTATTTTTCTAGTTTAAAATCGATTTTTGATATGAGATTTCGTTGCGAGGCGTAAATTCCTAAACCAAAAGGTAAGAGCCACGTGTTGAGTACTGGGATAATTTGCTTTTCGGGTATCAGTAACAACAGGAACAGGAATAAAAAAAACAGGCCAAATTTTTTTGTCAGGACATAAATGAAAGGGAAAAGAATTATCAGAGGGACGATAACACTCATATACCACCAGGTCGCATTATAGCCATATTCACCATAAGCGAATCTGTGTAATCCCAACATCTGAATGACAAATTTTGTATAAATGTGACTGTCGAAAGCATCCTCGAGCTGCCGGCCCATCCAAAATGTTCCAATGAATACAAAGATAAGTGCAATAAACCAGTAGTTGGAATAGAGTTTAACAAGACGCTTTTTGTAAAAGTGAAACATGCCGGCACGTTTATGCTTTATGGATTCCGAAAATCCAAATCCGCTCAGAAGCACAAATATCGCCACGCATACTTTCGAAAGTTTGGCTGTATTGACTACAAAGAAACCATATTCGGGAAAACTAAAAAACAAATGATGCCAGAGCAGTAGAATGAGAGCGACGCCTTTGCAGGCGTTGGTGGAATCGATGTTGAATGGCTTTCCTCCCATCATCCATGTCCTTTATCTTCACTCGACAATTGAATTTGCTTGTAAAGATACGCGCATCGAGATGATGACAATACACCTTATTGATACCTAAAATTTCGATAAATGTCAATTATTCTAATTGGTTGGCGTCGCCCAAAGGCTTAATGGGCCCACTTTTATTGAAACGGAGAAGCCGATTGTAGGGAACCCAGCCTAATGCCGCAAAGGTATTCCCCATATCCGCATTCATGGCTACTTTGGCCCCGNTGGTTTTCGAGATTTGAGCCGTATCTCCAATATGATCTCCGTGACCATGTGTGACGAGAATGAGATCCACCCGACCAAGCTTTTGCAGATCCTTAAACTCCTTCGGCGTCTTGGGATTATTGGTAATAAATGGATCAATGAAAATGACCTTTCCGCCAGGTGTTACAATCTTGAAGGCGGACTGACCGAACCACTGTAGGTCGAAGGCCTGGACGGCCGAAACGACGATAAAGACGGCTGCAACGAAAACGGCAAACACGCCGTTTATGGTAAAATGCGAGCTAATAGGAAAAACGATTAAGATGACAGGCGAGATGGTTAAGAAACGAGCTCGAAAATGGCATAATATCTTTGCCGCATTGAGCTATATGCGGAAAAACAGCATTGGAATTTCTTCCCATCTACTAACTCCGCAAGAACACCATTTCGGACACTTTTGCGACGATTAGATCATCCTGGGTCAATTCCACCTGGACACGGGCAATCCGGCCCTGGGTATCAATGACCCGTGCAGAGGCGACAACATCTTTCGTCGGATCTGCCGCATTCAAAAACTGGACATCACAATTCAATGGTAATCCCACATGGCCCAGGGAATTGGCGGCCGCCGCCATGGTCTGTTCGGCTAGCGTGAACAAAGCGCCTGTATGGGTATATCCTAAAAAATTCGGCAAATGTGTCGTACCCGGCAACCGCGCTTCGGTGTGGCCGGGTTCGAATTTCGTATATTGGATGGAAAGGGAGCGGGCCAGGGGGGAGGCCTCCATAGCTTTGCGCAATTCTTTCAGGTCCTCGCTTTTGATGGCATCCCGAACGGCTTCCGATTCATTGGCTGAATCAGCGATATACTGTTTTTGACGGTTCCGCTCCTCCACCCCACGGGTCAACCAGGAAACCGCCTCATTGTAAGGCGTCGGTATGTTGAACCGCTGCCCTTCGGATACGATCACTTCGTTTAAATTGCCGATCTCGGTGGGTCGCCCGGCTTCAACATCCTGAAGCATGGAAACGCGGTTGTCCTTGGTAGAGGCGAAGGCTNTTAGGGAAAAATCGAGCGGATCGTCCAACTCCGGAAAATCAACGCCCTTGGCTCGGGCGACCTGCGCCAATTCTAGAGAAAGGGCTTCGATTATTTTTATCGACGGATCGTGCTTAACGGCAACGCCGCCGGTCAGGCCCGTCAAGGCGGCCACCACATTTGTGGAGACATTGGCGATCAATTTCTTCCAGATCACGCTGTTAATGTCAGGAGCGGTATGGACGTCCAACCCAGCCCCCTGAAATTTATCCACCATATATTCAAACCCGGGCCGGGATACGCCGTCATATGGACCGATCACCAGCAATGGCCCGAGCCCCCCGACGTACCGGACCTCATTCATGCTCACCGGCATCCCCGAATGGGCTGTGATACCGCCAACCACGCGTTCCGCCCCTACCGTCTCGGCAATGACTTCCAGATTCCCCAAACCGTTTTGAACGGAAAGGACGATCGTATCCTCCCCGATCATGGACAGGGCACTCTCGATGGCCGAACGGGTATGGTAGCCCTTCACCGCAATCATGACCACGTCTTTTCCGCCGACCTCGTCCGGATTCGACGTAATGGAAATCTGCGTATGGGTCCGCTCACCATCCGGCCACTGAAGCCACAAGCCTTCCTTGTCGATGAGATTCACCCGCTCTTTGAGGACCTCGATCAGGGTCACGCCGAACCCTTTTTCTTGAAATATACCGCCAAAGATAGATCCCAATACACCGGCACCGACGATGGCTATTTCCATGGGTCATCCTCCCCGACAATTTTTAGGTTGAGAAGCAGTTTGTTCGCTTCATCAAAGTCCTTGGATGGATATACGGTGATTTAATACCTCTGACAATATTTCATTGGCGAACCTGAGATTTCAGAAGCTGATTCACGGCCCTTTTGAACAGATTGGCGACATGGGTTGTACCGACTTTAAGACTATCAGCTATTGCCAGGAAGCGATGGTGCGAGGAGAATTCTAAATAATTGTGGTGAATTCTTCCAGGCTCTTTTTGGAGATATTCGGAACAGTCACATCCTCTTTTGGGTATCCTGTTACAAGGATCATGAAAGCCTTCTCATTCGAAGGCCGACTTAGGATCTTGTTCAAGAAGTCCATGGGACTTGGCGTGTAGGTCAAGGTAACCAGTCCAACATGATGCAACGCGGCAATTAAAATCCCGGTGGCTATCCCAACCGATTCTTTAACATAGTAATGTTTGATTTTGTTGCCTTTGTCGTCCATCCCATATTTCTGGGCAAAGATGGCAATCAGGTATGGGGCCTCCTCTAAAAAGGGTTTTTCTGCATGGGTTCCTAGTGGCGAGAGTGCATTCAGCCAGGCATCCGGTGCCCGGCGTTCGTAAAATGCACGTTCCTCTTTTTCCGCAGCTTTTCGAATGTGATATTTGGTTACCGGATCACGGACCACNACGAAATGCCAGGGCTGCTGGTTGGCGCCGCTGGGCGCCGTCCCGGCGGTCCTTAAACAATACTCGATAACATCAAGAGGCACAGGCCTTCTGGAAAAGTCACGAACGGATCGCCGCCGCTTCAGGTCCTGATAAAATCGATCGCACGCTGCCGNATCACATCCAATGCATATTCGCGGTATTGAGTAAGAGGGACGTATTGGGGTCTCATCGTTTTCTATTTCTCCATATTAGGTGAGGGGCATGTGAAAAGCCTTGATCCCTTCTTCGACAATCAATGCGCTCGTACAGCATTTAATACACGACTTCTTTTTGATCTCTCGCTGGTTATTTTTTCCAGTTGTTGGGAACTGAGGAGCTATTGATTATATGTTGCACATCTGAAGTAGTTACGCAAAGAGGTGGGGAGTGGTAGCCTGATGTTGGGAGAGGGCTTTGCGTGGTTATTATTCGCTGGAGATCAAAGATTCTTTCTTTGCCTTCGGCCAGCGCTTGATCTGGATTTCCCGCTTTAAGGCATCTCCTTTCGACTTGGCCGTCTCACGGTACACCAGTTTCACAGGACATCGGGAGGCTGTGTATTTGGCTCCCTTCCCGGTAATATGTGCCGCAAGACGGGAATCGAGATCGCTCGTCACTCCGGTGTATAGCGATCCATCACGGCATCGTAGTATATATATGTTCCAGTTTGACATTTGATGCGATTGCTGAGGATACCCGGATCATGCAGCGCCCATCAGGGGCTGCAGGCCTCTGAAGCGTCTTTCAATGTCTTTAAAAATTCCACCGTCAGTCGGTGCAGCCGTTTGGGCACGTTCAGCATATACCCGACCCAGACCATTGGGCCCTCAAAACTCTCTACGCTTAGCAGCTTGACCTTGCCGTCTTCCTCTTTAAATTGCCAGGTATGCGAGGCATTGATGCCCAGTTTGCCCCCCTCCCAAACGACCTCCCGGCCCGGTTCGCATTTTACGATGCGGGGTTGCACCTTAAGTGGAAAAACCATGGGGCGAATCACGAAAGAAAAGCACGTCCCGACCGACAGGTCCTCATCCCCCGACGTGATGCTGCAGCTGCGGCATGCCGTGTTCCAGCTGTCCCAGTCTTCCATTAGAGAAAACTTTTCCCACACCACGCTCATGGGAGCGTTTATTTCGATCTCTTCTTTGATCACCATGGCTGCGACTCCGGCGAGATGGGATTCACTAAAACTGCGAACTGTTAAAAAACAGAATAAACACCCAGACCGGTGAGTAAAGAACCGTTTTTGAGGGGATGGTCTCCCGGATTCAGGCTAATTAAGGCGCAGTGTAAAACCACATTCGATGAGGCGATAGATATTTTATCCCTGGATTTATATCGTACTCCCGGATCCTCGATGATGNACCCAGATCGTTGAAAGCTTTAGCGATCTACCCCATCACGGGGGATCATCTCAAGGGAATCACGCCCCAGGTGCTTGTAGCTCTTTACAACATCCATAAAACCCGCGTCGATGGGCTGGATACGGTCTGCCGTCACATAGTTTACCGCGCCCGACCGCGGATCCGGTGCATCCGGCAAATAGATGGCCACGAGCCCGTCCCGGGTACGATCTGACTCAAACGCGAGTTGGTAAAAATCATCAAAACGAACCAGCACGGGTTTTAGCACCTTCTCGGCATCTTCGTCCTGAATATTGCCGATAACACCTTTCAACCAGGCGTAGCCGGGAATAACGTTCAACAGGATGGTATCGAGTTTCCTGTGAAGCTTTCTCCCCACTGGGCTGCGGGCAAACAGACCGGCGATCAGACAACACAGCAACATGATGACCACTGTCATGACATCCACCAGGGCAATCCCGGCAATGGAGTCGGTGGAAAAGAAATTTCCCAGTGGCGTCGCGACCACCTTTATAATCTGATACGCCTTTTCTACCACCACAACGATGAAAACCAGTGGAAGCAGGAACAAGACACCACCGATCAGCGTCGTTCGTATGATTTTTCCCATACCGTATATTTCCTCCCTGCCAAAAGCTTGTTCGTGAATTCAGGGAACGTTCTCAACTTATACGTATTTAATTGGAATCAAAGTGGATGAGGGGTTAAGGTACATGGGTTTCGGATTCAGGGAGCGTCTTCAGATAGCGTTCGAATTCCAAAGCGATTTGACGACCGGTGAATTCATTTGTTGTTTTGATCCATTAGTTTGATCCATCAGACTGATGTTCGACCTTAATGCGTCGGATTGAATAACAAATCGTTTTCAAAATAGGTCCGTTCAATTTCCTCCTGATGGCTTTTCAGGGAACTGCCGATGTGGTTGGCCACTTCGTGGACCAGATAGTTGATCAGACAGGAGAGGCTGGTCGGGCTGCCCAGAAACGGGATGTGCTGGGAAGGCGCCACTAGAGTAAGATTGGAGAACGGAATAACGGGGCAGTTCGCCCCATCGGTGATCACCATCAGATCCATGTTTTTGCGACGGGCCCAGCGGCCCACGCGAATCAGTTCGTTCGGGTAGCGGGATGTGGCCACCACCACCACGAGACTGTCTTCGGGGGCAATGGTCAGCCAATCAAAGGTCGTGCTGTCACTTCCCTTTAAAATATGGATGCGTTTTCTCACTTTCGTCAGCGACCAGCCCATGTAGTAGGCCATGGTGTAAGACAGCCGCGAACCGATGACATACACATTGCTTTTTTCGCACAACATGCGAACGGCCTGCTCCAGGTCCTCCAACTGCATGGTGTTGTACAGATAGGTCAGATTGTCGATCTCTTCCGCAACCGTTTTTCGGAACCCCTCCACACCGTATCCCCTTCGACCCATTAAATCGCGCCGGTCAAGGAGTGTCATTTCCGAGTCCACATAGTCACGCAAGGCCTGCTGCATGTCGCTGTACCCTTTGTATCCCAACTGGGCCACAAGACGAACCACGGTGGCCTCACTGATGCCGCAGGCCGCCGCCAATTCGCGGGCGGTCATAAACACCGCTTTACGAGGATTTTCAATGAGATAGTCACTGATCAGGCGACCTTTAGGGGTCAATTTGTCAGTAAGTGCTTCAATTTTTTGAACGATGGGATGGGGCGTTTTTCCTGTCATGCCGGCTCCGTCGGGTTTGGTAGTTTTGTTTACAATGCCAAGAAAAGATTTTTTAATCAAGATTCTGTCGGTAAAAATCATCAATATGATGTTAATTATTTTATTTTATTAAAAAAGATATAAATTCCTTTTTTTGCAAATTTAAACATATCCTACCAATATAATTATATTATTAAGCAACATCCAGCGTACTGTCAAAAAAAATTCTAATAAATGTAATTTTTTATTTGACATGTTTTATTTCATCTGCAATTGGAAAATATCATCTTTTAAGATGCTAAATTCACAACTTTAATTACGGAGAAAAACATGTTGTCTGCAGAATGCCACCCAGCCGGGAATCCTTGCAATGGTGTTGCAAACACCCTTGGACTCCCCGACACCCAAAAAAGTGAGGCCCCAATGAATCCGGATCAGATGAAAACGTCCCAAGCGCNGTTAGGCACCGCTACCGTGGACATGCTCATGAAGGTTCACGAAGATGCACTCTAGATGCTTGAAAATGTCGGCGTAGGCTGCAAGCAGCCGGATATGCTGGATGCCTACCGGCAGTATGAAGCGGATGGAAAAGCCGTTGTATACGAAAACCGCGTCTATATTACCTCTGATCTGGTCAAGGAATGCCTGGCCAAGGTCCCTGGAATTGATCGATTTTTTGTGCCGCTCAACAGCTTTTTCATTGGGGGAACAGCGCCCTACGTATATGATGACGCTGCCGGGGTGGGCGGCGTGCTGCCGAACCTGGACCATGTGAAGCGGATTGCCCAGATTGCCGAATCCAACCCCGTGGTTGCCGGTATGGGGCGAGGGGTCAAGCTCAAGGATGAAGTGGCCCAGATCGATGTCATGGTCGAAAACTGCACCAAGCCGCTGTATTATGCCGTGACTTCGGAGCGTACACTGGAGCATGCGAAAAAGGTTTTTCAACAGCGTGGTAAGGAGATGATCGTCTTTTGTCTCACCCGTCCTCCGCTGGAAGTGAATGAAAATTTCTCGGAGAACTTCGTACAGGTCGTCCGGGCCGGTTTGCCGGTATTTATCTCCGCCATGCCCATGGCCGGCATCAGTGCGCCCTATTGCTATAACGGCGTCCTAACCATGACCCATGCGGAAGTGCTGTTTGGCATTTGCACCGCCCAGCTTCTCAGGCCGGGACACACATGCATTCATGCCGGATTCCCTACAATTGCGGACCCGCGCTTCGAGTACAATCCCAACTACGGCTTGAAAAGCCATTTTGTGCTCAACCTCCTGATGGCCCATTTGAACATGATCCTGGACATTCCCACGTTTCAAAGCGGATGCACCACCAACGAGGAGCACCTGACGGAACGAGCGTTAGCCGACGCCCGCACGGGACAGGCCCTGTNCAAAAAGTATGGTTTTCACATGATCCGGCACAGCTTCGGTTTTCTGCGGCACCTGGTTGATTTTTCTTTTGCAAAGCTGGAGGCNGCCATTCATATTGCAGAAGAGGTCACCGCCGATGAGGCCCCGGATGTGGAGATGCCGGTATATGACGATCGCGGAATGGAAGCCATTCAGCGAGTCGGTCTGGGCATGTATATGGACGATCCCCTAACGACAGCCAATATNGGCCGAGAATTCGTGGAATAAACAGCTATCGCCATGCACACCACCACAGGACCAGTTCCAGATACAGGATCGGTACCCGGAGGTCAGGAAACCCGGGAGATGTTGTCCCGGGTCCATCAGGATGCGTTGCGCATTCTCGAGGAAGTCGGCGTCCGATGCGCTTCAACGGAAGTTAAAAACATTCTGGTGGACACCGGACTGGCTGCGTATGACGATACGACCGGCCATCTTNATGTGCTTTCCCCTCTGGTCGAACAGGCCCTGGCCTCCACTCCCGGTCGGAACGCCTACTGGATCCCCCCCAACAGCTTCGGCGTGGGAGGGACAGCGCCGTTTGTCTTTGACGATCACAGCGGTGAGCTGGTGGCTCCCACCCTGGAGGACGTCGCCCGCATTGCGACCATCGTGAACAAGGCCGGTCCGGTCAACTTCATGGCACGGGGGGTGCTGGTACTCAATCGCGAAGTTGAGGTGATCGACACCATGATCGCCCATTGCCGTAAACCGATCTATGTAGGCGCGGTTACCGAGGCCGGGATCCAGCGGGCGAAAGAGATCCATGAAAGCCGGGGCAACATCACCGTACAGTTTTCCATCATCAATAGCCCGCTGAATATCATCGAAGGGCAGATGGCCCCGTTTCTTTCCTGTGTTCGCCAGGGACTTCCCATCTACGTCTCCACCATGCCCATGGCCGGATTGTCGGCCCCGTACTCCATGTCGGGCCTGCTGACCTTGACCCATGCCGAGGCGTTGTTCGGCATCACCCTGGCCCAGGTGATCCATCCGGGAATTACCGTGGCGCATGCCGGCCTGCCGTCCATCGCCAATATTCAGAAAAACTATGCGGTGGATATGGGGCTGGTGGCCCACACCGTGGCCAACCTGCTCATGGACAAGATCTGTGAATCCCTGGACCTGCCGTCCATCCACAGTGCCTGCGGCACCAACGAAGGCCAGCCCAATGCGCAGTCCGAGGCCGATGCGGTGGCCGGCTTTGCCATCTTGAAAAAATACGGGTTTCACCAGATGCGGCATGCCTTCGGTTTTTTGAAGGAGCTGGTGTCCTTCTCGGTGGCCAAGCTGGAGCGGCATATCGAATTGTGCATGGAGACCAGTGCTGATCAAGCGCCGGAATATACTATCGAACCCTATGACGATCAGGGTGTGGACGTCATATCCCGAAACGGCAGCCGGCCTAATTATATGAGCGACGATCACACGCTGCAGAATATCGACCGGAATTTTTCAAAATAGAATCAGGGAAGATCACTACCTGTTGAAAGGAGATGAAAAGCTGGTTTCTCTGACTGTTTTTGAGCGTCTCTATACGAACGCCATTAATGTACCCCGGACATTGCACCAAACGGAGATGTTTATGTGGATACATCGTTGACCCGGCGATTGTGTTACGCTACGGTGGTGGAGTCCAATCGTGTGTCACCACTCCAGCATCAGAAATAAACTGAATCCTTCAGAAGCAAAACACCAGGGGTGACGCCATATTCCTTCGATCGCCATCCCTTGGCAGCACCGAACCTCAATATATCCTAGGTGACCCATGGAAGATATCTTCCGATANGTTATAACCAACTATCCGACTATTTTCAGACTGACGATCGAACATCTGTATCTTGTGAGCATCTCGGTGGGTGTGGCGATCCTGACCGGCGTGCCCATCGGGATCCTGATCACCAAAGATAAAAAGTTTGCCGATGCCGTTTTATATATCGCCTCGGTCATCATCACGATCCCATCCGTTGCGATGTTCGGTCTGATGATTCCCATACTGTCCCTGGTCAACCGGGGGATCGGATTTTGGCCGGCGGCCATCGCCATCTTCTTATATTCCCAGCTGCCGATCATCCGGAACACCTACACCGCCATCAACAACATCGACCCGGCGCTTCGTGAAGCGGCCAAGGGAATGGGCATGAGTTACTGGCAGAGATTGGCCCAGGTGGAGATTCCACTGGCGGTTCCCGTCATCATGGCCGGGGTCCGAATGGCGGTGGTCATGAACATCGCCGTGGCAACGATTGCGGTATACATCGGTGCAGGAGGGCTCGGGACCATCATCAATGAGGGGATTACAGGTACCAACAGCACCAAACTGATTGTCGGCGCCGTCGCGGTGTCACTGCTGGCGATCATCGCGGACTACCTGTTTTTATTTGTCCAGAAACTGTTGACACCAAAAGGCTTGAGTGAGGCAACGTCATGATACGGCTTGAAAATTTGACCAAACATTTTGAGGTGCCGGGCAAAGAGCCGGTGATCGCCGCCAACAATGTGTCCATGGAGGTCGGCAAAGGGGAGATTTGTATCTTTCTGGGGCCGTCGGGGTGCGGGAAGACCACGGCATTGAAAATGATCAACAAGCTGATCCCAAAGACGTCCGGGAAAATCTATATCGACAACCAGGATATCGACGATATGGATCCCATCGCCCTGCGGCGCAAGATCGGCTACGTGATCCAGCAGATCGGCCTGTTCCCGAATATGACCATCGAAGCCAACATCTGTGTGGTCCCGGACCTGTTGAAACAGGATAAGCAGCAAAGCCGGGAAAAGGCCCGGGAATTGATGGAAATGGTCAATCTGGACCCCAACATCTTTTTAAAGCGCTACCCGCGCGAGCTTTCCGGAGGCCAGCAGCAGCGCATCGGCGTGATCCGCGCCTTGGCCGCCGACCCGCCGGTGATGCTGATGGACGAGCCGTTTGGCGCCATCGACCCCATCAACCGTGAAGTGATTCAGGACGAATTTTGAAAAATGAACGCGGAACTGGGCAAAAACCGTGCTGTTTGTCAGTCATGACATCGATGAAGCCGTAAAAATGNGAGACAAAATTGCCATTTTCCGTGAGGGCGTTCTCGAGCAGTGTGATACGCCGGACGAGATTCTGGCGAACCCGGCAAACAGTTTTGTGAAAGAGTTTGTCGGCTCGGATCGCGCCTTGAAGCGGCTCAAACTCATCAAGGTCACTGAGGCGATCATGCCCTTTCGCATGGCGGTCAAGTCGGACGACCCGCTGGACAAGGCGGCGGAAAAGATGCGCGACCGCGACGCCCATATCGCCGTCGTGGTCGGCCCTCGGGGTCGTGCACGGGGTTANATCACCAAAGAAGAGATACGGGGTGACACCAGCGGGATGGTCGGTGAATACAGCGACCCGATACCCGGGACGATCCATGAGCATGACAACCTGCATGACGCCGTATCGCAGATGTATGCCCACGCCACCGACTGGATGCCGGTGGTGGACGATGATGGCGCGTATAAAGGCTACATCACCCAGCACATCATTGCCAGCCTTCTTGGTGAAGCTCCCCGTAAACATGGTGACCGGATTAGCTAGGATGGAATCATGAATTACCTCATCGAACTGATTCGAAGAAGCAAAACGTTTTCTTTCTATGTTCTATTGGCGCTGATGTTTGCGCTGGGTGTTTACGCTGAGTCGAACGGATTGATCGAAGAATTCAAGGATGCTTACGAGGACTGGATCTACCTGCTGCGGCAAAATGTGTACATTGTCTTTGCCTCGGGCACAACGGCGTCGGTCCTGGGAATCGCTGCCGGTATCTTGATGACGCGGCCATGGTTCAAACGGTATGCGGAAGCCTTCGCCCAGAGCTTCAATATCCTCTCGGCGGTGCCCACACTGGCGATTCTGGCGATCATCATGACCCTGACCGGGCTTGGTTTTAAATCGGCCTTTATCGGCCTGGTGACCGTTACCATTTTGCCGATTGTCCGGAATACGTACCAGGGAATCAGTGAAGTTCCGGAACACATGATCGAAGCGGCCCGTGNNCAGGGGATGACCGATCAGCAGATTCTGTGGAAAGTACAGGTTCCCAATGCACTTTATGTCATTTCGGCAGGAATCCGAACCGGCTTTGCATTGAATGTCGGCACCAGCCCGCTGATTACCCTGATCGCCGCCGACAACCTGGGAGAATTCATCTTCACCGGAATTCAACTCAATGAGTTCAACTCCCTTTTGATCGGATCCTTTTCGGTGGCCGCCATGGCGATTCTGACGGATTTTATTTTGTCCAAGTTACAGTTTTTCCTGTTGCCCAAAGGCATAAATCCGCAACGATTTGCGCAAGAATAACTTTCATGAAGGAGGGGATAGCCTTGAAAAATGTATTGAAGAAATCCGGTGTTGTAGCAATGTTGCTGATAGCGGTGTTTACCGTGCAAACGGCGTCGGCAGCGTCTCTAGTTGTTGGTGGTAAAGGATTTACGGAGCAGCTTCTTTTGGCAGAAATCACCGCCCAGTATTTGAAAAGCAAAGGTTTCGACGTCGAACTTAAGACCGGCATGGGCACCTCCCTGGTGCGTGAAGCACTGGAAAACAAACAGGTGGATCTGTATTGGGAATATACGGGCACGGCGTTTTTAAATTTCCATAAAAATAAGTTCGCCAATCAACCGGGATCAGAGATTTATATGGCGGTGAAGGACAAGGATGCGAAAATCGGTATTGTCTGGCTCAATGCCTCGGCGGCCAACAATACCTATGCCCTGGCAGTCCGCCAGGCAGATGCCAAGTCAAAGGGGATGAAGACCCTGGAAGATCTTGCGGACAAACTCAATTCCGNTGAAAAACTGACCCTGGGATGCAATATTGAGTTCTACAAGCGGGACGACGGCTTGAAACCGCTGCAGAAAGCATATGGCTTCAAGTTTCCCCGCAAGGACATCAAACGCATGGAGACCGGTCTGGTTTACAAGGCCCTGAAGGATGGGGATGTCGATGTGGGCCTTGTCTTCGCAACGGACGGACGCATCCCGGCATTCAACTTTGTGGTGCTCAAGGATACCAANAATTATTTCCCGGCGTACGCCATTACGCCGACCGTTCGAAAGGAAACGCTCAACGCGCATCCGGAGCTTGCCAAGCATCTGAACAAACTGTCTTCACTCATCGATGACGCCACCATGTCCAGATTGAACGCGGAAGTGGATGTGGATAAGAAATCCGTCACCGAGGTGGCCAGGGGCTTTTTGAAGTCGAAAGGCCTGATCTAAATTCCGTCATTCCGGGCTTGCCCGCCAGAGGCGGATAAAATCCGGAATCCAGGTGGTTTTAATCGGTTACAACACTGGATGCCGGACCGGAGCCTGTCCCTGCGCAGGCAGGGNNCAGCATGACGGACACTTTGCCGATACTGTTTTGAAATAGGGCACAGCCACCAAGGCCATTGTGCCTCGTCATTTTCTACATAGGAAAAATACTTCGCTGCTCACTGGCCTGGGGAGAAATCCCCAGGCTAATAAAGCAGAAATTCCGGAGAAGAATATTGAGTACGTCTGGCCAACAACCGAAACCTGTGGCGACCGGCGGATGCCTTTGCGGCGAAGTCCGGTTCGAGATTCACGGCACCTTGATGGATGTGATCGATTGTCACTGCAGCAAGTGCCGGCGGTTTCACGGTCATGTGGGCGCTTACACCGCAACAGACCGGGAGAATCTGGTTCTGCTTCAATCCCATACCTTGAAGTGGTTTCGCTCCGTCACCGACGAAACCCCCAATGTGCATCGCGGGTTTTGTCGTGAGTGCGGTTCGAGCCTCTTCTGGGATCCCCGGGGCAAACCCCGCATTTCCATTGCCGCCGGTGCCTTGGATGAACCAACCGGCCTTACGACAGCCGGGCATGTCTGGGTCTCCCAGATAGGAGACTATTACGAGATCACCGATGGGCTGATTCAGCATGACGAACGGTTTGCCCGCGCGGATAAATAACCTCCATGACACAAACTTGCGGCCCTGCCTCTGGACGGTTCGCCCGAATCGCAAACAGAACCTAGCCCGGACATTGCACCAAAGGGTGAAATCATTTAAGAGTCTTTTCTAATTCTTGAGGATGATAAAGCGTATCTTTCCGAAAAGATTCATATTTACAGTAACGCTCCGCTATTGCTTCTTTTCAGCTAAATGCTAAAAAGATTTCATGCAATTTTCGGGATAGAGGAATACTCGGATGCATCCCCTGACCGACCATGCCATCGAATTCACCCTGAACACCCGCTGGCAAGACCTGCCCGTTGAGGTTCAGCACCAGTCCAAACGCTGTCTCATGGATACCCTTGGAGCTCTGATCGCCGGGTCGCAAACACCAGTTTCCGGCATCATGCGCAAGACCGCCCTGGAACAGTTCAGCGGCGACCAGGCCACCATCCTAGTGTCTGCCGATCGCATATCGGCCACCGGGGCGGCCCTGGCCAACGGCTTTTACGGGAATGCCCTGGACATCGATGATGGGTACCGCAACGTAAAGGGGCATCCCGGGGCCTGTGCCCTGCCGCCGGTATTGGCCGGCGCCGAACTGGCCGGTGAATGCAGCGGCGAGAAATTTCTCACCNCTCTGGTCATCGCCTACGAACTGGGCATCCGGGCCGGTGTAATCCGCCATGGGACCTATGAGGTCTACCACTCCTCCGGAAGCTGGGGGGCCATCGCCGGAGCTGCCGCCGTGGGCCGGCTGTTGGGATTCTCTCCCGGGCAAATGTTTCATGCTATGGGCGCCGCCGAGTACCATGCGCCCATCGCTCCCATGATGAAGGGCATCGACACACCCTCCATGGGCAAGGACAGCATCGGCTGGGGGTGCATGGTGGCGGTGCTGTCGGCCCTTCTGGCCCGGGACGGGTTCACAGGCGTCCGACCCCTGTTCGACGATGCGCCGGATCCGTTGGTAGTGAAAAGCCTGGGGCAACAGTGGGAGATTCTCAACCTCTATTTCAAACCCTATGCCGCCTGCCGCTGGGGACAACCGGCTGTGGCCGGGGCACTGAAGATCTTCCGGGAACACGGCCTGACGGCGGACCAGATCCAGCGCATCCGCGTGCGCACCTTCGAAGCGGCCACTCGTCTACCCAATGACCCGCCCCGGGACACGGAGGAAGCCCAGTACAATCTGGCCTTCCCGGTGGCCGCGGCCCTGCTGGATGGGGAGGTGGGTCCCAAACAGGTGCTGCCGCCTCGCCTGCACGACCCCGAATTGCTGGCTCTGCTCGACCGGGTCACTACGGAAGTGGCCCCCGAATTAGAGGCTGAATTTCCGGCCAAGGCCCCGGCGGAGGTTGTCGTCGAAACGACCACCGGCAGCGCCTTTCGATCCGGCCGCATCGAGGCCCTGTGGGAGCCGCCGGACACCCTTCCCACCGACCAGGAACTGGAGACCAAATTTCGCTGGCTGGTGGGGCCGGTGATCGGTGAAACAAAGACTGAAATATTGATCGAGCAAATTTGGAAAGCGGACCAATGGACATCCATTGCCCCCATCATTGACGGTTGCCGTGCGGATACTGATTAACCAATTGCACCGTTCCTAAAAACGCACGAATTTAGAAAAACATTCTTAACGCAGAGACGCAGAGCGCCCAGAGGAGGTGTTCGTTTTTTCCAGAATGCCTGAGAGAGGGATTCTGGAAAAACGCTGCTTCACAAGTCCAGGAAAAATCGGTATTTCATGGCGGAAGTCCTTTTGCTTTTCGGCCT
>Ga0049113_10000034_pt1 | contig 33301 bp, 33 predicted proteins | sample WorMettanBELIZE1_FD_55214 | JGI IMG/M metagenome (GOLD analysis project Ga0049113, IMG submission 55214) | Marine gutless worms symbiont microbial communities from Max Planck institute for Marine Microbiology, Germany - Olavius tantulus BELIZE.1 | ecosystem: Host-associated > Annelida >... | reverse complement strand
TCGAACACTGGCTTAACAACCGGCCAAGAAAATGCTTGAAATTCAAAACACCGGCGGAAGTCTTTAAGGCCGAGTGTTGCACTTAAACATTGAATGCAGGACATAAATTCGCAACCAAAGAATGGCAAATTTATTGAGGCGCGTTACCCCGTTCGTCGTGGAACTGTGGTGAAGCTCACAGACCAAGAAGCACTGCTTTGGGTGCATGGCTCGACTGAAGCAGCACAATCTAATTGGACCTATTATCAGGGAAAACGCCGCATCCCAGGTCCCGTTATTCTCAGGCTATATGCAGGCACGTCGGACCTTGCTACTTTGGTTAGCGAAATTTTAGGACTTTCGAAAATGGATTGGAACTCTGGTGACCTCTACGCCAAGCTACCAGCAACTGTCCAATCATCGAAACGTATAGCTCGTATTGGCTCCCTTTTGGATCGATTCAGTAACACATCCTATGACTATCGGCTCTTTATGTAGAGCAAAAAATAAATGAGAAAAATCATTTAACCATTGCGTGCACGGGAAGGCGAGAAGAGTGTTGCCCGTGACGCATTCGTTGGCTGAAAGGAAGATGATGCCGTCTGATCGGAAACACATCGCGAAATGGGGCTTTGGCATGGCACCCATTTCGAGGCGAATGCGCCGACGCTACGACGAAGCCGTTCAGCATCTCTCTGACATCCTCACAGGCAACCTTGACATTGCTGAAGTCGTGCCAGAGCTACTTAGCGAGGCCAAGGGCATGATGAACAGGTGCGTTCGAGAAGACCAGTGGGACTGGTTCACGGTATTTACTGAACTGGGCTCTCCGCCTCGGCGAGTCCTGCGGCAGATAGCCTCTCACCTTGTCCCGCTGCGTCGAGCAGCCATTTCCGGGGATGAGAACGCATTCGCTGACAACCAGCGGGCGCTACTCTCCACGAATGTTCTCCAATTCCTCCATGTCTATCAGAATGACCTCGCAAATCAGACGTACTCAGAAGGTGCAGGCTGGATCTACATTCTCTCGACACGCGAGCAACCAGATGTGCTGAAGATCGGGAGAACTGACCGTTCTGTGGTTGATCGAGTGCGCGAGATCAACTCCGCAACGGGAGTTCTCGTACCTTGGGCGGCGAGGCGTATCTACAGAGTTCGCAACGCCCAGGAAGCAGAAGCAGAGATACACAAGCGTCTTGCTGACTATCGGGTCCGGATGGATCGTGAGTTCTTCGCGATTCCGATCGGAGAAGCGGTTCAGATCATCCATGCCTACTTAGAGGAAGCAGAACAACGGGACCGGTGGACTGGTCATGTCAAATGGTTCGACCAAAGCCGGGGCTTCGGGTTTGTGTCATGCGATGCCCAATCTGATGTATTCCTGCATCGTTTGCAGCTATCCAGAGAGGACCAAGAACTAGTCAGAGAGGGAACCCCAGTGACCTTTTTGCTTGGACGACGACCTCAGGGGCCATGCGCGATAGATGTCCGGGTTGTCAATGAAGTAAATACCGACAGCCAACGATATCCTGCAGGAGACGTTCTAAAGGCCGCGCCTAAGGAGTGATGTTAAAAGCGATTAACATCCATGATCAAATCCATCACGAACTTAATAGAAAAGATTCAAAAAGATTTACTGAATAGGAGTCGAGCAGTACTAAGATTTTATAGTTTCACGTAAAAATAGAAATTCAAGCCATCAATATCGGCCAATGTTACATTTTTTGGTGTTCCTTCATCCCGCCTTTCCTCTGAATCGTTCAATGGCTTCAACGACATAGGGATAAACCACATCCGTTACCTTTTCGTAGCCTTCGGCGGTGGGGTGGATGCCGTCGGGTTGGTTTAGCGACGGCTCAGCGGCCACCCCTTCAAGGAGAAATGGGATCAGTAGGGCGTTTTTATCAGCAGCGATAGCTGGATAGAGACCCTCAAAGGCTTCCGTGAACTCGCGGCCCATGTTTTTCACCATCTTCATTCCGGCCAGAACCACCACGACGCCTTGGTTGTTGAAGTAGGCCACAATGGCATCGATGTTTTCCCGGGTGAGCGCCGGATCGATGCCCCTGAGGCCGTCGTTGGCCCCGGTTCCCAGGACAACGATGTCCGGATTCAGGGACATGATCCATTCTATCCGCGACCGGGCCTCGCTGGAGGTTTCCCCGCTGATGCCGGCGTTCACGACCTTGAAGGGATAGCCGTTCTGTCGAAGCCGGTTTTCCAGCAATGCCGGATAGGCCTGCCCCTCGGACAGGCCGTAGCCCGCCGTCAGGCTGTCACCCACGGCGACAATGGTACCCTCGATCGTTTCGCTTGCTGAATCCCGGGGAGGCGCTTGCGGCGCTTCCGCCCGCTCTTCCTCGCCGCATGCGATCAGTATCATAATGCACATCAGCATAAAGATGCGCTGCACGATTGTCTGAAAAGACCGGGTCATCATACCACCTTTTGGGGGAAATAATTTGTTCACGCATTATTGCTGATCATGATCCCTCAAATACGTCACCGGCTTTTTTCGCAATATCTGCCGCGATGCCCAATGTCCCACCCCGGCCACCAGGAGCATGGGCAGGGTCAGCATGACGAGGCTGTCAAAGGCAAAGGGGCGATAGGGGATGTCCAGTATCTGCTGACAGATGATCCATCCCGCGGCCTGGGACATGGCCATGGCGGCCACGGCGCTGATGACGCCCATGAGCGTATGCTCCCAGAGAAACACTTTTACCACGAAGCTGCGGCGGGCCCCGAGTATCTTGAAATAGACGGCCTCCCGGATTCTGGCGGCACGGGTGGCAAAGATGGCGCTGATCAAAATCAACAAACCCGCAGCGATGCTGAAGAAGGCAAAAAAACGGATGATGCCCGATAGTTTTTGCATGACGTTGGAAAACGTCTGGGCCGTCTCGGTGATGTCGATGACGCTGATATTGGGGAATCGGGCGACCACCTTGTTTTGAAGCGGTGCAATCTCCGCCTTGTCTACGCGAACGGCTGCGAAAAGCGTTTGAGGTGCCTTTTCCAGGACCTTGTCCGGAAATACGAAATAGAAAAACGGAGATATGGATTCCCGTTCCCGCGCACGGATACTGGAAATGCGTGCCGTTAATGGCACCCCCTGAATGTTGAATGCGATGGTGTCGCCGACCCCCATTTTCCGGATGTCCACCACCGTATCGAGTACCGACACCTGAGGCCCTTCCCAGTCTTCCCTGAACAGGCTGTCGCCATGGGTAAGCCGCTCGTCCTCCAAAAGATTATGGCGGTAAGTCAGGTTGAACTCTCTGGCCAAGTTGTCGCCTTTTCTACGGCGCTCGGTCTGTCGATCCACCTGGACACCGTTGACGGCCCGGATGCGGGCGCGGATGATGGGATAAATGTTGGGCGTGTCCACCATTTTTTTAAATGCATCCACCTGGTCTTTCTGAATGTCGATGAAAAACATGTTCGGCGCTTCGGCGGGAAACGATTGCACATAGGTGGCATCGAGGTTGGCCTCGACCAGATAGACTATGAACAGAACGGCCAATGATGCCGTCAGGGTGATGAGAATGGCGCGCGTGGCGTTGCCGGGACGATATAGCCCCCGAATCGCCTGCCGGGCGGCCAGCCGCCGCGGCTGCCATTTGGCCAGTATCCACAGTACCAGAAGCATCAGCAGGGCGGTGATCAGGATAAACGCCACGATGCCGGCAATGAAGTAAACGCCCAGACGGGTGTCGCCGAGCTGTATCAGCAACAACACGACGAACACGGCGGATATGGATGCCAGGCTGGCATAGTAAGGAAACCCCTTGCCCGGCGGTGGTGGTTCCTTTCTGAAAATCGCCGTGGGTCGTACCGCCTTCAGCCGGTAAACGGGGAGGTAGGCAAACAGGGTCACCACCACCAATCCCAGGGCGAGGCTTTCGAAGACAGCCATCCAGGAAATGGTTACCTGCATGCCTTCCGGAAGAAGTCCCCTGAACAGGGCGGGGAGTGCGCGCTGAACCAGGCTGCCCAGTACCAACCCCAGCATCGTGCCGGCCATCCCCAGCAATGACACCATGGCAACGTAGTGCCGTATGATGAATCCACTACTGGCACCAACGGTTTTGACGATGGCCATGGTATACGTTTTGGCTTTCAGCAATGCCGTCAGCGAACTTTGAATGCCGATTCCGGCCAGCAGCAGCGTAAAAACGCCCACCAGGTTGAGGAAGAAAAGAAGATTGTCGAAAAACCGCTTCATCCGGGAATTGGCCGATCGAAACGTCTCGACCCGCTCCTGGTCCGGTGCGGCGACGCGGCGCAAATCCGCAGCGACGCGTTCCGGTTCAATCTTGCCGGAGATCTTGAGCAGCCATTTGTGTCGAATCCGGCTGCCCTTGGTGACCAGATCCAGCGCCTCCAGGTCAGACGGATGGATGAAAACTCTGGGGCCGAATGCAAAAAAACTCACCGGACGATCGGGCTCGGCGTTGACGACGTCGGCAATGGTCAACTGCGCACTGCCGACTTTGATGCGGTCTCCCGGAGACAGGCCCAGCCTGTCCAGCAAAATCGAATCCACCAGTGCAGCTCCTGATCCATATACATCTTCAAAATTTTTCCCGGATGCCAAGGCCATCCGGCCGTAAAACGGATACCCTTTCCCCGCCACCTTGATCATGGAAAGCACCGACCGGTCTTCGTCCGGATTGCGGGCGATGGCATAAAACTCGTAGATTCGTGCCGCGTCGACAACACCGGCAGTCCGCAGATCGTCGATGGCCTTCAGCATCGCGCCCGAGAACGGGTAGTTGGAGCGCACGATCACGTCGCCCGCATTGAGCTGCCGCGCATCTCTCATAAGTGATTGGTTGACACTGGCCGAAAACCCGTTCAAGGCGATCAGGGACACCATGGATAGGGTGACGCAGAGAACGAACACACCGGCCTGTTTGCCGGATCTGCGGATTTGTCTGATCAAAAAGGTGCGATGAAACATGGGTTAATTATCCGTAACGCGGCCGTCGCTCAGGGTCACCACAGGGTCCGCGCGGGCCGCAACTTGGGGGCTGTGGGTCACCAGAACCAGCGTAAGGCCGGAGTCCGTTCGCGCACCCAGCAGCAGATCAAGGATGGCCCTGCCATTTTCAGTATCGAGATTGCCGGTGGGTTCGTCTGCAAACAAGATTTTGGGGCGATTCACTAGCGCCCTGCAGATGGCAACCCGCTGCTTTTCTCCGCCGGATAACTGGTGAGGGAAATTGCGTTTGCGATGGGCGATGCCGACCCGTTCCATGAGGGCGACGGCGCGATCCGCAGCGTCCGGATGCCCGGCCAGTTCGGCCGGGAACATGATGTTTTCCTGGGCGGTGAGGGACGGCACCAGATGGAAGCTTTGAAACACGTAGCCGATGTCATGGTTTCTGAGCGCGGCAAGTTCGTCTTCGCTAAAATCCGTGATGTCGGTGTCGCCGATCAACATCCGTCCTTCGGTCGGTCGGTCCAAGCCTGACAATAGCGTCAACAGCGTCGTTTTTCCGCTGCCGCTGCTGCCACTGATCACCAGAAACTCGCCGGGGTGGACGGCCATGGAAATGCCTTTCAGGACAGGTACCGCACTCCCGTTGAGCATAAACGTTTTGATTATATTTTCAGCTTGTAACATCTCGATGATCCTTTTGGGGACGGGCTATTCAGGTTTGGTGTCAAACATAAGGCGTCGGGTGAAGCGGGTCAATAAACAGTCCGGGTGAGTCAGGGGCATCGTTTGAAGGCCGAAAGGGGCGCCGTTTTACAGGAGGTTAAATGAACTGTTGACATCCGAGCCATGGCATCATAGCTATGCATAATAAATTATTATTTATAAATTATTATATTTTTCCGTTCTTCCCTCAAAAGCTTAACAATTGTTTTTTCTTGTTCTAAGTCCGGAGCATCACCAGCTCTGCATTGGTTTTTAAACGATTTCGTTTCTTTAAAACGTTGACCTCTGGATGCCGGCCTTCGCCGGCATGACGGAGGGAACACCCCGACCATTCATTTGATTAGGCTATGAAATTTAAAAAGGTTACCTACCATATCCAGATTGCCGACATGCTCCGGGACATGATCATGACCGGCAAACTCCAGGAAGGTGACAAGGTCAATGAAACGGAATTGTGCAACACCTTGGGAATCAGTAAGACACCCCTTCGGGAAGCGCTCCGGGTATTGAGCGTCGAAGGCCTGATCCGGCTGGTTCCCCATCGGGGCGCTTTTGTGACCAAACCGACATTCGAAGAAATTGCCGAAATGTTCGATGTCATGAGCCTGCTGGAAAGTTTCTGTGCCCGTTCCGCAAGTCAAAAAATGACCCCACGGGATTTGGCCCGCCTTGAAAAGCTTCATGCCAAACTCGAGGAGAATTTCGAGCGACAGGATCAGGAGGAGTACATTCGAATTAACAATCAATATCATGCCCTGGTGCAGAAAATTGCCGGCAATCGTACCCTTAATCAAATCGTTGANGGNCTTCGTAAAAAGATATTGCTCTACCGTTTCCAATCCTTAAATCTGCCGGGCCGATTTGAGGCCTCTATCCGGGAACATCGTGAGTTGCTGGAGGCTTTCCGCAATCGGCAGCATCGCAAAGCCGAATCCCTGATGCGGCAGCATTTGGATAACCAGGCACAAGCCCTGGAACGTCTGGTCGAGCAGTCAAAAGCGAAAACGTGATTCACCGCTTTTAACCAAAGCCAAACCTTCAACCAACAAAGGGGGGGACCATGAAGGCAAAACGGATTGTCATATTGTCGATTTTAAGCGTGTTTGTCGCTGCGCTGGTGTTGTCACCCGGCATTACCATGGCGCGGTCATTGACGTTGAAAGTCTCACATCAATTCGCCGCAGGTGATGTCCGCGACAAGATGGCGCGGGTGTTCGGTGATAAAATAACCGAGATGACCAACGGGGAAATCAAATTCCGCTACTATCCCGCCAAATCCTTATACAAACCGAAAGAGNAGTGGGATGCCTTGCGGAAGGGGGCGCTCGACCTGTCGGTATTCCCCCTGGACTATGCGTCCGGAAAGGTTCCCCAACTGTCCATTACCCTGATGCCCTGCGGTGTGACCAGCGTTGCCCAAGGCATGACATGGCGTTTTAAACCCATCGGTAAAAAAGTCGAGCAAATGATGCTCGATAACGGTGTCAGGAACCTGGTGTGGGCATGGTTCGATGGTGGGGTGGGGAGTAAAGTTCGTCAAATCAAGTTGCCCGCAGATGTAAAAGGCACCAAGCTGCGCGCCGCCGGGAAGAAATTTGAATTCATGCTTCGCGAGGCTGGAGCCTCCATCACGAGTATGCCCTCATCAGAAACCTACCATGCCCTGTCTACCGGTGTGCTCGACACCATGCTGACATCTTCGGCATCTTTTGTTTCCTATCGTCTTTATGAGGTGTTGAGTTATATCAATGCGCCGCGTGATTATTCGATCTGGTACATGGCCGAGAATCTGATTGTTTCCGAAAAAACATGGAAGCGCCTCACGCCGTCACAGCAGAAAGCCTTCATGGAAGTGGCCGAGTGGATGAATGCCAACTGGGTCGAGCCAAACTTCAAAACCCTGGTCGACAACCTGATTGCCGCATACACCAAAGCCGGCGTAAAGATCCATTACATGTCTCGCGAAGAATTCGACCAGTGGCTGGCCTTTGCCCAGAAGACCGCTTGGAAAGAGTTTGCCCAANCCGTAGACGGGGGCCAGGAACTGCTGGATCTGGCGCTGGAGGCAATGAAATAGCGTTATGCGCCAACACCCAACTGACGCCATCAGAATAAACACGTGGGCATAGTGAAATCACCCGGGCCTTGCCGCCATGACAAGGCCCGGGATTTTCAGCGTTTTGATATCACGCCATCTTAACGGGCGCTTTGCATGGACCTCTCTGTCTGATGCAATGCCCGGGTTCGAACGGTTGGAGATTATGAAAAAACTATTTCAACTATTTGTTCACATCGTGGACGGATTGACCTACCTCACCGGATGGTTGGCCGCATTATGTCTGGTCGCGGCCGCCTTTATCGTCACTGAAGCCGTCGTGGTCCGAAAGCTGCTGGGTATTTCCACGATATGGCAAATCGAAGCATCGGTGTTTCTGCTGATCTTCACGGTGTTTGTGGGCGCGCCCTTTGTCCAGAAGAATGAACATCACCTCAACGTGGACCTGGTGATTATCCACCTGTCCCCCCGCACCCGGGAAATCANCCTGATCGTTGTGTCGATCATTTCCTGCATCCTGGCCGCTATTCTGGCCTGGTATGCCTGGCCCATGTGGTGGGAAGCGGTTGTCAATAATGAACACTCCGAATCCCTGTGGGGCCCCCCGTTGTGGATCCCGCTCCTTTTTTTGCCACTGGGAATGACCCTGCTGTTTCTCCAATACATTGTCTATATCGGGCGTAAAATCGAGCGTCTTCGAAAAGGCGAAATAGAGGATGAGGTTGTCCCCTCGGAGCTATCGGATGTGAAAATCGGGCAGGAAGCAACCCCGACGGAATGACCCTCGACGGTCTGAAATGAAAGGCAGCGTATGAACGAATACGTTATCGCCATCCTCCTGTTCGGAAGTGCATTCGGATTGCTCATATCAGGCATTCCTATCTGGGCCGGGTTGGCTGGAATCTCGATCATCTTCATTCTGATTTTTTCTCCACATCTGCTGACCACTGTTCCCTATGTGCTCCACGGCAGCATGGACAGTTTTGCCCTGCTNNNCATTCCGCTCTTTATCCTACTGAGTGCCCCGATAGCCGCATCCCATGCCAGCAAGGACCTTTACGAGACCTTGCACAAGTGGCTCCACAAGATCCCCGGAGGGCTTGGCATTGCCAACATGGTGGGGTGCGGCATTTTCGCCGCCCTGTGCGGATCGAGCCCGGCAACCGCTGCCGCCATCGGCGGGATCGGTATTCCGGAGATGCGGCGGCGGGGGTACTCGCCGGCACTGGCCACGGGGCTGATCGCCCATGCCGGGACGTTTGGCATTTTAATACCACCGAGTGTCACCATGATTCTATACGGGGTAGCCACTGAGACATCCATCGGTAAATGTTTTATTGCCGGAGTGATCACTGGCATATTGCTCGTCGTGTTGAGTTGTGCATGGCTGGGTATCGTATTCTTCTACCGGAAATTCGTTCCGGCTCGGCCGGGGTCGACCTACTTTCTGGAAACAGAAGAGGTCCATGAATCGTTCGCCTGGGCCGATAGATTTCTCTCGCTTTTTAAAGTACTTCCCTTTGTGCTGATTATTATCGGCATCATGGGATCTCTCTACGGTGGGTGGGCCACACCGAGCGAAGCAGGGGGGTTGGGAGCGGTTCTGTCGCTGTTCTTTGTGATGACTATTTACAGGATTTACCAACCCAGCCGCCTTTGGCCCATTTTTATCAAAGCGCTGAACGAAAGCAGTATGATCCTGATGATCATGGCCGCCGCGCTCTTGTTTGCCTGGGTTTCGTCAGATCTTTACGCCACACAGGCGCTCGGTGAGCTAATCTTAAAACTGCCTCTGGGCAAGTGGGGCATCATTGTGGTGATTAACATCCTGCTGTTGATTCTGGGCTGTTTTATTCCACCCGCGGCAGTGATCTTAATGGTGGCCCCCCTGTTACTGCCGATCATTCGGGGGCTTGGATTCGATCCTATCTGGTTTGCCGTGGTCATGACCGTCAATCTGGAAATCGGTCTGGTCACCCCGCCAGTGGGGTTGAACCTTTATGTGGCAAAAAATATCGCCCCGGATGTACCCATGTCCAAAGTATTGCTGGGAGTGGTTCCATTCGTGTTCATTGATCTTCTGGTCATTGTCTTGTTGTGCATCTGGCTGGAACTGGCGACATGGCTGCCAAATCGGATGATCGGTTGATTCGGACCCAGCATGAAATCTTTTCAGGGAAAGAGCGGAGTACACCATGATGGCTGAAACCATTAACGCCTGGCTCGAGGCGGTGGCCACGGAACATGGCCCAAAGACGGCGATCACGTTTCTGCGAAACGGCCGGGCAGAAACTAAAATGACCTATGCGGAGCTCCAGCGGGATGTGAACCAGTTTGCCCACACCCTTCTGGAACTTGGAGTACAAAAAGGCGATCGGGTCATCCTGTTTATGCCCAAATCGCTGATTACCGTCGTGGCCCATTTTGCTCTCCACTGCATTGGCGCCATGGCTGTGCCATTGAACCCCGGCTTCAAGAAAAGTGAGCTGGAATATCTCCTTGGGGATGCCGATGCTGGTTTGATTATCGCTGAGCCGGAGGCATCGTCACTACTCCGTGAGATCGATCCCGGCGTCAACCTATTGGAGATCGAAAGTGGTCGACCCTACCAGTATATTAACTTCTTCCGATCGGCAGCAGACGCCGCACCGGGCATCGCGATCACTCCGGATGATCCGGGGCTGATCGTTTACACGTCGGGAACCACCGGCAACCCAAAAGGCACGATTCTGACCCATGCGAACCTGGTTCATGACGCCCGCAACGTTATCCATATATGGGAGTTTACTGAAAATGATGTCCTGTGCCACGCTCTGCCCCTGTTTCATGTCCATGGGCTGTGTTTTGCCATGCACACCGCACTTCTCAGCGGCGCCCATGTGCGCATGCTCGATCAATTCAATCCGGGAACCGTGATTGCCGAGCTTTCCCGCTCCACTGGGGACGCCGTCTGTACCGTGTTTATGGCGGTTCCAGCCATGTATACAAAACTCATGGACGTTATCGGCGGCGAGAAACTGGATTTCAGTCACATGCGGCTGTTTACGTCCGGATCGGCACCATTGCTGGTAAAAGAATTCAAACGGATTGCCCATGTGTTCGGACGGGAACCGGTGGAGCGTGAAGGCATGACCGAAACGGGAATGAATTTTTCCAATCCATTGACCGGCCGGCGCATTCCCGGCTCCATTGGATTGCCCCTCCCGGGAGTGCGGGTGCGGGTTGTCGACCCGGAGACATTCGCTGATCTCGAATCCGGAGAAGTCGGTGAACTTTGGCTCAAAAGTGCGGCCATCACGCCGGGATACTGGGGAAAACCTGAAGAAACCGCCGAGACATTCAAGGATGGCTGGTTTCGTACCGGGGATCTGGGGAAAATCGATGAGGCGGGCTACTATTACCTCACCGATCGAATCAAACACATCATTATCTCCGGTGGCGAGAATGTATCGGCCAAGGAGGTGGAAACGATCATCAACCAGATTGACGGCATCGATGAATCCGTTGTAGTGGGAAAGCCCGATGAGAAATGGGGTGAGAAGGTTGTGGCTGCTGTCACGCTAAAGTCGGGTTCCGATATGACCGAGGCCGACATCAAGGCCCACTGCAAAAAGCATCTGCACGACTGGAAATGTCCGAAAGAAATTATGTTTCTCGACGATATTCCCCGAAACACCATGGGCAAGGTACTCAAGGAGGAAGTGAAGAAGATTTTTTTGTCTGAAAATATATCATGACACAGCGCGGAACGCGCCCTGCGGTTTCATGACATCCCCACGTTATCCGTCCTCCATCCAGAACACAATTTCATTTCTCCCCCTGAAAATGGAAAATCCAGAGATCTCAGTCATAAACAGCTTTATGATGGTGCCGGCTGCCTTTTTGACGTTGCCGGAGTCTTTCGGTCATATTACCAATAAAAAACCTCGCCGATGCGTCTCGAAACCCTGGAAGTTACGGCAAACCCAGATATCGTTCCGGATTCGTTTCGGCGATCTGCCAGAAAAGCGCCTCCCCCAGCTCCGCCCGCAAATAGATGGAAAGGCGTCTCTCTTGCAATTTTTCGATTTCAACCATGTAGAAATCCGATCCGAACAAGACCCGTGAACGGAGACGNTTATTTGCAAGAAGGACTTTCAACACTTTGACGTTTTCTTCGAAGCGAAAGATCGTATAAGAAATATCGGCATAGAGATTCGGGTATTTGTCGGATTTGATCATATCCATAATTTTAGAAACCCAGCTTTTATTCTCCGCATCCGTTGTTTCCAACCACGGGTTTTGCAGGTAGGCATCCCATTCCTCATCCCCGCCAAAGTGCGCCAGGCAAATCCGCAGNTCCGGAAAATCGGTTAACACCCGTTTGTAATTGTCCGGATCTGTATAGAAATGTGCTGTCCACCGCGAGATATCTCGGTTTCTGGCTCCTCCACGTGAACAATGTGCCATGATCGGCAGATTGTTCTTTTGGGCATATTCATAGACATCGTACAGGACGATGTTATCGGGACGGTAACCCAGAGGGGGATAGATTTTAATTCCTTTAAAGCCCTTATTTTCAACGAGGTCTTTCAGCATTCCCAACACATTCGCTCGCCTGGGATCTACGGCAACAAATGGAATAACCTGTTCGGGATACGCGTCCCGCAGGGACGTCAATTTGTCATGCTGTTGATATATGTCTTTCTCTATGACCCCGGCGCCCATGAACTCAAAGTCCATAGGCAGAATCACAAACCGGGTATCCGAAGGATAGTACCCTCGGACCTGATCGAATATTTCTTTCTGTTTCCTGCCGAAGGATGTCCTCAGGATATTGGCGTAGCGGTCGAACTGATCTCTATCTTTGAACGGTTGTATATTTCTGAGGATAAAGAAAATGATTTCCCGTATCCTGGGGTATTGCATCAAAGGGACCAGCTTCAAGGGAAGGTAATCGCTGGGTACATGATCCGCAGTGAATGTATGGATGTGACAATTGTAAATCCGCATAAGGGCTCCATTATGGAACTATGAATATCATGATGACTCACGAATAACTTACGATAGGACAGAAACCGCCTTCATGAAAGCCTTCCAATAGAGATAGACTTTATATTTAAAGATCTGAATTCAACCCGGTGGCTGATGTAATCTATCCAACTACACCCGGATCAGTTCGGCAGTATCATACTCCCTGTCCGAAAGACGAACGAGTTTGGCCTCGTGGTCGCGGCGTTTCAGCAATCCGCTGAGGCCTCTGCCTTCCCACAACCGCTTCATCGACCGGATCTGCACTGCGATGCCTTCGTAATCTCCGGTAGCAACCAGTTCTTTGATAGCGGCCATTTCGGTTCTGCGCGCTCCGGTGAGAGATGTTCCCCGATTGTAAATCAAAGACAACAGCGCGGTTTGAGCATCCGGATGAAGTTTCTCCACGCCGGGATACGTTTTTCGGGTCATCTGAGCGTATCGGGGCCGGGTCGCCTCAAAAAAGACCTCCTGGGCACTTTCGATCGGTACCGTGACGGATCGAACATTTTTTGCAGCCTCCTTTGCTGCTGCGCCTTTCAGGCCGGAGACGGCGATGAGCCGCTCCAGGTCGAGGTCGGACAGCATCTTGACCCAATCTTTTCGAATCTGATTTTCACTATTGTAGCCCAGATCGTATCCGATACCGATGGTGACGCCGGATCGGCCTCCGGGCCAGACCGGATGGGAAAGCGCCCGGCGATAATAGGCCTCGGATCCGATTTCGTGATTGACGAGTTGCTTCAATCCTTTCCGGCTTACGGTGAGGGCAAAGTCCTTCTGCACATCAGCCTTTGTGGCTTCGTCAAACAGGGCCTCCTCAATTGCCGTCAGTGTCGCCGGCCCGATCACACCATCGGGCTTTACACCGAGGTGTCGCTGGATGCGTTGGATACGGTGTTTTATGGGTCCTTTTGTCATCCCAACCTCCTTTTTACCGCTTCTGAATAGAAAAGAATCAAGCGTGTGTTAACGAAAGAGGAACGAGCACGCGATGATTGCAAAGACGACCCCTGCCAGGTCGGCGGTCAGGCCTGCAGCCAGTGCATGGCGAACCCGACGGACCTGAACAGCGCCAAAGTAGACGGCCATGACGTAAAAGGTGGTCTCGGTGGAACCCTGGAGGGTGGATACCAGCATACCGGTATAGCTGTCCGGACCGATGGCGGGGTCATTTATGATGGATGCCAGGATGCCATAGGCCCCGGACCCGGACAACGGGCGCATCAGGGCCATGGGAAGCGCTTCTGCCGGAAGCCCGAAGGCAGAGGTAACCGGTCCTAGAAGGGTCACCATCATCTCCAGTGCCCCACTGGCCCTCAGCATGCCTACGGCAACCAGGATGGCCACAAGGTAGGGGATAATGCGCAAGGCTACCTGGAATCCCTCTTTTGCCCCTTCCACAAACACCTCATAGATACGTACCTTCCGGACGATCCCGAAAACAAGAAATCCAACCATCAGGCCCGGTAGTATCCAGGGGGAGACGATGTGACCATACAATACGGCCAGGGGAATCATAGCGGCAAGAAGGGTCAGCGCCATAATGCTGACCCACAAAGGATATCCTGTATCCGGGACCTGGATGGAACCGAGCTCATCATTTTTCTCTGCCTTTTCTTTCTCTGCCTTTTCGAGATTTGTCGGATCCATCGTGGCGGCCGCCTCACGGATCGGCGCAAGCCGCCTGTATAGTTTTGCCGCGACAGTAGCGATGCAGGTCGATCCAATGGTGGCAAACAGGGTGGTAGGTAGAATCGCGGCCGGCGCCGCGGAACCGGCTGCCGCACGAAGAGCAATGACTCCTGTGGGCAGCAGCGTGACGCTGGATGTATTGATGGCCAGAAACAGGACCATGGCATCGGTTGCCGTCCCCCGATGTGGGTTGAGTTTGTCGAGCTCCTGCATTGCCCGGATGCCAAATGGTGTGGCGGCATTGCCCAAACCCAGCGCATTTGCGGACAGGTTCAGCACCATGGCCCCCATGGCCGGATGGTCTGCCGGGACATCCGGAAACAGACGGATCATCAGGGGACGGATGAGTCGGGAGAGAATCTGGAGCATACCGCCGGCTTCGGCCACTTTCATCAATCCCAGAAAAAGGGCCATAACCCCCACAAGCCCGATGGCCAGTTCGACGGCGGATCCGGCCGAATCGACCATGGCTGAGGAGAGGGCTTCCATGGGCGACGGTTCACCGGCAACGTGCACACCGAAGACTTGTCGCCAGCCGGCGAAACCGGCTGCTACCAGCACAAGGATCAGGAAGATGATGTTCATGCTGTGGAGAAAATGTTTTGTTCTGGATGCGTGATGCGTGCCTGCCGTTGGCAGGCTGGATTCTGGATGAGAACAGACTTATTAGATAGCACATCGGTAGATGTGTTTCCATAAAACATGTTGACAGAATGCGCACCCATAGATGCTCGGGGTCGGGATCGCTATCGGTATCGGAATCGAGACAGGACGGTTATCTTCGAAGTCGATACCGATTCCGCACCCGATACCGATTCCGATGACTCAGATACGCTGGCATTTGTGTACCGTCTCTCAGTCGGAACGGATTTTTATTTTAGAAATAACTTCTGGGACACAACACTAGAAATTCAGGACCATTTGGTATACTTACTGCCCGGTCTGAGCTTCAGATATTTGTGGCGGTCTTCAGATTGGATCTTGATGCTTCGGATTTTATCCCCCTGGAGGACAGACAGGGACACCACGAGACCCGCTTTTCCGGTGGCCCAAAGCTTGCGATAAAAATCGGGGAGCCCCTGAACCGGTTTCCCGTCAATGCCGACAATGATATCCCCGGTATTCAATCCGGCTCGGGCAGACGGCCCGTCCTTGGCTGTCCGAATGACGATGACCCGACCATAGGTCTCGTCCAAATGAACACCCAACCAGGGCTGCGGCGGTTCCCGGGATCTTCCCGAATTGATCAGGTCCTCCAGTATGGGCTTTAGAAGATCGATAGGGACATACATGTTGCAGGGCACGGCGCCTATCCCCGGCGCCGTCAATTGGGTATATATGGACCCGACGCCCAGTAGTCGACCTTTGGGAGACACCAGAGCGGCTCCGGCGAAATCGGAATGTGCCGGTGCGGCATAAATTGCGGTTTCGAGCAGATATTCCCAATAGCCGGCAAACTCTTTTCGTGACAGCACCCGTGCAGCTTGAACGGCCCCATCCCCTCCACTGGATACCACCATTACCGGGTCTCCTGGTTCCACCCTCGAAGAGTTTCCGAATTGAATCGGTTTTCCTCGCAGGGGTTTCTGGGCCCGCAGAAGACCGAAGCCGGTGCGGTGATCATAACCGACAAAAGAAGCGGGGATTGTTTTTCCGCTCTGGTCGCCCAATTCGAGGTGTTGCGCCTCCATGATCACGTAGCCAATGGTCAGGACAAGACCTTCGGCGTCGATAATGATGCCGTTGCCTTCACGCTGCGTCCCCAGGGCGTTTGCGGTGCGGGCGTCGGCCGGTATGGACGCACGGACCGTTACCATGGATTCCGTGGGATCCATCCCAGGCGACTGCGCGACGGCCGGTTGGGCAATCATCAGAATGAACCCCATCAAAATGATGCTTGCTGTTGTTTTCATGACCGGTCCCAGCATAGAATAGATTGTCTGGTAAATACCTGCGGCCTGCTCCCTTTGGAGTGATGGCCTGGAGAAAACTCTTTTTATAAGGTAAGACCAGGAATGGGTTTTACGAGAGCGATCCTTGGACACCAGGTTTTTATAGTTCTTTTGGACCGATTTAAGTAGGTGTCCGGTTATGGCGGTGTTACCATTGAAACTAAGATTAGCATGAGAGAAGACACAAGAGCATGAAGCGACTGAAACCTCCCGAAATTAGAAGGTTCGGGGGCATTGTTACCGTAAAATTTTTCGATCGAATGCTCGATGCCCAGACACGGCGATTGAGTCGCATGCTCGGACGGGCCATCGCAGAGGCCGGGGGCAGAGTGCGGTTGCTCCTGTCTGTTGCCTCTGCAAGGCCTTCCGGCAGTCCCGAAGCCGTGTTTGACAGCCTTCAATTTCTGAAAATTCATGCCGATCACATCGATCGGATCGCTATTGTGGGTCAGAACCCGAGCCAGCGCACCTACGTTGGTCTTTTCAGTCTGTTCAGCGGTATTGAAATCGAGTACTTTGAAGCCGCTGAAACATCGAACGCCGTCCGATGGCTTCAAGGGGAAATGCCCAAATTGAAGTAGCTGTAATGCCCGAGCGTCGCATGTTGTCCCATTCAGATTGTTTTTAATGTCATTATTCGTCTCGTGGTTTGACGAGAGCCTAATCTGCAAAATCCATCTGCGGCGCTATCTCTTGTCAATGGCGGACTTGCTCCAAGCCAAATTTGTAAATAGGTTCTGTTTACGTCTCAGTCTGATATTCGAATGGATTTCGAAAAGGAGGAGGTTATGTCNGACCAATGGGAAAAGAATCCGGCCTGCGCAACGAATTGCCAATCCTGCGGCAATGAATTAGGAGCCAAAGATCAGCGAATTCTCTCTGTGTATACCCATGAACCGATCTGCATGAGTTGCAAACAGGAGGAGGAGAAAAAAGCGGATTATGCCGATCAGTCCAAAAGCATGATGTCCCAATGTATCAAGGAAACCGGGAAGCCATACGGCGATCCGGCGGGGTATTGTTTTCATCACTTTTGTCCCTACAAATGCTAGGCATTGCGTGAAATTTTTTCACATTAACGCAATGCCGCGGTTAAGGTAGAAACGGCCTGAGATTATATTCGCGTTGCTACAAATTGTGCTCCGTGTTGATCCAGACCCCGACCTGTTCGGCGTCGGGATCGCTGTCGGAATCGAGATAGGATGGTCATCTTCATAGTCGATACCCATACCGAACCCGATCGCGATTCCGATAACACCATTGCTTCCATATACAACCATGNTCGACCCATCGGAACGGAATCCCGGCAGTTATCGAATACGCATATGGTTCCGGATGTCTAAACGGGCAGGGGATCGGTCTGCTGATGAACACCTACCTTCAAATCGTCCCGGCGGATGATCACCGTATCGAGGTGCATGGGCTGAAAATCTTTGCCTCGGTCCCTTTCCGGAATTGCCGCATCCAATCCACAGAATTCTGATGACAAGGCAACGGTGGTGCCGTTGCCGCCGACGACTCCGGGCCGCAGCTTCTTGCGGTCCTGGACCATGAAAAGTGTGTTGTCCGGAAGACAACCGATAACGCAGTTGGGGCCGTCGATGATCAGGTTCCGGCAACCATATTTGAGTTGCCGCAGCAAGGGGGCGTTTGCATGATCCTGAATGGTGCCATCGGCCAGCGGTGTGATGACGTGTTTGAAGGCTTCGATGCCCANGTTGAGGGTGGACATGGTGTAGTGAAGAATATGCGTGAACACCTCCGAATCGGACATATAACCGTCATATCCGGGAAATCCCCGGGACATGAGGAAATCCCGATTCGGGAGAAAGGCCGTGTTCTCGCCATTGGTCATTGTTGAAAATCCCTGGAGAAAAAAGGGATGACAGGCGTACAGGTCAATCTCGTGGTTGGTGTTTTGACGGCCCTGGGCCAGGATAATCCGTGCTTTCAACCCATTGTTTTCCAATCCCAGGTAACGTGCTACCTCGAGGGGATCTCCGATCTCCTTGATCATTACGGTGTCCGGCCAGAATGAAAAAACGAACATGTCCCTGTTGTCGTCTCCCATCTGTTTGAGTTGCAGCCGGGTCATCATCAATTGGGTCTCAATGTCGCTATTNGAAAAATCTTCCCACTCTTCGGGCCAATCGTATGCGCGCACCAGATAGATGTCCCGCTTGGGAATACCCGGGGGCGGTGTCTTTGGCAGGTGAAACGTGACTTTGTATTTGGTGGTGAATCCCTTGTCCATCATGAACCGGTCCAGCCGTTTCAGGCCGGACGAGGTGAATATCCCGGACAGAATGGGAGCACCTTTGATGGGCTCGAATGGACCCCCGAGATCTCGAAGCAATAGACCCACACCGGATCCGTCGTAACCTTCACGCATGGCCGCCAGCCCGTCCAGAGCCAGCTTGGGAGACACATAATCCGCACTCGTCAGCGCCATTAATCTGCACATGGTATCTTCTCCGAACCGGGATCAGCCCGAATATGCCATAGCGCGCACCTGCTATGCCAAATACGGTCGAGTCTTTTCCGAAAGAAACGTTATCCTGAATGTAAATTCGACATCAATATTAGTATAACTAAATGTCAAGGAGTTTGTGTGAGATTGTTTTAGTGTAAATTAAGGATCTGGTTGAAAAGACCTCTCATATTCGTTACATGTAAATGGTGGAAAAAATCGGCCCGCAAATATACGACCAGTACATTAAAGCGCTGATGGACATCAGCCGGGCGATCACCTCCGACCTCTTTCTGGAAGATCTCCTCAAGCTCATTGTCATGGTCACGGCACAGGTCACCGGGGTGGAAATCTGTTCCCTCTGGCTGATTGATGAGGGTGAGGATCCCCCCAAGATCCGGCTTAAGGCCACCCAGGCCTTTGCGCCCGAGTACGTCAAGGATCGATCACTCAACCTGAACGAAGGGGTCGTCGGGTACGTGGTGACCCATAAAAAACCCCTGCTCATCAAAGACGTGCTCCGAAATCGGAAGTTCAAGGAAAAAGAAATGGCCCGGCGCCTTGGGTTGGTGTCCATGGCAGGTGTGCCATTGCAGCTCAAGGATGACAAGATTATCGGCGTGTTGAACTGTTTTACCGCCAAACCCCACGATTTTTCGGATACGGAGGTCAACCTGCTGACGGCAGTGGCCAATCAGGCGGCGGTCGCCATTCTGAACACGGAACTTATGGTCAAGACCCGGGTGATCCAGGAAGAGTTGGAGATCCGGAAAATGGTCGAGCGTGCCAAAGAGGTGCTCATGCAGCGTCGCAATATGAAAGGGGACGAGGCCTACCGATGGATCCAGAAGCGGAGCATGGATACCCGCAAACCGATTCGTCAGGTGGCCGAAGCCATCCTGCTGTCAGACGAGATCTACGACAAATGAAACGCTTAACCAGCGTCACGTTAGACACAAAGACCTACCCCTTCCGTCTCGTACAAAGCGCTTTGATCTTGTTCGGCGTGCGCTATCCCATCACATTAGATCAAAAATCCCTTCTCCAACGTGATCCGAATTTAGTTTAACTAATAAATAAAACGGTTCACTGCTTGACAGAATGAATTAGTTTTAATAAATGAATCATTCTGTGATTAGTTTTAATAAATAGTCAGGTTTCCGATGGCAATCGCCTCGGAAACGTCTTTCGTACAACGGCGTACGAACCCTTTCGAGACAACGGCGTCTGATCCTGTGCGGGCATCCGGACAGGTCGGCGCTTTTTTGTTTTTCGGCACGGATTATCAACACAGAACAAGGAGAGGGAACATGCGATTTGGAAAAAACAACGACGTCCTCGGTACGGCCCATCGGGGGAATCCCACGGAGTCCGGATTGTGTACGCTTTGCCGGGCGGACTGCACGGGAAAATGCGAAATCTGGCTGTCCAGCCTGGTGGGGCGGAAGCTTCTCTATCCGAGGAGTTATGGCATTGTCACCGCCGGGGCCAACAACACCACCCATGTGGGGGTGTCCTACAACTCGCTCCGGATTCAGGGCTATGCCTACGGCGCCCATGGGTTGAACGGTAGACTGAGCAATGATCCGGATGACTGTATCTTCCCGAACGTGGACCTGGCCGGCGAATTCGGACACACGGTTAAAACCAAGTTTCGCATTCCCCTCATGACCGGCGCCCTCGGTTCCACGTTTGTTGCGGCCAAATACTGGGATTCGTTTGCCGTTGGAGCGGCTCTCTCCGGTATTCCGGTGGTCATCGGAGAAAATGTTGTCGGCGTGGACCGGGAGTCGGAAATCGATCCCTCCCCCGAACGAAAAGGAAAAATCAAGTCGGCACCGGAGCTGGAGCGGCGCATTGAAAGCTACTTACGATATTTTGACGGCTACGGGGGCATTTTCGTTCAGCTCAACGTAGAGGACACCCGGAACGGCGTGGCTGAATTCGTGGCCGACAGATACGGCGACAAATGCATCATCGAGCTAAAGTGGGGCCAGGGGGCCAAAGACATCGGTGGTGAGATCCAGGTCACGAGTCTGGACTATGCCCAGTTTCTGCAGAACAGAGGTTATGTGGTCGATCCGGATCCGAGTCTGCCGGAAGTCCAGCAGGGCTATGAGAACGGTTCCATTAAATCCTTTGCACGCCATAGTCGCCTCGGCGGTACCAATTTGGATACCGTGGAGCAGGTTCGTGAAGATTTCATGAGTTCGGTGGAGTATCTTCGTGGCCTCGGTTTCACCCGGATCAGCCTTAAGACCGGTTCTTATGGCATGGAAGAGCTGGCCATGGCCATCAAGTTTTCGACGGATGCAGGTCTCGACCTGTTGACCATCGACGGTTCAGGCGGCGGCACTGGTATGAGTCCGTGGAACATGATGCAGAGTTGGGGGGTGCCTTCCATCAATCTGCATGCCAAGGCCTATGAATACGCGAGCATTCTTGCAGCCAAAGGGCAGAAGGTCGTTGACATGTCCTTTGCCGGCGGATTTGCTTTGGAAGACAGCATTTTTAAAGGGCTCGCCCTGGGCGCACCGTATACCAAGCTGATCTGCATGGGCCGGGCCCTGATGGTGCCGGGATTTGTCGGCGCGAATATCGAAGGCGCGCTGAATCCGGAGCGACGCGGTGATCTCAACGGCCATTGGCCGGAGCTGCCGAAGACGGTTCAACGTGTCGGCAACAGCGCGAAGGAAATTTTTGCCAATTATTTCGATATCGAAAAGAAGGTCGGCAAAGATGAGATGAAAAACATCCCCTACGGCGCCATTGCGTTGTATACGATGACCGACAAACTCTACTGCGGTATGCAACAGCTTCTGGCCGGTGCTCGAAAATTCAAAGCATCGCAGATTACCCGGGATGACATCTTTGCCGGCAACCGGGAGACCGCGGAAGAGACCGGGATTAAGCATATGTGCGACGCCAATGACGAGAGCGCCAGGAAAATACTCAATCTTTAGTCTGCTCAGTTCTTGTTATTTTGGGTAACCTCAACAGAAAAGGTCCTCGTACCAGTCCGGTACGAGGACCTTTTTTTCTACCAGTCAATAGAGGGGGTTTTGAATCAGTTCTACTTGATGTTGATCCAGAGGAGACGGCAGGTTTCCGTTCCGATGTTTTTCCACTCGGATGGCAGTTCGGAGGTCAGATAAATGATATCGCCGGCGGTTGCCGTATGTACGGCATTTCTGATCTTAAATTCCAACTTGCCGGATAGCACGTAACCCATCTCCTCGCCCTTGTGGACGAAGAAATGAGACGGGACCTTCTCCTCCGCCTGGATTTCGATGATATACGGTTCGGCTTTGGCGGCAAAATCCGCCGGTGACAGCCGATACCCGGTCAGACTCCCCTTTGGCAGGTCCGAAAAATTCACCCGGGTGCCGCTGCCTGAAAACACCACCTGGTGCTTTGATTCAGGCATGTCCGTGAACAGGGAGCCGACGGGCACATTCAGAATCTGGGCAATTTTGAACAGTGCCGGAAGCGATGGATANATCGTATTGCTTTCTATCTGGGAAATGGTACTCGGCGTCACGCCGATCAGGCCGGCCAATTCCTTCTGGGACATCCCCTGCCGGGTGCGCAGATCCCTGAGCCGAAAGCCCAGGTCGATCTTTCCCATCCGATGCGATTCGGACTCAAAGGAGACGGTAATCCCGTCATCCCAGTAATTGTTTGGAATATTCAGCGTGTCGGGTTTGCGTTTGTCCGCCTTGAGAATGGTCAGGGCGGATTTACCCCGCTTTATGGAGAGGTCGATGGCAACCTGGGCGATCTGGTTGATGTTGGCCTTGAGCCGATCCGAATGGGCCCCTTTTTCCATGATCCAGTAGGCGATGGTTTCGAGTTCGTACAACCTGGGGCAGGAGCGGGTATAAAATTTGAGGATCTGTTCTTNGCCCCCCCAGAGGTCCTGCATCCCCGTGAGGGATTCAAATACAAACCGGACGTCGCTTTTCAAGGCTTCATGGACCGTGTAGATGGATTCGGCGACTTTCTCCGGTTTCCACGGCTCCTTGACCATGATAATCTGATGGGGCCACTGGGCGCCGTCTTTTTCGTAAAATTTTGCAAAAACTTCCGAACTGTCCCCCTTCCCGTGGGTAAAGCAATCCAGAATGGTCAGGTGGCGGCTTTCTGCCAGGGGGCCCAATTCTTCGATGATGGTTTTGGGCGAACGATCGAAACTGAAATAGATCAGCGGTTTTTCCTGCTTCTGAGACTCCTGAATGAAGTTGAAGCTGAACACCGAAGCAAGGCTTCCGGCATCGTCGTACCAGACGACATTATCTCCGATGAACAGACCGCCGAGCAATCGATCGAGCTGGCGGACTCCCGATGATACCCGTACTTTGTTCTTAAACATGGCGCTGCTTCTTTAAATGTTAAAGGTGTATCGGCAATATGTGTATTCATAACAGAAGTGCGTTGCTTGGTAAATCGGCCATATCGATGGGTGCCGGCGTATGTTTTCGATGTGGATGGAAACCGCCGCCCGCCGGCAACGGGCTGGAACAATAACCTTTCGGGCCTATAAGCAAATTTAAGGAGGAGGTATTTGACCATTCACCCCTCCCTCGGCAATGGGGATGAATTCAAAGCGAAGGGTACAACAAACTTACTCCTTATTTTGTTCATAGGGCCGTAACTTTTTGAGGGGAGCGTGATATCAGGCCACATCTTTTCCCAGGAGCCAGTAACCCAGGGTGCCGGCGGCACCGAAAAGAAAGGCCACGGTAAAGTTGGTTTCCGGACTGATCATCCACAGGAAGGCGCCCCCGAACGCTGCCACAGATACGATGATATCCCGAATGAGATAATAGAGGCCAAACATACCGGCCTTATGGTCCTCCGGAGCAAGATCCAGGATGAGCGCCTTCCGGGTCGGCTCTCCGAATTCTTTGAGCCCCCTTAGAATAAACGCCGGCACCAGCCATTCAAAGGACTGACAGAACATCAATACCAGCGGGAAAAGGGTGAAAAAACCGAATGTAATGACCACAAACGGTTTTTTGGTGCTCCTGTCGGCCAGGTACGCCACTGGAATGTAGATGAGCAGCGCCGTCACCATTTCAATGGCGGTCAGCAGCCCGAACTGAAATGCCGTTACCGGCTCCCGGATAATTTTCATGCACCAGATGACCACAAAGGCGTAAGGAATCTGCTCACAGAAGCGCACCAGAATATCCGACACCAGCAACCTTTTCAGCGCCGGACTCATCAGGGCGAACATTTTAAAGGGATTTTTCTCGGCAGTGATTCCATTTTTGCCCCCGACGGCTTCCGATTTCGGCTNCTCAATCATTTTTTGCTGGAGCACCATGGCAATCACCGCGAAGATCAGAGCAATGACAAAAGCGATGCGGACCCCGGTAATCTCACCCCATATTCCAATGCACAGGCCTCCCAGGACCGGACCCAGAGCCATGGGGATGCGACGGACCAGTGAATGCATGCTGACGCCCATGGTGTGTTTGCTTTTCGGGAGAACCTGATGAATCAGGCTCATGGTTGCCGGAAGGGATATAGCGGACCAGGACAGAAAAAAGACCGCACCGATCAATACGGCCTGCCATGTCGGGAACAGAATGACGATCAGAAATCCGAATATGGCGACAAGATTGAAAATGAGCAATGACCGCTTGGTGCCCAATCGATCCGACAGATACCCGCCGGGAAAGGCATAGAGCGCCGACAAGAGGTTGTCCATGCCGTTGAGCAATCCCACCGTGATGGCACCTCCACCCAGGGCCATCAGATAAATGGGGAGAAATCTCTCCGCCATCCGCTCGCCCATTCCGACAAGGATAACCANNNNCAGCAGACCGATGGTGCTGCGCTGCAAGCCCAGAAATCTGAAGATACGATGACGACTGTGGTTTATTTTAGAATGCTCTTCCAATGGATACCCGCCAATTTCTGTCCGCTACTTTGCCGGATCACTCTTTACAGATGGTGGTTCGGGCACCATCCTATAAAAATTGTTTTACGCCCAGGCATCTATATTCTCTAACANATTTTGCATTGGGAAACACTCCTGTGAATGACCCCGATAATTGCAGAATTCAAAAATCGAGCTGGTTTCTAATTGCTACCGCATGTCTCTTGCTGCTCATGTCTTTTGGTTACCGATCCAGTTTCGGGCTGTTTGTCTATCCGATTACCGACGCCACCGGCTGGGGACGTGAGGTCATTTCCGTGGCCCTGGCTATTCAGAACCTGGTCTGGGGCATTGTGGCCGTTTTTGCCGGAGGCCTGGCGGATCGTTTCGGAAACGTGAAGGTCATCGTTGCCGGAAGCATCCTGTATGCCCTGGGAATGGTACTGATGTCCGGGGTTGACAGTCCATGGCTTCTGAATACTTCGGCCGGTCTGCTGGTGGGTGCCGGCATCGCCGGGACCTCTTTTGGCATCGTTCTTCCGGCCATGGCCCGGGCTGTCTGTGAGGAGAAACGTCAGTGGGCGCTCGGGTTGGGCACTGCGGTCGGATCCATGGGGCAATTCGTCATGGTGCCGGCGGCCCAAATGCTTATCGACGCCTACGGGTGGATGACGGCCCTGAACCTTCTGGCCGGTTCGGCATTGTTGATGGCTCCGCTGGCCATGCCGCTGGCCCCGTTTTCCGGCGGCAGGGAAGGGTCTGTGGCGGCTGCCCCCCAGACGGTCCCCGAGGCGCTCCAGGAAGCCATGGGCCATCGATCCTTTCTGTTACTGGTAACCGGGTTCTTCGTGTGCGGGTTCCATGTCGCGTTTGTCACCGCCCACATGCCGGCTTTTTTAACCGACCATGGCTTTGATCCCAAAATAGGTGCCTGGAGTGTTGCGGTCATCGGCCTTTGCAACGTGGTCGGTGCTTACCTGTCGGGGATCTGGTCCGGTAAACTGCCGAAGCGTTATGTACTGGTATGCATCTACCTGGGGCGAGCCGTGGCCATCAGCGCATTTTTACTGCTGCCGCTCACCCTCTCGTCCATATTCATATTCAGCGGTGCTATGGGTTTTCTCTGGCTCGCCACCGTGCCTCCGACTTCCGGTCTGGTGGCCGTCATGTTCGGCACCCGTTACATGGCGATGCTTTACGGGATCGTGTTCCTGGGACATCAGATCGGCAGCTTCACCGGGGTGTGGCTGGGGGGCTGGTTGTACGACCGCAGCGGCAGCTACGACCTGGTGTGGTGGCTGGGAGCGGCCCTTGGCGTCATGGCAGCGGTAGTCCACTGGCCTATCCGGGAGCAACCGGTCCCCCGACTGGCAGCGGCACATGGTTAGTCGAGGGCATCTCCAGGGTGGCACTCGAAAACTGCTTCCATGAAACGCTCGATTTACTCTCGCACCGGACCCTCGGCGGGGGCATCCGAATTCCGAAACCCATGTCTGAGGGCGAGTTTACCAAACATCTGGGCCAGGCCAACCCCCAGGGAAAACACCGATCCGATATCCAGATTTTGGTCGGCCGTATCGTCGAAAAACAGATTCAGTGACGATGCCATCCCCTCGTCCGGTTTCCAGTAACAGATCATGATGGGAACCCGGGGGAGCGGGCTGAGCACGACAGAAATATCCGATTCAAAGTGGGCGCCCACCTTCTTTCCGCTAAACATGTGGATGATATCATAAAAAAATCGGTGTATTGGTCCGCGAGTTGTTTCATGGCTTCTTCACAGCGTTGTTTAAATAACGGGTATCGCTCCCTTCCATTGTGAAGCTCCCGAAAGGACACCCAATTTCCCGAAAGCGCCAAACCGTTGCTGTGAAGCACATAGGTTAAAAAAGGAATGGCGACCCAAGGGTTGACGTGGATATCGGCATAGAGCTTCCCCCCGGTATCGACGCGGAAGTCCTTGCCGAGAACTCTGATGGTGAGCTTGTCACCTGAAAACCGGCCTCCGGTCCGTTCGGCAGCTTCGCGCAGATCGATGTCGACAATCTCGCCTTTCAGTTTTTCCAGATACGCTTCCCGCTCTTCGTCGACAATGTTTGGCCGTTTTGCGCCATGCCCGTAATGTGAGATTGTTTCCGGGGTCAGTCTCGGGCATCGATCAATGCCCTTTCTACCCTGGAACACAGCACCGGCAAATGCGAGGCAGNTCGTTTCACCACATTCCCCGCAGTTGGATTTGTCGAGCAGCGCAAAGATTTCCATGGCATGTTTGGGTCTGGCCATCCATTCCTCCCGGGCAAGGCACCTTGTAAGCATTCTGTTAATTACTATACTGATACTGTTTCTTGTCAACGCAATCAAAACTATCATAATCATCCGGGAGGAATATATGCAAAAGCATGTTGCCGTGGTTACTGCTGCGGGCAAAGGCATGGGCGCCGCATGCGCCCGGGAGTTGTCGCAACAGGGGTACGAGCTGGTGTTGATGGCCCGCTCCGAGCAGGTTGAGACTTTGGCCGATGAGCTGGGCGCTGTTGCCGTTAAGGGCGATATTGCCATCGCTGAGGATCTGAAACGCACCATCCGTACGGCTACAGAAAGATTCGGGCGCATCGATGCCGTGGTTATCAGTTCTGGTCATCCGCCGAAAGGTGATCTGCTGAATATCACCGACGATGATTGGCACCAGGGCCTTGATCTGATTCTGCTCAACGTGACCCGGATTGCCCGGCTGGTGGTTCCATTGATGGAAACCCAAGGCGGAGGTGCCATCGTTAACATATCCGCCTTTGGTGCAAAGGAACCGTCTTTGACATTTCCTGTATCCNCGGCCCTGAGAGCCGCGCTGTCTGCCTATACGCGGCTTTTTTCGAATCGTTACGCCCACACCGGCATCCGTATGAACTGTATTTTGCCAGGTTTTATCGATAGCTATCCCGTAGACGCTGCAACCGTAGCGGAAATCCCCATGAAGCGCGCCGGTTCGGTGGCAGAGATTGCCAAAACGGCCGCCTTTCTGATCTCCGAAGATGCCGGNTACATCTCCGGTCAGAGTCTATGTGTGGACGGCGGATTGGTCCGGTCGTTTTAGCCGCTGCAAACCATCCCATGCGTGTTGAAAGGTGAATCCGTTTATGAATGTCGTCTATTTATCACCCCATTTTCCACCCCATTACCATCTGTTTTGTCGACAACTGAAAGATGCCGGCGCCAAGGTCCTCGGTCTTGGCGATACACCGGCAGACCAAATGAAAGCGGAAGTTCGCGATGCGCTGACGGAATACTACGCGGTGGAAGACATGCACGATTATGATGCTCTGGTTCGGGCATGTGGATACTTCACCCACCGGTACGGAAAAATCGATCGTTTCGAATCGTTGAACGAATACTGGCTGGGCACAGAGGCCGCGATCCGGGAAGATTTCAATATTTTCGGTGTGCGGCCCGATCGGATCGATACCATCCGCCGAAAATCCAGGATGAAGGAGGTCTTCCAATCCGCAGAAGTGCCGGTGGCCCGGGGGCGGGTCGTCCAGAATCTCGACAGGGCCAGAGAATTCGTTGGTAAAACGGGGTATCCGGTGGTTGCCAAACCGGATGCCGGGGTCGGCGCACTCGATACCTTTCGCCTGGACAGCGATTCCGACCTGGAGAGATTTTTTCAGGAAAAACCGGATATAGACTACATCATGGAGGAGTTCGTTTCCGGAACCATTGAATCCTTTGACGGCCTGGCCGATGCCGCCGGGAATCTGGTGTTTCACACGGCACATATCTTCAGCCAGGGAATCATGGAAACCGTCAATGAGGCACGCCACATATCCTACTATTCATTGAAAGAGATTCCGGAAGATCTCGAGGCTCTGGGTCGACGTTGCGTGGAGGCCTTTGACGTACGGGAGCGGTTTTTTCACATCGAATTCTTTCGAACCGTCGGATCTGGCCTCATCGCGTTGGAGGTGAACATGCGCCCGCCCGGGGGCTTCACTACCGACATGTTTAATTATGCGTGCGAGAACGATGTCTACCGGACCTGGGCCAGGATGGTGGTCTTAGAAGATCCAGGCCCGGCATGGGATCGAAATTTCCATTGTTGTTATGCCAGCCGAAAAAACCGGTTTCCTTATCTTCATCCTCACGACGAGATTATGGACCGTTACGGCGACAGCATGATGCAGGTGGAAAGCGTTCCGGGGGTTTTCAGCAGTGCTCTTGGAGATATCGGATACATCTTTCGATCGCCGGATCTTTCTAAAATTCATGAAATTACAGAGTTTATCCATGCACATCGAAGAACATAGCTGGCACAGCCCAAACCTCGGCAAAACCATGTCCCTGAAAGTATACGGCCATTGGGGGATGCCGTTTATCGTGTTTCCGTGCTCACGGGGGCGTTATTTCGATTATGAAGGGATGGGGATGATCCAAGCGATCTCCGGTTTTATCGACGGGGGGATTATCAAGCTTTTCTGCGTAGACAGTATCGATGCCGAGTCATGGTACAATTACGACATCTGCCCGGCCGATCGCAACTCCCGCCATGAGGCATATGACCGTTACATCGTAAACGAGGTCATTCCGTTTATCCGGCACCACTGCCGCTCACCGGAGGCAAGGATCATGACCAACGGTTGCAGCATGGGTGCGTATCACGCTGTGAATTTTTTCTTAAAACATCCGGGCATATTTGAGGGAACCATCGCATTGAGCGGTTTGTATCGGCTGGACAGGACCGAGTTTGGGCTTTCCGCCGACGATGTTCGGGCGGTGTATTTTAATTCGCCCCTAAGTTATCTTCCCGATCTGTCGGATCCCGGTTATTTGGATGCCTATCGGAACCGTCAGATTGTTGTTTGCGTGGGACAGGGCGCCTGGGAAGAGGAAGCGGTGGAAGACACGCGGCAGCTAGACCATCTGTTCAGGGAGAAGGCGGTTCCCGCGTGGATCGATTTCTGGGGGTCCGATGTGAACCATGATTGGCCCTGGTGGTATCGGCAAATGAATTACTTCCTGGAGCGCCTCTACGGTTAATCCACGAGTGTTCATGAAAACCGGACGGCACATTTCAGAAGGGTATTTGATCGAGATAGTCTGCGATGTTCAACGGGTATCACATTCATGAAAGGAGGAAAACATGACAACCATAATCGGTATTTCGGGAAGTCTCAGAAGATCTTCTTATAATGCCGGTCTGCTGCGGGCCGCGGCCGAAGCGGCTCCTGAAGGGTGCGAGATAAACATTGTCCCGATACATGATATCCCATTATATAATGGGGATGTTGAAGAAAATGAAGGTATCCCGCAGTCCGTGTCAGACCTTAAGGAACGCATCGTGGCCGCCGACGGCCTGCTGATGGTGACACCGGAATATAATAATTCGATTTCGGGAGTGTTTAAAAATACCATCGACTGGTTGTCTCGTCCTCCGGAAGACCGGTTCCGGGTGTTTAAAAATCTGCCTGNCGGACTGATCGGGGCGACACCGGGCACCTTCGGCACGGCATTTTCCCAATATGCCTGGCAACCGACCCTCCGGGTTCTGGGTACCCAGGTCTGGNCCGGAAAGTTGATGTGGATCAGCGGTGCCATGGATAAGTTTGACGACCAGGGCAATTTAACGGATGAAAGGGTCCGTAAACAGCTCGCTTCCTATTTGAGCGGGTTTGCGGAATTTATTTCCCAGATTGCTTCCTCATCCTAACTTTAACCGACACACTAGGGACCTATGCCTTCCCGGATTGGAGGTCACATATGGCGACATTTTTCATGTTTGGAAAGTATTCAGCGGAGTCCATCAAAAAAGTGAGTATCGAAAGAACTCAACAGGCTATACAGGAAATCAAAAATTTGGGAGGCGAGATGACCGCCATGCATGCCCTTCTGGGAGAATACGATCTCTTGTTTTGTGTTCAATTGCCGGATATCTCAGATGCCATGAAAGCTTCGGTAGCGCTCACGCGGCTGACGGGTATTTCGTTTAATACCTGCCCGGGCGTGTCGGTGGAAACCTTTGATCGCCTGATGACCGAAGACCAGTGAAGTCATTATGAGAAAACTAACATATTAGGGGAGGTCGGCGATGGAAACCTGTCGTTTGGGAGATTTCTTAAACGTTCTCGAGCCCTGGCTGGATGCGGATTATATCCGAAAAGTGTTTCTGGATAACCAGGGGCGCCTGGTGCTTTTCTTCTCTGACGGCGGAGAGAGGGTGTATCGTCTGGATGATTGCTCCCAATCCCAGCTCCAGGGTATCCTGAAAGACATCGGAAACAAAGGCATTCCAATTGAAACACAATAATTTTATTTTTGGCTTTGAAAATGAAATTTTTGTCGGAAAATGCGGAAATGTTGTCAGATTATTTCGGAGGCGCCATCTGGTCGATGAAATTGCATNGAATTAACAAGGGGTTACAAAAATGTGTAAACTTGGCCCGGGATTTGCTCTCATGTTCTGGGAACACCCAAACCCTAGGAGAGACCGATGGGCCAGAACCAGGAACATAGAGCGTCGAATACCGGCCGAATCGCCTTTTACGGCGTCGTGATGATTATCCTGATTGCCATACCGGCCCTCCCCCATCCGCTCCGCGTGATTCTGTTCGCGATCCTCTCCGTTTTCTCGGGTGTCGCTCTCAATAAATGGCATAAACGCAGATATTCCGCAGAGGACGACCGCGATTGTCCGAAAACCACCGACACCCGAACCCTGAATTGCAATCGATGCGGACACCTTATCGGACCGAGTTATATGGGGAAGGGGCAGCCGGAGGGAAGAGCGCTCTGGAAATATATCTGCTTGAACTGCGGATTGCGATGGGATGAGTACTGGCACCTACCATCGCACGATGTCGGAGTCGAAGCAAAGCTGGNGAGCTAGACCATCTCCATTGAAAAAATTTCATTAAATTCCCGCGATACCCTGACCTTGCAACGCACTGAGGGGTTCATGGCCAAGGCACTTCGAGGCGAAGCTGTAGTTCGCTACCGCGAGTCTCGAATAACGCTGGGCATGAATCTCTCAGTGTGGCCCGCAGGGTGAGATCATTTCAGGTCTTGAAGATCTACCCTACCTCACAATTTCTGCCCCGAGCGATTGGGCCATAAGCTTATTTATCGACTCTAGCTGGGTTGCATATATTTGCCGCTGAAATGATCTCAGGCAAGGTTAGGGTCAGCCGAGGCCACGGTAACGCCGAATCCCGTTCAAATGCCCGACATCTCCCCACGTGTCGATGACCCACCGCATGGTCCCGTAGAACATCCCGTAATGAACACGGCTCAGGCTGGCATTGGTCGTGACAAAACAGCGCGGTGAATCCAGCGGTAGTTGTGCGATAAGCCGGAACAGGCTGTCGAGAACCCCCCCATGAACGACCAGGGCGACCGTCACACCGGGTTTCTTTTCAATGCGTTCCTCGAACCAGGCCACATTCCGCTGGTAGTGCTGGCGCAGGCTTTCGCCATTGGGAATCACATAATCCGGATCGTTGGCGTCCAGTTGTGCCAGGACCGGGGNATGCTGCTCCTTGATGGTCTGATACGTTAATCCCTCAAGATCCCCGAAGTTTCTTTCCCGCAGACGGGAGTCCCTCACAATGGCGTGTCCGGTCTGTTCAGCGATAATGGTTGCCGTTTCCATAGCCCTGCCCAGATCACTACTGACCAGGATATCAAAAGAGATGTCTTTCATCCGTTGGGCCAGCGCTCGCGCCTGCGCCCGACCGGCATTGGTCAGTGGACTGTCACCGTGCCCCTGAAACCGTTCTTCGATATTCCATTCGGTTTCACCGTGGCGGATAACCAGTAGCGTTGTTTTTTGTGATTCCATCCCAAACATCTTCCCTTAACAGGTTGGCTGATCTGGAGGTATCGGGAATTAGCCTCCCGCTTTTCATGAATGCATACCCCAGTGCAAGGGGCCAGAACACCACCAGAAGTATGACAAAAACGATCCAGTTGAAATCTCCCTGCAGTTGTACAGACTCGCCCATGAGACCCGACGAGGGGTTCAATGCGAGGATGAGTCTGATTTTTTCCTGCTTTAGACGGTTCACATGGCTGGCGTCAAGGTCTGTTCCACAGTACTTGCAAGTGGGCAGTTTCGACACCACCAGGGGGATCGTATAGCCAAGTGTGTGCTTACAGGCGGGGCAGGTGTTAATGGCTATGGTCTGGCTTTTCAATCGGCCGTCAAAAATCAGGCCACTGGATCGATCGAAGATAAAAAATGCGCTGCCCCGTCGGTTGATCTCACGGAGCGCTTTTNCGATGGTCTCTTTTCGCAACCCGGTATTGTCTGCTAAATCACCGATGGAAACTTCCAGGGTTTTTTCCAGGATGTTCCATACGGTATGATACTTTTTTTCCTTGGTCCTTATCCGGTAACCCGCTGTCAGAAAGGCAAAGGGCATGATTCCCAGCATANCGGTGATCAATATAAACGCCCATGTGTCCCCAGGATCCATGCCCAAGGCCAAGTCGCGGCGAAAATGCCACACAATCGATCCCGCAAGTAAGGCCAAAAAAAGAAAAACGTACCCGGTCTTGATCAGGAGATCGTCAGCAATGAAGATATTTTTTT
>Ga0049113_10000029_pt1 | contig 34674 bp, 35 predicted proteins | sample WorMettanBELIZE1_FD_55214 | JGI IMG/M metagenome (GOLD analysis project Ga0049113, IMG submission 55214) | Marine gutless worms symbiont microbial communities from Max Planck institute for Marine Microbiology, Germany - Olavius tantulus BELIZE.1 | ecosystem: Host-associated > Annelida >... | reverse complement strand
ATCAAGCGCCTGGTCCGGGAGCGGGGCCACAACCGGGCGATGGTGGCGGTAGCAAACAAGAACGCGCGCATCAGTTGGGCACTGCTGACGCGGCAGGAGGCCTACCGGTTCGCGACTGGCACCTGATCGCCCACGCGGTGGGCAACGGGTGGAAAACCCGCCCCGATCCGGCACTGGCGCCGTCAACACCAAACGCGAGAGGAATCTTCCAACAACGGTTGCGTTGGTAACATACATCCGATGGCAAGACCGGTCAGATCGGCACCTTTCAAACCCGTTCGACCGCAGAGGCCTTCGAGGCCGATAGGATGTTCTAGGCGAGGTGCGCGAATTTTCCATCGAGGCCGTGGGTATTCGAATGCCCAGCCAGAGGCCGGATAGATGACAGCAACCTTTCCCTTCGCCAAATCCGGTGTGTTTTACCTTGCAAACGGGATGGGTCTATATATGTGGTGAGCCGGCGGGCAGGGACGCCCGCGACGAACCGCATCGATATGAACTGTAACTCTTTTCATCGACTACTACCTGATCGAACAAGCGAGAACGCATGGTTAATGTCCATTGAGTCCACCCTGTCCACTATTTCCACGGCTCTGCGCGCCCGTCATATCCACTGGCTCCCACGCTGGAGCGTGGGAACAAGCGTGAAAGCGCGTAACCGTGTGATGAGAGTTCATACAGCCAAGAAAAAATCCTGTTAATTCTGAACATCCTGTTAATCTTGTCTTATTGGAATACTGTGTGAAATTAGGATGAAATCGGCTAATGAAAACACAGTGGACCTCCGCGGCGAGCTGCGCCGGGATGAGCCGCTGGCCCGTCACACCAACTGGCGGGTGGGGGGACCGGCGCGCCAGTTTTTTCGGCCGGCGGATACCGCCGACCTGGCGGCCTTTCTGCGCGGCTTGGACCCGACCGAGCCGGTGCTTTGGCTCGGACTGGGCAGCAATTTGCTGGTGAGCGATGAGGGTTTTTCCGGTACCGTAGTCCAGACTCAAGGTTGCCTGAATACCCTGGAGCTTGTCGGGGAGCGGGGGGTCCGGGCCGAGTCCGGGGTCCCCTGCGCCAGGGTGGCACGCTCCGCAGCCAGGCTTGGACTCACCGGGGTGGAGTTCCTGGTCGGGATCCCCGGCACCATGGGCGGTGCCCTGGCCATGAATGCCGGCGCCTATGGGGGAGAGACTTGGAACCGGGTCGGGTGTGTGCTCACCATCGATCGCCGGGGCGAGCTGCGCGAACGTCTGCCGAAGGACTTCCGCATCGGTTACCGCCGGGTCCAGGGTCCGCCGGGCGAGTGGTTTTTAGGGGCGGAGTTGGCGCTGGAGCCTGGAGATACTGCGGCCAGCTTAGCGCGCATCCGTGAGCTGCTCGAGCGGCGGAGACGTGCCCAGCCGATCGGGCTTCCCAGCTGTGGGTCGGTGTTCCGCAATCCGCCCGGAGACCATGCTGCGCGGCTCATCGAGGCGGCAGGTCTGAAGGGATTGCGCATGGGCAATGCCCAAGTCTCGGAAAAACATGCGAACTTCATCGTCAACACCGGAGCTGCCAGCGCACAGGACATTTCCCGACTCATCGAACGGGTGCAATCGGAGGTGGCACGTACCAGCGGGGTGCGCCTGACGCCCGAGGTACATCAGGTCAAATTATGATATCACAAGCGGACAAATTCAGCAAGGTGGCCGTGCTCCTGGGCGGTCGGCCGGCTGAACGCGAGATCTCCCTCAAGAGCGGTGGTGCCGTATTGGCGGCCTTGGGACGTCAAGGGGTGGATGCCCATGGACTAGACCCGGCTCAAGCCGGTGCCCTGGAGCAGCTGCGCGAGGGCGGATTTGCGCGGGCCTTCATCATGCTCCACGGTCGCGGCGGCGAAGATGGGCAGATCCAGGGGTCGCTCGAGACTATCGGATTGCCCTACACGGGCTCGGGGGTGTTGGGCTCGGCCTTGGGGATGGACAAATACCGCTGCAAGCGCTTGTGGCAGGGCTGCGGTCTGCCGACCCCGGATTTTGCACTGCTGCGGCGGGAGGCGGATCTGGCACAGGCAGAGGCTCTGGGGTTTCCCCTCATGATCAAGCCGGTCCACGAAGGCTCCAGCCTCGGGATGGCGCGGGCGGACGATCCCCAATCGCTGGTCGTGGCCTGGCGTGCGGCGGTCCGCTACGATGCCCTGGTCCTGGCCGAACGTTGGATCGAGGGTCCCGAATACACTTGTGCCGTCCTCAAGGGCGAGGCCCTGCCCATAATCTGCTTGGAAACGCCACGCGCTTTCTACGACTACGAGGCCAAATATCTTGCCGATACCACCAGCTATATCTGTCCCTGCGGCCTGGATACCGAGTTGGAGTCACGCCTCAAGACTCTGTGCCTGGAGGCTTTCGATGCGATTGGCGCTGCCGGCTGGGGGCGGGTGGATCTGATGCTCGACAACGATGGGCGGCCCTACCTGCTGGAGGTGAACACCGTGCCCGGGATGACCGACCACAGTCTGGTGCCGATGGCCGCCCAGGCCCATGGGCTGGATTTCGATGCCCTGGTTTGGCGCATCCTGGAGACCAGCCTTGAATAGTCCCGAACAAATGATGGTCAAGGGCCGCATGGCTGAAGAACCGACGCTGGGTTGGCGGTTGGTGCGCTGGGTTTGGGCGCTAGGATTGCTGTCCCTGTTGGGTGGTAGCGGTTACCTACTGATGCTGTGGGAGCCCCAACGGCTACCGGTGCGGGTAGTGACGGTGGATGGGGCGTTCGAGTACCTGTCGTCGCACCGCCTGCAGGAGACGATCATCACGCATCTGGATGGCGGCATCCTGACCCAAGACCTGGCGGGGCTCCAAGCGGCAGTAGAAGCCATTCCCTGGGTGCGGTCGGCGAGCCTCCAGCGTCGCTGGCCGGATCACTTGGAACTCGCGGTGGTGGAGCGGGTGGCCCTAGCACGTTGGGGTGATGGCGCCCTGATAGACGCCGATGGCACGATTTTCAAGCCCGTAGCCAAGGACATTCCGCAGGGGCTCCCGCGGTTCTCGGGAACGGAGCGGGATGCCTTGGAATTGGTGCAGCGCCTTGTGGACTGGGGGCCGCGGCTACGTGCCCTTGGCCTGGCGATCGAAACCCTCGCCCGGGATGCCCGCGGGGCCTGGACCTTGCGCCTGAGTGCAGGATTCGACCTGGCCTTGGGTAGGGAGCGAGTTCAGGAACGGCTCTCAAGGTTTGTTCGGGTTTACCCCCGGTTGGCCGCTACCGGGACGCCGTCGCTGATCGATATGCGCTACAGCAATGGGTTGGCGATCCGGTGGGCGCTGGCCGAGGACGATGCGCCGGGGCCTGATGGTATAGGAGTCATGCAGTCGGCAAAACTGAAGTCCCAGACCTCGGGACCCTCCAGGAGTTGAACCCAATGTTGAGACGAGGCGAAAAGAATCTCCTGACCGGACTAGATATCGGTACGTCCAAGATCGCCGCTCTTGTGGGCCAAGTGAAGGACGACGAGGGGATCGAAATCATCGGAATCGGTACCCACCCATCCTGGGGACTCAAGAAGGGCGTGGTGGTGGATATCGAGTCCACCGTACAGTCCATCCAGCGCGCGGTGGAAGAGGCGGAACTCATGGCGGGTTGTGAGATCCACTCCGTCCATGCCGGCATCGCAGGCAGCCATATCCGCAGCCTCAATTCCCACGGTATTACCGCCATCAAAGAGCGGGAGGTGTCCCAGGCGGACGTGGACCGGGTTATCGACGCGGCTAGGGCGGTAGCGATTCCGGCCGATCAAAAGATCCTCCACATCCTCCCCCAGGAGTTCATCATCGATGAGCAGGAGGGTATCCGCGAGCCTGTCGGCATGTGTGGGGTGCGCCTGGAGGCCCGTGTCCACATGGTCACAGGCGCGGTCAGTGCGGCTCAGAACATCGTCAAGTGCATACGCCGCTGCGGGTTGGAAGTAGACGACCTGGTCCTGGAGCAGCTCAGCACCAGCTATGCTGTCCTGGGCGAGGATGAAAAGGAGCTGGGCGTCGCCCTAGTGGACATCGGCGGCGGTACCACGGATCTGGCGGTATTCACCGACGGCGCCATCCGCCACACGGCCGTGATTCCCATCGCCGGCGACCAGGTGACCAACGACATCGCCGTCGCCCTACGCACCCCCACTCAATACGCAGAACAGATCAAGACCCAATACGCCTGCGCCTTGATCCAGCTCGCCGGAAGCAACGAGACCATCGAGGTCCCCAGCATCGGTGAGCGCCCGGCTCGACGCCTGGCTCGCCAGACCCTGGCGGAGGTCGTAGAACCGCGCTATGAGGAGCTCCTGGGTCTGCTCCAGGCGGAGCTGCGCCGCAGCGGCTTCGAGGACCTGGTGGCGGGAGGCGTCGTCATGACTGGTGGCAGCGCCAAGATGGAAGGGCTCACCGAGCTGGCTGAGGAGGTCTTCCATATGCCGGTGCGTCTTGGGGTCTCCCAGCACGTAACCGGCTTCAGGGATGTGATCGGTGATCCCGTCTATGCCACCGGCATCGGGTTGCTGATGTATGCTCGGCAACACCGACTCATGCAGCGCTCGGAGCTGGCGGAGTCAGCCGGTCTGAAGGCGATCTGGGAACGGATGAAGAGCTGGTTCCAAGGCAATTTCTGAACGTCCGATTCCCCGGGCTGGAGGCCGGCAGACGTGACCTTGAACAATAACGCGGGCGGGGCCTCCATGAGATCCTGCAAAATGAATTGATCCAAGTTAGATAACTAGCGAGCAAGATTAGGAGAAAACCCATGTTTGAACTAATGGATACCAACGGTCAAGACGCGGTCATCAAAGTGATCGGTGTCGGCGGCGGCGGCGGCAATGCCGTCAACCAGATGGTGGATTCTTCCATCGAAGGGGTGGATTTCATCTGCGCCAACACGGATTCCCAGGCCCTGAAGAACTCCAACGTCAAGACCATTCTCCAGCTGGGGGCGGACATCACAAAGGGACTCGGCGCCGGTGCCGACCCCAAGGTGGGCAAGGAGGCCGCATTGGAGGACAAGGAACGCATTCATGATGCCCTGGATGGCGCCGATATGGTCTTCATCACGGCCGGCATGGGCGGTGGAACCGGGACGGGTGCCGCTCCGGTCGTGGCCCAGGTGGCACGGGAACTGGGCATTCTGACCGTGGCCGTGGTGACCAAGCCCTTTGCGTTCGAGGGGGCCAAGCGGATGAAGGTGGCGATGGAGGGGATTTCCGAGCTGGCGAGCCACGTCGATTCACTCATCACCATCCCCAACGAGAAACTGCTGGCCGTGCTCGGCAAGGAAATGAGTCTCTTGAACGCCTTCAAGGCGGCCAACGACGTGCTCCTGAACGCCACCCAAGGGATCGCCGAACTTATCACCCGTCCCGGTCTCATCAATGTGGACTTTGCGGATGTCAAGACCGTCATGGCCGAAATGGGGCAGGCGATGATGGGGACGGGCATCGCCAGCGGCGAGCAGCGGGCCAGGGAAGCGGCCGAAGCGGCCATCAACAGTCCTTTGCTGGAGGACATCGATCTGGCCGGTGCCAAGGGCATCTTGGTTAACATCACCGCGGGCATGAGCTTGTCCATCGGTGAATTCGACGAGGTGGGCAATACGGTGCGGGACTTTGCGGACGACGATGCCATCGTGGTCGTCGGCACCGTCATCGATCCCAACCTGAGCGAGGAGCTGCGCGTAACCGTGGTCGCCACCGGTCTGGGAGAGGGGCGCAAAGCGCAGCTCTCGAGGTCGGCCCTAGGCGAGTCGTCACTTCACTTGGTGTCGCGCGGGGGGGCGAACTCGGTTACCCCCGATTATCGGGATATGGAGCGTCCGGCGGTCTATCGCAAGGGCCACCAGGGTGTCGCCGCAGCCGCGGTCGCGCAAGTCCACCCGGATCCGGTCGAGGAAACGGATCTGGATTACCTGGATATTCCCGCGTTTCTGCGCCATCAGGCGGATTGAGTCAGGGTAATCCAGAAAATAGGATCACGAAAAAAATCAATAAATTTTCTTGTAAAGACGTTTCGTACCTGATTAAATAGAGGGAAAACCCTAATCTGGGAAACCTTGGGTTGTTCCCTCTGCCTCCACATGGCTGGCCGAGATGGACAAACACGAGAACCAAGGAAGGACACCCCGGGTTGGCGTTGAACGGTTGGGATACCACCCCTGGCAGGCAGGGTGTTTCCGCGGGATAGAAAGCACGGGGAGTGCGATGGGAGGTACGATAATGATCAGGCAGCGAACCCTGAAAAACGTGATCCGGGCTACCGGAGTCGGGTTACATACGGGCAATAAGGTTTACCTGACATTGCGTCCGGCGGTGGTGGATACCGGGATTGTGTTTCGTCGCGTCGATCTGCCGCAGCCGGTGGAGATCCGTGCCTGTCCCGAGAACGTGGGCGACACTAGGTTGTCGACCACCTTGGTCGAGGGGGAGGTAGGTATCTCCACGGTGGAGCATCTGCTCTCCGCCTTCGCCGGTTTGGGGATAGACAATGCCTACGTCGACGTCAGTGCCCCCGAAGTGCCCATCATGGACGGCAGCGCGGGGCCCTTTGTATTCCTGATCCGGTCGGCCGGTATCGAAGAGCAAAACCGGCCAAAGCGTTTCATCCGTATCAAGTGCAAGGTGGCCGTGGGAGATGGGGACAAATGCGCCGCCTTCGAACCCTACAAGGGGTTCAAGGTGGACTTCTCCATCGATTTCGATCATCCGGCCTTCGCGTCGCGGGTGCAGAAGGCCAGCGTGGACCTTTCCACAACCTCCTTCGTCAAGGAAGTCAGTCGCGCGCGGACATTTGGTTTCCTGCGCGACATCGAAGCATTGCGCCGGAACAACCTCGCCCTCGGCGGCAGTATGGACAACGCCGTCGTAGTGGACGACTATCGGGTGCTCAACGAAGAGGGTCTGCGCTACGAGGACGAGTTCGTCAAGCACAAGATCCTCGACGCCATCGGAGACCTCTATCTGCTTGGCCATTCGTTGATCGGCGCCTTTCGGGGGCACAAATCCGGTCATGCTCTCAACAACCGTCTGTTACGGGCGTTGATGGCCGACGAAACGGCGTGGGAACAGGTCGTGTTCGAGGATGCCAAGTCTGCGCTGATTTCCTGGCTGCAGCCGGTGGCTGTGTCGGCCTAACGATTCCCCGTGCCGGCCTTTGCCAACTGGCGCAGTGCGGCCGCAAGCCGGCTGTCTTCGATGCCTGCGGCCGCGTCTATCAGATGCTGTACCGTCGTTGTAGACAGCTTGTTGTTCGAGGCCTTCGAGGCCTTCGAGGCCTTCGAGGAGGACACGGAGGCATGAGGCCGGACGCGGACGCGGCAGACAACGATGGGGCCGTGATGCGGGGTGAGATGATGCTCGAGCTCCGGGGCAAAGAAGCGTAAACGTGACGACCAAACCGGGGAATCCGTGAGCAACGTCAGTACGCCGGCATCGAGGGAGGCGTGCAGACAGTGCTCATCCAGGGGTGGGGGTAAGACGACTCGGATCTCACGCAACAGCCGAGTGTGGCGTTCGAGCGCGGTGAGATAGCCGGCGATTTTCTCATCGTCTCGCAGGAAATGGCAGGCATGTTGGAAGTGTCCGGCACCCCGTTCTGCCTTATTCTGCATCCTCTTAAGCCCTCCAAATGTACCCAGCCAAAGCACAGCGCGCAGGGAACCGCCCCCTCTATTGCGTAAGCGCCGTGACTCCATATCGGTGCATTTTGGGGGCTCCCTCCGGGCGAGGCAAGAAGCAGCCAGTTGCGTTGTTGTGCGAGCTTGGAAGAGGATTAGCTATTTCTGCGCTCGCACGCCTCACAGCTGATTGCTTCTCGCTGCGCTAAAAATCAAAATAAGGCGGAACGGGATACCTGGAACTCTATCGGGCACTGGCAGGACGATGAGGACTCGATGCCGCCGTTCCCTTAGAGGCTGTCTAAAAAATCAATCACTATAGTATGAGTTGTGGCTGAAAGCCGTGTTTTCGGCTTAAGCCGACTGAAAGAAGCTGACTAAGAGTAGACTAAACGTCTTGCACTAAAGTGCATAGTTTTTACTAAGGTATCGTTATGAGTCGAGCCTACTTACGCAACAGAAGCGGGTGGAAAGGCGCTGCTGCTTGGGTAACCGTTCTCGGTGTTTTAGTTGCCGCAGCGGCGGGGGTCGGTTTCTGGTACGGTCGAGCGAGTGTGCCATCGAGTCTGGTGTCCGAACAGATGGTTCCTGTGTTCGAGGCAATGCTTGAGGAGGAGCGCAGGACATTAGAAACGGCCCGCCGGGAGTCCCAGGCCCAGCTTGATGTTTTAGCCGGTCGGATCGGCGAGCTACAGGCCGAGATCCTCCGCCTGAATGCCTTGGGTGGGCGCCTAGTGGAGACGGCCGGATTGGATGCTGAGGAGTTCGATTTCGAGAGTTCACCTCCCCTAGGTGGTCCCGTCAATGCCCGAGTGACCAATACAATCGACTTATCAGAACTATTAAGAGAGGTAACCGACCTGTCTGTTCTTATCAACGACCGCAGGCACAAGCTGAAACAGCTTGAGCGGATGATTGTGGAGGAAGGCCTTGGGAAACACGCTATCCCCTCCGGGTGGCCGGTTCGCTCCGGTTATATCACCTCCGGGTTCGGATATCGCATGCATCCGATCCTCAAAAAATACCACCTCCACAGTGGCGTCGATTTTGCCGGCAAACGGGGAGCACCCATATTTGCCACTGCCGATGGGATTGTTATCTTCAGCGGTTGGGAATCGGGGTATGGGCGTATCGTGAAGATCCGTCACATGGATGGCTTGGTAACCTGCTATGCCCACAACCAAAAGAACCTAGTCGAGAAGGGCGATCTGGTCAAGAGGGGGCAAACGATCGCCAAGCTCGGCTCCAGCGGGCGCTCCACTGGTCCCCACGTTCACTTCGAGGTCCGCAGACACGGCAAGGCCATCAATCCCATGAGCTATGTAGGCGCCAGCTCGTACCGGAAAGGGGGCGGTTGAGAGGCTGTCTAGAAAGGACCGTAGGCCAGCGTAGGCGGTAGACTGGATTGAAGAACGAAACCCAACTTTCAGGGGTAAACCAAGTTTGCTGGGTCTCGTCCCTCGACCTAGCCTACTAGCTTGAAATCAATGTGTTAGTTTTTAGACAGCCTATGAGCCTTGGCCGGTCAGTCCCGACCCGGAATCGGAGTCGTCCAGGTTAAAACCACACATCGACACGAATCACAATCCGTGTCGATTCGCAGTTCGTGGCTGACGCCGCCAAAGGTTTTGCCATAGTCGCGTTGTAATAGTTTCTGAGTCGTGATTTTAAGTTCCGACTCGTCAAGAGGCCCAGGATTCCTCCTCGCCGCGCCACTTCCTCACAATCGCCCACACTCGGATCAACGTCAACAGCCCTTAAGACCGATGCAATACCTCAGTACCCACGGTGGAGTTGAACCCATCGGTTTCTCCGCAGCTGTGATGATGGGTCTCGGTACCGACGGCGGGCTGCTTCTGCCCGCGACAGTGCCCCAGGTCAGTCCTTACGCGCTCCGCGACTGGTCCGACTTGAGCTTCCGGGACCTGGCGGTGGAGCTCATGCTTCCCTTCGTTGGCGATGCTATCCCACGCGCCGATCTGGTTGATCTGATCGGTCGCTCCTATGCGACCTTCTCACACCAGGAGGTAACGCCGCTGGTGCGAGTCGGCGAACAATGGGTCCTGGAGCTCTTCCACGGTCCCACGGCGGCTTTTAAGGACGTGGCGCTGCAGTTTCTCGGAAATGTCTTCGAATACCTGCTCGCGCGCGACGGTGGCCAACTGAACATCCTAGGAGCGACTTCGGGGGATACGGGTTCGGCAGCCATTGCCGGGGTACACGGCAAGGACCGGATCCGGATCTTCATCCTGCATCCCGCGGGCCGAATCTCGCCGATCCAAGAGCGGCAGATGACCACGGTGTTGGATGCAAACGTCCACAACATCGCCATCCGCGGCACCTTCGATGACGGTCAACGCATCGTCAAAAGCCTGTTCAACGACCTGGACTTCAAGCAGCAGTACCACCTGGGGGCGATCAACTCCATCAACTGGGCCCGCATCCTGGCCCAGATCGTCTACTACTTCTACGCCTGGGGTAGGATGAGTCGAGGCGACCCCGGATTCCGGATCAGCTTTGCGGTCCCCACCGGAAACTTCGGCGACATTTTCGCCGGCTACCTGGCCAAACGCATGGGGTTGCCGATAGATCGGCTGCTCATCGCCACCAACCGCAATGACATCCTGACCCGATTCGTTACCGGCGGCCCCTACGCGGTGGGCGCAGTCCATCCGACCTTGAGTCCGGCCATGGACATCCAGATCGCCTCCAATTTCGAACGCTACCTGTATTTTCTGGTGGGTGAGGACCCGGCTGCGGTGCGTGCCCTGCTTGCAGAGCTGGACCGTACCGGGTGCATGCAGGTAACGGCGGAGCAGCGGGCGGCCGTGGCCGGTGATTTCGATGCCGCGGCCATCAGCGACGCCCAAATCCTGGACCAGATCCGGGAGACCTACGGGCGCGACGGCTATATCCTGGATCCCCACACCGCCGTTGGCGTACAGGCCGCCCGGAACCGTGCCGACATGGTCTGCCTGGCCACGGCGCACCCGGCCAAGTTCAAGGATGCGGTGCAGCGGGCCATCGGTATCCAGGCGCCCCCACCGCCCTGTCTGCGCGGACTGCTGGAGAAGGAGACCCGCTGCGTCTTTCTGGATGCCACAGAGGAGGCGGTACGGGGACATATCCGCAGCACCCTGTCAGCGCCGGCGATCGGCCGTGAACGGGGCTGTACCTAGTGCCTCATTTCATCAAATCGGGATCGGGATTCCAGTCCTGGAGTACCCCCACATTATTGCAACCTAAAATAACAAATTATGGGACAAATGAGTGGCCACGATGCCCGGAGGGCTCGTTCCCACACTCCAGCGTGGGAATGCCGTTGTGGCCGCTCCAGCGGCCAATGGTTCATGACGCTAGAGCGTCTGGATTTAGCTCCCACGCTGGAGCGTGGGTGCCAGAGGCTGATTTGTGGGGATACCTCAGGATTCCGATCCCGATTTCGGGAATGGCGCATCCCTACCTACTTGGCTGATGCGGTTCGCTAGATGTCAACAGGCCCGAGTATCGAGATCCTCGACACCACCCTGCGGGACGGCGAGCAGACCCACGGGGTCTCCTTCTCCCCGGAGGAGAAGACCAACATCGGCAAGGTGTTGCTAGAGCTAGTGCGGGTGGACCGCATTGAGGTGGCCTCCGCTCGGGTGTCCAAGGGTGAGATCAAGGCCGTGTTCAGTATCATCGACTGGGCGCGAAGTGCAGGGTTGGCCGACCGGGTCGAGGTACTCGGATTCGTCGACCACGGAAAGAGCGTGGACTGGATCCGACAAGCCGATGGGCGCGTGATCAACCTGCTGGCCAAGGGCAGCGAGAAGCACTGCCGCCATCAGCTGGGTAAGACGTTGGACCAACACCTGTACGACCTGCGCGCGAACATCGCGCTCGCCCGCGAACAGGGCCTGGCCGTTAACCTCTACCTGGAAGACTGGTCGAACGGCTACCGAGACAGCCGGGATTTCGTCTACCGGTTGGTGGATGGGCTCGCCGACACGGGCGTCGGACACTTCATGCTCCCGGACACCCTGGGCGTGATGACCCCGGAACAGGTCTCCACCGCCGTGACGGACATGATCCGACGCTTTTCCCACCTCAAGTTCGACTTCCATCCCCACAACGACTATGGATTGGCCACGGCCAACGTGGTCGCGGCCGCTCGGGCGGGCGCGGCGGCGGTCCACTGCACCGTCAATTGCCTAGGGGAGCGAGCCGGGAACGCCTCCCTGGCAGAGGTAGCGGTCAACCTACGTGACCAGCTCGGATTGAACTTGAGGATCGACGAGACCCACCTGGTTCAGGTCGGCGAGCTGGTCCAGCACTTCTCAGGCAAGCGCACCGCCCATAACGCCCCCATCGTGGGCGAAGACGTCTTCACCCAGACCGCCGGCATTCACGCCGACGGCGATCACAAGGCCAGCCTCTACCATACCCGGCTGAACCCTGAACGTTTCGCCCGCAGTCGTCGCTACGCCCTGGGCAAGCTCGCGGGCAAGGCCTCTTTGCTCAAGAACCTGGAGCGCCTCGACATCAGCCTCTCGGAGGAGAATCAACGCAAGGTGCTCCAGCGGGTTATAGAACTCGGGGATTCCAAGAAGACCATCACCAGCGACGACCTGCCCTTTATCATCGCCGAAGTCCTCGAAGACAAGGACTACACCCATGTAACACTGCTCTCATGCACCGTCACCAGCAGCCTGGATCTGCAATCCACCGCCAGCATTCGCGTCCAGCTGCAAGACGAGGTCTTGACCGCCGCCGGCAGCGGCAACGGCGGCTTCGACGCCTTCACCGGGGCACTTGCCAAGATCCTGAAGAAAAAAGGGCTTGTCCTTCCCAAGTTGGTGGACTTCGAGGTGCGGATTCCCAAGGGCGGGCGCTCCGACGCCCTGACCGAGTGCATCATCACCTGGGCTTGCGAGACCTGCGAGGTCCGCACCCGCGGCGTGCACTACAATCAGGTATTTGCGGCCATCAATGCCACCCTGCGGGTACTGAACCTGCAGATCCAGGGTTCCCTCCAGCAGTCGCGGTCCATCGATTCTGCCACCTGAGGCGGCGGCTTGTCCCTTGAATTTTGCCGCTGGCTGAGGCCTGTCTGACTGATGACGGTTCTATTCCGGCTGGTGTCCCAATTTTGTTGCTACCGAGTGTTAGGATACCATTGAAGCCATCTATCATAGAGTTTTCAAGGCCCTCTATAAATCAGAAACAATGAAGTTGGAACACCACCGCTATTTCCAGGTCTACGCACCAGAGGCTGCGTAGACGGGAACAGGACGCCCTGTGGTCGGTAAAAAGGACATCCATCTTGATAGCAGTAAGGCCCGCATCGCTGACTCCCTCAACGCCTCGATACGCTTCGCCCAGCTGTTGCCCGGCAGCATCGAAATCGAAATCCACGAAACGCGCATATTGACTCTACATCACCCTTGCCAACGGCCACAATGTCTGCATAGCAGGTGGCACTGGAGAACTACCGGATCGAGAACAGTGAGGTTCCACAAGAGTGGAGTAGGGCCAAGAGCGCGCAGAAGATGTGGATGGATGCTGGACGGGGAAGCGCGGTAAGAGCTATTTTGGGGTCGTCACCAAAACGCGCGAATCCAACGCTACTTCGCCTCAATGTAGAGGTTCCTTATGAAGAGAATTATGTTGCTCCCCGCCAGTGTTCTTATCGTGCACGGCTGCACGAACGACTCCACCACGAGCGATACTGTTTCGGCAGCCTACGTGAATTACTCTGGCCGTGACGACCTCCTCAGCGGCGGCATGAAAATGATCCCGGTGGACACACCGAAAGAAGCCTTCCGCATTATGCATTGAACAACAGTGCAGACTATACGGAAAAGTACGGCAACTCGTTTGGCTCGCAGAGTAACACCTGAAGAATGCATTCTAATGCGGACGACAATTCGCGATATCAGAGGCTCACAGCTTCCCGAGGTATGGGCAGAGCAAGCGGGGATACTGATATTGCGATTATTGATCGCAAAAAATCCATGGAGGAATTTCGGCGGTTGGCTCAGACAATTGGGAGGCGTGTTGAGAAATACGGCGGCTTGACGGAAGAAGATATTCAAAGAGGGGTAGATGAGGTAAGAGCGAAGCGATATGGAAAATAGCTATCGCATTATAAACGTAAAGAGCGGAGTAAACTTGCACCATCCGCCGTATGCTGGCCACCTCCATCGGGTAACGGCCATCCCTAGCCTCGCCTGATCTATGGGCTGCCATCCGGCGGGTGACTAAGGGCTGACGGCGAGGGCGGATTTTGTGGGGGTACTTCAAGATCCCGATTTCGGGCCTGACACATCCCAGTCTCTACTTTAACCAAGCAGCTTCTAAAATCAATGGATTAGTTTTTAGACAGCCTCTGAGGTGGTGCCTTGCCGGTGCTTAGATTCTGCTTGCGACCGGTGGTCGTAAGCGGTTTGGAATACAACACAACCTCCGGGGGCAAAGTTTCGCTGTTCAAATCTTGTCCCCGGGGTGTGAAGAAATCCTGTAGGGACACGACACTTAATCACCTGAGCGCAATGTGGCCCGGAGACGGGTCAAGATACGGTCGGCGGCATCGCCGAACATATCCGTGTAGATCAGTTCACGCTCCGACTGCTTGCCGAGTACCTCTACGGCGGGATCTTCATAGCTGCGCGCCAGGTCGAGGGACTGCTGCGGTACCAACTGTTTCCCATCCGGAGTCACTGCATCGAAGGTCAGGCCATAATGGAGCTCCCGCGCCAGGACCTTACCACCGCGGTCTACGGCGATGATCCGGGAGGAACGCCGCTCGTTACTGATGCGTATGATAGTGCGGGCCTGCCGGGGCCCGGTGGCTAGCTGTATCCGGGATCCTTGGAGTTGTTGGATGATCTCGTTGCCCACCGGCGATCCGTGCCGTGCCTGGACGAACACGGGGCTGAGTTCAGGAGAGATCTCCACGCCACCCCTCAGCCTGAAGCCACAGGCGCTGGTTGCCAACAATGCCACCAGGAGCAGGCCCATTACGAACAGGTCGCGCGCAGCGGATTCGGACCTCAGGGAATACTCGAGTTTGGGGATAGGCTTTTTCATCTGTGTGCCACCACATTGATCAACTTGCGAGGTACCAGGATGACCTTGCGTATCTGGGCTTCGCCGACAAACTTGCGGACATTCTCGTTGGCGAGGGCGGCCTGCTCGACGGCCTCCTGTCCCGCGTCCGCGGCGACATGGATTTTGCCCCGCACCTTACCATTGACCTGGACGACGTATTCGATGGTGTCCTGCCGCAGGGCCGTCTCGTCCGCTACTGGCCACTCCACATCCAGGATGTCCTCGCCGTAGCCCAGATCCCGCCACAACTGGTGGGTAATATGGGGAGCAATAGGGCCCAGGAGCCGCAGTACGATGCTCAACCCCTCCCGCAGCACCGCCAGGCCGGCGGGCGAGGCGTCCAGCCAGTACAGGGCATTGACCATAGTCATGCAACCGGAAACCACCGTATTGAACTGCCGGCGCTCGTAATCGAATCGGGCCTTCTTCAGTGCGGTATGGACCTCCCGCCGCGCCGTCGCGCTCTCCGCATCCAACACGCTGGGCATCCGCGCACCGGTCAGGGCATCGGCCTTGGTTACCGCTAGGGACCAGAGTCGTCTGAGGAAACGCGAGGCACCTTCCACACCCTCGTCGTTCCACTCCAGAGTCTGGTCCGGGGGTGAGGTAAACATGGTATAGAGCCGCACTGTGTCCGCCCCGTATCGATCGACCAAGGCCTGGGGGTCCACGCCGTTGTTCTTGGATTTGGACATCTTCTCAAGGCCGCCGTAGGTGACGGGCCCCCCGTCTTCCTTGAGCCGGGCTGCCACCAAGCGACCCTTCTCGTCCCGCTCTACCTCCACATCCGCCGGGTTGAACCAGTGCCGGCGGCCCGCAGCGTCCTCGTGATAATAGGTCTCCGCCACCACCATGCCCTGGGTGAGCAGGTGTACGAAGGGTTCATCGCAATCTACCAGTCCCTCATCGCGCATCAGCTTGTGAAAGAAGCGGGCATAGAGCAAATGCAACACCGCGTGCTCGATGCCGCCCACATACTGATCCACCGGCAACCAGTAGCGCGCGCGCGCGTCCAGTATGGCCGTATCACAGTCGCTTGAGCAATAGCGGGCATAGTACCAGGAGGACTCGAAGAAGGTATCGAAGGTGTCGGTTTCGCGCCGTTCCCCATTGCCGAGATCCGAGAACGACCGCATTCGCTTCAGCGGCGAGCCCGAGCCGTCGACCACCACGTCTTCCGGCAGGTGCACGGGCAGCTCTGTCTCCGGGCGCACGCCGCCGTCCGGGACGTGAACAACGGGAATCGGGCATCCCCAGTAGCGTTGGCGGGAGACCCCCCAATCGCGTAACCGGAAATTCACCCGTCGCTCACCCTTGCCCTGTTTTGCCAGCCAGTCCGCGATCGCCTCGGAGGCCTCCGCACTGGTCAGGCCGGTGAATTGGCCGGAATCGTGCAGGACCCCTGGTTGCTCGAAGCGATCCTCCCAGGTTTGCCAGATCAGCGGTTCTTGACCGAGCACCCCGAGTCCAGGAACAGTTCCCGGGCGGTCGATTGGATTGTCGCCAACCTCTCCGCCGTGCATGGTCACGCCGATGTCCAATCCCTGCCAACTGAGGGGTACGATCACCGGCTTGATCGGAAGCCCGTACTTGTAGGCGAAGTGAAAATCGCGTTCGTCATGGGCCGGCACCGACATCACGGCTCCCGTACCATAGCCCATGAGCACGAAGTTGGCGGCGAAGATGGGTACCGGCTCATCGGTGATCGGATGGATGGCATCGATGCCGAGGGGGTAACCCTTCTTCTCCATGGTCTCGAGCTCGGCCTCGGAGATACCTCCCTGGCGGCATTCCTCGATGAAGGCTGCAAGCTGCGGGTCGTCTTCGGCGGCCCGCCGCGCCAGCGGGTGTTCGGTGGCCACGGCCATGTAGGTCACGCCCATGAGGGTGTCCGGACGGGTGGTGTAGACCCCCAGCAGCTCGTCCGAGCCACGGACGCCGAACACTATGTACACACCCTCCGAGCGCCCGATCCAGTTGCGCTGCATGGCGCGCACCTGCTCCGGCCAACCGTCGAGCCCGTCGAGCCCATCCAGCAACTCCTGGGCATAGTCCGTGATACGCACGAACCATTGCCGGACCTCCCGCTTCTCCACCGGTGCCCCGGAGCGCCAGCCCTTGCCGTCGATCACCTGTTCGTTGGCCAACACTGTCCGGTCCACCGGGTCCCAGTTCACCGTCGCCTCAGCTCGGTAGGCCAGCCCTTTCTCCAGCAAGCGCGTGAACAGCCACTGCTCCCAGCGGTAGTAATCCGGGTCGCAGGTGGCCAACTCCCGGTCCCAGTCATAGCCGAAACCCAACCGTTTGAGCTGGGTCTTCATGTAATCCACGTTGGCCTTGGTCCATTGGGACGGCGGAATCCCATGCTTGATGGCGGCGTTCTCCGCCGGCAATCCGAAGGCGTCCCATCCCATGGGTTGCAGCACATTCTTGCCCAGCATACGCTGGTAGCGGGCGATCACATCCCCGATGGTGTAGTTGCGCACATGGCCCATGTGGAGGCGCCCGGAAGGGTAAGGGAACATGGAGAGGCAATAGAACTTCTCCTTCTCTGGGTCTTCCACCGCCGTGAAGGATCGGTTCTCTTCCCAATAGGCTTGCGCCGCGGCCTCTATCCGGCGCGGTTCGTAGTCGTTTTGCATCTTTCTGATTCTACTTTGTCACATTCCGGACTAATCAATTGATTTTGCCTCTTTATGGATTCCAGACTGCTTTGCCTTGGCCGTGGAGTCATAGTGTTTCTTGCTGTCTTCACCACCTCCCCTCGTTACACCGCGGTTTTGCCGGGAGTGTAGGATGTGGTGAGCCGGCGTAGGATTCGGTGAGCGCGGTTGGTCGGTCAGGATAGCATCACGAGGAAGCGCGAACCGCATCTAATGAGTCTGGCTCATAGTACAGGATTAACAGGATGTTCAGGATTAACAGGATTTTTTATTGGGAGCCGAGTATGTTCTTGGACGAGCGCTGCAAACCAAAGTATAAGGTCGGAGTCAGAATTCGAATCGTCTGAGTTCATACCTTTGCCATGCTGAAAAAATCGAGCTTACCAACTTCAAGAGCTTCCGGGAAACGGCGGTGGACTTCGGCGCCCTGACGGTTCTCGTCGGCACCAATGCCTCCGGCAAGAGCAACCTGAAGGACGCCCTGCGGTTCCTCCACGGAGTCGGTCTCGGCTATCAGTTTTCCGAGATTTTGGGTGGGAAATCCGGTCCCTCGTCGGTCTTGGAATGGCGAAGTATCCGGGGTGGGAGCGGTGAGATCGTTTACGATGATTCCGCCGAATTCAAGATCTGCTGCGACATTGTTCCATCGTCGAAGACTCATCCCGGCGATTGCACAGCTCGCGTTCGATCCAGAGGCACCGGTGAGCGCGCGCCGGGCGTGCGTGGCAGTACTGAAAGAATTGAAAGGCATCCGCTTTCTCGACCTTGCTCCGGATGCGATGCGTGAACCCGCCCAGCTCAGTCAATCCGTGCTGGGAGATAAGGGCGAGAATCTTTCGTCCGTACTCCATGGCATTTGCGGTAACGAACGACTAAAGGAGGTGCTCCTGAGCTGGGTACGCGCCTTGACGCCATTGGACGCAGCGGATTTTGATTTCGAGACTGCATTCTCCAATCAGGTTTTGGTTTATCTCGTCGAAGCGGGGGAGCAGCGAATCTCCGCCCGGAGTGCGAGTGACGGAACGCTGCGTTTCCTGGCGGTAGCGGCTGCCCTACTGAGTCCCGACACTGGGCGTTTCTATTTTTTCGATGAATTGGACAATGGGATTCATCCCACCCGTCTCCACCTTCTCCTGCAGCTGGCCAGGTAAACCTGCCGCCGGAATCGGATTCAGGTTGTCGGCAGCACCCATAACCCGGCTCTGCTCACCTTCCTCGATGCCGAGGATATGGAGCACGCGCGATTGATTTATCGTAGCGAGGAGCTGCCGGAGTCGCGGGTATACAACATACTCGACCTTCCGGACATCAAGCGCCTGCTTGCGAAAAAGGACCTCGGACGCCTGCATGCAACGGGATGGTTGGAGAATGCGGTGTTCTTCTAACGAACCGGATGCCTGCGATGAGGCGCTTGAACAGGGAGGTGGCGAGGAGTGAGCACCAAAGTTTTTATCATCCCGGAAGATTTTCGGAAGGATCAGTTCATTCTGCGGCCCCTGATCCGATGCATGTTGAAGGGTATCGGAATGCGTGCCAAAGTGGATATATGCCGGGAACCACTACTGGCAGGTATCGGTGAGGCGCTGAAATGGGATCGAATCCGCGAGATCCTCGACAACAACAGAAGCATGGATGTCCATGATCTCCGACCGTCAAGTGGTAGTAGTAAAGTTCTAACTGATAGAGTGGTTGATACTTCAATCCACCGAGCCGCACAGCGACCTAACCTACCTTCTACTAGTTAAGAATTTACCACTACCCGAATGGTATTTTGACATTACGAGACCTTGAAAAATTCTTTATCCTAATGGCTCAGATCGCGGTCAGCATTGGTCCACAAGTATTCAATCGGAAAACCGGATAGGGAACGTCAGTAGATTGCATTTGCTGATCCAGCGTGCGCAAACCCCGTAAGCATCCGCCTGTAGCCACACCTGCCCGGCTGTGGTGCGTAATGCCTGCCACACCGAATCCCTCCAGGGGCTCGGTACCCGTAGACTGTAATCACAGTCAGTGATGGCCGCACGCCCGGCGATGACTCGTCCCGCGTGACCGATACAACGTGTGCCGACACGCGCCGCAAGGATATCCCCCATTTCCGCAGTAATGACCCCATGAGGTATCCGCGACTTGCCAACCTGATGAGGCTATCCTGTTGGAAATCGCTGGTGTGAAATACGGGGAACCCGGGCTTACGGCCTCGGGCGTGTGTCAGGTTACCACGCCTAATTTCGGTTCCCAGCTCTCCGAGCGTCGGGCCTCGTGGTGCTGATTGTCGGGCACACCATGCATGAAAGCTGTGGTCCATTCGGCGAACGAGTTGGTGGCTGGCAACCTCCAGTTCATCCTGCAGGACCCCATCATAACCCGATCGCCATATGGGAACACGATCATCCATGGATCCCCCGCGCTGAATAAGATATCCGCGCTTAGCTTCTTGAGCTTGATGCACTCCTTCAGACCGGTTGAGCGGAGCAGTTGATCCGTCCGATCCGTATGAGGATACGCAAGGTAGGGCGTATTGCAAACGGCTACGTCGACTGAGGCACTCTCCAGCTGTAGGCCACGCGACAATTTACCGGAGAGTCCATTGCCCGACTCCGGTGGTATGACCCGGCCAATACTCGGGGTAATCATAGAGGAAACGGACCCGTTCACGTTTTCCCTCGGATAAAGAGAAATAAAAAATCAAAGCGCCGAGGATCATGGGCTTATGACAAAAAGGGAGTATGTCAAGTAAGGCAGCTGATTGAAACCGTTCCCCCAGGAGATCGCGGACCTTAAATGGATCGGCTGCGGCAACCCGATGGAGCTGGGGCTGCGGATCATCCTCTAGCCAACCTCGGTTGGCTTGATACGCGCGCTTGTCACCATCCGGGAAATAGGGAGGGCCGCCAAGGAGCGCATAGATTCGGCTATTCTCCCAATCATATGCATCGATAATCCTGTTGACACGCCCCTCGTCGAAACCAAGGAGCACCCAGTGTTCGGTCGATGGTTCGGTGGCAACGACTGATCGCAGTGTGACATAGCCCAAGGGCTGTCTCGGGGTGGACTACCTGCTGAGCCGCGGACCAGCTTCGCCGTAGCCGGTCGGAGAGAGGAATAGCGCTGTCAGATTCCGCATCTGCAAACGAGCTAACCAAGGCATCAGAAGCAATAAGACGTCCACCTCCAGGCTCATGATGTCCAGCAGAACGTGACGACATCGAGGTGTCAGTATTTCATCCAGTGCCCTGTGGAACTCGCTAAAGTGGACCTCTTGTGATGGCACCGTCGCGGTCTACCGCTATGTATTCCGGGCTTCCCGAACGTGGCCGGGAGATACGCACGCTCGGCACCTGGCCCAACTCATCCGGCACACGGCCGCAGCGATGCTCCTTCTCCAAGACATGAGCTCCGCCGTGGATGAGCCGTCCCAAGGTTGCAAGGCACGAATCCGACCCCACGCTTCGGTCTCGTCCTTTAACTCACTCAACGGATTCACAACAAGGTACCTTGCTGTTCGTTCTCGTCTTGTCGAGCAGGGCCGATCTTGTAGTACTGACCCTCGATCTGGCGTTCCAGCGCAATCCAATCCGATTCGTCTCCGTCGGTAAGGATTCGCAGATCGTCCGCCACCAATTCCAGTCTCTTCTTACGCCGCCAGGAAATCGTGAAGGCGGGAGCATAGCGCAGATGTAACTGCCAGGCATCGAGATGTGCGTCAGGACGGGATTTCCGTTTGTTTCCGGGCAGCCAGCGGAGTATCCCTTCGGTGCGGCACTGGCTGAGGAGATCTTCGAGTTCCGCGTCCGGTTCATCCTTAGATGTCTCCAGGAGGAGCGATGCTCGGGCATCTATCGGGCCTTCGCCAGGCTCTCGCCGACGGTATGAACAAGGTGGATTTCCGTGTCCGGATCGTGAGCCGCGCGTTGCCACTGTCCGAGCAACGTGGTCCGCATCATCAAGGTAGGAAAACGCTCAGCGCGTAGTGCATCCCGGATCAAGGCAAACAATAGCTCCCGGTCGAGTATCCCTAGGCCATCCACTGCGCGAACGAGGGCCAGATACTTGTTGTCACCGGCCGTTGCCTGTTCCAGGATCGCTTTGAAGTTCTCGCGCCAGAACTCAGGGTCGGGACGGGTCTTCCAGACCAGGAGCCAGAGGAGGGCGTGGATGCCCACCAAGAGCCGTTTTTCGTCGCTCCATCGAAAGCCTGCACTATCATTCGGCAAGAAGTCCAGTCGGCCCAAACCATCGGATGGAGGGGTAACGCGCCAGGCCAATGCCACGATACGGCGGAACGGTTCATCGTCTCCGCTCTGCCAAACCTCCTTTGCAACCCGCAGGACAGCATTCCAGAACTACCGACGCTGATTGTCAGTGAGCGTGGGGTTGCTGATCAGGGAAACCAGCACATCCCCGTAATTCTCGATTCCGTGATAGCGGTCGATGTGAGGCGGAGCCTAGTCCGTGTCACCGCGTACCCTGCGCCGCAACGTAATCTGACAGCTATTGCTCGTCGCAGAAGTCTGACACCAAATTCTGGATGAGAGTGGTCGTCATGAAATCGTCTCGGGATTATCTCTGTAATCCTTATGGTCCGCTTCAATTCGACGCTTATGGTAATCCCAAAATGCCCGCGGTGGTTCTTTCGGTAAGCCGTGGGGGGTTACGGTTACCAGCAACACGTCGAGCACGCGTTCGACGTGCTCACCGTTTTAACCGTCACGCCCCCTCTTTTGTTTTCTGTGACGACGATGCCGCGGCGGTCGACCCGGGGACCGAGGCCGCCGGTAATTTGACCCGCATCAGCACCAGCACCAGCAGGATGGCCGGCAGGCTGAGCATGGCCGCGTAGGTAAAGAAGAAGACATAGTCGGAAGTGTCCACGATATCGCCGGAAAAGCCCCCGAGAAACTTCGCCGGGAGTAGCATCAGCGAGCTGAACAGGGCGTATTGGGTAGCGGTATAGGCCCGATTGGCAAGGCTGGACAGATAGGCGATGAACACCGACCCGGCGAGTCCGGCGCTCAGGTTGTCCGCGGAGATGACCAGTGCCAGAAGAGTGATATCCGCCGACTGGGTTGCCAACCAGGCGAAGATCAGGTTGGTCCCGGCCACCATGGCGGCGGCCACCAGCAGGATGCGCATGACGCCGAAACGGGCCACCACGACGCCCCCCAGCGCCGTCCCCAGCATAGTCATGACCAGGCCGAAGACCTTGGTGACACTGGCAATCTCTTCCTTGCTGTAGCCCATGTCGATATAGAAGGGGTTGGCCATGACGCCCATGGTGATGTCGGACAGGCGAAAGACCCCGATAAAGGCTAGGATGAGCAGCGCCAGCCGCCAACCGTTGCGGGCAATGAATTCGGTGAAGGGGCAGACGACGGCGCCGATGAACCAGGCACTGATCTTGCGCCTCCGGTCCAATAAGTGGGCCGAAGCCTCGATAAAACGTACCACCCGCTCCTCTTGGCGCCAGGTCTCCCGATCGATCTTACGCGTGGGCTCGGGGACCAACAGGACGGTAAGCACACCGATGCCCATACACAGGGCCATGATGGTGTAGGACTGGGACCAGGACAGATACTCGGCAAAATAGAGGGCCCCCGCCCCGGCCATGATCATGCCGATCCGGTAGCCCATCTGGTAGGTCGCGGCCATCGCGGCCTGCAAGTCCACCGCCACCGACTCGATACGCCAGGCATCAATGGCGATATCCTGGGTAGCCGACGCAAAGGCTACCAGCAGGGCCGCCGCCACCAGTAGACCCAACGTCTGGTTGGGGTCGTTGGTCGCCATCAGCAGCAGCCCGGCGATCACCCCCCCCTGTGCCAACAGCATCCAACCCCGACGCTGTCCCAAGCGCCGGCTGAACAGGGGCACCGGGACCCGATCCACGAGCGGTGCCCAGACGAATTTCAGGGCATACAGGATCGCCACCCAGGAGATGTGGCCGATGGTGCTGCGGTCGACGCCCGCCTCGCGCAGCCAGGCGGAGAGGGTCCCGAATACCAACAGCAGCGGCAGACCAGCCGAGAAGCCCAGCATCAACATCGCAATCACGCGGGGATTGCGGTATACTGCCAGTGAATTCAGCCATGAACGGCCGGTATCCTTGGCTTTCTCCATCATTGCCTAACCCTGACAAACTTGGGAAATCCCCAGGATGAAATTTTCCAAGGTCCCGAGTACCTCACTTCACTTCGATGGTGATCTTCTTCGATACCAGGGCGGGCTCATGGGGGATGTGGTTCCCGTCGCCTAACAGGAGCTGTAGGGTGTGCTTTCCCGGCGTCAGATCGATCTCGGCCTCCGTCTGCCCTCCACCGAAATGTTTGTGGTGAGCATCACTGGGCAGCGGTCGATGCAGAGGCGGCAGCTCATCCAAATCGATCAGCAGATGATGGTGGCCTGTGTGCTTTCTATCCGTTCCGGCCGGTGCCACGCCCATGCCCGACAGCCCGAAACGAACGCGCACTGGGCTGGTGACGACCTCCCCGTCAGCGGGCGAGATGAAGTAGACTCTGGCTCCTTTCAGGGCCGGTGTTCCGGCCCAGGTCAGGGCTGAGAATGCACACCAGACAGCTCCGACCAGGATGGAAACTTGTTTCGCCGACATGCTTAAAACATCTCTTGCTGTTGGTTGGTGCCGGTAGCTTAACACCAGGGCATCGGGTTAGCACCTGGTAGGCGAATTTTGCCTATCCTACCCGGCCCGTGATAACAAAACCCTTCTCCCTCTGCTGGGAGGAGAGGCTGGTAGGCCGGGATCGGGATTCCGATTTCGGGAATAAATGCCAACAGCCCCCGGCATCGGTTACACTCCACCTCATGGTGAATCTCTCGATCCACGCGTGGCCTTGAGAATCCCAAATGTCCTACCAGGTGTTGGCACGTAAATGGCGCCCCAGGTCCTTCGCGGACATGGTGGGTCAGGAGCACGTGGTCAGAGCCCTGAGTAACGCCCTGGATCGGGATCAGCTCCACCATGCCTACCTGTTCGCCGGCACCCGCGGGGTAGGCAAGACGACGCTGGCACGCATCTTGTCCAAGGCGCTGAATTGCGAGCAGGGCGTAAGCGCCCAGCCCTGCGGCCAGTGCAACACCTGCCGGGAGGTCGACGAGGGGCGGTTCGTCGATCTGCTGGAGGTGGATGCGGCGTCGCGGACCAAGGTCGATCAGACTCGGGAGCTGCTGGACAATGTCCCCTTCGCCCCGGTCAAGGGCCGGTTCAAGGTGTACCTCATCGACGAGGTACACATGTTTTCGGCCCACAGCTTCAACGCCCTGTTGAAGACGTTGGAGGAGCCGCCGCCTCATGTGAAATTCCTACTCGCCACCACCGATCCGCAGAAGGTGCCGGCGACGGTACTCTCGCGCTGTCTTCAGTTCAACCTAAAGCGCCTGGTGCTGGAGCAGATCGCCGATCAGTTCGCACGCATCCTGGAGGCGGAGGACATCGCGTTCGAGCCGCGGGCCCTGACCCTGTTAGCACAGGCGGCGGACGGCAGTATGCGGGACGGCTTGAGCCTGCTCGATCAGGCCATCGCCTTCGGCGGCGGGCGGGTGGCTGGGGACGAGGTGCGGACCATGCTGGGTACCGTGGGCCAGAAGCTCTGTTTGAACCTGCTCCAGGCCCTCGCCAAGCTGGACCGACCCGCACTGCTGGACGAGGTGACCCGCATCGCGGAGCTGACGCCGGACTTCGCCGGCGTGCTGCAGGAGCTGATCGGCCTGCTGCACCGTGTCGCCCTCTACCAGGAGGTACCGGCGACCCTCAGGGAGAGTGATCCCGAGCGCGAACGTATCGCAGACCTGGCGGGACAGCTGGCCCCGGAAGACGTACAGCTCTTCTACCAGATCGCCCTGCTGGGGCAACGGGATCTACCCTTGGTCCCAGACCCGCGAGCCGGAATCGAGATGGTTCTGCTGCGCATGCTCGCCTTTCGGCCCGATTCCGGGGACAAAACGGGGACGGAGCAGCGGCCCAAAGGGCCACTGACCCGGTCGCCGGTCCCGACACGGGATATTCCAGAGGAACCTGTCACCCCGCGGGGAGAGCGGTTCGCCGGGCCTGGGGCGGTACAGCAGTCCATCGGATCCGGAGACCCGGCGCAGAATACCCGGACTCCGGTCGTGCCACCGTTACCCGCCGCGTCCGTCGAGGACCATTGGCCCGTGGCAGCTGGTGGGAAAGAAGCTGAGGGGGAAGGCACTGCGGTGCCCCGGGGGACAGAGGCGACCACAGAAACGACCGTATCCAAGCTTCCTCTACAGAAGCCCGCAGTCCCCGGCAGCTTGCATAGTTCCGAGGATTGGCACCGCTTGGTCGCGGAGCTGGGGCTCGGTGGGGTAGCGAATCAGCTCGCGCACAACTGCGGGCTTGCCGGATGGGATGGGCAGCGGCTTTCCCTGACATTGGCCCCCGAATGCCGAAATCTGCGAGTGCCCTCCGCGGAGGAACGGCTCAAGGGTGCATTGGCGGGGGTATTGGGCGAAGGGCTCAAGATGGAGATCCGAATCTTCCACTCGGAGCGCGAGACGCCGGCCCAGCGTCGGGTCCGGCAGGATACCCGACGCCAGGTCGAGGCTGAGGCCCTGATGGAAGACGACCCGGTGGTACGGTCGCTCCAAGACGCGTTCGATGCCCGCTGGGTGCCCGGCAGTATCGAGCCGACCCCGTAAGATTCATCGCTGGCCCGAAAACCGGCGGTAACGAGCAGCAGGAGATAACCCAAGGTGAAAGGCGGACTAAGCAATATCCTCAAGCAGGCCCAGAAGATGCAGGAAGATCTGCAGAAGACCCAGGAGAAGCTGGCCCGGGAGGAAGTCATCGGCGAATCCGGCGGGGGTATGGTCAAGGTGACCATGAACGGCAAACACGCGGTCAAACGGATCGAGATCGATCCCTCGCTCATGGAGGACGACAAGGAGATGCTAGAGGACCTGGTAGCAGCAGCAGTCAACGCTGCGGTGCAGCGAGTCGGGGAGAAGATGCAGGAGAACATGGTGGACCTGACCTCCGGGTTGCAGCTGCCGCCCGGGATGAAGCTGCCCTTTTGAGTCATGACGGAACGTTCCCTGCTCAACCAGCTCGTGGACGCCTTGCGTTGTCTGCCGGGCGTCGGCCCCAAATCAGCACAACGTATGGCATTCTACCTCCTGGAACAGGACCGGGAGGGGGGGCGTCACTTGGCTTCCGTCCTGGAAGCGGCCATGGAACGCATCAAGCGTTGCAGGCGTTGCCGTACCTTGAGCGAGCAGGAATTGTGTGGCCTATGTGCCAAGCCCGACCGGGATGACGCCCTGTTGTGCGTGATCGAGCATCCCTCCGAGATCGTCGCCGTCGAGCAGGCCACGGATTTTCACGGACGCTACTTCGTGCTCGGTGGCAGGCTCTCACCCCTCGACGGCATCGGACCGGAAGCGCTGGGTCTGGACTTGCTTGAAACCCAGCTGCGGGAACGGGAGATCCAAGAGCTGATCCTGGCCATCAGCCCGACGGTGGAGGGTAGCGCCACATCGCACTTCATCGCCGCTATGGCGGCGCGCTATCAGGTGCGGACGACCCGCATCGCCCACGGGGTTCCCCTGGGTGGAGAGCTGGAATACGTGGACGGCAGCACCCTGGCCCATGCCTTTGCCGGTCGCCAAGGGGTAGAGCCCTGAGCAGCGTGGCGCGAAACCCGAGCCTTTTCAACGCCCGCGGGGGACAGGTCGGAGCGATACGCCTGCGACGGAGATTGAGAGGCAATGCCGTTAAGTTGGCTATTGGCCGCTTATCGTGGTGGGCCGGAATACACAAAAAGAAAACGACGAATCGGCGCGAATCCATTCGCGAGGATTCGCGTGATTCGTAGTTTTTCCTCTTTTTTGCCGACCGCTAACGCTTAACTTAATGGCATTGGACTGAGAGGGATTCGAACGACCCCTGCTATGGAATTTTTCGATCTGCGAAGTCGGAAATGCGCGCTCGACTTCGCTTCATTCTCAAACGGTTACCCTGAGGTACGCCCACGGGGTAATGGAGCATGTGCTTATGTCAGACACCCTTTTCAGCAAGATAGCGGCCGGTGAGATCCCGGCGGATATCGTCTACCAGGACGGAGACGTTGTGGCCTTTCGAGACATCGGGCCCCAGGCACCGACCCATGTGCTGGTGATACCACGCAAGCCGATCCCCACCATCAACGACCTGGAGCCCGAGGACGCGGAGCTGGTAGGGAAACTGTTTCTCGCCGCAAAGCGGATCGCCGCGGACGAGGGCATCGCCGAGGCCGGCTATCGCACCGTAATCAACTGCAATGCGGCGGGCGGCCAGAGCGTATACCATTTGCATCTGCACCTGTTGGGTGGCCGCCCCATGCAATGGCCCCCCGGCTGAGGCGGGGGTCGTAAAAACCTCTCTCCCGCCGGGAGAGAGCCTGTCCCGAGCGTAGCGAGGGGGCTTGGGGAGAGGAGGTCGAAGGTGAAGTGAAGATCGATGTCTTTTGCGCCACCCTCTAAGCGGTTAAAAATCGGCAACCCGTTGCTTTCTGCCGCGTTATCGTTCGGCCGCCCTGCGGCCGGGCCTGAGGGGGGATGCCAAAACGCGTGCGGGAAGTTACCATACGGAAACTAGGGGATCACCTGGGAGCTGACTGTCCTCATGCACGCAGCCGATCTACTGAGCCATCGCGCCTTACTGACGCCGGAGCGGGAGGCGTTGGTGGAGCTGGCGACCGGGCATCGCTACAGCTTTGCCGATCTCAACGCCCGCGCCAACCGTCTCGCCCATTTTCTCCGCGACCGCCTCGGGGTGAAAAAGGGAGACAGAGTATCGATTCTGGCCCACAATAGCATCGTCTACATTGATCTCTTCTATGCCGTGGGCAAGATCGGGGCCGTGTTGGCACCCCTGAACTGGCGGTTGGCGGCGCGGGAGCTGGCCTATATCGTCGATGACAGCCGACCCAAGGTGTTGTTATGCGGACCCGAGTTCACCGACACCCTGGCATCGTTGCGGACCCAGGTGGACCTGGGTGCCTGCGTCGCCCTCGAGGGCGCGGCTATCGACGGGGCTCTGGATTATGAGGTGGGTCTGATAGCGGCGCCGGAGACGGAACCGATGCGGCCGCCGGGGTTGGACGCCGAAGACCCCTACTGCCTCCTCTATACCTCCGGCACCACCGGCCAGCCGAAGGGGGCGGTGATCCCGCACCGCCAGGTGCTCTTCAATTGCGTCGACACGGTGGCCAGCTGGGGGCTTTCGGAGCAGGATGTCTCGCCGGTGTTCGTCCCCCTGTTTCACGCTGGTGGTCTGTTCGCCTTCCTGACGCCTTTGTTCTACCTCGGCGGCAAGATCATCCTGGCCCGCAGCCTAGAGGTGGAGGAATCCTTACGGGTCATCGAGAAGGAGGGTTGTACCGTCATCTTGGGGGTACCGACGATCTTCCAGATGTGGATGAGGTCGCCGCGGTTCGCGGCGGCGGATTTCAGCCGAGTACGCTGGTTCATCAGCGGCGGAGCGCCCTGTCCCGAGGCCATCATGAAGGTCTGGCGGGAACAAAAGGGCGTGGTGTTTCGCCAGGGCTACGGGCTTACGGAGGTGGGTCCCAATTGCTTCAGCATGACGGATGCGGAATCCGTTCCCAAGAGCGGATCGGTAGGGAAGCCGATCTTTCACAGCGAGATGCGTATCCTGGACGAGTCCGGCAAGGAGCAGCCCGCAGGCGAGGTAGGGGAGCTGCTGATCCGCGGTCCTCACGTCTGCTCGGGCTATTGGAAGAACCCCCAGGCCAGCGCCAAGGCGATCCGCGACGACTGGTTTTACACTGGGGATATGGCGCGGCGCGATAAAAACGGCTTCTATTCCATCGTCGGGCGCTTCAAGGATATGATCATCAGCGGCGGCGAGAACATCTATGCGGCCGAGGTCGAGGCCGCCGTCCTGGAGCACCCGGAGGTGGTGGAAGCGGCACTCATCGGCGCGCCCGATGCAAAGTTCGGAGAGGTGGGTCTGGTGGTCGTGGTAGCGCGGGAGGGTACGGCGCCTACCGCGGAATCCATCCTCCGGACCTGCGCGGACCACCTGGCGCGCTATAAGATCCCCAAACACGTGGTTTTTGTCGATGCCCTACCCTACTCACCCTACGGCAAGGTGCAGAAGGCGGAGCTCAGACGACGCTATTTGAATTCAAAGGGGAGCTGAGGGCTTACCTCGGCCAACAACCGGCATGTCTATTCCAACGTCTATTCCAACCCTGGCCGGTGTCGTCGCGCAGACGATTACCACCACCCGAATCACCACCCGGGTCCTGTTCACCGGTCCCGAGACGGGGACGCCGGTCCTGTTCCTGCACGGTAATGTCACCTCCGCGACCTGGTGGGAAAAGGTGATGTTGAGTCTGCCCGATACCTATAGGGGCATCGCGCCGGATCAGCGCGGTTTCGGCACGGCGGACCCGAGCAAAAAGATCAACGCGACCCGGGGCATGGGCGATCTGGCGGACGATGCTCTGGCACTGCTCGACCATTTGGGGCTGGAGCAAGTCAACCTGGTGGGAAACTCCATGGGCGGCTCGGTAATTTGGCAACTCTTGATGGGGGTGAGCGACCGCATTCTGACGGTGACCTTGGTCAACCCAGGCTCACCCTATGGTTTCGGCGGTACCAAGGATATACAGGGCACCCCGTGCTGGGAGGATTTCGCCGGCTCCGGCGGCGGCTTGATCAACCCCGAGTTTCTGCGCCTGGTCGAGGCCGGTGACGAGGGCCTAGATAATCCGTTCTCTCCGCGCGCCGTCCTGCGTATGCTGGTCTACAAGCCGCCCTTCATCCCGGCTCGTGAAGACGATCTGGTAGCGGTTACCCTGCAAACCCACATCGGTCCCGAGGATCTGCCGGGAGACAGCGTCGAATCCCCGAACTGGCCATTTAAGGCGCCCGGTCGCTGGGGTATGGCGAACGCCGCATCACCCAAGTATGCCGGTGATGTGGAAAGCCTGTACCGGATCGAGCCGAAGCCGCCGGTGCTCTGGATACGCGGCAGCCACGACCTGGCGGTCTCCGATGCGGCGGCCTCCTGTCCAGGGGCGCTCGGGGCCGCGGGACAGATCCCCGGCTGGCCGGGTGCCGAGGTCTTTCCGCCTCAGCCCATGCTGGGCCAGACCCGAGCCGTGTTGGAGCGTTATCGGACAGCGGGCGGAGCTTACGAGGAAGTGGTGATTCAAGACACCGGCCATGTTCCCTTTATCGAGAAACCATCCGAGTTCAATCGGACCTTTCATCCCCACCTAGCTTCGGTTGATTAGGGTTGATGGTGGCGCCTATTTTACACTGACGAGCAATTCGCCGACAGCGGCACGTGCGGTTCCGACGTGTTCCCCTTCGGTGGTTTGGTTAGTGACCAATCCTGGTACGGTAAATATTTTGTCGCCTTCTGATCTTGTGATATTCGGATTGGTCTTACATATATCGAACATCAATGAAATTGAATATTTCAACAGTTTAGGAAAGGAATGGAAAACAATTCAAAATGGATTTCCATCGTTTTTATTGCCCTCTACAGTGCTCTGTATTCATTGACGTTAATTGGGGATAAAGTGATTGATGTCTCAGCCATCTTATACTGTTCTGTAGGGTTGGCTTTTGCTTCATTTCTGATTAGCTATTCCCTCTATAATCGAATATCCAAGTCAGAACTGCTTGCTGAGGCACGAAAATGGTGACAAATGCTATAATAAGGGTGTGCGTAAAGGAATTTTTGTCCCCCAAGGAACCATTGGAAGCGATATATTTGTTAGGATTTGCCGTGGGTTGATGGAATTCGATTCACCCCACGGAAAGCAAAGCGGTTTTATTAGGAAATATATCCCAGAACCCAGTGGGTCTCCTAAGGTAATCCGAATAACACACAAGAGGTAAGAATGATCATGAAAAAATACGGCTTTGTCGCCTCCGGCGGTGGCTATAGAAGTTTTTATACGGAAGGGGCGCTAGTCTGGTTACGACAGAATGGGATCTCGTTATCCCATATCGCCTCCACCAGCTCGGGGAACAATATCGCCCTGGATTACCTCCTCTGGGATCAGGAGCGAGAGGAACTGCCGCCGGTCCTCACCCGGACTATGCGCTTGAACGCGGGAGACATCTTTCACGTCTTCAAAAATTTTCTGGGGCTGCGGCCTTCCCTGCTCCCCAATGGGTCCTACCTATTTACCGTCGACAAGGACAGTTGCCGTAATTCCCTGACCCTGGACCAACCCGCAAGACAAGAAATCCTGAGCGGAAACCTGGCTACCGTGAGTTGGGATATCTTCGCCACCAACCTGACGCGACGTGAAGGAAGATCTTTCCGGATCAACGACATCCTGTCCGAAATCAACCCAAGCACGCTGGACCGCTTTATGGACGTGTTTCTGGCCGGCATCACTACGATCCCTTATTTCAAAGCGATCGAACTCGACGGCGACTTCTATCTGGAAGGCGGATACCTGGACAACACCCCCTTGCGGACCATGTTCGAAGATTCAGAAGTGGATGAAATCATCGCCGTCGACTTTACCGACTACGATTACCACGAGGTGCTCAAGAAGCTGTATGCGACCCAGGTGTTCACCTTGCCGTTGAACAGCATCGATATGTATCTCCTGGTGAGCGACATCCAATTGAGCCTACCCAACATCAAAATCTTTACGGAGGCCAATCGCATCAACCGCATGCTCGAAGCAGTCGACAAGACCTCCCTCGAGCTCGACGGGAAGACCTACTATCGCAAGCCGCTCCATGTGTTGAGTCCCAAGAATCTGGAGAGCATGACCATCTCCTTGAAAGACAGTACGATCCAGCGAAAGTACTTTGAGCTCGGGAAAAACGACATGGCGGAATTATCGGTCAGCTGTTTGACCTAGCTTGCCGCTAAGGACCCAGTGCCGTCAAGTCAAACGTTACCGGTCGGTAAATAATCTGTGAAATCTGCGTATAAGAAGGCTGTCGTCGCTCGGATGTAATGTCAACAGAACCTAGGGACAAACCGTCAGTGCCTTATATTTTGCCGCGGGTCAAGGCCGGCGTGAGCGCTTGTCTCCTGGGTCAACCGGTGCGCTTCGACGGCGGGCACAAGTGTGACGACTTCCTTATCGGGTCACTCGTCGATTTCTTGGATCTGGTGCCTGTATGTCCCGAGGTGGGCAGCGGGATGGGTATCCTACGTCCGCCGATTCGATTGGTCGGGAACCCGGAACGGCCACGGGCCATCGGTGCGGACGATGGGACGATGCCGCGCTGGACATAACCGAGCAGCTCCTTTCCTTCACCCGGCGCGGTTACATACTATGGAGGCCAAACCGCTGCTGCCGGTAGTGGAGGAGACCTGGTTAAAAGACCCGGTACTACGCGAGGATTTTCTTAACTCGGGTCTTGGCGTATCACCGCCTGAATTTTTCAGGGTGCCCCGGTGACGGCCTTTCGGCTGATGGCTCTTCGGCACACTCATCCGGCATGGCTGAAGAACCCGCGCAGGAGGCGCTCTATACCGGCACCCGCAATTCACCCTGGTCAGGGTCCCGACATTAAGCGAGGTGCGGTATCAGTTGTTTTTTGCGCCCTGATCGATCCAGGCCTTTACCCGATCGATTTCGGTCTGGCTCGGTGCTTCGCCGTCGTCATGGGGCATGCGCAACGACGGATCCGCCCGTCCTTCCACGAGCATGATCAACGCGCTGGTGAAGCTGTCTCCCGGCTTGATGACAGGGCCGTAGGTGGTTCCCTTCATAAGGCTTTCGTAGTCGTCCATGCGCAGGCCGCTGATCTTGCTCCCTTTGCCGTCTTCGCTATGGCAGCGCATGCAGTAATTATCGAGGAAGGGCCTTACGTCGGCACTGTAGCTGGCCGATTGTTCTCCGCAACCTAGCAGGGCTACAGTAGGGGATAGTAGAACGAGGGTACGCGCGAATTTATTCATCCCATTACCTTAGTGGAGTCTATGATTTTATTATGCCAAGTTTCAACCACTCCGTGCGTCATGTCAATGCGGGTCGAGTCGGTACCGACCCAAAATGGTTTGTCCTCCGCAGGTGGGAGGCGGTGACGGTAGCCGGCGACCATGCCCAGAACGACATTGACAGTTCGAGAGGAAAACACAAGACTTGGATCGAGGCTCCAAAGATTGGATTAACGTCATGACTTACCCTACCCGCAACGAAACCACCGTCCGCGAGTTGATTCGTCAGGAGCTTCCCGATCTGGTACGGAAAGACGGGGAGATCCACAACCTGGTCGTTGAGGTTGGCTAGGAACGGTTCGCCGATCGCGATCGAACCGAAGGCCGTATCGACCGGATACTGGACGAGCTGCGCCGTGATCAGGAACAGAACGACCGCAAGTGGGAGGAACAGCGCGCAGAGGATAAACGAGAGAGGGAAGAACAGCGCGCGGAAGATAGGCGAAAATGGGAAGAGCACGTCCAGGATAACAAACGGTTGGATGAAACTGTCGCTAGACTCGAACATACCTTTGGGGCCATGGGCGCGCGTTGGAGGATCAATACCGAACGCTCCTTTCGGGACGCCCTCTGGCGGCAATTTTGGAAAAGAGCTTCGGGGTAGTGGTCATCAACGTAAACGAATTCGATGACGAGGGAACGGTGTTCGGGCAGCCCGAGCAGGTGGAGCTGGATGTCGTCATCCATAACGGCACCCTGATCCTCATCGAGATCAAGTCATCCATCAATACCAGCATCTATGTCTTCGAGCGCAAGGTGCGTTTCTACGAGCGTCGCCACGAGCATAAGGCGCAACGGCTCATCGTCATCTCACCCATGATCAATCCGCGGGCCCGAGAGATAGGAAACAAGCAGTTGGGGATGGATCTCTATGCCAATTCTATGGATGTATCGACGCAATGAAGACACGCCAATACAGCCTTTGTTTTCATCGTTGCGAGAATCTGATAGCCAGTGACTAATGACCGAATGTGGGTTGACACAATGGACATAGGACCTTTGCATGAGATCCCCAAAGTTGCTGAAATTTGAGATAAGGTTGACTCCTAAAAATTGCGCACCGGGGGAGCAAAAGTTGGCGTGGAAAAACTTGCAATAACGCAGTTTAGCAGATCCAATGCGGATAGAACACGATGCCTTGCAAGAAGCTGGATGAGGTTCATGAGCTGATTGATTGGACAAGGCCTGAAAAATTATTATCGGGTGTCCATGCGAACCGGATAGGCGAGAAGACGTGGCCACCATCGATGATGTTCAAGGCTCTGTTGCCGCAAAGCTGGTATCGATTGGGTGATCCGGGCTTAGAGAAGCAATTAGTGCGGGACCTGT
>Ga0049113_10000028_pt1 | contig 35136 bp, 35 predicted proteins | sample WorMettanBELIZE1_FD_55214 | JGI IMG/M metagenome (GOLD analysis project Ga0049113, IMG submission 55214) | Marine gutless worms symbiont microbial communities from Max Planck institute for Marine Microbiology, Germany - Olavius tantulus BELIZE.1 | ecosystem: Host-associated > Annelida >... | reverse complement strand
TTCATGGTATCTTCTCCTTTCTGGGAGAAGACCCTACACCACCACTTTGACAGATCCGGTCATTTTGGCCTTAAATTGGTACATAGTCCCGAAATAAAATAGACACCAATAAACATCGTCAGAAGCAGGCATGCCCAACCGGTCATCAACGCGACGCCCGCTTTTTCCGGCAACAGAGGCAGTGTTCCGCTGCCGCCGCTGAACGGAGTCCTTGTCGTTTTTAAGTCAAGACCCGATCGATAGTCGCTGTATTCGTTGAGTGCATTGACACTGGTATGGGCGGAAAGGGCACCGATGAGAATCAGCAGCAGATAAGCGTAGTTCACACCAGCTCCTGTCCACACGGCCGATGCAACTCCCAGAACAACACAGGCTGGCGTAAGGATGAGAAACGGGACCCGCATAATCCCGAACAGGGCCCGAAAACCGGTCCTCGACATGAATGGTCTCTCCCGCGGAATCAGCTATCTTGCTGCTGGATATCCTGGGTATTGAACCAGATCAAAGATTTCATTCAATATCCAGGATAGATTGTTGCGAAGGAAGGTCGGAATGTCAAGGACGGTTTGGGTTTGGAGAAGAGGCGCGTCCGCCTCTAAGATTAATGCGGTGTCCTTCATGGGAGAGGACGTCGACAGCGGTTTTCAGGTGCCGTTCCCGTACCAGAAGATAATCGGTGTCGAAGGTGGAAATGACAAAGATGGGAACACGGGCTTCTTTTAACGGAACGGCGAGGGATGCAATGACTCCGATTTCGGTAAAATCCAAGGTCCCTTTGACCGACAGGGCCCGCCATCTCCGACTGCCGGCTACACCGGACGGAATCCGCCGGTCCGGGCAGACAATCGACAGCTCACGACTCGTCCGCGTAATCGAAAAAAATGCCGATTCGAATGCCCATGCCGGAATGTTTTCGGAAGGCCGAAGTCTGTAAATACCGAACATTTCCGGAAGCAATGTGAGTGTGAGTTTTTTCATTTCCGTATGCCCGAAGGCCCGTGGGCCCGTGGGCCCGTTTGCCCGCCTGCCCGGCGTAGCTCCATAGGAGCGAAGACGAGTGGGCCCGTTAGCCGGTTTGCCCGTGGGCCAATGATTCGGTATTGGGTATTTGGTGTTTTGTGTTTTGTAATTTTTTTGTGATTTGTAATTTGTTATTTGGTGCTTGGTGTCTGGTGTTTTTTTTGTGATTTGTAATTTGCTATTTGTCATTTTTTTTTTGGATGTTCACCTGACACCTGCTTCCAGCATCCAGTATCAAGTATCCAGCCTTCCCGGATACGGCAAGACGTGCCATTGGACCGGGATATCGGTNATCGTCACAGAGATTAAGCAGGAACCTGTTCGAAAATGCTCCACCTGCCAACGCCGGCCTTCGTATGTGAGCATGAGATGCGCATCTTCCGGAATGTCGACGACACGACACTTTCCAATTCCCGCAAATCCGATGCCGACAGCCTTTAGAATCGCCTCTTTTGCCGTCCAGAAACGAAAGAAGGTATCACGACGATTCCCGGCAGAAAGTCCCCATTCTGCATCGCCGGCCACGCGGCCATAAACGGTTTCTTTCACCGGTCGAATCGTTTCGATATCGATACCAACAGGATCCGGAGAGACCACCCCGACCACCGCCTCTGATTTATGGGAAATGGACCAGTGAACCCCGTTTGATGGAATCGGTGCGCCGTTGTCTTTTTTTTCCAGTTTTCCAAGAACAACGCTGCTCCGTTCTGACGACTCGGCCAACGCCTTGCGGGCAGCCTCTCCCAGAAAACCGACTTTGTCTTTTCCTTCCAAGCCTTGGAGGTTTGTCGGAATTTCAAAGATCACTGGATGTATCGTGTCAAGGCGGATGCTCATGTGAAAAAATATATTTCTACGNACCGATAAGCAAATCTAAGGATGCAAAAATTGGCCATTCTATCGCCCCCACCGTGCCTCCCTGACAGGGCTGAGCTCGTCGCAGGCCATCAAGGGGGAGGACACAAGTTTCTCCCTCTACTGTCGCAGATCCCAAGCTTGACTCGGGGGCGGCCTGTGGTGAGCCTGGTCGATCCAGAGAGAGAGGGGGTATAGAAGGGGCTTTCCTTATTCTTGGTTATAAGCCCGTTTTTCGATGGGCTCCAGAATAATACGACAATCGGCAATAGTGGCGCCCTTGCCTTCCTCATGCACCAGCACCGGATTGATGTCCAGTTCCTTGATTTCCGGGTGATGGCTCACCATGTCGGAAAGCCTGACAAGATATTGCTCGAGGACATCCAGATCCGCCCTTGGGGTGTCCCGAAACCCTTGCAACAGCTTGTAACCTCTGATTTTTCGAATGACGCGACGTGCCTCGTTTCTGCCGATGGGGGCCAGACGGAACGCAACATCGCGGAACACTTCAACAAATATCCCACCAAATCCGAACATGATCAGAGGGCCGAATACGGGGTACCGGTTGACGCCCATAATGACCTCTGTCCCGGCAGGGGCCATCTTCTGGACCAGCACACCGTCGATCTGAGCCTCAGGATCGAACTCCTTCGCCCGGCGAACAATGGAATCGAATGCTTCACGCACGGCATCGAGGCTGTCCAGACCCACCACAACGCCACCAGCGTCTGTTTTGTGGAGAATCTGGGGGGAAACAATTTTAAGGACCACCGGAAGACCGATGTCTTCGGCGATGGACGCGGCTTCCTCAGGTTGTTTGGCCAACCGCGTCGGCAGCACATGAAACCCATAAGCCCGGAGAATTTCGTTTCCTTCCAATTCACCAAACTGTGTGCGTCCAGCGGCCAGGGCTCCCTGAATGATTTTCGACGCCCCATCGATGTCGTACTCGAAGGAAAACGGCTCCAGGTGGCGCCGGGTCAGCCATCTGGCGTATCGATAGAGTGCGCCAAAGGCCTTAGCGGCGTTTTCGGGAAACTTGAACACCGGATAACCGTGGGACTGCAGATATTTTACTCCGGCCGATACGTCGACAATTCCCATGAAACAGCACAGGATGGGTTTGTCGGAATTCTGGGCCACCCGAACGATGGCTTCCGCCGTTGCAAGCGCGTTTGTCATGGACTGGGGGGTGAGAATCACCAGCGCCCCGTCCACATCCGGGTCGTGAATCACTGCCTCCAGGGAGTTCTCGTAACGATCATAGGACGCATCCCCGATGACATCCACCGGGTTGTGAATGTTGGCGGTTGCCGGGAGATGTTGGGCCAGGGTCTCGATCGTTTCCGGGCGAAACCAGGCCAGTTCGAGCCCGGAAGACACGGTCATATCGGTGGCCACGATGCCCGGACCCCCGGCATTGGTGATGATCGCCACACGGCTTCCGGTGGGGATTTTCCGGTGGGTTTTGCCCACCGCGCTCTCGGTCTTATAGGCAAAAGCGCTGGCAAAATCGAACAACTCGTCTATGGTGTCTACCCGGATCATACCCGCCTGTTCGAAAATCGCATTGTATACCGCTTCGGAACCTGCAAGAGCGCCGGTATGAGAGGCCGCTGCCTGGGCGCCGGCGGTGGTCCGCCCGGATTTGATGACCAGAATCGGTGTTCTCCGATAGCCGGAAGTAATTTTTTTGACCGCCTGAATAAACTCCGGACCCCGCCGCAATTCTTCCAGATAGATCATGATGACCTCGGTATCCGGATCCTGGTGAAGATATTCCAGGAGGTCGAGTTCGTCCACGTCGGCCTTGTTTCCAATGGATATAAACTTGGAAAATCCAAAATCCCGATCCGCGGCAAAATCGAGGACCGCCGTGCAGAGCGCACCGCTCTGGGAGATAAAGGATATTTTCCCCGGCGCCGGCATCCGGGCAGAGAAGCTGGCGTTGAGCCTTACAGCGGGCAGCGGATTGATTACCCCGAGACAGTTGGGACCAACCACACGTACCTGATGTTGCCGGCACATGGAAACAATCTGCTGCTCTATGGCGGCGCCCTCTTCTCCCACCTCTCGGAAGCCTGCAGAGACAATGACCAGCCCCCGGACACCTTTTTCAATGGCCTGCTCGGCCGCTGCCACGGCAAATTTCGGCGGCAGGATCAGCATGGCCAGATCAACGCTGTCCGGTATGTCCAGAACCGATGGATAGGCACGAACACTCAGAATCGATTGGGCACCCGGATTCACAGGGTACAGGATCCCCGTATAACCGCCTCTGAGTATGTTGGCGAAAATATCGTGCCCCACTTTTCCGGGCGTTGTGGAGGCACCGATCACGGCGACCGATTCAGGTGCAAAAATAGATTCCAGATTAGCCATCAGTTTGCCTCCCCGACGCCTGCAATTTGTCGTTCTGTAGATTCTTTTTCATTTTGATCGCCTCTTCATAGAGCTTCGAGCGGGATATTCCGGTATCCGCCGCGATGGCTTTGACAATTTCGGAAAGCCGCTTNCCGGATGTCGCCAGCGCCTCCTGCAGTTCTTCGATAACCGCTGCGGTGATCCGGGCGGAGTCTTTCTGGCGCCCTGTAACCAGTAGCGTACACTCTCCCCGAACCGAAGCTCTCTGCTTCAGGTTGGCTGACAGTTCGGTCAGATTCCCACGAAGGAATTCCTCGTGGATCTTTGTCATCTCTCTGGCCAGAACCGCACGACGATCTCCGAAAATCTCGATGAGATCGTCGATGAGAGCGCCGACCCGCTGGGGAGACTCGTAGAAAATAAGGGTGCGAGGCTCTCCTGCAAGTGTCATAAGCTGATCGGTTCTGCGTTTCTTTTTTCTGGGCAAGAACCCGATGAAGGTAAAGGTATCGGTCGGCAGCCCGGAACCGCTCAGCGCGGTAACAGCGGCCGCCGCACCGGGAATGGGAACGACACGGATGCCGTTTTGGACCGCCGCTTCAATCAGCCGGTAGCCGGGATCGGACACCGATGGCGTTCCGGCATTGGAGACCAGAGCCAGTGATCGACCATCCTGAAGTTTTCGGATAAGCTGAGGTGTGCGCTCTTGCTCGTTGTGCTCATGATAGGATGTCAGTGCACCGTCGATATAATGATGGGAGAGCAGTTTTCGGGTATGCCGCGTGTCTTCGGAAGCAATGAGATCCACAGTACCAAGCACCTTCAAAGCCCGAACCGTGATATCTTCCAGGTTCCCAATGGGCGTGGCCACCACGTAAAGCGTGCCGTATGATTGTTCATCGGTCATGGTAGGTCCATGCTGCCCTTGCAGCTTCATGATGTAGAGACTATTACCGCAGAGCCGCAGAGTTCGCGAAGATGCTTTTTGTTTCATTTGCCGCTGAGACGCCGGCAAATGAAACTCATCCGATCCTTCGGATGGCGTCCAGTCAACAAAATACCCTTGCCCACCCCCCAATCAGAACAATGCGGTGTTTATTGCGAGACCATTCTCCTTTGCCGCCTCTCACGGCAAAGGAGAATAGAATTCGTCTCTGCGTTCTCGGCGTCCCGAGCGAAGCGGGCGGTTATGTTCAAATCGCGCGAGTAAAAAAGAGCTATTCAAGACGCCCTGGATAGGCCAGCTCGAACGCATTTTTGATCAGTTCAATGCGCGGCATCTGCTGGACATACCGGATGGAGACCACATCGAACCTGGCACTGGCGGTCGTCTGACCGGTTTCTTTCAAATAACTGAGCGCGACTTTGGACAGGGCCTCCTGCTTTTTGGGGGTCACGGATTCCTTTGGGCTTCCAAAACGGCCACTCCGACGGGCTTTCACCTCGATAAATACAATGGCCCCCTTTTCTTTGGCGACGATGTCGATTTCTCCCAGCCGATTCCGGTAATTCCGTTCCAGAATCCGATACCCGCAGCCCTCCAAATACCATACGGCTACAAGTTCACCGGTTTTACCGATAGATTGGCGGTTTTCCATGCAAACGTATCCAGATGACTGTCAGCGGAATATCTACGATCTACTTTGCGACAAACTCCCGGGCGCCCCGGAAGGTCTTCCGATGGATCGGGCACGAACCGTATTTTTGGATGGCCGCCTTGTGGTCCCTGGTGGGGTATCCTTTGTGGCGGCGAAAACCAAACTGGGGGTATTCCTCGTCGTAAAGCGTCATCAGCCGATCCCGTGTAACCTTGGCCACAATCGATGCGGCGGCAATGGAAATGCTTCGTGAATCTCCCTTGGGGATCACTTGCTGGGGCAGCTCGGTGGGAATGGGTTTGTTGCCGTCGATCAGCAGGCAACCTGGACTGGGTCGTAGATTCTCAACGGAGAAAACCATGGCGAGCAACGCTGCCTGAAGGATGTTGATACGGTCGATTTCGACCGCGTCGACGACACCGATTCCCACAGTAACGGCATGCCGGTAGATTTCGTCATACAGCCGGCTTCTTTTATTGGGGGTCAGTGTTTTAGAATCGGCAATATCGGGAACCGGAAAAGAGGAAGGGAGAACCACCGCCGCAGCCACAACAGGACCGGCCAGAGGGCCACGGCCGGCCTCGTCGATCCCGGCAACATACCGCATGCCGCGGGCTTGGGCGTCTCGCTCAAAAAACCAGAAGTCCTCCGTCATCACCAGAGAACCCTGTCCGCACGAATAGATCGGACTATGTTATGCGTTTTTCTCGAATGCGGGCGGCTTTCCCACGGAGTTTCCGTAGATAGTATATCTTGGCGCGCCGCACGCGGCCCCGGGTAACAACTTCGATCTTGTCGATGATGGGTGAATGAAGCGGAAAGATGCGCTCCACCCCAATGCCGTAGGACACTTTGCGCACTGTAAATGTTGCATTGGTCGTGCCTTTTCGCCGGCTGATAACGACTCCCTGAAAGACCTGAATACGCTCTTTCTCACCTTCCTTGATCTTGACGTGGACTTTTACCGTGTCACCCGGACCAAAATGCGGGTGCTCCAGGCGCATGCTTTCCCGCTCGAGTTGTGTGATTTCCTGCATTATCTTCTTCCTCCAAATTTTTTGCACTTTTTGGAACCCGGTGATTCCATCGATCCCCGGGTTAACAAGCCTCCCGACTCCCCAGAAGCCTGTCAAACAAAATGGCTGCTGCTGATCGAACAGACAAATGGTTATGTTCGGTCATTCCTTTAATCGGGTCAAGTATAAAATCAGCCGAATCAAATATCTCTTCGGCCAGCCCCCAGGCTGTCCCCAACATCAACAGGTAGGGAGTGCCCTTGGCCATTTTCTCCTTGAGTGTCTGATAGCCAATACCCCGGTTTCGCGAGCGGGCGCTGGTAGCCACGGTCCGAGCGGTACCGACGCCCCGTTGCGCAAGGTCGGAGAGAACCCCTTCCAGGCTGTCCTGAATGCGGATCAGCTCCAGGGCCTGCCGACGTTTGGGATTATATGTTGCGCCAATGCCGCTGATCCAATGGTCGATGATGCGCTCTGCCAGAGCTTTCTGATCCTCCAGCGGTGTGACGACATACACCGCCTTAACCCCGTAAGTCCTGGCCGCCCGTGCGATGTCGTGGAGGTCCAGATTCGTCACCGCAGCAGAGACGATGTCACCTTTCCGATTCAGAACCGGGTGATGCACCAACGCCACGTACAGATTGGGCCCGGATGATTCTTTCAATATCTCGGTACCAGTTTTTCAGGGTTTGCAGCGTCTCCGGATCCAGCGGCCGATCCGTAAGCAGATCCGGCCTCCGAAGGAAGGTGCGCATTAACGCCGCCTCCTTCCGCCATCGTTCAATTGCCTGATGATCTCCAGACAACAGCACTTCAGGGACAGATTCGCCTTCAAAATCCCGGGGTCGCGTGTAGTGTCCGTGTTCCAGCAAATGGCCGGAAAACGAATCGGTTTCCGCCGAATCCTCGTTTCCAAGCACTCCCGGCAGCAAGCGCGTCACCGTGTCGATGGCGACCATGGCCGGGATTTCGCCCCCGGTAAGTACGTAGTCGCCGATGGATATTTCATCGTCGATGAGCTCTTCGCTGATCCGTTCATCGACCCCCTCGTAGCGACCACAGACAAGTATCAATGCCTCCTGGGAGGCCATTTCCCGAGCGACGGATTGACGAAACACCCGGCCCTGGGGTGACAGGAGGACCGTTCTCGCTGTCGGTGCGACCTTTTTCGCCGCCCGGATCGCGCCCGCCAATGGTTCGGGTTTCATCACCATCCCGGAACCACCCCCATAGGGCCGGTCATCGGTGACCCGGTGACGGCCTTCGGCAAAATCCCGGATATCCAAAACCGAAGCGGCAATCTTTTCCTGCTCAAGCGCCCTACGAATAATCCCGTGTTCCCAAAAGGAATTAAACATGTCGGGGAAAATCGTCAGGACAATGATTTTCATACGTTTCCGGTCTATAGCAATTGCCAAAAATATGTTCCGTTTAAGTGAAACGCGTTTCTGTCAACACGACACCGTGTCGAGAGAATCCGAACCCGTAGATGCTCGGGGTCGGGATCGCTATCGGCATCGGAATCGAGGCAGGGCGGTTATCTTAGGAGTCGATACCGATTCCGAACCCGATACCGATTCCGATGACTCCGCTACGCTGGCATTTGTATACCGTCTCTCAATCGGAACGGAATTCTGACATCTGCTATAAAACGCCAAAACCAAAACAGAGGTTCCCCTCTGTTTGTAAGATTGCTTACACGTTTTTCCTTCACACCCTCTGATGCGTCAGAGGCCATCGGGCAGCCGGACATTCATCCGCCCCTCTTCAGGGATNATATCCGTGACCACCGACGCCAGCGCCGGAACAAGAACCTCGCTCTCGGCATCTTCGACAACATATACGTCGTTGCTTCCGGTCTGGATAATCGAGGTAATCGTTCCGAGATAGCCACGCTTCTCGTCATATACGGAAAGTCCGAGAAGTTCGTGCCAGTAAAATTCGCCGGCTGCCAATTCCGGAAGATCGGCTTTCGGAATGACAAGGGAGCTGCCGATCAGCAGCTCGGCCTTCTCGCGGTGGCGAATTTCCTTCAGGGAGACCAGCAGGATATTCTTATGAGGTTTGGCCCAGTTTACGGTGAGACGTTGAAGTTCCCCTTGCCTGGTTTGAATCTGAACAATTCCGCCGGATGCAAATATATCCGGCGATTCGGCAAACGAATAAACCTTTAGCGTTCCCTTAATACCGTGGACACCAACAACCTCTCCCACGATAAGAAAAGCATTCTCCTCCATGCGCACGCAAACAATTACTCGATGATCTCCAGCACCGTCCGCTTTTTGATTTTAGCGGATGCAGCGCTTAAAATAGTACGCATGGCACGTGCCGTCCGACCCTGTTTCCCGATTACCTTTCCGAGATCCTCTTTGGCCACCTTCAGCTCCAGCACTGAGGTCTGATTTCCCTCAACCTCCGCGACCGAGACCTGTTCCGGGTTATCCACCAGAGCCTGTGCAATATACTTGATCAGGTCTTTCATCGCTCGTCTCCTTTGTTGCGGTTGGGAACGAGGGGTTATGTTCGGATACTAACTAGCGTTAGCAAAAAAACCTTCTTTTTTCAAAATACTTTTTACGGTGTCGGTCGGTTTGGCGCCCTGCTCCATCCAATATTGCACGCGCTCCTGCTTGAAAGAGATCTCGGCCGGATCTTTTAACGGATTGTAAGTCCCGACGATTTCCAGAAATCGCCCATCCCGAGGGCTTTCACTGTCTGCCACCACGATCCGGTAGAGCGGTCGTTTTTTCGCTCCATGCCTGGCCAATCTGATTTTTACGGGCATTCACTTTCTCCTTGATCGGTTCAGATTTTACCTAAATCTGTCAGAACGGCAACATGCCTCGGCCTANCCCGCGCATGCCGCCTTTGTTTATTTTTTTAATCATTTTAAGAACCTGAGTGTAATTTTTCAGCAATCGGTTTACGTCCTGGACCTTTGTTCCGCTGCCCTGGGCTATGCGACGGCGACGGCTGCCATTAATCATGGCATGGTTTCGCCGCTCGGCCGGGGTCATGGAATTGATGATCGCCTCAATCCGGACAAATTCGGTTTCGTCCACATCCAGGTGCTTCATCTGCTTCATCTTGCCCATTCCCGGAATCATGTCGAGGAGATCGCTCAAGGAGCCCATTTTTCGGATTTGTACCATCTGGTCCCTGAAATCTTCGAGAGTAAACTGGCTCTTTCGCAGCTTTTTCTCGAGTTCCACCGCCTGCTTTTCATCTACAACGGCCTGGGCCTTTTCGATCATTGTCAGCACATCGCCCATGCCCAGGATCCTGGAAGACATCCTGTCCGGGTGAAATGCCTCGAGATCGTTCGATTTTTCACCGACGCCGACAAATTTAATCGGTTTGCCGGTAACCGATTTGATGGAAATGGCGGCCCCGCCGCGGGCATTTCCATCCAGCTTGGAAAGCACCACTCCCCCGATGTCCAGCTGGTCATTAAACGCCTGGGCCATGTTCACCGCGTCCTGGCCAGTCATGGCATCGGCAACCAGCAGGATGTCCGAGGGTTTGACCGTGTCCCGGATTCGAACGAGTTCCTGCATCAACTCATCGTCAATGTGGAGTCGACCCGCGGTATCCAAAAGCAATGTGTCGCAGCCGGCCTGCTGAGCAGCGGTACGGGCCTTCTCACAGATATCGATCGGATCAGAATCCGGTGTCGAAGGATACACCGGCACAGAGAGCTGCTCCCCCAGAGTGGTCAGCTGATCGATGGCCGCCGGACGGTATACATCTGCCGGTACCAGGTATGGTTTTCGACCATTTTTCCTGAGGTACACCGCCAACTTCCCGGTGGTGGTGGTTTTGCCCGATCCCTGCAGTCCCACCAGCATGACCGAAATGGGTGCGGTGCCCTTCAGGGTCAGGTCCTGATGCCGGGAACCCATCACCTCGGTCAGCTTTTCGTTGACAATCTTGATGACTTGCTGTCCCGGGGTCAGACTCCCAAGGACTTCATGGCCGAGAGCCCGTTCCTTGATGTCCCTGATAAATGTCTTTACGACCTTGTAATGGACGTCGGCTTCCAGAAGCGCCATTCGGACTTCCCGAAGCCCCTCCTCGATATTCTTCTCGGTGAGCTTTCCGTGTCCCTTGAGTTTCTTGAATACCGAGTTGAGTTTGTCACTCAGATTGTCAAACATATAGCCAGCCGCCCCAAAGCCCCAAAGAATTAAAACGTTGAATGTAATATAGGCAAAATGCTATGTCAACAGATTCCGAAAGACCAAAAACAGTATCAGAAGCATACCGGAGGCATCCTGCCATTGCAACCTAACATATCATCTATTCCCCTGAAAAAATTATAAATGCAGAACCAACTCGACATTCTAGAACTCCGAAGGGATGAGCTGGCACATTGGATGGTCCAGCACAATCTTGAACCCTATCGTGCAAACCAGATTTTCAAGTGGGTTTTCCTAAGACTCGCAGATCATTTTGATCAGATGACCGATCTTGGTAAATCACTCAGGGAATATCTATCCGAGCACTTCGTGGTGGGGCGCTTGGACATGGATACCCTCGAGACGTCCACGGACGGGACTCAAAAGTTCCGGTTCCGATTGAAGGATGGCAAATTCGTCGAAAGTGTTCTGATTCCGGAACGACGTCATCAAACCCTGTGCGTCTCCAGCCAGGTGGGATGCGCCCTGGGATGCCTCTTTTGTTTAACGGGTAGCGGGGGTTTTACCCGAAATCTGAGCCGGGGAGAAATCATCGCCCAGATACGCGAGGTTCGGAAGCACCTTGGCAAACAAGGGAAACTGACCAATCTCGNCTTCATGGGCATGGGAGAACCCCTGGCAAACTACGACAATCTGGTTAGCGCTCTGAAAACCATCGGCGACAGTGACTATGGGCTCAAATTTTCCAGTCACCGGATCACTGTTTCCACGGCCGGCCTGGTATCCCGCATGGCGGATCTGGGCCGGGATACCCGTGTAAATTTGGCTATCTCGCTGAACGCCACCGATANCGCCACCCGCGACCNTCTCATGCCGCTGAATCGCAAATATCCCATCGAATCACTCCTTGAGGCCTGCCGAAATTATCCCCTCCCCCGGGGCCGGCGTATCACCTTCGAGTATATTGTCATCAAGGGGATCAACGACTCTGACAAAGACGCCCATCGCTTGGCAAAGCTGTTGCGGCCCATCCGTTCGAAGATCAACCTCATTCCGTACAATCCCCATGCCGGATGCGAATTTGAACGCCCGGAGGAGGCCGATGTCCTCCGATTCCAGAAAATTCTGATCGACCACAACTACACGGCCATGATTCGCCAAAGCAAGGGCCGGGATATCTCTGCCGCCTGCGGACAGCTTATCGGCGATCGGAATGAATAATTCGGTATTGGGTATTGGGTATTGGGTATTTGGTGTTTGGTGTTTGGTGTTTTGTAATTTGTTTGTGATTTGTGATTTGATATTTGTGATTTTTTTCCTCGACTTTTAGCTTTAATCTCATCCCCTGACACCTGCTTGTGGGGTCGTAGCCTTCAGGNGAAGCCCCAACACCTGAAACCTGAAACCCGAAACCTGCATCCTGGAGCGCTCCACAGCGACTGTGGCACGACGCGCTACAATGAGATTGGATGTCTCAATTCGCCAGGATTAAATAAGGAATTTGCTGACTTCGGCGGGAGCTATGGGAATCACCTTCACCGTCGAATCACCATCCCCGCCGGTAATCCGAACTTCAGTGGGTAGATCCTTCGGGGCTTTGCTGTACCCGGCACAGATAGCGGCAGCCAGGGTGAACACTTCCGGCGCCGCATCCTTGGGAAGAAGTGCTGTGGGGCCGGGATATTTCAGGGTCTTCAGGACGGTATCGCGCGATCTGTCCCGATACCGAAAAAGGGCATCGTTCTCCTGCTGCGTCCGGCCCACGATAAGACGGGTTTCTGTATTCAACCGGAAGTGCCGGCCATATTTCAGTAGATTCAAATCGTCTTCCGTGTAAGTGGTTTGGTGCTTAAACAGGTCTCGGAGCCGGGTGGAATACCCTTTATCGGTCAACAGGCATCCACCTGCCGGCGCCGGATAATCGGTCACGCCGTATTCCTTGGCCAGTGCAATCTGTCGCTTACGCCCCCGGCCGGCAATGTCCAGCAGGCGGGATCGATCCACAAGACCCTGCTGCTCGGGTATGGTTTCGGGAAGTTTTTTCGCACTCAGAGGCCGCAGAATATACCCGTCAAATCCAGAATGTTTCTCGACAAATCGAAGAGATGGTTTGGTCTGAGACATGGGGCGCTGACCCAACACCTCTCCGCTGAAGAGAAAATCAAATCCCTCTGCCTGCATGATTTGGCCGGCCTTCTGGAACATCAGTGCATGACAGTCCAAACAGGGATTCATGTGCTGGCCATACCCACAGTTGGGGTTCTTGAGCATCTCAATATAATCGGTCGTGATTTTTTCCACCCGAAGGGGAATATTGTTGTTTTCGGAAGCCTTGCGGGCTTTTACGGCTGGAAAGAAGGGCGTATCGAAAGTCACCCATTCGACATGGATGCCCTGCTTGCGAAGTACGAGTGCCGACAGGATACTATCCAGTCCTCCGGAACAAAGACCAAGAGCACGAACTTTTTTTGCCGGATGATTCATGGTATGCACAGACCGTCAGTGGGGAATTTCCAAAAAATTTGCATGCTGGTAAAGACGATAGTGAATGCGTGTTTCATCGCCAAATTGGTCGGAGAAGAGGAACCGAGGTTACTCGCGCGCCTAAGGCGCATAAACCTTTAGCGGCGCCGGAGGCGACCGGGGATTCTAGGGGTCAAGTGTTTCTTTTGTGATTTGTTTCAATCGCTTATTCTCGTTCCCTGGTTAAGTTGATGATGCGAAGGAAACCCCGGGAAAATTCATTTAACGCATTCAGCATTTCACTCGGCCCCTTGGATCCTTGATTCCTTGAACCCTCATTGATCGAAACACAGTGTGCATAATCAGCGTTTCAGGAAAAACTAGAATAGCTACGGGATTGATTCTCTAATTTAACCACCCTCGTTTCTATGGCAACCGCAATGCGGCAGAGGGGTCATCACGGGCTGAGAGAGGTCATCATACATGCAGGACACGCGGAAAAGGCTCGACAATATCCGAAAAAAATTGAGAAAAATGTATCCCCACGTCAAGACCCAGCTTGAACACCGGAATCCCTTCGAACTGCTGGTGGCCACCATTCTTTCCGCCCAGTGCACGGATCGCCAGGTCAACATGGTCAGCCGGAAGCTGTTCAATGGTCTGAAGACGCCAAAAGACTTCGTGGAAGTGGATACCCGTGAGTTGGAAGGGCTTATCCGGTCGACCGGATACTTCCGGAATAAGACGAAAAACATCAAAGCCTGCGCGGCGGCACTGGAGGACAATTTCGACGGAGAAGTACCCGGAACGCTCGATGAACTCGTAACGCTGCCCGGGGTCGGCCGTAAAACCGCAAATGTCGTCCTGGGTGCGGCGTTCGGAATCCCCGGGATTGTTGTAGATACCCACGTTTCCCGGATTTCCCGGCGGCTGGGGCTGACGACCCAGAAGGATCCGGTCAAAATCGAGTTCGATTTAATGGATCTGGTTCCCAAACGTGCCTGGAACGATTTTTCCCTCCATCTGATCTATTTTGGGAGGGAATATTGCACAGCGCGAAAGCCACGATGCCCGGAGTGCCCGATTCGGCGGCAGTGTCCCTATCCGGACAAAACGAAGTGACGTTAAATTCGAGGATTCATCCTTTATTCGGTATTTCATTTTTAATAGGCCAGCGAATTTATTAACGGGGAGCTCAAAGGGTTCAAGGTTTACCCGCCTATGGCGGCGCCGGAGGCGACCAGGGATTCGAGGATTCAAGGATTCAGGTGAAATACCAACGAATCACAAGCGGATGTTTTAATACCGAAATACTACTGATTGAAAATGTAACGTCAGAGCAGATAGAATAAACGATAATGAAATAAAAAGAATGCCAAAATGCGAATATAATCATCTAAAACAATCACTTGAACCCTTGACCCCTTGGACCCTCTTCTCAACCTGGGAAGCACTCAATCGGTTCAATAGAAACGAAGCCGGCGTATTATAGAGAGAAATTTTACCAAGCATCATGCCCACTTCAGTACGAAATAACGGCGAGCCGATTCTCGGCGCCCATTTTTCCATAGCCAGGGGTCTTGACCAGGCGATCTATACGGCACACGGTTACGGCTGCCCGACCCTTCAGATTTTCACCAAGAATTCCTCATCCTGGAAGGAAAAGACCCTGACCCGGACGGATATCGACACCTTCAGAGAAGCCCGTCAACATACCGGGATGGGGGCCATTGCATCCCACACATCGTATCTGATCAACCTGGCGGCAAAAGAAGCGACAAAGCGTCGGCAATCCCGAAACGCTCTGTATAATGAACTGATCCGCTGCATGGAACTCGACATTGACTTTGTGGTGCTGCATCCGGGTTCTCATATGGGTCTCGGTGAAAATCACGGTATCGATGCCATCGCCGACGGTATCAATCGGGTCCTTGAGAAGCTTCCACCGTCCAATACCCGTCTCCTGCTGGAAACCACAGCCGGCCAGGGCACCGGAGTCGGGCATACCTTCGACCAACTTGCAGAAATCCTTGGTAAAATCGAACGGCAAGCGTCGATGGGAGTTTGTCTGGACACATGCCATATATTCGCCGCCGGACACGATATTCGCACCAGGGCAGCATACCAGGACACTTTTCGGAAATTCTCGCGTGTCCTCGGATTCGACCGGTTGTTTTTAATCCATGTGAATGATTCGAAAAAAGAATTCGGCTCCCGCGTGGATCGCCATGAGCACATCGGCCACGGGTACATCGGTGATAAAGGGTTTGAGCACTTGATGCAGGATGAGCGGCTCTATCGGATACCGAAAATTCTCGAGACACCTAAAATTGTCGCGGGCAAAGACTGGGATAAGGCGAACCTGGCCCGCCTGAGACGCATGACAAAACATCAATCATCAGACATGGAACAATGAGACGATTTTGCCTGGCTATTATTATTCTCAGTTGTTGCGCTGCTTCATGGGTGTCGGCCGGTTCGGCCGCACCGGCTGCGAGAAGCGATGAGGTCCGGAAGGATATTTTTGAATGGGTGAAAGCCTGGGAAAGCAGGGATATTGATCNCTACATGGACCATTATCATCCGGCATTTCGTTCTGACGAACAGGATTACGATCAGTGGCGCCAGAGAAAAGAAATGTTATTTAAAGGGTCCGGCCCCATCACCGTGAAAATATCCCAGGTATGGATTGCCAGTGACGAAAAAACGGCGATGGCCAGATTCTTTCAGGAATACAAGGACTCCAATTTATCGGATATCGGCGAAAAGACTCTGGAGCTGGAAAAATGGGNCGGCCGTTGGAGAATCATTGCAGAGACCTGGGTCCCGATTCATGACGCCATTCCTCAACTTCCACAGGCAGAGCCCAAGGCCGCTAAAACGCCCCCGGCGGTTCAACCGGAGAAACCGTCAGCCTCCGGTGTCACCATCACAGACATTCAGTTTCAACTCTCACCGGATGAAGAAACAGTTGTTATCGATATGAAGCCCTATGCCGTTCCGTCGATTTTCAGCCTCAACGGTGAATCGCCACGTGTGGTCGTCGATTTTCGCAATGTGCACGCCTGGGCCGGAAAGTCCTTTTCGAGCATCGACGGCCGCTTCATTCAGCGCGTTCGCACCCATTTACATAAAAATCTGGGTAAATTACGGATTGTGCTCGACCTTCACCCAGCAGGAACCTACAAAATTTCCCAAGTTGCCCACCCCGAAGCCAGTCAATATATGCTGACCATATCGCTGGAAGAATAAAAAACGCGAGCGGAAAGCTGAAAGAAACAGGATACAGGTCTCAGGTGTCGGGTGTTGGGGCTTCGCTCCCAAAAGACGGGTTTCAGGTGTCAGGTGATAAAATTAAAGCTAAAAGCTCAAAGTTGAAAGCTGAAAGCTGTAAGACACGAACTGAAAGCAAAGATCGAAGAACAACGAATGACGTTCCGCGAAGCGGAACAAATGACTGAATGACGCCGCCTTAAGGCGGCAAATGACGTGTGCCCACGGGCAAACGGGTAGACGGGCAATCCCTTCAACCTNGCATGTCTCGATTCGTCAGAATTCCAAAATCCAAAATCTAAAATCCAAAATCAATGAAGACGGGCCCACGGGCAAACCTAACTCAGAGGCCTTTGCGTAGTATCGCCACCAACAACCAAATCCCCATGAAGGCCGCAGCCACAAATCCGATAATACCGATAATGGAAATGCCGTAAAGCATGGGTGGAATCTTGGATATGACAATGAGCGCAGATCCGATGATCAGCCCGGCAATAATGACCGAGAAGGACAGTCGGTTGCTGGCCTGATCGTGGGTGGCCAGCATGTCTTCAAAGCCCTTATGCTCAATGTTGAACAGCAGTTTCCGAAGGCGCGCCATCCGCGACAGTTCCAGAAGATCTTTTGGAAACTGCTCCATAAACTGGAACAATTCCGCCCCCATCCGATAGGCGTCTTCAGAAAGCCGCTGGGGACTGAATCGGGCCATTTTGATCTTTTGAACAAAGGGGGTGGCCTTGGTGATCATCTCAAAATCCGGATCCAGCATCAAAGCGACACCCTCTAAAGTGGCCAGCGCCTTCAACATCAGGAACAGATCGGGCGGAATTCTGAGCTGATATCGGGCTGCCACATCCAGAAGCTCCTGGAACACCTTGCCCATCTGGATATCTTTGAGGGGTTTGTATACATGGTGTCCCATGAACTCGCCCACGTCTCGCTCGAATAGCCGTGTGTCGGGTTCTTCCTCCCACATTGTCAATTTGAGCAGCACCTGGGTGGCGCGGCTGGCATCCTGGGTGACGACAGCGCCCATCAAGTCAACGAACATCTCCCGGGTATGCAGGTCGATGGTTCCCATCATGCCGAAATCGAGCATGCAGATGACATTGTCGGAGAGCACGAAAATGTTTCCCGGATGGGGATCCGCATGGAAGAAACCATTTTCGAAAACCTGTCTCAGAAAAAAATCGGCGCCCCGATCGATGACAACCTTCGGATCGAGCCCGGCCTTCTTCAGATGGTCGATATCCGATACCTTGATTCCTTCGACGTATTCCATGGCGAGAATTCGGGGGCCGGAGGCCTCCCGGAAAACTTTGGGCACATAGATGCAAGGGTCGTCCAGGAACTGGGCGGCAAAACGCTCTATATTCGTTGCCTCAATGGTAAAATCGATCTCTTTTTCTATGGAGCGCGCAAACTCCTCGACGATCTTGACCGGTTTGTGAAAGGAGAATTCCTCGATATGACGTTCCATTAAGGTTGCCAGATGAAGCATGATCTCAAGATCGACTCCAATGACCTTTCGGATACCCGGCCGCTGCACTTTGACAGCGACCTCTTCGCCGTCCGTCATTTTTCCACGGTGCACCTGGCCGATGGAAGCCGAGGCAATCGGCTCCGGATCGATAGACTCAAACAGCTGGTCCGGCGGCAGGGATAATTCGGTGAAGAATATATGCTGGAGATCTTCAAACCGGGCCGGCGGGACTTCGTCCTGGAGCTTGGCCAGTTCCTTGACGAAGTCGACTGGAACCAGATCCGGACGGGAAGACAGTGCCTGGGCCAGTTTGATAAATGTCGGCCCGAGCTCTTCAAAGGCCATCCGGATACGCTCGGCCCGGCTTCGCTTGTCCACCGGCTCGCGACGCTTTTGGGTGAGCACCTGAAGGCCGATTTCAATGTACTGATCGATTTTAAGCAGTTCGATCAGATCACCGAATCCATATTTGATAAGTACGGCCAGGATCTGGCGATAGCGAGCCAGATGGCGGTACGTTCTGCCGATAACGCCTATTTTCCGGATGCTAAGCATAAATTAAGATAGCGGCCACCTGGTGATGGATGAAACGGGAGATAGCGTTATTTCACTCTCCCCAACAGGGCGCTGGCGATGGTATTCTTCTGGATCTCCTTGGTTCCTTCATAAATTTCGGTAATTTTGGCGTCTCTGTAAAAGCGTTCCACCTCATATTCCGTCATATACCCATACCCGCCCAGAAGCTGTATCGCCTCGTCACACACCTCCACTGCTGTGCGTGCTGCATACATCTTGGCCATAGAGGTCAGCTTCGGATCGATTCGGCCCTGGTCGAAATTCCATGCCGCCTTGTAGGTGATCAGCCGTGCCAGTTCAATCTTGGTGGCCATGTCTGCGAGCTTGTGTTGGGTGACCTGGAACTTGGCGATTTTCCTCCCGAATTGCTCCCGCTGTTTGACATAGGCCAATGCCCGGTCATAGGCGCCCTGGGCTATACCGAGGGCCTGGGCCGCTACCTGGATCCGACTCTCGTCAAAGAATTCCAGTACCTGGTAAAAGCCTTTGCCCTCCTTGCCGACCAGATTTTCTGCGGGCACCCGGACATCCTTGAAAACAACTTCGGTGGTGGCCATCATCCGAATACCCATCTTCGGGCCCACATCCGCCGTACTGAGTCCTGGCCGATCCCCTTCCACCAGGATGACGCTCTGCCCGCGATAGGAGGGGGTCGCCTCCGGATCGGTTTGACAGAGCACCGAGTAGAATCCGGCAAGTCCGCCATTGGTAATAAAGATCTTGCTGCCGTCGATGACCCACTCGTCTCCGTCGCGGACAGCACTGGTATCCATGAAGGTGATGTCGCTGCCGTGGTCGGGCTCGGTAAAGGCTCCGGCGGACAGGACCTTGGCTTCGGCCACGGGGGGCAAAAATCGCTCCTTGAGGTCATCGCTGCCGAAATGTAAAATCAGTTCCGACGCAAAACACGAAAGGGAAACCGCGCTGCCGATGGTGGAATCCGCCCGGCATAACTCTTCGATCACCAGAATGTCTTCCAGACAACCCAGGCCCTGGCCGGAATACTCTTCCGGAAAATGGACTCCCAACAACCCCAGATCCCCGGCCTTCTTCCAGATTTTTTTAGGGAATTCATGCTTTTCTTCCAGCTCAATGGCAAGATCCTTGTCAAATTCACCTTTGGCGAATTCCCTGACGGCTTTCTGTATTTCCTTTTGTGTTTTACTCAGTTCAAAATCCATTGCTGAAACTCCCTCTTCGATCACGGTCAACCTGCAGGCATATGCCCGAAAATCCTTAATATTGGGTAAAAAGACCTAACACACGGCCTACGCAAAAGCAAGGTGAGCCCTCCCCTGTCACACCCACGGCCAGATTGTTATGATTCCTGAAAAGGCCGAGCTTCAGAATGCTTTGGTCCCATCGGAAATGCCCCTTGACTGTCCAGCAGGAGTAACCTATGTACCTTGGATTGTCTCTATAATTACACTTTCGGCAATCCAGCCGCCACCTGAGGGGATTGCCGCTTTATTTCTGATTTCGATTTTCATTGAAAGGATATAAACGCCATGGCATTTTCAATTGCATTGGCTGGAAAAGGGGGCACCGGAAAAACCACCCTTGCCGGCCTTTTGGTCAAGTATCTGGTTAAAACGGGGAAAACCCCGATACTGGCCGTTGACGCCGACTGCAATGCCAACCTGAACGAGGTTCTGGGTCTGGAGGTGACGGATACGTTAGGCAACGCACGGGAAGATATGAAAAAAGGACAGGTCCCCAGCGGTATGACCAAGGACATTTTCATGGAGATGCGTNTGGAGGAAGCGATCGGAGAAACCGAACATTTCGACCTGGTGGTCATGGGACAACCCGAAGGGGCCGGGTGTTATTGTGCGGCCAACACGCTGCTGACGAATTTCCTCGAACGGCTTACCGGCAACTACAGCTACCTTGTCATGGACAATGAAGCCGGTATGGAGCACATCAGCCGGCTGACCACCCATGATGTCGATGTGCTGCTGATTGTATCCGACACATCCCGAAGGGGCATCCAGGCCGCGGTGCGAATCCATGAGTTGGCCAAAGAACTGAATATCGGGGTCGGGAAAAGCTTTCTCATTATTAACCAGACGCGACAGGAACCCACCGAAGCCATGCTGGATATGCTCGGCAACAATGGGCTCGAATTGATCGGCACCGTTCCCGAGGACGATGCGGTCTACGAATACGACATGAATGGCCGTCCGACGATCGAGCTGCCGGAAGACAGTGCATCGGTCCGGGCGGCATTTGATATATTCGATAAAATCGTTACCTGAGTGATAAACCATGCGCAAAACAGGCCTGCTTTTCGATCAGAGATACCTTCTCCATGACACTGGAGACTATCATCCTGAAATATCGGACCGATTACTCGCCGCCTTTAAAGGAATCCAGGACAGCGAGTTGCTGTCCGACCTGACAGTGTTTCAGGCGGTCCCTGCTGAGATGCGGTGGATTGAAACCGTACACGACAGGGCATATATCGATCGTTTCAACGATGCCTGCGTGGCGGGCAGAAAACAGTTTGATACGGCGGACTGTCAGATATGTGCCGAAACGTTTGATACCGCGGTGCTAGCAGTGGGCGGAATTCTTCGCGCCATCCGATGGGTCATGAAGGGTGAGATCGACAATGCCTTCTGCCCGGTGCGCCCTCCGGGCCATCACGCGGAAATAGACCAGGCCATGGGATTCTGCTATTTCAACAATGTGGCGGTGGCGGCCCGATATCTTCAGCAGGAGTATCACATCGAGAAGGTGGGCATCATCGATTTTGATGTCCATCACGGGAACGGGACCCAGCACATCTTCGAAAAAGACCCGACCGTATTCTACTACTCCATCCACCAGCACCCGTCATTTGCCTACCCGGGAACCGGCAGGGAGTTTGAAGAAGGCAGCGGCGAAGGATTTGGATTTACAAAGAACTCCCCGGTTCTTCCGGGCGGGGGGGATGAAGAGTACCGTCAGCTGATCCTGCAGGATTTCGTGCCGGCATTTGATAAATTTGAGCCGGATTTCATTCTGGTATCCGCCGGCTTCGACGCTCATGAAGATGATGACATGGCGGACATGAATCTGACGTCGGAAGGTTTTTCGTGGATCATGAGCCGGATTATCGAACTGGCCGACCGCCATTCAGGCGGCCGCATCGTTTCCGTGTTGGAGGGCGGATACTCGCTGAAGCGACTTCCCGAACTCGTTGGAGATCATGTCGGAATTTTACTTAACGGGGCACAGGCCGAATAGACGCGTTTGATCACCGGCCGTTTTTCGGCTGTGGAGGAAAACATGCTAGTCACCAAATCAATGACAGACAAGGTAATTACCATTCGAGAAGATGCCGGGCTGTTCGAAATCCGAAATCTCATGAAGGAAAACCACATTCGGCATCTCCCGGTGGTCGACGAAAAAAACCGGCTCCTCGGAATCGTCACAGACCGGGATCTTCGGAGTGCCATGCCGTATCGTATCTACCAGGAGCCCACAACCGCCACCGAGGAAAGCGAGCGTATTGCGCAAATACGGGCCACCGACATTATGACAGCCGATCCAATCTCGATTCCGGTCCGGTATACCATACAGGATGCCCTGCTGCTGATCGACAAACATCGGGTGGGAGCTTTCCCCGTTACAGAAGACGACGGCACTCTCGTGGGAATCATATCCGTCCGGGACCTGATACGGGCGTTTATCAACGTACTCGGAATCGAAGAACCGGGAATCCTGTTGGGCATTGTCGTCGAAGAAAAAGNCGGCATGATGAAAAAAATCGTAGACGCTGTCACAGAAGAGAACATCTCCCTCGGTAGCGTTCTGGTCGCCCGATACTGGGACGAAAACAAGCGCGTCGTGTTTCCCTACCTTCTGACCAACACGGTGACCCGCATCAAGAAGAAATTGGAGGCTCTTGGATTCCAACTGCTCGACCCGATGGATTGGTATTTCGACAAGCTGGAAAAATAATCCGTTAGCCCGTTGGCCCGTGTGCCCGTNNGCCCGTTGGCCAGTCATTCGGTATCCGGTATCGGGTAATGGGTATTTGTGTTTGGTGTTTGGCGAAATGTAATTTGTTTGTGATTTGTGATTTGATATTTGTTATTTTTCCTTCGACTTTCAACTTTTAGCTTTTAATTTTAACTTTCATTTCATCACCTGACACCTGCTTGTATGGTCGTCCTGTGGGGTAGAAGCCGTTAGACGGAAGCCCCAAGCTCAGCCAAAGGGCATGCCCATATGGCCTATCTTCATCCAGGGTTATCCCAATGGACAACCGTGAAAAACGTTCATCGCCCTCTCCGCCGTATCCTCAATTATATATCTACCACCTAAACGCATCCGTGCCGTGTGACAGGACCTTGGTTGGGGAATCCTTTATCGGCAACTGGGAAGAGGAAGATTCCTCGTTCCTGTTTTTCTCGAAACCCGCCGAAGAGACCGTAAACCGTCTGATATCCCGACACAACGGCGTATCCCTGTTGGATGGCTATCAGATGACCTATGAGGAATGGCAGGGGGGCACGGTAACCTCATTCCAGGCCGGTCGCTTCCTCGTTCAGCCGCCCTGGGAGGTTTCCCAACCCCCTCAGCATAACACCGGAGAATACGAGAGTATCCCGATCATCCTCGACCCCGGGGTCGTTTTCGGTACCGGAACCCATCCGACGACCCGAGACTGCCTGGCGGCCCTGGAAGCAGCCTATGCGCAGGAAACAGCAACATCGGTTCTGGATCTTGGGACCGGGACAGGTCTGCTGGCCATCGCCGCCGCGCGTCTTGGTGCCCGGGCCACCATCGCCGTGGATCTAAACCTCCTGGCGGTTCGGACGGCGGCGGAAAACATCCGGATAAACGGCTTGGAGGATCGCATTATCGCGATGCAGGGACGTGCCGAAGAAATGATGTCTACATCTGCTGACCTGCTCATCGCCAATATCCACTACGATGTCATGCAACATCTGGTTCCATCCGAAGGCTTTTTGAAAAAGCGCGTTTTTATCCTGTCCGGCATCCTGCGCAGCCAGGCCCGCACTTTGGAAGCCAGATTGACAGATCTGCGATGCAGCATTCTCCGGCGCTGGGTTTATGAGGACACCTGGTTTACATTTTACGGCAAAACGGGATGATAGGATATCCTGCCGCTTGTAAATAGTTCTGCCCACTGTGAAAATCTGAAAGGATTATTCGTTTCAAGTGAGTATGTATAGCTTGACAAATCACTTGTAGAAGTAGTTTCAAAAGTTTCAGTCGTGTCCAAGATCGAGACGGAAAGGAGGGTTCAACCGGAGGAATATATGGAATATTTCGAGGATTGAACGCTCCTGCCAACGAAGATATTGGACACGAGGGGAGTTTTTGAAACTATTTCTGGGAGGAAAATTATGGATGACCTGATTACCCGCGCCGCCAATGATATCACTGCCGCGAAGAATGTAGTCGCATTGACCGGGGCCGGCATATCCGTAGAGAGCGGCATACCGCCATTCCGGGGCAAGGGCGGCGTGTGGGAAAAAATCGATCCCATGGAATATGCCCACATCGATGCGTTCATGAACGATCCGGTTAAAGTCTGGAATGTTCTGCTCAAGGACATGAAACAACTTCTCGAGCAGGCAGAGCCGCATGCGGCCCATATTGTTCTGGGGGAATTGGAAAAACGGGGTCTGCTCACGACCATCATCACACAGAATGTGGACGGACTGCACCAGCGCGCCGGTAACACAGACGTCATCGAATTTCATGGCAGTTTTGCGCAGTACCGATGCCTGGGCTGCGAGCAGCAGGTGGAAAGCGCCGGCATCGATATACGGGAGATACCGCCGCGCTGCGCATGTGGCGGCATCTGGCGTCCGGAGGTCGTCTTCTTTGGTGAGATGATACCTCCCCAGCATCTGTGGCGTTCGAAAGTGGCCGCCACCCAGTGCGACCTCATGTTGGTCATCGGCACNTCGGCCGTGGTCCAACCGGCAGCCTATATGCCGGTGATCGCCAAAGAATCCGGTGCCAAGGTCATTGAAATCAACCCGGATCCGACACCTTTGACCGGATTCATCAGCGACTATCTGATCCAGGGAAAANCCGGAAAAGTGATGCAAAGCATTCTTGAACAAATGCCTAAAATTTAAAATGTCTAAAATGCCTTAAATGGAAAAACACCGCGTTCTTTCGCTCATTTTAGGCATTTCAGGCATTTCATAACATTTAGGCATTTATTGCACACTCCCTTCATAGGATAATAACTCAGCCATGCAGCAACCGACAGAAAACTGGGTCAGGGACATAACCCTCCCCCCACCGTCTCTGAAAGACAACACGGCAGATGCCGACCGCCTGGTCTCCGCGCTGAAGATGCAACTGGATGCTTCCAACGTTGCCCTCGACAGGGCCGTTCTTCTGCCGCTTCCGGATCTGCTGCGAACAAACGACTACCGTGTCCGCTGTGTTCTATGCAAAGACCGGGAGACCTGGGAGGTCGTTTTTGTGACAGGACAGGACGATGACCGCCCTGTTGCCGGACTGGCGGTGGACTTGGGCACTTCCCGGGTCGTTTTGAGGCTGATCGATCTGGCAGACGGTCGGCCACTGGTCGAAACCGCTTTTGACAACCCCCAGCTTACTGTCGGGGCCGATATTCTGACCCGGATCCATCATGCCGACACCCATGGCGGACTGGAGCACCTGCAGGGATTGATCGTTGATGCGTTAAATCGGCATGTGGCCCTGCTGTGCCGGGAGGCCGAGATTCAATCGGAGCATGTCCATCTGGCTGCGATGGCCGGCAATACCGCCATGACCCATCTGCTGCTGGGCTTAGATCCGCACTGGATGATCCGGGAACCCTATATCCCGGTGGTGAATCGGCCGGGGCTGACCCGGGCTGTGGAGTTGGGTCTCAACATCCATCCGGGTGGGCGTATCCTGGTCTTTCCGAATATCGGCAGCTACTTTGGCGGGGATCTCATTGCGGGCATCCTTTACTCCGAACTTCACCATCGGGACGAGACCGCGATCCTTGTGGACGTCGGCACCAATGCCGAGGTCGTGCTGGGCAATCACAATTGGCTGATGGCCTGTGCCGGAGCGGCCGGGCCGGCCCTGGAAGGCGGCGTCACAAAAATGGGTATGATGGCCGGGCCGGGTGTCATCGATCGGATCGACATCGATCCGGAAACACGTCAGTTGCAAATCCGCACCATCGAAGACCATGAACCCATCGGGATCTGTGGCTCCGGTCTGATCGATTTAGCGGCCCAGATGTTTCTGGCGGGCATGATCGACATGCGGGGAAAGCTCGTCCCTGGTAGCTGCGACGGGCGGTTCTATGAGAAAGACGGACTGGGTTATTTTGTCGTCATCCACGCCGACAGGTCTGGAACCGGAAAAGACCTGACCATCGGCCAGGCGGATCTGGACAGCCTCACCCGCTCCAAAGCGGCCATGTTCACCATTCTGGAAACCATCACCACCGCTGTGGGCATGACCATGCAGGAACTATCCGCTTTTTATGTGGCCGGCACTTTCGGATCGTTCATCCGCCCGGCCTCGGCCATTTCCATCGGCATGCTACCGGATCTGCCCATTGACAGCTATCATCCACTGGGCAACAGTTCCTTGGGTGGCGCGACGCTGGCCCTGACATCCATAGCCGCTGTGGACGAGATCGATGCCATCCGGGAACGCATTACCTATATGGAGCTGAATGTAAACCAGGATTTTATGAACCGGTTCTCTGCCGCGAAATTCTTCCCCCACACGGATCCAAGCCGCTTTCCCTCGGTCAAGGTTTGGCAGGATTAATTCTATACGCCTTTGGTTGGTCTAAGAAAATCTATACATAGCTATGCTCGGGGTCGGGATCGCTATCGGAATCGGGATCGAGCCACCAAGGCAATCTTCGAAGTCGATACCGATTCCGAACCCGATACCGATGATTCAGATACTGATGCCCTAAAACATGTCATGTTATAGAAGTGGCNAAAAATATGTTCCGTTTGGCTACCCTGTATGGCCGGTACGGTGCCCGGCCCTACACTTCGTTGAATCTCTTTTTTTCGTAGGGCGGGGCACCGCACCCGCCGTCAAACGATACAATACGTGCACAAGGTTGGAATCGGAACGGAATTCTGGCAATCACTGTAACTAACCACGATAGGTTTAGGACAGCGGTTCAGCGACACGGCCTGGTGTGCCGGTGAGAGAAGACGCGACAGGTTTCCGCCTGTAAAGCTCCCAGAGCTGGGACAGCAGCATTCCGGCCAGCATGAGCGCACAGCCCGTGACACCTCTGGCGGAGAGCCGCTCGTCCAAAAGGATCCATCCACCCAACGCGGCAAAAACCGCCTCCAGACTCAGGAGAATAGCGGCATGGGCCGGGTGCGCATGGCGCTGGGCGATGACCTGGAGGGTGTAGGCGATCCCCACGGACATAACCCCACCGTAAAGGATTGGGATCAAGGCATCCATGATGCCGGTAATGGTCATCGTTTCGGCAAGTACGGCCGTGATCAGGCTCAGTACGGAGCAGGCGGCATACTGAAAACAGGCCAGTTTCAGGGGGTCTGTGCGAGGAGATAGCCAGCCGATAATCAATACATGGAACGCCCAGAAAAACGCTCCGATCAATACGAGGAGATCACCAAAAGCAATCGTAAAATCATCCGTGACACTCAGCAGATAAAGACCCACCGCCGCCAGAACCGCACCCATCCATGTCCCACCGCCCGGTCTCTGCCCCCAGATCAATCCAAGAATCGGCACGATGACGACATACAACCCTGTGATAAAACCGGCGTTACCGGCGGTGGTATACACCAGGCCGACCTGCTGAAGGGAGGCCCCTGCAAACAGCGCCAGACCCGTTAACGCGCCACCAGCAACCAGCATTTTGCCGCCCACAGGGTCTTGTGGGGTTTCGANCCGGTCCGGCCTTCCGGAGTTACGGAGGATCATCGGCAGCAAAACCAGGCTGCCAAGGGCAAAACGGATACCATTAAATGTGAATGGCCCGACATAATCCATGCCGACCCGTTGGGCCACAAAGGCGAAGCCCCAGATCGTGGCGGTCACCAGCAGCAGGGCATCTGATTTTAGTGTGGTGGTTTGCATGATCTCATTTCGGAAGCGGCGCTCCCTTTTTATAGGCGTTTTCAAAATTATGTTCCGATTGTCGATACCCCTCCCCTGGTGGGAGGGGCAAGGGGAGGGGGACCCGCTTCACCCCCACCCAGGCCCTCCCCCCTCTCAAGGGGGAGGGATCAACGCCGGCAAACGGAACGGTATTCTGAAAACCGCTCTAGATCCGCTGCGGAATGGCAGCGGGAAAGTGTGGACCATACCTTTCATCCCGAAACGGGTCAAGGAAAACAGGCTGAAGTGATCCCCGGCATTGTGCTATAATTTGACAAATACCGGTTCCGCCTCAATTATTGGCCACATACATATTGCAAGGAGCCTCTATATAAGAATGAACCGTCCAGCCCGATCATCGATCCTGTGCCCAAACTGCCGACGCCTCGTCAGCGCCGATGAGCCCCGCTGCCCCCACTGCGGTGAACGCCGGCCCGGAAGCCGATTGAAAAACAACTTCATTACCCGCTATCTGGGCGAATCGGATCAGTTGGTGCGTACCATCATTATCGCCAATGTCACCATGTTTTTTCTGTCGTTGTTTCTCAACTCCAGGATGCCCGGTCTCTCCATGAATCCATTCCACGTCCTGTCCCCGGAGAACCGGAGCCTGCTGTTTTTAGGTGCCACCGGGACCATCCCGATAGACCGGTTCGGCCGAATCTGGACGCTGGTATCGGCCATATATCTCCATGGGGGCCTGCTCCACATTGTCTTTAACATGCTGGCGCTGAGCCAATTAGCCCGTCTGGCCATCCGTGAGTATGGGGGTTACCGGACCATCAGCATTTACACTCTGGGAGGCATCGCCGGATTCTGGATTTCCTACCGGGCCGGTGTCACATTTACCATCGGAGCTTCCGGGGCGGTATGTGCGCTGATCGGAGCCCTCCTCTACTACGGCCTCAGTCGTGGCGGGCTCTACGGGCAGGCGCTCTTTAAGCAGATCGGCGCATGGGCGGTGGGCCTGATGCTCTTCGGATTCCTGGTACCGGGAATCAACAACTGGGCCCACGGTGGCGGCTTGCTTGCTGGCGCGGCTCTGGGCTTCTTCCTGGGATATCAGGAGCGTCGAAAAGAGGGCCGCCTGGACCGGGTTTTGGGTTATGGCTGCGCCGCTTTGACCCTGGTCATTCTGGCATATGCCGCCGCTTCCGGTATCTACTATCGCCTCCAGGTCGGGGGGTAACCATGCGAGATCCCTTTGAGGAGATCGTCGGCCAGATCGGTACCGTGGTACTGGGAAAGCGCACGCAGATCCAGCTTGCCCTGACCTGTCTTTTTGCCAGGGGCCACCTTCTTATCGAAGACCTGCCGGGAATCGGAAAAACAACCCTGGCCAAGGTACTGTCCAAATGTCTCGGCCTCCGTTTCCGCCGCATCCAGTTCACCAGCGACATGCTCCCCGGTGACATCCTGGGCACCTCGGTCTTCGATCGAAAAACAGGTTCGTTTATATTTCATCCGGGACCTATCTTTACCCAGGTGTTGCTTGCCGACGAAATCAACCGGGCGACACCAAAAACTCAGAGTGCCCTGCTGGAAGCCATGGAAGAGCGGCAGGCGACGGTCGAGGGGAAAACCCGACTATTGAAAGAACCGTTCTATGTCATCGCCACCCAAAACCCGTTCGAACAGTCCGGAACCTTCCCCCTGCCCGAGTCCCAGATGGACCGATTTCTGATGCGCATCAGTTTAGGCTATCCGGGGCGTGAAGCGGAAAAAACACTGCTCCAGAAAGGCGATGTCCAGCAATCGCTTTCCGAGCTGGCCCCTTCCCTGAGCAACGGAGATATCCTGCGCATTCAAAAGCAGATCGCCCAGGTCCATGCATCCGACGCCCTCCTTGACTATGTGGAAGATCTTCTGCTGTTTTCGCGATCCGCACCCGACTTCGCTCTCGGCCTGTCTCCCCGGGCAGGATTGTCCATCCTCCGGGCGGCACGATCCTGGGCGTTTCTCTGGGGGAGAGATTTTNTTCTGCCTGAAGACGTTCAAAAAGTGCTGCCCTGGGTTGTGGGACACCGGCTCCGCTCAAAGGAAGATTACCGTGAATTTCCCCATGAAAAGCTCATGGAGATCCTGCTTCAGGTTCCAGTACCGACTTAATAGGTACTCCCCTCACTCAGAGCGGATGACAAAGGTAGTGTTTTCCGAGAAGCCAGAACGTCATCACATATAAATTCGAAACTCGAAGCACGAAATCCGAAATTCACCCGCCATAGCGTTTAGCGACGGCGGGTCGTATTTCGTGCTTGTAACTTCCTGGAGACACCCCATGGACATGCGCGGAAAACACTACACGAAGACACAGATGCTCCGCAGGGGTAAAATCTTTGTGTTGCCGACCCGAGCGGGATTGGTATTCATCGGTGTCCTGGTGGCCATGCTCCTGGGCTCCGTGAATCACAACAACAATTTCGCGTTCCTCCTAACATTTCTGCTGTCCGGTATTCTCTTTGTGTCGATTTTCGACACCCACCAAAATCTTAACAAACTGGAAATCAAGGAAATCAACGCCTCACCCGTGTTTATGAACCGGATGGCCTTTTTTGAATGTTTGGTCCGGAATCAGGACCCCCGGCGATGCAGTGTGCTGTTCCGTTTCCCGGGGCATCCGGAGCGACTGCTCACAGATCTTCCGCCGGACAGNATCAGCTGCGTTCGGGTGCCCCTAACACCCGCCCGGAGAGGCATCGTAAAACCTGAAAAAATACGTGTATCGACGCGATACCCGCTGGGTCTGTTTCGGGCCTGGGCGTTTATCGCCGTCGATACCGCCTGTATTGTCTACCCGGCGCCGGAACCGGGCAACCTTCACGCCGCTCCTCTGATGGATGAATCAGGTAGTGGAACTGCGCCTTCCAAAGGGAGGGGGTCTGTCGATTTTCAGGGTCTGACCGCATACCAACCCGGAGACCCTCTGCAGCACATTTCCTGGAAAGCGTTCTCAAGAGAGCAGGGACTTTACATCAAAACCTTTACCGATCCTTCAGGGGAGGCCATCATCCTCGATTGGAAAGAGATTCGAGCAACGGATCCCGAACGGAAGCTCTCCCGATTGTGCGACATGGTCCTGAAGGCAGATCGGCACGGGCTGTCCTATGGCCTGGCGCTACCGGAACAACACATCATGCCTGCCCGAGGAGAAGCCCATAAACGGGCCTGTTTGAAATCCCTGGCGCTGTTTGGTCGTCCGGAGGCAGCGCCATGAGCCGAACCCGACCGCAGCAGCTTTTATTGGTAATCGGTTCCCTGGCGGTTGCTCTCATACCTCACACCTTCCGTCTTCCTGTCTGGATTACGGTCTGGTGCCTGGCATGCTGGGTCTGGGCCATTCTCTGTGCCACCGGGAAATTTCCCTGGCCGGGTGCGTTGCTGCGACATGGTCNTGCTGTTACCGGATTCATGGGGGCTCTGGCCTCTTCGGGATTCCGGTTCGATCGGGATGTGGGAACCGCTATTCTTGCTGTCATGGTGGGTTTAAAGCCCCTGGAAACCCGCACCTATCGAGATAGCATCATGGCCATATTCCTGACCTACTTTCTGATCATCACCAACCTGCTCTACTCCAACGCCCTGGTCATGCTGCTGTACATGCTCTTGGCGGTATTGCTGACCACGTCTGTGCTGGTGCACATCAATCATCCGGACGGCGATTTCCCTGCCCACACAAAGCTCGCCGGAAGAATGCTGATGTATGCCCTACCGCTTGCGGCCATTCTGTTTGTGCTGTTTCCGAGAATTCAGGGCAGCCTGTGGCGATTGCCTTCCGATACCGTCGGAGTGACCGGTTTTTCGGATCATCTTTCTCCCGGTTCTGTTTCTCAACTCACCCGGAACAATGACGTAGCGTTCAGGGTCCAGTTNCCAGGCGTCCCTCCGCCGCCGGATCACCTGTATTGGCGGGGGCTGGTGTTTTGGGAATTCGATGGCCTGGCGTGGCGGCAAACACGGCAGACGCCGGTCTTTCAGCCCACGGTCAATGGACAGCAGTCCATCGATTACACGATCACGCTCGAACCCCATCAACAGCGATGGCTATTTGCATTGGACCTACCGGCAACGGTGCCGCCCCGGGCCATGGCCTTCGATGACCACACGCTCCAATGGGAAGAGGAAGTGATTCAACCGATCCAGTATCGTGTGGCGTCCTTTCCGGAATTCAACACCGGCCCGCTACCGCCGGGAATAGAGATGTTTTTGCTCCCCGAGGAACTCGGCAATCCAAAAGCCCGCCAATTGGCACGGCGATGGGCTTCCTCGGCGACAGGTGCGGCCGATGTTGTATCGGCAGCGATGGCATATTTTCAGAACAATGACTTTACCTATACATTGAACCCGCCGCTTCTGGGGGAGGACCCCATCGATGATTTTCTTTTCGAGACACGGCGGGGNTATTGTGAGCACTTCGCATCGNCCATGGCATTTCTCATGCGCAGTGTTGGCATCCCGGCCCGGGTGGTCGGCGGCTATCAGGGAGGCGAGCGGAATCCGTTCGGTGATTACTGGATTGTCCGGCAATCCGATGCCCACGCCTGGACAGAAATATGGAGCCCCAATACCGGTTGGAAACGGATCGATCCGACCACGGTCGTGGCTCCGGAGCGTATCACATCCGGAGTGGCCGCCGCTCTGCCGCCCAATGAGAGAACCGAAGCGCTGCCCGCGGGCTTCACGGGACCGTTCGCCAGTGTCTTCCGGAATTTCAGCCTGGGGTGGGATGCTGCCAACGCGTTGTGGCGCCGTCAGGTNATCGGCTACACCGCCCTTCGGCAGAAGCGTCTGTTTTCCAGATTTGGCGTAAACACGGGATCGATGGCCGGCGTGATCCGGCTTCTGNCCGTGGGACTGATTCTGACCGGTGTCGCAACAATTCTATATGTCTGGGGAACTCGCCGACGCAGGCGCACATCTCCGGATCCTATCCAGGAGGGGTATCACAAATTTTGTAGCAAGTTGGCCCGCTGCGAGATNCCCAGGCACCCGGAACAGGGGCCACTGGATTATTTAAGGAGCATTCGCAACCAAAGGCTCGACCTGTCCGAGCGGGCCGAGTCGATCATCCAATTGTATGTTCGATTGCGCTATTCAGACCGGAGTTCAGACGAAGAAATCCGCTCGTTCCAGCGCCTTGTCCGCGAGTTTCGTCCCGCCCCCCGCCCTTCTTGAAATACCCTGCGCTGCGAGGATATATTTTCGGTATCGGTATCGGGTTCGGAATCGGTATCGACTTCGAAGAGGGTCGTCCTGTTTCGATTCCGATTCCGATAGCGATCCCGACGCCGAGTGGCTTGGGCCGGAAAAGCCTTGACGGTGAAACTGTTTATCGTATATCGACGATTTACGATAAATAACCCGGATGGAGACAAAAAAGATGGCAATTGCAGAAGCCGCTACCGAAGACACACTCGATATCGAAGAATTGGCGGAATTGTGCCGTGCGCTGGGACATCCGGCACGGATCCGGATTCTGCAATTCTTAGAAAAGATGGACAAGTGCATCTGCGGCACGATTGTCGACAGCCTGCCCCTGGCCCAGTCCACCGTCAGCCAGCACCTGAAGCAGCTTAAGACCGCCGGTCTGGTCAAAGGGGAAATCGAAGGGCCACGCACTTGTTACTGCCTGGATCGGGAACGGCTCGATCAATTCAAGCAATTCATCGCAAACCTGTTATGAATGGAAAGCTCGTGACCCCGAACCTTTGAACCCTTGAATCCGCCAAAGGCGGACAAGCCCTGAACCTTTGAACCGTGAATCCGCCAAAGGCGGACAAGCCTTGACCCGCTGAAAGCACAATCATGCCAAAAGGGGTAACTAGGGCCATGGTACAGCATTGAAAGTAAACTTGGAGCTGGCCTAAACATGAAACCCGATTTTCCAATAGATAAATTTCTTTCCGGAGAATGCTGCGCGACATCTAAATCCCTGTGCGAAAGCTCTACCGGGGATTCGACCGCTGATGCGGATGAGGTCTGCTGCGGCGGCCCTCCGCCTCCGAAAACGGATCCCTATGAAAAACCCGGCTACAAGGTGCAACGATTCGTAGCCGAGTTTATTGATACAACTATAGGCAGCGTTCCCCGGGTCCGCTCCCGGTGGGGGCTGTCGGACCGGTTCGGTACGATCCTTACCCGACTTGGTGTGGGGCGGCACGATTACCGCATAGCTCCGGGATTATACGCCGTCGGCGACCCCAATGAGGCTTCACCGGTGGTGGTCACTGCAAATTTCAAACTGACGTTCGACACAGTGCGACGGGATCTTGAAGGGCGCGATCTCTGGCTGCTGGTGCTGGACACCCACGGCATCAACGTTTGGTGTGCCGCCGGCAAAGGGACGTTTTCCACCCAGGAAGTTATATCCCGGGTCAACTCAAGCGGTCTGGGCAATCTGGTAAGGCACCGGAAATTGATCCTGCCACAGTTGTCCGCGACGGGCGTCTCCGGGCGGGAAGTCAAAAAGGGCTGCTATTTCGAAGTCGTCTGGGGTCCGATTTGATCGAAGGACATCGCTGCATTCCTGGATCAGGGGATGACCGCGGATCAACCCATGAGACGGGTGACATTTTCATTTATAGAACGGCTAGTGTTGACACCGGTGGAACTGTCTCACCTGCCCAAACCGACGCTGTGGCTGCTNCTGGCCGCGTTCATCATCTCCGGTATCGGCCCGAGTATGTTTTCGATTCACGGGGCACTCGTGCGAGGCGGCATGGCGATGGCTGCCTATCTTGCCGGTGTGATCGCCGGTGCTGTATTGGTTCCGGCATTACTGCCGTATATTCCGGGGCGGGCCTTTTCCGTCAAGGGCGCCATCACGGGCTTAGCCACCGGAATCCTTGTCGCACTGCTCTTTTCCGGGCATACGAATGGATGGGGCATGGTCGGTTTAATACTCTGGTCCACGGCAATTAGTTCGTATCTGGCCATGAACTTCACAGGTTCGACCCCATTTACTTCGCCCTCCGGGGTGGAAAAGGAGATGCGCCGGGCTATACCTATTCAGGCCGTATCGGCCCTGGCAGCGGTAGTCACCTGGATCGCTTCGAATTTCGCAGCTTGATGAGATTTAATCACCCCCTCCCTTTAATTCCCTCCCACCAGGGGAGGGAAAAAATAATTTTCTCCCCCTTGAGGGGGGAGGTATGGTGGGGGTGACATAGAGAACGGCAAATCCGTTTGTCGATCTATAGTATTAAATTCCCCAGTTCAATAAGTAAGTGCAACACTTTTAGGTT
>Ga0049113_10000026_pt1 | contig 35879 bp, 32 predicted proteins | sample WorMettanBELIZE1_FD_55214 | JGI IMG/M metagenome (GOLD analysis project Ga0049113, IMG submission 55214) | Marine gutless worms symbiont microbial communities from Max Planck institute for Marine Microbiology, Germany - Olavius tantulus BELIZE.1 | ecosystem: Host-associated > Annelida >... | reverse complement strand
GCGATATTGAGAAAGTACGTACTGCCAAAGGCGTCAAGGTAGCTGTGGAAGACCCCACAGCAGCTAAAGGAAAGCCTAAGGATGCCTATGAAGAGGCGTACAAGTTGCTTGGTAAGGTCAAGGCGCTGATAGAAAAAGACAGCTATAGCATTCCCGGTGGTGCGGTCACATTACCTCATTCTGGCTGAGGTCGGTGCTATTTCTGCCGCCTCCCTACAGACCACCCTCGAACGCTTCGCCTATCTATATAATCACCATATCCCGCAGAAAATTTGTACCACAATACGCCCCTCTAGACCCTCCAACAGTGGTACACATAGCAGCCCCATCTTTTCAAAAAATTCCTCGTAATCATCCGGGAGTTTGACACTTAGCCAAGGATCTACCCAGTCATTGTCATCCCGGTTACTTGTTGATTGGTGCCCACGATGATGGAACACAATCCGGGATCCGACATGGCTGCAATCCCCCAGAGGTTCGCACAATGGATCCTTCAGTCGATCGAAGAGTCAGCCTACGGTCCGCTGCACGGACCTGCTGGATATCAACAGCCCCTCGCAGTGATCCTCTACCGTCGCTCTACCGCGTTCCTTCGTCCGTGATACCAAAGGGCGTTGACACCAAGATTCGCGTGGACTTGTGTGGTTCGTAGTTTTCCCTATCCGTGATCGCGAAGGGGGACAGACGACTCAGGCAGTCGATTTGGTGCCGAGGAGAGGACTTGAACCTCCACAGGCTTTCGCCCACTAATACCTGAAACTAGCGCGTCTACCAATTCCGCCACCTCGGCAGGTAATCCGGATAAAACATTACCCAATCTAATCGAAACAAGCTTCTCATGCAAGTGAGACAAAAGGGGCTTGTCAACGGTACACTGATTCCCTTTTTAGAACGGGAAACCCCACTGTGGCAAAACCTAAGCAGGCGAGGTCCCGGGATGCGGACCCCCACCGCCGGCGCGAAGCAAAAAAGTATTCCAATCCCATCCCGAGCCGGGAGTTCATCCTCGAAACCCTCGCCGAAACCGGCGTTCCACTCACCTTCGACGAGATCGCCGCCACCTTCGACATCCGTGACGAGGGGGAACGCGTGGCCCTGCAGCGTCGTCTCGGTGCCATGGTGCGGGACGGGCAGTTGGTGCCCAATCGCCGGGATGCCTATTGCCTGGTCAACATACAGGATCTGATCGCGGGTCGGGTGATCGGCCATCCGGACGGCTTCGGTTTCGTCAAGCCGGACGACGGCGGTGACGATGTTTATCTCTATCCCCGTCAGATGCACGGTCTGTTCCACAACGACCGGGTGGTGGTGCGGATCATCGGTCAGGATCGCCGAGGGCGACTGGAAGGATCGGTGGTAGAGGTGCTGGAGCGCAATACGCACACGGTGGTCGGGCGTTTTTACCAGGAAAGCGGCGTCGGCTTCGTGGTCCCGGGCAACAAGCGTCTGGTCCATCACATCATCATCCCCAGCGACCGGATCGCTGACTCCGGGCGGGACCAGATCGTCGTCGCCGAGATCACGGATCAGCCTACCAAGCGCACCCAGCCCATCGGGAAGATCCTGGAGGTGGTCGGTGACCACATGGCCCCGGGTATGGAGACGGACATCACGATCCGCACCCACAACCTCCCGGTGCAGTGGCCGGCGGCAGTGGAGGCCGAGATTGCGAACCTAGGGACCGAGGTCCCGGCCACGGTCAAAGAGGGGCGGGTCGATCTCTGCCAATTGCCTCTGGTGACAATCGACGGGGCCGATGCCCGGGACTTCGACGATGCTGTCTACTGTGAGCGCAAACCCAAGGGTTGGAAGCTCCTGGTCTGCATTGCCGATGCCTCCAGCTATGTGGAGCCGGGTACGGCCCTGGATGCGGAGGCCCGTGAACGCGGCAACTCGGTCTATTTTCCGAATCGGGTGATCCCCATGCTGCCGGAGGTCCTGTCCAACGGGCTCTGCTCCCTCAATCCCAATGTCGATCGGCTGTGTATGGCCTGTGAGCTCTACGTGAACCGCGCAGGGCAGGTTACCAGATCCCGTTTCTTCGCGGCGGTGATGCGCTCTCACGCCCGTTTCACTTACGATCAGGTGGCGACCTTGCTCGAGAACGGCGATCCTAAGCTGAGTCGGCGCTTTTCGGCGCTGCTGCCCCACCTGCATGAGCTTTATACTCTCTACCAGACCCTCCATGGGGCACGGACGGTACGTGGGGCCATCGATTTCGACGCCACCGAGACCTCCTTCACGCTCGACGATCAGGGCCGCGTCCTGGCGATCCGACTGCTGGTACGCAACCTTGCCCACCGAATTATCGAGGAGTGTATGCTCGCGGCCAATGTGGCTGCCGCCAGGCTTTTTCAGCGCAAGCGGATGCCGGCCCTGTACCGCATCCACGAGTTGCCCAAGGAAGAGAAGCTAAGCGACCTACGGGGGGTTCTCGCCGAGTTGTCCCTGCGCCTGCCCGGTGGCAAGCGACCCGCGGCGAAGGATTATGCGGCTCTGCTCGATTCAGTCCAGGAGCGCCCGGATCGACGCCTGATCCAGACCGTGCTGTTGCGTTCCATACAGCAGGCCATGTACAGCTCGGAAAACGCAGGCCATTTCGGGCTCGCTTACCCTGCCTACACCCATTTCACGTCCCCCATTCGCCGCTACCCGGACCTGATCGTCCATCGCGCCATCAAACATTTGTTAGCGGGGGGAACCGCGGCGGATTTCGACTACACCAAGCCGGACCTGCGGCGCATCGGCGAGCACTGCTCCGGTACCGAGCGTCGCGCCGACGAGGCCACCCGCGACGTCGAGTCCTGGCTCAAATGCGAATATATGGAGGACAAGATCGGCGCGGAATTCGACGGCACCATCACTAGCGTCAACTCCTTCGGCATCTTCGTGGAACTCGACGAGATCCAGGTGGACGGCCTGGTGCACATCACGGCCCTGGACAACGACTTCTATCACTTCGACCCGGTGGGGCATCGACTCACGGGAAAACGTACCGGCACCGTCTACCGCCTCGGCGACCGGCTGCGGGTCCAACTGGCAGCGGTAAATCTAGACGAACGCAGGATCGACTTTGTCTTGGCGCCGCGCGGGCAGGGTGGTTCCAAAAAGCGTAGGCACAAAGCTTGAACCGGTGACGATGGAAACTACGAATCACGCAAATCGCGCGAATATGTCCGAGCGAATTCTTTGGAAGGACGAGAGCTATCGTATCGTCGGTGCCTGTTTTGCAGTGTATAACGAGGTAGTAAGCAGCTTTCTCGAAGCCGTTTACACAAGAATGTTTGGCGATTGAGCTGACAGAGCGCGGGATTGCTTTTCGAGAACATCCGAACTTGCATCTGACTTATCGCGGGATAACGTTGCAGCAGAAGTACCAGCCGGACTTCGTGTGTTTCGACAAGATCATTGTCGAGATAAAAGCCGTTGCGCGGATTGCGGATGACCATCGCGCTCAGGTGATCAATTATTTGAAGGTAACCAGGATGCAGCTGGGGCTTTTAGTGAATTTCGGTAGCCATCTCGATCTTTAGTATCAGCGCTTTGTCAACCAAAATCCCCGCTTCCATTCGCGTGATTCGTAGTTTTATTGATGGGCTCGACAAGTTTATGGGCAAGTCCGGTTTACCGGGTCTCGTCTCTCGCCCCAGTCTCACGATTTAAAATCAATGTGTTAGTTTTTAGATAGCCTCTTAATCACCATCGCCCAACAGTTCGGCCTTGAGCTGTTCGTGAGGGACGGTACGACCCGCCTCGATGTCGGCCAGACCTTCTTCGATCTTCTATTCATATAAATCTCATACATGAGGTCATCCCAGGATACCTAGTCGGATAGGCGATCGATAATCTCTTTAGCGGCTTGTTTAGCGGTCCGCATGAAATAATCCTCTTATCTGACGGCATGGGGGGTGTCACGTCCCGTACAATTTATACCACGTTGGACGTGAATAGAATGAGCTCGAATAATCCAATCCCCATCGTGGGTATCCACAGTGTTCGTGCCGCGTTGAAACACGGTGGCGAGGACGTTCTTGAGGTGTGGCTGGAGGATCGGCGGCGCGACCGGTGCCTGGCGGAAATCGTCGAGCTGGCACACCAGGTAGGTGTTGCGGTCCGGCAGGTGGCACGCGACGGACTGGACGGCGGGGCCGAGGGTGTACATCACCAAGGCGTGCTGGCCTGGGTCCGAATCCCGACAGCCCGTGGGGAAACGGAGCTCGGCGCCATCCTCGACGGCATCCAAGGCCCTCCCTTGCTGCTGATTCTAGACGGCGTTCAGGACCCCCACAACCTGGGGGCCTGCTTGCGCACTGCCGACGCAGCCGCCGTGCAGGCCCTGATCGCGCCCAAGGACAAGGCGGTCGGTCTTACCCCGGTCGCCTGCAAGGTCGCCAGCGGCGCCGCACAGACCGTCCCCTATGTCCAGGTCACCAACCTCGCACGCACTATGGTTGGTCTCAAGGAACGGGGCATCTGGTTGATCGGAATGGCTGGAGAGGCACGGGCCGATCTGTTCGAGACCGATCTCAGAGGTCCCCTCGCCTTGGCTTTGGGCGGTGAAGGTAGGGGATTGCGCCGCCTCACCCGGGAGCGCTGCGATCTGCTGGTACGGCTTCCCATGCCGGGGACGGTGGAGAGCCTGAATGTCTCCGTAGCCGCGGGGGTTTGCCTCTACGAAGCACTGCGGCAGCGGCGGCACAGCAATCTTGAATGATTCGGCGCTGTTTGGGGGACCGGACTTGGCTGGACGCGAGTCGGATCGGTCGGACAAACCTGTTAGGATGCGGCGAACGCAGTGGTTCCGGGTTTGCTGGCCAGTGCACGCATTCCTCGCGCGAACCGCATCAATGAATGGCCCGTGCCCAACAGATGGATCGATGGGCACGCTGCGCTTGGTGCATCTAACGAACAGCCGCGGTGCGAAAATTTCCGCGGCATGACCGAACCTTCGAGGCCAATTTGATGAACGCTTGCTTTGCCCATCCTACAGGCTACTTCAATGAGACTTCGGTTTTTGGCCACGGAACAGTTTGCGTAGAGGATGGAAGCAAGCAGACAGGATTGAAAAGGTCCGGTGGACCTTCTCAGCCCGTCGAGATAGGCTAAACTGTCAGCTTCCGAACCAAAATCGGGGCGCTGTCAGCTGCTCTGATGAGTCATGCAGGCTTGCTAAAGGCCGATTGGGGCACGAGGACGAGCGATGACAAGTACCAGAGAGACAATGGTTAGGGAGGCAATGGTCGCCGGGATGTTCTATCCGGCGAATGCGCGGGAGCTGCGCCGAGCAGTCCGGGTTTTCCTCGCGGCTGCTGAAACCGCCGAAGCCGAGATCGCTGGCGCGGAGAACGATAAAACTGAGACGCCGAAGGTCCTGATCGTCCCCCATGCCGGCTATATCTACTCGGGACCTATTGCCGGCAGCGCCTATGCCCAGCTCACCGCGCGCGCCGGGGAGCTGTCACGCATTGTCCTGCTCGGGCCTTCCCACCGCGTCCCCTTTACCGGTTTGGCCTATAGTGCCGCCGCGACCTTTCTCACCCTGCTGGGAACTGTTCCCGTGGACCAGGAGGCGTATGCGAAGGTCCGCGATCTGCCGCAGGTCCACTGCTACGAGGGGCCGTTCGAAGGCGAGCACTGTCTCGAGGTGCAGTTGCCCTTCCTCCAGCTATCCCTGGAGGCGTTCCGCGTCATCCCCTTCCTGGTCGGTACTGCTGCTACCGAAGAGGTCGCCCAGGTCATCGCGCGTCTGTGGGGCGGCGAGGAGCCGCTGATTCTGGTCACTCGGATCTCAGCCACTACTTGGACTATGAGCAGGCCGTGACCGTGGACGCCGAGACCACCCGGGCCATCGGGGCCCTGCGTCCGGAGGCCATCACCCATACCCAGGCCTGCGGTCATATTCCCTTGAGCGGCCTGTTGCGCGAGGCACAGCGCCATGGCCTCGCGGCCCGGACCCTGGACCTGCGTAACTCCGGTGACACGGCGGGACCCCTCGACCGAGTGGTAGGCTACGGCGCCTATGCCTTCAGCTGACCCCGATCCGCTCGATCCGTCGCAGCGACGTGCACTCCTGGCGCTGGCCAGGCAGTCGATCGTGCACGGGTTGGACCAGGGTTGTCCGCTGCCGGTCGTCCCATCCGACTATCCCGCCGACCTCAGAGCGCGAAGGGCAACCTTCGTGACCCTGGAAACCGGGGAGACCTTGCGCGGCTGCATCGGCTATTTGGAGGCCGTCCGGCGCTTGGTGCTGGATGTAACGGAGAACGCCTTCGCCGCCGCGTTCCGGGATCCCAGGTTCCAACCCCTGACGCGCCCGGAGCTAGCCCGGCTGTCCATCGATCTCTTGATATTGACGCTGTCACAGCCCCTTTCCTTCGCTTCCGAGGAGGAGCTGCTGCGGATGATCGAGCCGGTGCGGGATGGTCTGATCCTCGATGAGGGCACTAACCGCGGGACCTTTCTGCCCGCAGTCTGGGAGAGTCTGCCCGAGCCCCGTACCTTCCTGCGCCACCTGAAGCGGAAGGCTGGCCTCCCACCAGGCTATTGGTTGGACCGGATTCGGGTCAGGCGCTATCGGACCGAATCCTGTTCCGAATAGGGACTCGGAATTGAATAGCATCCCACTTTCCGGTCTCTTCCTGTTCCTACTGTTTCTGATCCTGCTCTCGGGTTTCTTCTCGGGCTCCGAAACGGCGCTCATGACCCTCAACCGCTATCGCCTCAAGCACCAGGCGGAGCAGGGCCATAAGGGCGCCATGCTGGCGCGGGCGCTGCTGGAACGCCCGGATCGCCTGATCGGCCTGATCTTGCTCGGCAACAACTTCGTCAATATCTTGGCCTCGGCGCTGGCGACCATCATCGCCCTGCGCATCGGCGGGGAAGGGGCGATCGCCGCGGCCACGGGCATCCTGACCCTAGTCATCCTCATCTTCGCCGAGGTCTCGCCCAAGACCCTAGCCGCCCTGCACCCCGAGCGCCTCGCCTACCCTGCCGCGTTTCTCTATACCCCGCTCCTGAAGTTCCTTTATCCTCTGGTGCGATCCGTCAACTGGATCACCAACGGGCTGCTGGGTATGTTCGGGGTACGGCTGGAGGATGGGAAAGATAATGCCCTATCGCGGGAGGAGCTGCGTACCTTGGTCGGCGAAGCCGGAGCTATGATCCCGGAGAGAAGCCGGACCATGCTGCTGGCGATTCTGGATCTGGAGAATGCCACGGTGGAAGACATCATGATTCCACGCAACGAGGTGGATGGGATCGACCTGCGGGATACCGAAGAGGAGATCACCAACCGGCTCAAAAACGCCGCCTACACGCGACTACCCCTGTTCGACGGCGACATCGACAGCGTCATCGGCATCATCCATATGCGCGATGCCCTGCACGCCCTGCTCGACAAGGGACTCGGCAAGACCCACCTGCGCGAGATCGGCCGCCAGCCCTACTTCGTCCCCGAGGGCACGCAACTCTATCAGCAGCTGCTGAATTTCCAGCGGGAGAAGGAGCCGATCGGGCTGGTCGTGGACGAGTACGGCGACTTTCTGGGGCTGATCACGTTGACCGACCTGCTCGAAGAGATTGTCGGGGAGTTCGCCTCGGACCCGGCGCATACCATCGGGGAGATCTACCAGGGTAAGGACGGTAGCCTATTGATCGACTGTGGTATCAGCGTTCGAGAGCTGAACCGCGCCCTACACTGGAAGCTGCCCACTGACGGCCCCAAGACCCTGAATGGCCTGATCATCGAGCATATGGAAGCTATCCCCGAGCCGGAAACCAGCCTCAAACTCGGCGGTTACGCCCTCGAGATCATGCATACGACCGAAAGTGCGGTCAAAACGGTGAAGTTTGTTAAATAAACACGAATGGCTCTTTATGGATTCCAGACTGCTGACAATCATGAAAGGCACGACCGGACGTTTTGGCATGCGACGGCGACCTGACCCCGCCCCTACTGAGGGTGTCGCAAAATGGTCGCGGCGGGAGTTAAGCTCAGGGGAGCCAAACTCAGATCGGGGTAGCCGGCAGGGATGCCAATTCAACGTCCTGTGATCGCGGTCAATAGCAGCCCCCAGCTCGAGCGGGTTTCCCGGCGGGGAGATGATCCCGCCGGCGGCGGTGAAGCGCGAGCTCAGCGGGGGCGTGATCTTCAAGCGACCTGATCCGCGGAAGCTGTTGGTGTGCGGGATTCGTCTCGATTAAGATCTTCCGTGCTCACCGCATCCCACACTCAAAGCGAGGTCCGTGCGGGCCGTAGCGTTGATACCGGCACCGGTGCCACAGGAGATCAGTGATCCCATGAACCAGGAAACGAGACGTATCATCTTCGAGCGTCTGCGGGCCGCCAACCCGGCGCCTACCACCGAGCTCGGGTACTCCACTCCGTTCGAGCTCCTGGTGGCGGTCATCCTTTCCGCCCAGGCTACCGATAAAATGGTGAACTGGGTCACTGCCGAACTCTTCCCTGTGGCCAACACACCGGAAACCATCCTCGCCCTGGGGGAGGAGGGTCTCAAACACCACATCCGCACGATCGGGCTGTTCAACAGCAAGGCCGGAAACATTATCAAGACATGTGCCATCTTAATTGAGGAGTATCAAGGCGAGGTTCCTGCGGACCGCAAGTCTCTGGAGAGATTGCCCGGCGTCGGGCGCAAGACTGCCAATGTGGTGCTCAATACCGCCTTTGGACAACCCACGATAGCCGTGGACACCCACATCTTCCGGGTCTGTAACCGCACCCGCATCGCCCCCGGCAAGACGCCTCTGGAGGTGGAGCAGAAGCTGCTGCGACAGGTACCCCGTCCGTTCCTGAAGGGTGCTCACCATTGGTTGATCCTCCACGGTCGCTACCTGTGCACCGCTCGTCGCCCAAAGTGTCAGGCCTGCATCATCTATGACCTGTGCGAATTTCGGGATAAAACCCCTGCGCCGACACCAAACTAGGTCCTGTAATGAGACCTTTTAATGAGACTTTTGCACGAGATCCCCAAAGTTGCTAAAATTGAGATAATGTTGACTCATAAAAATTGCGCATCTTAGCCTGCGTTACAAAACCGACGATCAGCTGTGGTTCACCTTTTTCCACGAAGCCGCCCATATCCTCAAGCATGGCAAGAAAGCGCTGTCCCTCGAGGGTAACGGCATGGACGACGAGCAGGAAAAAGAAACCAACGAATTTGCCGGCAATTGGCTAATATCGCCTCGGAAATTCAGAGAATTTTTGAAACGGCGTCAATTTCGTAAAACTGACATTTTGACCTTTGCGGATGAATTAGGCATTGCACCGGGCATCGTGTTGGGCCGACTACAGCGCCATAAACTAACTCTATGAAAAATGACGCTGAATAATCTCAAGCAACGTTACCGCTGGGCCCACGAGCGAGGTAGCTCTTATAGTGGGCTACAACCTTGCCGTCACTTCAGGGCATCTTGAAAAATAGGCGTTTGTGGCAATCAATCAACTCTAACTCATTGATTATTCAGCCGCGTACTTGACGAAAACCATATTTTTCAAGGTGCTCTTCAGAGAGTCCGGTTCCCCAAACAGCGCTGTCCGGCGTTATTTGGTGTGGCTTGAGAAGGCGTCGTGTTGCGTTGCGCCGCGTTCGACGCCATGCCTTCCAGTCGTTTCCCCGCGTGGTTAAAGCAACCTACACTGACCTACGCGCCCTCTGTACCTTTGGAGTTAAAATCCCGATCCGCCGGCAGAGTTTTCAGAAAGCTTTATAGGCGCTCGCCTTGGGCTTACGTGGGGGACGGTTGACAATGGTGTGGCAAGCAGCTTTCGGTATCGCAATCCTGCTCGGTCTGGCCTGGGCCTTCAGCGAGAACCGCGGTTCCGTGTCCTGGCGGCTGGTGGTATTCAGGCTCCTGCTCCAGTTCGCTTGTGCCTTTTTTCTGCTGCGATCGGAGCCGGTAGAAAACGCCTTCGAGGCCCTGAACCTGGTCGTGCTGGCGGTGCAGGCGGCGACCCGGGAAGGTACGGCGTTTGTATTCGGTTACCTAGGCGGCGGCGCCGCACCCTTTGAGACCCCCTACCCGGAACACGCCTTCGTCCTCGCGTTTCATGGCTTGCCCCTAATCCTGTTGGTCAGCATGCTCAGCGCCTTGCTGTTCCATTGGCGTGTGCTGCCGCTGATTGTGCGCGGTTTTGCCTGGTGCTGCGTAAGGTACTCAGCGTCGGTGGGGCGGTCGGCGTATCGACGGCCGCCAACGTATTCGTCGGGATGGTCGAGGCGCCTTTGCTCATCCGTCCCTACCTGCGGGATATGAGTCGCGCCGGGCTGTTCATGGTCATGACCGCAGGTAGGGCGACCATTTTGGCCCCCGTGGTGCCGGATGCCGCCGGCAACCTCATGATGGCATCCCTGATCAGCGCCCCCGCCGCCATCGCGGGCGCCGCCCTCCTGGTGCCGGTCATCCATAAGGGCGAGCCTGACGGGACAACCGTCCTGACCAAAGATTACGACAGCAGTGTGGAGGCTGCCGTCAGCGCCACCTTCGACGGCGTGAAGCTGGTGGTCAGCGTCGCGGTGACCCTGGTGGTTGCGGTGGAGCTCGTGAATCTGGTCAATCAGCTGTTCGGTCTTTTGCCCAACCTGGGTGGGGAGGCACTGAGCCTTCAGCGTATCCTCGGCTGGGCCATGGCCCCGGTTGCCTGGCTGCTCGGCATCCCCTGGAGTGAAGCGAACCTGGCCGGGGAGCTGATAGGCACCAAGATCGTGCTCAACGAGCTGATTGCCTACTTGAAACTGGCGGCCCTACCGGAGGACGGCTTGTCTTCCCACAGCCGCCTGATTCTCACCTATGCCCTGTGTGGCTTCGCCAATCTCGGGAGTCTGGGGATCCTCCTCGGCGGTCTCGGGGCCATGGTCCCGGAGCGACATAGAGACATCTTCGCGCTTGGGCCTAAATCGCTGCTTGCGGGCAATCTCGCCTGCTTCCTAACCGGGGCCGTGGTTGCCCTTGTCGATTGAATCCCAGCGCCGCGTGTGAATCGGATGTTGCAGCTGCGTGATCTCAGTCTGCGCCGTGGTTCCAAGTTGCTCTTCGCGGGCGCGGACGTGACCGTCTATCCCGGTCGGAAGGTGGGAGTAGTAGGCCCCAACGGCTGCGGTAAATCGAGCCTGTTCGCTCTGATCCGCGGCGAGCTGCAGCAGGATCAGGGCGGTCTCCTGGTTCCCCCGGACTGGGAGATCGCCCATGTGGCCCAACAGACCCCGAGCGGCGAGCAGTCGGCCATCGCGCTGGTCCTCGACGGAGACCGGGAACTGCGGGCGGTGCAGGCACAACTGGCGATTGCCGAGGAGCAGGGGGATGGCCTGCGTCAGGCCCGGCTGCACGGGCGCCTGGAAGCGATCGACGGCTATGGCGTCGAGTGCCGTGCCGCCCGGCTGCTGCACGGGCTCGGCTTTGCTCCCGGCGAGGAACGGCGGCCGGTGTGCAGCTACTCGGGGGGGTGGCGCAGGCGCCTGTCTCTCGCCCGTACTCTCATGTGCCGTTCCGATCTGTTGCTGCTGGATGAGCCCACCAACCACCTGGATCTGGACGCGGTGATCTGGCTCGAATCCTGGCTCAAATCCTACCCGGGGACTCTGCTGCTCATCTCCCATGACCGAGACTTTCTCGATACCGTAACGGATGCGATCCTGCACATCGATCAGGGCCGGCTCCACAGCTACACCGGCAACTACAGCGCCTGCGAGCGCCGGTGGGCTGAGCGTTCGGCCCAACAGCAGGCGGACTTTACCCGCCAACAACAAGAGATCGCCCGCATCCGCCGCTTCGTGGACCGTTTCCGCGCCAAAGCCACCAAGGCCCGCCAGGCCCAGAGCCGCCTCAAAGCCCTGGAACGCATGGAGCTGATCGCCCCGGCCCATGTGGAGACCCCATTTCGGTTCCGGCTGCGCGGGCCTCAGGGGCGGTTGCCCTACCCCTTGCTGGTGTTGGAAGCAGGCGCCGTCGGCTATGGGGAGCGGACGGTGCTCGCCGGACTCGACCTCAGCCTTGCACCCGGCGAACGCATTGGCCTGCTCGGGCCCAACGGCGCCGGTAAATCCACCCTGATCAAGCTGTTTGCTGGTGTCCTGCCGTTGCGTGCCGGCCGCCGCCTGCCGGCCCCGGGTCTGCGAGTAGGTTATTTCGCCCAACACCAGGTCGACCAGCTGCGGCCCGACGCCAGTCCCATAGAGCACCTCCGCCACCTGGCTCCCGACCGCAGCGAGCAGGAATTACGCGATTATCTGGGTGGACTCGCATTCGGCGGTGATCAGGCCACGGCAGCGACGGCACCCTTCTCCGGCGGGGAGAAGGCGCGGCTGGCCCTGGCCCTGCTGATCTGGCAGGAACCCAACCTGCTGCTGCTCGACGAGCCGACGAACCACCTGGATCTCCGGATGCGGCATGCTTTGAGCCTGGCCCTGCAAGAGTTCGAGGGGGCACTGGTATTGGTCTCCCATGATCGCCATCTGCTCCGGGTCACCAGTGACCAATTGCTACTGGTAGACGCGGGCACAGTGACCACCTTCGCCGGAGATCTCGACGACTATCCAGCCTGGCTCACTAGGCGCCAGGCACGTAGGAACTCGCCGGCCGCCCAGGCGCCGGCCCAGGATGGTACCTCGCGCAAGGCCCAGCGACGGGCCAAGGCGGAGCAGCGTCGCAACCTGCAGCCGCTGCGGCGTCGCCTCGAAGCACTGGAGACCCGCTTGGCCGATCTTGCCGCGCGTCGCGGCGAACTGGAGCAGGAATTGGCCTTACCCCTGCTCTACGAGCCGCCGGCCAAGCCACGTCTGCTGTCGCTCATGGCGCGGAAGCACCGTTTGGATGCCGATTTCGAGGAGACCGAAGCCGCCTGGCTGGAGGTCGGCGAGGTGCTGGAAAACCAGGGAAGAACTTTATGAGACCTTGAGCGTCCGCCAAGGTGGGCGCGTATGGATTATTTTTCGATTAGGGTTTCTATAAATTCCAGGTGGTATATCCTATATCATTATCCACGACGTGGCCGGGGGGTGTCGCAAAGGTTCGTCTCCCACCGGGACAGGGGGTCGAAGGCTAAAGCTCGTAGGGTGGGTCAGGTACGTGTGCCGAGTGCCCGACGATGGTGGGCGCGCCGTCACCCGCCGGATGGCGCAAGCTTATCCGCTCTACGTGGCCTCTATTATAAGAGCAGCTCGGACCCGACCCGACGAAGAAACGCGTGTGAAGGCTACCCGGCTCCTGATTCTTTTGCTGCCCTGCCTGGGGTGTGCTATGGCCGCTCCCCTCGCGGACGATGCCACGCTCGATGCCGGCTTTGGTGAATCCCGGATACCACGAGCATCCCTACTGGTTCAAGATCTCGTTCCTGGACATACGCGAGGATGTAGCCGATGCGGCGACAGCGGACAAGCGGGTTATTCTCTACTTCTTCCAGGACGGCTGTCCCTACTGCGCCAAGCTGTTGCAGGAGAGTTTCGCTGATCGGGCCATGGTCGAGCTGGTGCGCGCGCACTTCGAGGTTGTTGCCATCAACATCTGGGGCGATCGGGAAGTGACTGATTTTCTGGGCAAGCCGGCTACCGAGAAGGCCTTCGTGGCTGATCTCAGAGTCCAATTTACTCCCACCCTGTTGCTGCTGGATGAACAGAGCAGGGTCGTGCTCCGCATCGATGGTTATTTCCCTCCCCACAAATTTCGCACCGTCCTCCGCTATATGGCCGAACGGCGGGAGCAACGGGAAGAAAGCTTCGGGGATTTCTACTTGTCCTTGAACCCCAAGGCCGCGACCGGTAAATTACACCGGGAAGGGAGCTTTCTGAAAGCACCGCTCGAGCTGGCTGGCAACCGGGAGCTGGCGGTCAGAGACTGAGACTGGGAGTTGGGTATCGAATACACCCCGAGCCTCGTCTTCTTCGCCCCTTCCGGCCGCAAAATCTTCCGTACGGAGGGATACCTCGAGTCATTCCATATCCAGGGTTCGCTGGATTACGTCTCGAGTGGGGCCTATCTGCGCCAACCTAGCTTCCAGCGTTACCTAGCGGCACGCCGTGCCGCCCTCAAGGCCCGGGAATTCGAGGTCGAGTTGATGGACCGATGCGTGGAGTGCAGGCGCGTGTTTTCATGGGCCCAGCAGCGTGGAAACACAGCGGTGTATCCCTGTCTTGCGCGGCTACTCTGAATTTTCCAGGGGGGATTGTAAAAAGTTCGAGAGTAAAGCTCAACATAGTTGGATATTTCAGCATTTTTTAGTATGAGACCTTTGCACGAGATCCCTAAAGTTGCTGAAATTTGAGATAAGGTTGACTCCTAAAAACTGCGCACCGGGGGAGCAAAAGTTGGCGTGGAAAGACTTGCAACAACGACTTGCAACAACGCAGATCAGCAAATCCAATGCTGATAGAACACGATGCCTTGCAAGAAGCTGGATGAGGTTCATGAGCTGATTGATTGGACAAGGCTTGAAAAATTATTAGCGGGTGTCCATGCGAACCGGACAGGCGAGAAGGCGTGGCCACCATTGATGATGTTCAAGGCTCTGTTGCTGCAAAGCTGGTATCGATATAAGTGATCCGGGCAGAGAAGCAATTAGCGCGGGACCTGTTGTTCCGTCGATTGATTGGTGTAGAATCTAAAAACCCTAGATTTAGGCACATGCATTGCGGTGTAATTGCTGCTGTAGGAGGAATTAAGAAAAGTAAATTTCTTTTCTGTGATCAGCCAACAGGCATAAATATTGAAAAAACGGCGAAAACATAACAGCGTACTCAAGCATTTGGTATTATAAAATAGAGACGTTCGTTATTTGGTATTTTCTAATGTTAATTTGCCGAGATTGATAATAAGCCACGACCCTTGATGAAGTACAGAGACAGTATTATGTTGTGATCATGGGATATTTATGATGAATAGTCTGTGGAGTGATGGGGATGTCGTCAATATCCCAGTGGGAGATGATATCGCATTTAGAGTCTATTCTTCTCGTTTACTGGGAAAAGACAAATCACTGGTTCTGCATGGTGGCGGTAATACCTCGGTTAAGGTCTTAGAAAAAGACCATTTTAGCGTAGAGGAAGAGATTCTCTATGTAAAGGGTAGCGGTTGGGATCTGGAGACCATCGAGGCGGAAGGCTTTTCCCCGGTGCAGTTGGAGCATTTGAAGCGACTTGCCGGGTTGCCTTCGCTCTCCGACCCGGAGATGGTGAATGAGCTGGTCACCCATATGACCCGTGCTGCTGCTCCAGTGCCTTCGGTCGAGGCGATTTTGCACGCTGTTATCCCTCACAAGTATGTGGATCACACCCACGCCGATGCGGTGGTCACGATAACCAATTCATCGGAGGGTGAAGAGAAGATACGCCGCATCTATGGTGGCGAAGTTATCATCATTCCCTATGTGATGCCCGGCTTTGATCTGGCTCGCCTCTGTGCACAACGACTGGACGCGGAGTTGACTTCGCACACCGTGGGTATGGTGTTGCTGAACCACGGCATTTTTTCCTTTGGTGAGTCCGCCAAGGAGTCTTATGAGCGTATGATTTACCTCGTGGGGAAGGCCGAGGCGTATTTGCAGTCGCAGGCGGCTTGGGACATCACCATCACCAAGGACCCGGCGGAGTATGATCGGGATGCAGGTCTTCGGCTCGCAGCGTTGCGGAACCGGATCGCCGGTGCAGCGGGTTTTCCTATGATCATGCGCCACCATACGGACCCCGAAACAATATCTTTTGTTTCATGCCGGGATCTCGAGTCGATTGCACAACAAGGGCCGGCTACGCCGGACCATGTGATCCGTACCAAGCGGCTGCCGATGATCAATGGGGATGTGGATGCCTATGTCGCTGCCTACAAGGCGTATTTTTTTGAAAATGAGCCATTGGCCAAGGAGCGGAAGACTATACTCGACCCGGCACCGCGTGTGGTACTCGATGCCACGCTAGGGATGTGTACGGTCGGGCGGTCTGCCAAGGAGGCGGAGATCGTGGCGGATATCTATAGGCATACCATGGAGATCATTCAGCGTGCTGAGAAGTTGGGTGGTTATCGGGCCCTGCCGGCCAGGGATATTTTCGATATCGAATACTGGGATCTCGAACAGGCCAAGTTGAAGAAGGCTGGTAAACCGCCCCGGTTTGCCGGGGAAATTGCCTTGGTGACGGGGGCTGCCTCCGGCATCGGCAAGGCCTGTGTGGACGCCTTGTTGGCAAGTGGTGCCGCTGTTGTGGGTGTGGATATCAATCCGGCTGTCGAGACCTTGTATGTACGACTTGATTACCTCGGCCTAGTAGGTGATGTGACATCCGAGACCAGACTCGAGGAGATTTTGACGAAGACTGCGGATACCTTTGGTGGACTGGACATGCTGGTGCTGAATGCCGGGGTATTTCCTGCCGGATGCAAGATCGCCGAATTGCCCCTGGAGCAATGGCGTAAGGTGATGGCACTGAATCTGGATGCCAACCTGGTACTGATGCGCCAAGCCCATCCCTTCCTCAAACTGGCGCCCAAGGGTGGGCGTGTGGTAATCATCGGTTCCAAGAATGTGCACGCCCCCGGCCCCGGCGCAGCCCCCTATTCCGCTTCCAAGGCCGCTCTGAACCAGTTGGCGCGGGTCGCGGCGCTGGAATGGGGAGAGGACGGGATCCGGATCAACTCCCTTCATCCCAATGCGGTATTCGATACCGGCATCTGGACGGAAGCGGTACTGACCGCGCGAGCTGCCCACTATGGCTTGTCGGTGGAGGAGTACAAGCGCAACAATGTGTTGAAGACGGAGGTGGCTAGCCGGGATGTGGCCGAACTGGTCATACAGATGTGCGGTCCGGCCTTTGCCAAGACCACCGGGGCGCAGGTGCCGGTGGACGGCGGTAATGATCGGGTCATTTGATTACCCGTGCAGACACCACGATTGATTTCACTCCTGTTGCCGACTCGCGGTCGCCCTGCGCTGGTGGAACGATTTTTCCAAAGCGTGGCCGATTGTCCACCCATCCGGAAGCCGTCGAAATTGTCCTGTATGTGGATGAGGATGATTTTGAGAGCCATCACCTTGACCACCCGGATATTCAGATCGACAAAATAATCGGCTCAAGGCTGACGATGGGGGGGCTATAACCGCCGATGTTTGGAGCGATCGCGTGGTGAAATCATCGTCCTGGTGAATGATGATATGTTGATTCGGACCCAAGAATGGGACGAGAAGATTCGATCTGTTCATGGGCAGTTTTCGGATGGAATTTACCTTTCCTATGGCAAGGATCTGTTCAAGGGCGGCAAGCTTTGTACCTTTCCTGTTTTATCGCGGCGCACCTGCGAGCTTCTCGGTGAACCCTACCCGGTAGCCTATCGTGGAGCCTTTATCGATTATCATCTGTTTGATATTTTCAAACGATTGAAACATGTTGGCCATGATCGCATCCGCTATCTGGAGGAAGTGGTTTTTGAGTATCTTCATTACCGTATCGGTAAGGCGGCTGTAGATGAGACCTATACCAAACGCGGTCGGTTTGATGCCGATTCCATCTTTATGGCATTGATCAGGGCAAGACAGGTTGCAGCAAAGAGCCTGAAACAGGCTTTGCTGAGTAATCAAGTAACAAAATATAAACCAGCCCAGTGCAAAGAGGTAATACCATCCACTCCACTCTCGGCGCTGATGACTTATAGCAGACGACTGCTTTTTGATGGTGAATTACCATGGCGCAGGAGGATCTGGCTCTGGTTCTGCGGGCGTTATTTGTCGGCCAATGGCTGGTTACGGCCATTTGTTCGTTAAGGGTTTATGGAAATTTGATTCGGGGCTGGTGATCGATGAGAAATAACAAGACCAAATTTGTTCTTGGCATTATTGGCGGTAGTGGGGTTTATGAGATTGACGGGTTGACGAATACCTACTGGGAAAAGGTCTCTTCGCCGTTTGGGGAAGCATCCGATGCATTGCTGTTTGGTGAATTGAATGGCCAACGAATGGTGTTTCTCCCTCGGCATGGTCGAGGACACCAGATTCCCCCATTCGATATCAACTTTCGCGCCAATATCGATGTGCTCAAACGGACCGGTGTGACTGATGTGATCTCGGTAAGTGCGGTTGGTTCGCTGCGAGAGCACTTGAGACCAGGAATGTTTGTCATCGTGGATCAATTCGTTGACCGTACCTTTACGCGGGAGAAGAGCTTTTTCGGTATGGGACTAGTCGCTCATGTTTCCATGGCACACCCGGTCTGTCACCGATTGGGGGATCATATCGAGGTTGCAGCGCGAGAGGCAGGCATCGAGGCGGCACGCGGTGGAACCTATCTGGTAATGGAAGGACCGCAGTTCTCCAGTCTGGCTGAATCCGAACTTTATCGCACCTGGAACTGCGATGTGATCGGTATGACAAATATGCCCGAGGCAAAGCTTGCCCGTGAGGCAGAGATGTGTTATGCGACCGTGGCAATGGTGACGGATTATGACTGCTGGCACCCGAATCATGATGATGTGACGGTCGATACAATCGTGCAGGTATTGCAGGCCAACGCGGATAACGCCCGTTCATTGGTAAAGGAGATCGCACCGCGCATTCAGGGAGACCAGTCGGCGCAAGGTTGCGGATGTCGAACCGCGCTTGAATATGCGTTGATTACCCCTCCGGAGGGGCGTGATCCGGAGCTGGTGGAGAAGTTGGACGCCGTTGCCGGGCGGATGCTGAATTCCGATTAACTGTCGGAGAACCCGAATGCCGATCAAGTCTCGTATCCGGACCGTCGAACACTACCCGAAGCAGGGAATCATGTTTCGGGATATTACTACGTTGTTGAAAGATCCGGTCGGCTTCCGGATTACGATTCATGAACTGGCCAATCGGTACACAGGCATTAAAATAGACAAGATAGCGGGGATCGAGTCGCGCGGTTTTATTCTGGCTGCTCCGCTGGCTTATCTACTGGGAGTGGGCTTTGTCCCGATTCGCAAGAAAGGGAAGTTGCCCGCAGAAACAGTTGGCCATAATTATGAGCTGGAGTATGGCACGGATCGGATTGAGATCCATACCGATGCTATCAACAAAGGTGATCAGATCCTGCTGATGGATGACTTGATCGCAACCGGTGGCACCGCCGAGGCTGCGGTAAAGCTGATTCGGGAGATGGAGGCGGTGATCATCGAGTGTTGCTTTGTGATCGATTTGCCGGATGTGGGTGGCAGAGCGCGTCTGGAGAGGCAGGGACAGAAGGTCTTTTCGCTTTGCGAATTCGAGGGGGGTTGATATGGAAGACGGGGTTATCGGGAGTGATGTCGAGACATTGAAATGGAAAGATGGCCGTTTGGAGATGATCGACCAGCGAGTATTGCCTGCTCGTTTTGAATACCTCGCGTATGACTCGGCGGCTAGCGTGGCGGATGGAATACGCTCGATGGTGGTCCGCGGTGCCCCGGCGATTGGCTGCGCAGCGGCTTATGGGGTTGCGTTGGAGGCATTGCGGCTTCGTGATCTGGATCTTGAAGTCTTCAGAGACGGAATGGCAAAGGCGTTCGATGTGTTGGCCGGGAGTAGACCTACTGCGGTGAATCTGTTTTGGGCCCTGGCGCGCATGCGTGACTGTATGGATGCCGTGTCGGTTTCCGCTCCATGGGAAATGGCAGAGAAGTTGTTGGAGGAAGCCCACGCGGTCTTGTCGGAAGATATTCGGATCAATCGCACGCTGGGTACCTTCGGCGCAGATCTGTTGCCCGATGGTGCACGTGTATTGACCCACTGTAATGCAGGTGCACTGGCAACGGCCGGACACGGCACGGCGCTGGGTGTCATTCGCTCTGCAGTGGAATCGGGCAAGAAGATAGCAGTAATCGCGGATGAGACGCGCCCGTTTCTTCAGGGTGCAAGATTGACCGCCTGGGAGATGGTGCAGGCGAAGATTCCAGTTACTCTGATCTCCGATAATATGGCCGGGCATCTGATGAGTCGTGGCGAGATCGATACGGTTGTCGTAGGTACGGATCGAGTCGCGGCTAACGGTGATGTAGCAAACAAGATCGGTACCTATATGGTGGCGGTGTTGACGCGACGCCATGACATTCCTTTCTATGTGGCCTGTCCGCTATCGACCATCGACCTCGGTATTCCAGATGGTTCTGCAATCCCCATTGAAGAGCGTGCTGCGGACGAGGTGACGGGATATCGAGATTGCCAATGGGCTGCACAGGGGGTCTCGGTTCGTAATCCGGCGTTCGATGTTACCCCGGCAGAGCTGGTAACCGCGTTGATTACAGAAGAGGGAGTCGTGAAGCAACCCACTACTGATCGTGTAGCAGCGTTGTTCTCATCCTGAGCCTCATATGCCTTTTGCATTTGATGTTCGGGCTGTACTGTTTCTCGACAGAGATAATGTTATCAATGAAGAACGGAACTATGTTTATCGCATAGAGGATTTTGGATTTATCGATGGCGTTTTCGACCTCCGTCGGAGTGCCAAGCTTGCAGGTGTGGCGGTTGTTGTTACCAATCAGGCTGGAATTGGTCGTGGCTACTATACGGAAGCGCAGTTTCACGATTTGACCAAATGGGATGTGTAATTGTTTTTCGGAAAAAGGTATTGATATCGACGGTGTCTATTATTGTCCCGTATCATCCAGTTCATGGTATAGGGAAATACAAGGCAGATTCGTTTGATCGAAAGCCTAATCCAGGGATGATCCTATTGGTCTTTGTCTTTCCGGATTGGTTCTTGTCGGGGACAAGGCATCGGATATTGCAGTAGCCAAAGCCGCGGGGTGGGAAAGAAAGATGGTATTGATAGCACCATCCTCTTCCGTTTCTATTTCACCACGGGAAGCCCAAATGCTGTTGTTCAGAGGAGCTTCTTGAACCCACAGTGAAAATCCCGCTAGAGATCAATGCCATTAAGTTAAGCGTTACTAGTCGGCAAGAAGAGGAGAAACGGCGAATCACGGGAATGCTCGCGAATGGATTCGCGCCGATTCGCGGGATTCGTCGTTTTCTCTTCTGCATCCTGACCGACCACGACAAGCGGTTGGCTATCAGGTCCCCTATATCGGGACGGCGCGTGGCGAATGTCGCATTAACAACTTCCGCCAATGGCCTTCCGGCAACATAATCGCAAGCACCAGTACCAGTATCAATGCCTGATACCAGAGGCTTCCAAGCCAGCTCGGCGTGATCCCGGTCTCGAACCAAGTTTCTGCCAGACGTTGCATATTGAAAAAGCTGAAGTAGGTCAAGAGGGCTAGGAATATACGGCTACCGGTGTGCTGGCGCGGCGATTTTACCGTCAAAGGAATCGTCAATAATGTCAGGGTAAAAATGGCAAGCGGACCGCCGATTCGGTATTGTAGCTCCGCCTGATCGTGCAAATCCTTGGAGCTTAGCAGCGCTTCGGTCTGAAAGCCGGCACGTTTCCTATTCCGGAAGTGTTCAAGCCCCGTCGACTCGACGCGCAGATTGTAGCGTTCGAAGGCGCTGATAGAATAGTCGGGCTGCCCTGGAACCCCCTCATAACGATGTCCGTTCAGCAGGGTCACGAACTGATTGCCCGACGCCTCGTCGACACGGCGTACACCCGTTTCACTGATTACCACTCTGATCCGATCCTGGCGACGGTCGTGGATAAAGATGTCGCGTAACCGTCTTTTGGCCTCGATCTTTCCCACATAGATTGTGACCATCCCCTGCTCGTACTGGTAGAAACGCCCCTGCTTGATTCCACTGACCTGGTGGGCCTGATCCTTGCGTTGATGAAGTATCTTCTGGATCTCGGAGACCACCAGGGGTCGTAACGTGAAGGAAAACCAGGCCGTCAGGAGGGCAACCGGTAACGCGAGGTAGAACAGGGAACGATAAATGCGCCCGTTCCCTAGTCCACAGGCACTCAGCGCGATCAACTCGCTGTCACGGGACATACGGCCAAATACAACCAGGACGGAGATAAAAAATGCCGGAGGCATCAGACTGGAGATATCCCGAGCGATCTGCAGGCCCACGAAACGTATGACTATGTCGCTGCTGAGGGCACCCACGTTTACCTCCTCCAGGGTGCGCAAGAAGAGCATGCTGAGGACGACCAGTAGGAAGGTGCCCAGAATCGCCGTAAAGACCTTGAGCACTTCCACCAGGATATAGCGGTCGACGATACCGAACATGATTTCGGAACAGGCAAGAAAGCGGGGCTATGTAAGACGATTCCCGTCAGAGGCATCTATTCTCCAAGGCCTCCTATTATCGCACGCTGCGAGCAAATTTCATCCCGCTCGAGGACCTATCCGCATGTCGCAATACGCCCGTTTCTCCTTCCTTTGCGTCCTCCTATCGCTGCTAACCTGCTGCACCCCCGCCTCGGAGCACCAGGTCATGGAGCTGCGCGGTGCCACTATGGGGACCTTCTACAGCATCCAAGTAGTGGAGCTGTCACCGGTGATCGAGCCAACGAGGCTTCGGAACAGGATCGAAGCCGAGCTGGACCTGGTCAATGATCTGATGTCCACTTATCGGGATGACTCTGAACTCTCGGACTTCAATCGTAGCCGAACCACCGATTGGTTCGCTGTTTCCCCGGCGTTGGCCGAGCTGGTACAGGAAGCCCTCCGGGCCAGCGAGGTAAGCGATGGGGCTTTTGATGTCACGGTCGGTCCCCTGGTGAACCTATGGGGCTTCGGTCCGGGCAGCGGGTCCGATACTCTGCCCGCAGACGCCGAGATTGCGCGGGCAAAAGTGCGTGTCGGCTACCGCAAGCTGTCTGTCCGCTCCGACCCGCCGGCACTGAAAAAATCCGAGTCTACACTGTACGTAGATCTTTCCGCAATCGCCAAGGGTTATGGTGTGGATCGCCTCGCCGGGTTGCTCGACGCAATCGGGATCGCTGACTATTTGATCGAAATCGGTGGTGAACTGAGGGGCCGCGGATACAACGGCCAGGGCCTTCCCTGGCGTATCGCAGTGGAGCGCCCGGACCCTGAAGGACGGGCAGTCCACAGAATCTTGGCGCTGCGCGACGGTGCGATAGCGACCTCCGGCGACTACCGCAATTTCTTCGGGCAGGACGGCAGGCGTTACTCCCACACCATCGACCCTAAGACAGGCTATCCGGTGACCCATCGACTTGCATCCGTCACCGTGCTAGCACCGCGGACGGCGCGGGCAGATACCATGGCAACGGCTTTCTTGGTCCTAGGACCACAGGCGGGATTTGACCTGGCCGAGTCCCTCCGGATCCCCGCCCTGTTTATCGTCCGTACGCCTGAGGGTTATTCAGAACTGCAAACGAGTGCTTTTGTGGACCATTTGAGCTCGAGCCCGGATATGGATCGATGAGCTTGATTTCAGACCGGACGACACTTATCTGATTGTTCAAAATAGCGAGATCCGCGCGGGTAAATGGTACGGCGGTTACCCCGAGGGTAGGTTGCGTTAAGACGCCGGCATTGGCACCACAGCCGATCGGAGAGTTTTTGTGTGTCGTAATGCAATACGTCTGGTCCTCTAAACGGCGCCAAACAGTTCAGGATTGTCGGGAATACGCATAAAGCTAGTCGGTATCAATACCGGGGGAACCTTTACGGATTTCGTCCTGTGGCAGAACGGGGCCTTGCAGGCGCATAAAGTACTCTCCACTCCTCAGGCCCCGGAGGCGGCAATCCTGCAGGGCATTCGGGAGCTGGGGCTCGCCGCGGAAGATCTGCGGATAATCCACAACTCTACCGTGGCCACCAACACGGCCCTGGAGGGTAAGGGGGTACGCACCCTCTATGTAGCTAACCGCGGACTCGGGGATCTGTTGACCATCGGGCGCCAGGCCCGCGAGAATCTGTACGATCTGCAGCCGCCGGCCCGCCGCCCGCCGGTCCCGCCCGAGCTTTGTTGGGAGACCGGAGGACGGCTCGCCGCCGATGGGAGCTGGGTGAGCCCTTGACTAAGTCGGACATCTCCGGGCTGCGCGCAGCGGTGGCAAGACTGGGGCCTGAATCGGTAGCCATTAACCTGTTTTTTTCATATCTGGACGACAGCGCCGAGCAAGCGTTGGCACAGGCCCTGCCCGCGGGTCTTTTCGTTTCCCGGTCTTCCGCGGTGTTGCCGATAGCCGGCGAGTATGAGCGCGGCATAGCCACCTTGCTCAATGCCTGGCTGGGTCCCCTGGTTGCCCGCTATGTGGAGCAACTGTGCCGCGAATTGCCCGGGGTCCGGGTCGCCGTCATGCAGTCCAGCGGCGAAGCGGTGGCCGCCGACCAGACGGCCGATCAGACGGTGCGACTGCTCTTGTCGGGGCCCGCGGGTGGTCTGGCGGATGCTAGATTTATCGGGCGGCTGGCGGGTCGGGAGCGGTTGCTCACCTTCGACATGGGCGGTACCTCCCGGATGTGGCCCTGGTGGACGGGGCGCCCGGCCTTACCACCGAAGGCCGCATCGCCGGTTATCCGGTGGCCGTGCCCATAGTGGACATGCATACCATCGGCGCGGGCCTGGTGCTCGGTCGGTTGCGCTCGGAGGCGTTTCTCGGTGGGCGCATGGAATTGGATGTCGCCCCGCCGAGCGGGTGATCGTCCGGTTAGGCGTTGCCATGGGACTGGACGCCAGGGCGGCAGCTTTGGGCATCCTGCAGGTCGCCAATGAGCACATGGTACGGGCCCTGCGGGTCATCTCGGTGCAGCGGGGGCTCGACCCTCGGGACTACACCCTAACCTCCTTCGGCGGCGCGGGGGGACTGCGCGTGTGTGCGCTAGCCGAGGCCCTGGGGATGCGGCGGGCCATGGTGCCGATCCATGCCGGGGTACTCTCCGCGTTGGGCATGCTGGCAACCTCGCCGGGACGCCTGTTGACGCGCACCTGGTTGGGGCAGCTCGGGGCGCGTAGCGACCGGCAGATCAAGCAACGGCTCGATGCATTGGCCGCGGAAGCCGTCGTAGCCTTGGCGCGTGAGGGACTGGATCCGGCAGGGCTGCGAACCGTCTCGTCCCTGGACTTCCGCTACCAAGGCCAATCCTACACACCCTGACCTCGGCTGGGAGGGACGAGTTGCCACCGCCGAGGCCTTCCATCGCCTGCATCGGGCGCGTTATGGGCATCGGCTGGCGCTCCCGATCGAGTTGGTCAACCTGCGGGTGCGGGTAACAGGTGCACCGCCGGCGCTGACCCTGAGCCGAGCCGGCAGTGAGATTGCCGCACCCCAGGGGCAATGCGTATCGGTAGCGGGTTGTGAGCAACTAGTCCCGGTACTGCAACGGACAGTCCTGGTCGGCACCGACCCCGTACCGGGTCCGGCAGTGATTCTGGATATGGTATCCACCACCTGGTTGGCACCCGATTGGACCGCCCGTTCGGACGCCCTGAACACCTTGCATCTCGAGCGGCGTTAGTACGTAGTTTCAGTCTATTTTTCTGGTATGGAGATGGTGGACACAATAAGGTGCCCACAAGGCTGACCGCATCGTACAGGAAAAATAGACTGAAACTAAGTGCAGGACTGTGTTAGCATTTAGCGAACCGTATCAACCGGGTGGATAGGCATGACGCATCCCCGCAAGGGAGAGGGTATCTACACCTACCGCATACCCTCCTGCAGGGTCTGTGCCGACTATCAATGGGTTCGGGCCCGGAGCTTGAGCTGGCGTCGTTTTGCAGATCTACACTGGTGGCCGGAAGCAACTTGTTCGCTCTGCCTGGGCAGTCCTTTTGCGTCTTGAGAACAGGTAAAGTCCTACTGTTAGCAATTTTGCTCGGTATTCCGCTTGCCGGGTGCGATGACCGCATACCGGATGGAACTCTGCGCATGGGGCTCGCTACCGCACCACGCAACCTGGACCCCAGGTTCGCGACGGATGCCGTTTCCGAGTGCATCAACCGTCTACTCTACCGGCGACTTGTGGCGTTCGACGCGGCGAGCCGACCGGTACCTGCGCTGGCTGCCTGGGAGCAACCCACCCCGACCCGCTATCTGTTCACCCTGGGGAAAGCTGGGCGGGTCTTCAGCGACGGCAGCCGGTTGAATGCCGAGGACGTAAAGGCGACCTATGCCTCCATCCTGGATCCCGCCGGTGCCTCCCCGCACCGTGCCCTGCTGAGCAGCATCCAGGATATCGAGATCTACGGACCGGACCGGATCGAATTCAGGCTCTCCGAGCCCGATCCCCTGTTCCCCGCTTATCTCGGCATCGGCATCCTGCCGGCGGCCTTGATCCGGCATAACCACGGGTTTCAGCGTGCGCCCGTGGGAAGCGGACCCTTTCGGTTCCTCGATTGGCCCGAGACTGGCCGTCTACGCCTCGAACGCAGACGTGACCGCCAGCGCTTGGATCTGTTGGTGGTCAAGGATCCCAACGTCCGGGTCATGAAGCTGCTGCGGGGCGAGATCCACCTGTTGCAGAATGACCTGGCCCCGGATCTCCTGGGCTATCTACGGGGGCGTCCCGAGGTGCGGGTGCGGGAGATCGGCGGGACCAACTTCTCCTATCTCGGCTTCAACCTCCAGGATCCGATCACCGGTCTACTCCCAGTGCGTCAGGCCATTGCCTATACCATCGACCGGCGGGCGATCCTGCACTTTCTGTTCCAGGACGGGGGCCGACTCGCGGAGGCCATGTTCCCCCCGGAACACTGGACTGGTACTCCAGGGCTCGCGGGTTATGTCCACGATCCGGCACGTGCCGAGGCGTTGCTGGCCACTGCCGGGTTCGGTCCCGAACAGCCTTTACGGCTGGTCTACAAGACTTCCAGTGATCCCTTCCGCGTGCGCCTAGCGACCGTCATCCAGGCCCAGTTGGCTCGAGTAGGTATTCAGGTCGAGGTCCGCAGCTATGATTGGGGCACCTTCTACGGCGACATCAAAGCGGGCCGCTTCCAGCTCTACAGTTTGTCCTGGGTGGGCATCCGCACCCCGGACATCTTCCGCTACGTCTTTCACAGTACCTCCGTTCCCCCGCAGGGGGCCAACCGGGGTCGCTATCGTAGCCCACACGCCGACCGCATCATCGAAACCGCGCGGGCGGAGCAGGACCTGGAGCGCCAGACCGAACACTACCGGCAGCTGCAAGCCCTGTTGTTGGAAGAGCTGCCCTATGTCCCCCTGTGGTACGAGAATCAGGTCTGCGCCTACCGCAACGAGGTGCAGGGCTATCGGTTGGCCCCCGACGGCAACTATGACGGGCTGGTGGAGGTGGAGCTGCGATCCGGTGCCACGGAACGGCGGACGGTTAGTCGCTAGGCAACCCGGAGCCTTCAGCTACTAGCCGTTGGCCGCCGACGGTTGCAGGACGGCAGGGCAACCGAATAATAACGCGATAGAAAGCAGCGGGTTGCCGATACGCTTTTGCCACCGGCAGCTCATCATGATGGGCACGCTGCGCTTTGTGCATCCTAACGAACAACCGTGGTGCGGAAACCATCACGGAGAGAGCAGTTTGATGGACACTTGCTTTGCCCATCCTACGGACCTACGGGTCAGCAGATATATCTTGGAGCTCGTGTGGGGTGGATAAGCCTGTACCATCCGCCGGGGCAGGGGGTTCTTTTATCCACAGATTGCGCAGATTTTCACAGATTGTTTTTTCTTCATCTGCGGAAATCTGCAGATTTAAAAGGCGAACGCGACTTCGGTTCCTGTACCGAGGCGGTGGGCACAGCCCACCCTAACTGTTAGTTCTTCCAGACTCAATGCTGAGAACGTTCGATCATCTCTCGTGCGTGGTCCAGGGTCTTGCGGGTGATCTCCCGGCCTCCTAACATGCGTGCCACTTCGTCCACACGTTCCGTCGCTCCTAGGTTTTCGATAGCAGTGTAGGTCTGGCCGTCGTGGGTGAGCTTGTGGACCAGCAGATGGTTGTGGGCCTGGGCCGCCACCTGGGGCAGGTGGGTGACGCAGAGGACTTGGCGCGCCCCGCCCAGGGTGCGCAGCAGGCTGCCGACGATCTCGGCCACACTACCCCCGATCCCCACATCGACTTCGTCGAAGACCAGGGTTGGCACCGCACCACACTCGGCGGTGGCGACCTGCAGGCCGAGGCTGATCCGGGACAGCTCGCCTCCGGAGGCCACCTTCGCCAGGGGTTGCATGGGTTGGCCCGGGTTGGCGCTGACCAGGAATTCCACCCGGTCGAGCCCCTGGGCAGTGGCCGCCTCCGGCTGGACCCTGGTGACCTCTACCGCGAAGCGTCCGCCGCCCATCCCGAGTCCCTGCATGGCCTTGGTGACTGTCTCGGAGAGCCGCTGGGCGGTCCGGGAGCGGGCGTCGCTGAGCTGTGCGGCGGCGGTGAGAAATGCCGCGCGCGCCTGGTCGTGCTCCTCGGCCAGGGTCTCCAAGGCTGTGTCGTCGCGTTCCAGGGTGTCCAGCTCTTCGCGCATGGCCTGGAGGGTCTCGGGAATCCGGTCCGGGGGCACCCGATACTTGCGGGCCAGGTCGTGGACTTGGGTGAGACGCTGCTCTATCTGCTCCAGAAGCCCGGGGTCCAGATCCAGCTCATCCAAATAGCGACGGAGATTGGACGCTGCCTCCTCCACCTGGATGGCGGCGCTTTCCACCAGCTCGCGGGTCGCGGACAGGCATGTGTCCAGGTCGCTGAGGGTCTCCAGGTCGGCGCCGGCATGGCTCAGCTCGGCGTGCAGTGATGGCTCGCCTTCGTACAGCCGTTGCAGCAGGCGGCCGGTAGTGCCCTGTAGCTCGCCCAGATTGGCGAGCCGTTTCTGCTCCTGGTCCAGATCGCGGATTTCGGTAGCATCCAGACCCAAGTCCGCGAGTTCCTGCACCTGGTAGCGTAACAGCTCTAGGCGCGCGGCCCGATCGGCACTCTCGGCCTGGAGGCGACCCAGCTGCTGGTCATGCTTGCGATAGGCCCGGTACAAGTCGGCTACCTGGGCCGCACGGGCGCCGGTACCGCCGTAACCATCGAGTAGGTCCCGTTGGTGTGCCGCCCGAAGCAGGGATTGATGGGCGTGCTGACCATGGATATCGACCAGGCGTTCGCCCAGACTCTGCAGCTGGGCGCCGGTAGCGGGGTAGCTGTTGATATAGGCCCGGGAGCGCCCTTGGCGCATGAGGAGTCTGCGCACCAGGCATTCGTCGCCCGCGTCCAACTCCTGGCCGGCGAGCCAGTCCCGGGCCTCGGGGCAGGCCCGCAGGTCGAACCCGGCGATGATCTCCGCCCGTTCGCAGCCGGCGCGTACCAGCTGGGCGTCGGCCTTGTCCCCCAGCACCAGCCCCAGGGCGTCGATGAGGATGGATTTACCCGCCCCCGTCTCGCCAGTGAGTGCCGTCATGCCGGCCTCGAAGTCGAGCTCAAGGCCGCTGACGATCGCCAGATCTTTGACTAGGATGTGTGTCAACATAGGGGTGGATGGGCGGTGGAACCCGCGTTCAGGATGATTGGCATGGAGGACGCCCCCCCCAACCCAGCTTGGCGCGCAGGAGCTTATAGTGGTCGTGTCCCTTGAGATGGAGCAGGCGGGTGGGTCGTGGGGCCTTGGTGATGAAGACCCGAGCAGGAGACTCGAGCTGCGATGCCGTGAGTCCGTCGCAAGTGACTCTGACCTGATCCCGATCCTGTTCCCCGATGCGGATTTCGATGTGGCTGTCGCCGGCGACCACCAGTGGTCGGTTGCTCAGGGTGTGGGGGCAGATGGGGACCACCGCCAGTACATCCAGGGCCGGATGTAGCAGCGGACCGCCCCCGGACAGGGCATAGGCGGTGGAGCCCGTCGGGGTGGCGACGATGATGCCGTCGGAGCGCTGGGCGTTGACGAAGACGCCTCCGATATAGGTCTCGAGCTCGATCACTCGCGCCGGGTTCCACCGGTGGACCACCACATCGTTGAGGGCCAAGCAGTCGCCCACCTCTACTGCTTCGCCACTGATCCGCGCCTCCAGCATGTGGCGGAGCTCTTCCTCGTATTCGCCGGCGAGAATGCGCTCGATGCTGGTCTCGATCTCTTGCGGCAATACGTCGGCCAGAAAACCGAGGCGTCCCAGATTGATGCCCACCAGGGGCACCTGGAACTCCACCATAGTACGGGCGGCGTGAAGCAAGGTACCGTCGCCGCCGACCACGATCACCAGGGAACAGCACCGGCCCATCTCCTTGAGACTGACGATGTGCTCCTTGGGCGCCGCGACCTTGGCCCCACTCACGTCGTCGAAGAAGACCTTGCGTCTCGAAACGCGCAGGCACTTGACCAGCCGGTCGAGGGTCTCCCACACCTTTGGGGCCTCGTCCTGCTTGCCGATGATGCCGATGGTCTTGAAGTTGGACATCTAGTGTTTGCATCAGGCGTTGAACGGCCGCATCCCTCATGCACCATACTCAGGTATGGGAAGCGTCAGACTCGGCCGGACTTCAATTTGGTATCAAGGTTTTCCGATCAGAGCAATCAGCTTTGCCCGGACCTCGGCCAATTCGGAGGCGGCGACCTGTCCCTTGCGACTCGCCCTGCGTGCAACCCAATCCAGGGATTTCACCTGATCGGCCAACGCCACACTCTTCGGCGTGCAGGTTGCCCGAGGTGATTCCGGCCAGCAGCTGCGTAAGATCGTATTCACGCGGGTGCAGTGGCTCGATGACAATATGTCCGTCTTGGGCGCGCACATCGGCGTCCAGGCCTCCATCACGGTGACGGGGATGCGCACCGAGGCACTGTTACCCCATTTCTTCACGAATGTCCGCATCTTGAATCCTGTGAGTATCTATTGATGTAAATACTATACAAGAGCCCGGGAGGTATTACAGAGCCCGGGAGGCATTACAACGAAACCTGTCGCAATCGACTCGCCACCAGCGACGGTTCGATAGCCCGCGTAGGTCGGGTAAGGTCAGGGATGACCGCCACCCGACACGACGTTAGCCTACCCGGCGTCAGGTGACGGCGCACCAATAACCGTGGCCACCTTTCAGCTCACGGGGTGCGCCTTACCCGACCTACGTGTTGACATCCAGTGAACCGCATCAGCCAGGTAGATAAAAGATGCGATCCCGATTTCGATTTCGATCCAGTACGAGGATGTGGTGAGCGTCTGTCTGTGCGCGGAACAAGTTCCGGGTTGACAGCCTTGCACCTAAACTTTACATTGCTGCTGTTAGTACTTGATATGAATCGAGTGCTAACTTGCTCGCCGTGGGCGAGCTTCCATTTCCCGCGAGAGGGTCTCGATGACGAGTACCGTCGGCGGTGACAACTAAGTCAGCGAGCACCCCCAGAACTTTCTCAAGGTTCTGATCGAACGCTACATCAGGGACGGTTAACCCGTGGGCTCGCGCACCCTGCTGAAGGAAACGGGCCTGGAGCTGAGCTCGGCGACGGTGCGCAATGTGATGGCGGACTGTGAAGAAATGGGCTTGGTGTCTTCGCTCCATGTTTCATCCGGGCAGGTGCCTACAGACCCGGGTTACCGGCTCTTTATCGATTCCCTGCTACCGTCAAGCGATTGGCCGAACAAGAAGTGGACGCCATGCGTCGCCAGCTGAACGACCGGCGGCGATGCCGCTACGCTGACCGAGAGTGCCTCCCGGTTGCTTTCCGGTGTAACTCAGCTCGCGGGGGTAGTCATGATGCTGCGCCACGAGCACAGTGCCTTCCGCCAGATCGAGTTTCTGCCCCTGTCTGGAAACCGGGTGCTAGCGATTCTGGTAACTAGCGAGGGTGAAGTCCACAACCGGATTGTCAATACGGATCGCAGCTACTCACCGGCGGAGCCCGAACAGGCCGCAAACTATTTGAACGACATGTTCACCGGGTGGGATTTACACGAGGTGCGCAAGTGCCTGGTAGCGGACATGAAGAGCACCCGCGAGCATATGGACCAGGTCATGTTGCAGGCGGTAGAGATGGCGCAACGGGTAATGGAGGCCGCCGAGACCGCCGAAGGCACCGACGATTGCTTTATCGCCGGCCAGACCAATCTGATGGAATTCAACGAATGGAATTCAACGAACTGGCGAGCGTGGAACGGCTCAAACAGCTCTTCGACGCCTTTACGGACAATAGAGTCAGATTCTGCATCTGCTCAATCGCTGCATCGCGGCCGAGGGGGTGCAGATTTTCGTCGGCGAGGAGTCCGGCTATCGATTGCTGGACAACTGTGGTCTGGTCACGGCGCCATATGGTATCGACGATCAGGTGATCGGCGTGCTAGGGGTGATCGGGCCGACGCGGATGAATTATCCGCGGGTCATCCCCCTGGTGGATATGACCGCGTGTCTGTTGACGGCGGCCCTGAAACAACAATAGGGCACTTGGAGGTTCAGATGGTGGAGGAGCGAGAGATAGACCAGCCGGAACAGGAACCGGAGGGTCGGGACACATCGGCACAGGATGCCACCCCGGCGACGGATGCAACGGAGATAGCGGAGGGTATGGCGGCAACGGAAGCCGAACGGATAGAGGCGACAGTGGACGACGCTGACACGGCTGGGGATGATACGCCGGAGCGTCTGACTGCCCTACTGGAAGACGCACTGGCCAAGGCGGACGAAAACTGGGACCAAGTACTACGGGTCCGCGCCGAGATGGAAAACCTGAAACGACGTCAGGCCAACGAGCTGGAGAAGGTCCGCAAGTTCGCCCTCGACGGCATCGTGCGCGAGCTGTTACAAGTGCTCGACAGCCTGGAGCTCGGCCACGACGCGGCCCGGGACGAGCGCGCAGACATCGCCAAGCTCTGCGAGGGCATGGAGTTGACCCTCAAGCTGCTCACGGACGTGATGGGCAAATTCGGCGTCGAACGGATCGATCCGCAGGGCGAGCCCTTCGACCCCGAGTATCACCAGGCCATGACCATGCGACCCACGGAAGATGCGGTACCCAACACGGTAGTCACGGTGATCCAGAAGGGCTATCTGCTCAATGGCCGGCTGGTGCGACCGGCCATGGTGATTGTCGCGACGGCGCCTACGTCGGGACAGGCTTGAAAAGCGCAGGGTTTTACCCCAACTGAATCGGCAGAGAAGACGCGACGAGCGACGAGAACTTAGAATCTGCCCGGCATACGCGTTCGTAACGAGGGATCAAGGGGGCGGCAGATTTTCCGCTCGAGTGAGGCGAGAGCTTAAGCCTATTTAACGAAAGCGGGCGGGAAATCCGACCAGTCGCCTCGGTTCCGCACCTTCTCGATTCTACAGAAAACAGCCGTATGCCAGACAGGCTCTCAATCCGGAGAAAGAGAATCATGGGCAAAATCATCGGCATCGACCTGGGTACGACCAACTCCTGCGTCGCTGTCATGGAGGGGGATAAGGTCAAGGTCATCGAGAACGCGGAAGGCGACCGCACTACCCCTTCCATCGTTGCTTTCAGCGGTGACGAGGAGGTCCTGGTCGGCCAGTCCGCGAAGCGGCAAGCGGTTACCAATCCGAAGAATACCCTGTTCGCGATCAAGCGACTGATCGGCCGTCGCTTCGACGACCGGGTGGTGGGGAAGGACAAGGCCATGGTCCCCTATCAAATCGTCAGGGCGGACAACGGCGATGCCTGGGTCGAGGTCAACGACAAGAAGATGGCCCCGCCGGAGATCTCCGCCAAGGTCATCCAGAAGATGAAGAAGACCGCCGAGGACTATCTGGGGGGGGAGATCAAGGAGGCCGTTATCACCGTGCCTGCCTATTTCAACGACTCCCAGCGGCAAGCGACCAAGGATGCCGGCCGTATCGCGGGCCTGGATGTCAAGCGCATCATCAATGAACCGACCGCTGCCTCCCTAGCCTACGGCATGGATAAGCAGCGGGGCGATCAAAAGCTCGCAGTCTACGATCTGGGCGGGGGGACCTTCGATATCTCCATCATCGAAATCGCCGAGATCGAAGGCGAGCACCAGTTCGAGGTGCTCTCGACCAACGGGGATACTTTCCTCGGGGGCGAGGACTTCGATCTGCGCATCATCGACTTCCTGGTGGCCGAATTCAAACGCGATCAAGCCGTCGACCTACACAGTGATCCCTTGGCCCTGCAGCGCCTCAAGGCGGCCGCCGAGAAGGCCAAGATCGAGCTCAGCTCCAGTCACCAGACCGACATCAATCTGCCCTACATCACGGCCGATGCGGCCGGACCCAAGCACCTGAACATCAAGCTCACCCGAGCCAAGTTCGAGTCCCTAGTGGACAATTTGGTGGAGCGCACCATCGAGCCCTGTCGGGTCGCCCTCAAAGACGCCGGGGTGACCGCGGGTGACATCGACGAGGTGATTCTGGTAGGTGGCCAGACCCGCATGCCCAAGGTCCAGGAACAGGTGGAGGCCTTTTTCGGCAAGGCACCGCGCAAGGACGTCAACCCCGACGAGGCAGTAGCTATCGGTGCCGCCATTCAGGGCGGCGTGCTCGGCGGCGAGGTCAAAGACGTTCTACTGCTCGACGTGACCCCGTTGAACTTAGGGATCGAGACCCTGGGTGGGGTGATGACCAAGCTCATCGAGAAGAACACCACTATCCCTACCTCGGCCCAACAGATCTTCTCTACTGCCGACGATAATCAGACCGCGGTGACGGTACATGTGCTGCAGGGGCAACGTGAGCGGGCGGCCGACAACAAGTCGTTGGGACGGTTCGACCTGACCGAGATCCCCCCGGCCCTCCGTGGGATACCCCAGATCGAGGTCAAATTCGACATCGATGCCAACGGCATCCTCAATGTCTCGGCCAAGGACAAGGCTACGGGCAAGAAACAGTCCATCGTCATCAAGGCTTCGTCCGGCCTTGCGGAAAACGAGATCGAGCGGATGGTCAAGGACGCCGAGGCCCACGCGGAAGACGACCGCAGATTCCACGAGCTGGTGGCGGCCCGCAATCAGGCGGATACCATGATCCACGCTACCCGCAAGTCCATGGAACAACTCGGGGACAAGCTGGAGTCCGGCGAAAAGACGTCCATCGAAGCCGCAATCAAAGACCTGGAAGAGGCGATCAAGGGCGAAGACAAGGACGCCATCGACAGTAAGGTCAAGACTCTGAGTGAGGCCTCCGCCAAGATGGCCGAGCGTCTCTACGCCCAGCAGCAGGAAGGGGCGGCCGACGCGGCAGGACCTGACATGGGTCCAGATGCGGGTGGGAACGAGACCGGGAGTAACAAGGATGACGTAGTGGATGCCGAGTTCGAAGAGGTCATGGACGACAAGAAATAAGTGATTAGTGGTCAGTAAATCACTGGACAGTGGCGCATGGGTGCTCTACCCATGCGACCTTGTTGCTTGGGTAGTGATTGATGTTTAAGTGGGAACATGGTTAACAGCACTAGCCGCTATGCCCTCTCTCCTGCCAAGGGTGTCGTACAAGATTTCGAGCGGAAAGACCCGGCAATGAACACCAGAAAACTCATCAGCTTCGATTGGGCGCTGAAACGCTTGCTGCGCAGCAAGGCCAATTACGAGGTGTTGGAAGGATTTTTGTCGGAGTTGCTCAAGGAAGACCTCGAGATCCTGAAGATCCTGGAAAACGAGAGCAACCGAGCTCATAACCGGGACAAATCCAACCGAGTGGACATGAAAGTCCGCAATCAGAAACAGGAAATCATTCTCATCGAGGTCCAGTACGAACGGGAATTCGACTTTTTGCAACGCATCCTGTTCTCTACCGCCAAAATCATTACCGAGCACCTGGCCAAATCGGAGCACTATGAACATGTCGTCAAGGTGATATCAATCAATATTCTGTATTTCGATCTGGGACATGGGAAAGACTATATCTATCATGGTAAGACCCAGTTCCTGGGAATGCATTACCATGATGAGCTGCTGCTGAACGACAAACAGCAGAAACTCTTCGGCAAGCACTATCCCCATGAGCTCTATCCGGAATATTACCTGCTGAAGATCAACCAGTTCGATGACGTTACCAGGGACCCTCTGGACGAGTGGATCTATTTCCTGAAAAACGAAGAGATCAAGGAAGAATTTCGGGCCAAGGGATTGAAAAAGGCCAAAGAAGTCCTGGATATCATGAATCTG
>Ga0049113_10000025_pt1 | contig 36320 bp, 36 predicted proteins | sample WorMettanBELIZE1_FD_55214 | JGI IMG/M metagenome (GOLD analysis project Ga0049113, IMG submission 55214) | Marine gutless worms symbiont microbial communities from Max Planck institute for Marine Microbiology, Germany - Olavius tantulus BELIZE.1 | ecosystem: Host-associated > Annelida >... | reverse complement strand
TTTTTAAATTTCAATTCGGCCCGGGATACTTATGTGCTCCTGTTCAGGTACTGTTTCACGGTCGGATAGGTGAAACAATCGGCATCTTGTCCAAGGTCCGGGCTATGGCCAAAATTTGACAAAACTAATTGATTTAAGTAATAATTAGTTCCATTAAAGCTCGGTTTCAACACTTCCAGGGCTTTAAGACCGTCGAACCCGCGGCTTGGTCAACCCGTTTGCTCTGTTGGTGGAATTGGCCTATTACATCAGTGGTTGTGGCCATCGGGAAAGAACAGTTCGCCTGGCACGGCTCTTGATAAATTGTTTCTATAACCGCTGCCCCCCATGGTCAAATACCGAAAATGTACTCTCCTCACCCAAATGGAGGCCGAATGGACCAAAAGGTGAAATGGCAACTCGTAATTGCCATTTTTGCCTTGTGCTGGATGATTTATCTGTTGCTGCCGAGTTTTCCAGCTCAGAGAGACCTCAGCCAGTTATTCGAGCCCTTCTCCAGCGAGCCTGTCAATCTCGTCTTTTTGATGATCATTTTCCTGGCCTTTGCCGTAGGCCTGACGGATGTGTCGGAAGCGGCCTACCGGCAGATACGCCGCTTGAAATGGTTTCGCCCCCGACTTGGTGAAGTGTTGATCACCCGTGGCTATATCACCAAGGAAGAACTCGAGACCGCCCTTGAAGAGCAGAAACTGCGGCTCGGCGATGTTCTGTTGCATTCCGAACGGATTTCCGAAGCCGAACTGGAAGAGGCACTGAAGATTCAAAAGGTGCAGCCCAGCAAACGATTGGGAGCCCTTCTCATCGAACTTGGCCATTGCACCGAAAAGGATATCCAATGGGCCTACCATCGGATCAACCGGAAACTGGGCAAAATATTGATCGAACAAGGACTGATTACGGAATACGATCTAAAACGGGTACTGGGTCGCATGTGGTACAGCCGCCACACGGGATATTAGACCGAAATCCGTATTGTCTTACGAACAGACTTTCCCGCCATTCGCCAGTCAAACGGCCAGTCGAAGCTCCGAAAAAATCCCGTCATCACGATCAATCACTGACAGAGGCCTCCTGCGATGCATTCTAAATCCATGATGCAGAGATGTTACGACATCCTGGATTTACCGATGGGCGCAACCTTTGATGACGCGAAAAAGGCCTACCGGGACTTGGTGTCTGTGTGGCATCCGGACCGGGTATCCGAAAAAAATCCCCGTCTCCAGAAAAAGGCCGAAGAACGCCTGAAAGAAATCAACGAAGCTTTTCAAATTCTGTCGTCCTACTACTACAGCGCAAGGAGCATGCCATATCCACAGGAAACCCGCGGTGCCGAAGAATTTATTGAAAAGGACGGGTCTTCGGATCCGGATCCGGGCCAAGGGCCCCGGCGATGGTTTCCCGTTATCATCTTGCTGTTGGTGGCCGTAATCGCTGCAGGCGGATTTTATGTTTACCAGAAGCTGGGTAAGATCGACATCGGACAACTTCTGGACCGGGAAGCGCGTGAAGTTTCTGAGCAGAAGATGCGGGAACTGACAGCAAAGCTGACGAAGGACAGATCCGATAGGAACACCAGGTCTGAAGAGACACCGACAGCTTCTGAGCGCTCCCGGCCCCTGTCGATAATCACCGTGGATACGCAGGATAAGAACGGCAACGGGGCGCACGGCCGCCAGTCGCCAGGACAGGGTGCCGGTGGAAGCAGCCCTGACGGACTGGCCGCCATCGATAAGCTGATTCATCGGGCCGAGTCTCTTCTGGCCTNCGGTCAATACCCGGAGTCGCGAGCCGCCTACGAATCTGCCTTGTCCCTGGTGGTCAAGTGGGAGGCCGTATCGACCGCTGACCTCTCCTCGCGGAGACAGGCCATCAAAAAAGGCATGGCCCGGGACGAAATTGTCTATGGCGCCCGGGGTTATGTGTATTATCGTAATCGCTGGATACCCCCGGAGGTCTACAGGAAGGATTTTGTATCCTATCGAGGGCAGCCTCGTCATTTCAGGGACATGATTGGCCCCCTGACCCGTGCCGCTGATCCGGCGGTGGGTGCGGCGTTGGTCCGTCGGTATCCGGGCCAGGTCATCCATAAAAAACGGATCGAATGTCTCGATCTGGAACTGCTTGAAAACACGACCTCATCCGCACGTTTCCGCGCGATGTACCGGTGGGAGGTCTGGACATTCAACGCCCGGGATAACGGCCGTTTCAACATCGCTGTAGAGTATCTCCCGGAATCGAATCAGTGGCGGATCGAAGAGATATCGGATGGTTCTCAGCCGTCTTCGCCATAAAGATTATCCAATGCGGTTGCGTCCTATAAAAATACGTCATGAGCCTGCCCGGGGCCGTTGAAAGAGAGAGATCATGAGAGGACTTTTCATACGTTGGTTGATACTCACTGCGGCGATTATGCTGGCTGCCTATCTTTTGGAGGGGATCCACGTGACCGGTTTCTCTTCCGCGCTTTTCGCAGCGGCCATATTGGGATTTTTGAACGCATTTTTCAGGCCCATTCTCCTTATCCTGACGCTGCCGATCAATTTTCTCACCCTCGGCCTGTTCACTTTCGTGATCAACGCGATCCTGCTCATGATGGTATCCGGGGTGAGTGCGGGATTTGAAGTGGCCAGTTTTTGGTCGGCTCTCGGTGGGTCCCTGATTATCAGCCTTGTCAGTGCATTGCTGACGTCTTTGGTCAGCGAACGGGGATCGGTGGAGGTCATTGATTTGGAGCATAAGGGGGATGATCGCTGGGAACTATAATGTATAAACTTTAACTCTGATGCTTGTGCCGTTAAACCTAATTTACCGTCAATCCTGTCTAAATTGGTATCAATTAGGATTCAAGGATTCAAGGGGCCAAGGGGCCGAGTGAAAAGCTAAAAGAATTAAGTGCATTACCCCGCGGCAGGCTGCGGGAATTTACAGAAAATGAATGTCCGTTAACTCACCTTCCCCTGCCATTCAAATCGTGGGAGAGAATTTTATACAGAATCTCAATAGAGTGCTGCACGCAACAACCAAGGTAACGTATCAGAAAACAGTCACTTGAATCCTTGACCCCTTGAATCCCTGGTCGCCTCCGGCGCTGCCAAAGGCAGGTAAACCTCGGACCCTTTCACCAACCCCGTTGGTGAAAAACTCATTTACTTCCCATCGCTTTTTCGACCAGTTCCGCAACCGTTTCCCCGATGCAGATGGATGCGGTGGCCGCCGGAGAAGGGGCGTTGAGAACGTGGATGCTGGCCCGGTCCTGGACAATGTGAAAGTCATCCAGAAGCCTGCCGCCCGGGGCCAGGGCCTGGGCGCGAACTCCCGCTCCGCCGGGTACGAGGTCGGCTTCCGTGATGGCCGGCATCAGTTTTTGGAGGGCCCTGACAAAGGCCCTTTTACTGAACGACCGATAGAACTCGCCGATTCCGGTCCGCCAGTAGCGGACCGCCAATGATATAAATCCCGGGCAGGTCAATGTATCGAACGTGTCTTTGACCGAAAAACTCGTCTTTGTGTAGCCTTCCCGTTTGAACGCCAGAACGGCGTTGGGTCCGGCTTCTACCTCCCCTCGAATCATCCGCGTGAAATGAACCCCCAGGAAAGGGAAGGCCGGGTTCGGGACAGGGTAGATCAGATTTCGCACCAGCCCACGGCGATCGAAACGAAGTTTGTAGTATTCTCCCCGGAACGGGACAATGCGCACCCCAGGATCGACACCGCAGCGGCGAGCCACCNGATCGCTCTGGAGTCCTCCGCAGTTGACCAGATATCTGGCCTGGATTTCCCCCATGTTGGTCTCGACAACCTGACCGCCGGATTGCTGATGGCGATGTAAAAAGCAGGCCCCTTTGAGGATTCGCCCCCCCCGATCCTCGATGATGCGGGCAAATGCTTCAGCCACCTGCACGTAATCGACAATGCCGGTCTCCGGGACCAGAAGACCGTCGACGCCGGCGACGTGGGGCTCAATCTCATTGAGCGCCTCCGGTCCCAGGCGTTGCATCCCCTGAAGACCATTAGCTCGCCCCCTTTTTTCCAATTCATCCAGTAATGGTATTTCTTCGACAGAGGTCGCAACGACGATCTTGCCGCACGGATCATGGTCGATGTGATGTTCCCGGCAGAAGGCGTACATGCGCCGTCGGCCTTCAACGCAATTTTTGGCCTTGAGCGACCCCGGTTTATAATAAAGTCCGGAATGAATGACGCCGCTGTTGTTTCCCGTCTGGTGTGCGGCCAGCTTCGATTCTGCCTCTACAAGCCCGATGCGAAGCTGGGTGCGCTCTGTCAGTGCCATGGCCGTGGCCAGGCCCACGATCCCGCCGCCAATGACGACCACATCATAATTTTGCACGTTGAATTGCCTTCCGCCTTTTGAATTGAAAAAGTGAAGTGGGTATTGGTTCGCGCCGGCCCCGGTCCGGGATGGCCCCGGTCGACTTTATGGAATAAATGCCTATTATAGCTTCATTATATTACGATTTTCACTTGATAAAGCCAAAAGAGGGTAACATGCAAAAAGAAACTTTTTCAATTCCGAACATTTCCTGTGGCCATTGCACCATGGCCATCCAGAACGAGCTTGGCGAATTGNCCGNCGTTGCCACGGTGGAAGGAAATATCGAGGCCAAATCGGTGACCGTGGAGTGGGATACGCCGGCGAGTCGAGAAGCGATTGTCGATAAGCTTAAAGAGATAAATTATCCAGCCACCTAGTTGACTTGTTGATTGGATCATTTGTTAATCTGAAGAAAGAAGGTGCACCGATTAACCAATCATCCAAACACCATTGATCTATTAAACGAACGTTATGACCAATCAATCCGTCACACTCCCGGTTTCCGGTATGACCTGTGCCAATTGCGCCATGAATATCGAGCGCAATGTCAAGAAACTACCGGGTATTGCCGGGGCCAATGTCAATTTTGCTTCGGAGCAGGCGACGGTGGCTTTCGATCCCGGCGCCGTGAATATTCCCGACATCGTTGACAAAATCGAAAAAGCCGGATTCACGGTGGGTACCGCCAATGCGGATTTTCCGGTACGGGGCATGACGTGCGCCAACTGTGCCATGAACATCGAACGGACATTGAAACGGAAGGTTCCCGGTGTGGTTGCGGCTTCGGTGAATTTCGCCAGTGAGCGGGTGGCGGTAACCTATCTGCCCTCGGAAACGTCGCTGGAAGAAATAGCCGGGGCGATCCGGAATATCGGTTTCGAGGCCATCCTGCCGAGTGACGCCGCCGACCCGGAAGACGTCGAGAAAGCCGCTCGGGAGGCCGAGATCAGAGATCAGACCCGCAAGTTCATTGTCGGTGTGGTCTTTTCCCTTCCCCTGTTTGTATTGAGCATGTCACGGGATTTTGGTCTGCTCGGTGCATGGAGCCACGCCCCGTGGGTGAATATACTCTTTTGGATGCTGGCGACCCCGGTGCAGTTCTATACCGGATGGGATTACTATGTGGGGGCATGGAAAAATCTGCGCAACGGCACCGCCAACATGGATGTGCTCGTGGCCATGGGATCTTCGGTGGCGTATTTTTATTCTGTTGCCGTTCTGTTTTTTCCGGCCCTCGGCCACCATGTGTACTTTGAAACCTCTGCTGTCATCATCACCCTGATCAAGCTCGGAAAAATGCTCGAAGCCAGGACCAAGGGCCGGTCCGGAGCCGCCATCCGGAAGTTGATGGACCTGAATCCCAAGACCGCTACCCTGCTGGTGGACGGTACTGAGCAGGAAGTGCCCGTCAGCCGGGTACACGTGGGTGACATCCTGGTGCTGCGGCCGGGTCAGAGCGTTCCGGTCGATGGTGAGGTGCTCGAGGGGCGCTCGGCGGTGGATGAATCCATGCTGACCGGCGAGCCTATACCGGTCGATAAAGTTCCGGGAGACACGGTCGTTGGCGGCACTCTCAACCGGGAAGGGCTTTTGACGTTTCGGGCGACCCGGGTGGGCAAAGAGACCGCCCTGGCCCAGATTATCCGTATGGTCCAGGAGGCCCAGGGCAGCAAAGCGCCGATCCAGGCCCTTGCCGACCGGGTGGCGGCCGTTTTTGTGCCGGCGGTCATCGTCATTGCTCTGGTCACCTTCGCCATATGGTGGATTCTTGCCGGTGAATTCGTTCCGGCCATGATCCGCCTGGTGGCTGTTTTAATCATTGCATGCCCCTGCGCGTTAGGCCTTGCGACACCTACGGCCATCATGGCCGGTACGGGAAAGGGTGCGGAGTCCGGAGTTCTGTTTAAAAACAGCGAATCTCTGGAGCGGGCTGCCGGGCTCCAGACGGTGGTGCTGGATAAAACCGGCACCATCACCGAGGGACAACCCGCGGTGACCGCGGTTGTTCCGATAAACGCGGCTGGTTTGACCGAAGACGGATTGCTTGCNCTGGCGGCTTCTGTGGAGCAGGGGTCCGAGCATCCCCTGGGACGGGCGATCGTGGCTGAGGCGCAGCAGCGAAATGCGCCCCTGGAAAATCCTGCGGATTTCCACGCATTTGGGGGAGACGGCGTGGCGGCCCGAATCGGCGAATCCCTGGTACGGGTTGGCAAACCCGGCTGGATCGAATCCGAAGGCGTGAATCTGGAAGCGCTGCGTGAACGGATCGACGGGTTGCAGAGCAAAGGGAAAACCGTGATGGCTGTTGTCGAGGATGATCAGCCCAGTGGTGTTATCGCCGTATCCGACAGGGTCAAGCCGGATTCGGAAGATGCCGTCAATCACTTGCGGAAGCAACGTCTCCAGGTGGTGATGCTCACGGGCGACAACCCTCAGACGGCCAGGGCCATCGCCGAGCCCCTGGGCATCACAGATATCGTTTCCGAAGTCCGGCCGGATAAAAAAGCATTGCGGGTAAAGGACATTCAGGATTCCGGCAAATCGGTGGCCATGGTGGGAGACGGTATCAACGATGCTCCGGCCCTGGCCCAGGCCGACGTCGGCATGGCCATCGGTACCGGAACCGATGTGGCCATTGAGACCGGGGATGTGATCCTTTCATCGGGCAGTCTGAAAGGGGTTCCCAGGGCCATCCAGTTGAGCCGGGCCACCATGCGCACCATCCGCCAGAACCTGTTCTGGGCGTTTATCTATAATATCATGCTGATTCCCCTGGCTGCCGGTGTGCTCTATCCGGTTGCCGGTCTTCCCGATTTTCTCCGACAGCTTCACCCGATTCTGGCCGCCCTGGCCATGTCCTTTAGCAGCGTCACCGTGGTGTCCAATAGTTTGCGGTTGTATCGCTCAAGAATTTAGTCTAGACTTTTTTCATTTGTGATATACCCATATAACCCAGAAATTGTTTTAGAACCTATCTCAAAAATGTGGATTGGGGTTCAGGGCAAGGCGCGGGTTGTTGGAAAAGCGGAGCATACACGTATAGTATGTGAGCATTTTTCGACAACCTGCAACACCGCCATGGGCCTCAAGGCGCGTTGTTGAGATAGGTTCTAGGAGGAGATCATGATGGAAAACAGCCAGCATATCTGTGACGGATTCCGATTTCTGCCTCCAAGCCTGGCGGCCTGGATGCAAACGTTCATCCCGGATCAATTTGACGGGGAGATCCCCTGGACCCCCCTTTCCAAGCCGGTTGGGAAAACCACATTTGCCCTGGTTACCAGTGCCGGAATCAGCCTCAAATCAGACCCACCCTTTGACATGGAGCGGGAGAAGGAGGAACCCACCTGGGGGGATCCGACCTTCCGGAAACTGCCCAGGGACACTGCTGAAAGCGACATCAACGTCAACCACCTGCACATCAACTGCACCCCCATCTGTGAAGACCTAAAGGTGATCCTACCGCTGGCCAATATGGCCGAGATGGAGACGGAAGGCATTATCGGCCGGCTGGCCCCGACGGCCTATTCCTTCTATGGGTTTCAGTGGGAAAGTGACGCGTTCATCGAAACGGGCATTGCGCCCATGGCGGATACCATGGCCGGGGAGGGGGTTGAGGCCGTCTTGCTCACTCCGGCATGACCGTTTTGCTGCCGGTCCGTGGGACAGGCTGCACGGTTTCTGGAGGAAAAGAGTTTTTCGACGATTGTTCTGACGCCGACTTGGGAATTCCACAACGCGGTCGGCATTCCCCGCTCCGTTGCGATTGAATATCCCTATGGACGTTTATTCGGAGACGTTGGCGACATCAGCGGTCAAAGGAAGGTCCTCGAAGCGACCCTTGAAGCTCTCGAGAGCGCTGAGCGGCCGGGCGACGTCAGTCACCTGCCGTTTGTCTGGCCGGAAGCACCCAAGGATACCCACTGGCATCCGCCGGCCATGAGTCCGATTATCAAGATGTATCTGGCAGATATCAAAGCAGCTCGAAAGAAGTAATTTACGCCAATTTTCAAGACTGATTCGGCTGAAATAAATGCTTATTTATTGGTAGCAATGTTTCATTGCGTCACACCTAGTTTAGACCTCATTTCGGATAGTTACCTTGTTGGCATAGATATCGCACATCCGCAGATAGTATTTCTTCTAGGCACCATCAATTTATACCCTATGTGGAATCCATATCCCTGAAGTATCAACACAATTAGGATAGTTATTGCACTGGTTTTAACGGCAGGGGCTTAGCAATTCACTACATCTTAACACGCTGGTGGCCTGAAATGGTGCCGGTAAAAAGAGGAGGGTGTATGAAAAAGGTAGTCTTGCTTACAGTTCTAGCGATGTTTCTCCTGGTTGGTCATGCGATGGCACTGGATTTAATTCATGCTGATGATTTTTGGGGTCCGGACTTCTGGTTCGACAAGCGAGTCTATCATGAATCGAGTGAGGGGGCCGATACCCAAAGCAATTTGGGTGGTTGGTACGTTGGCATTTCCGTCCACAATGATGACAAACGAAACGACATTGATCGTGTTGAACTGATTTCGGATGTGCCTTCGAAAGAAGGGTTGACGCATACCATTGTTCTCCATGATCCTGCACGATATCCATGGTTACAGCCGTTTCCTCGCACCAATCCCAATCCTCTTGACCTGAGTAACGGCGATCTCATCACGACGGATGATTGGGGCATGTACTTCGGTCACAAAATGCACTTTGGTATTCCAATGCGAATCAGGGCTTACGATAAATACGGAGCATTGGTTAACTTTGTTTATCCCAACCCAGAGGGAGGCCTTCCGTTTATCACGCAAGAGCTAAAAGCCAATCCGCGAATCGACCTGCCCGTAAATCCGGTCTGTGAGATCAAACGTATGGCCATCAGAAAAAATGGGGACCTGATGGTCAAATTGAAAGTCCCCTATGATACCCGCAACAGCCAAATCCGCATCCGAATATTCGGTAAGGATTGGGGGATGATTTACCAGGAAAAGATCAACCCGCCCTACGAAATCGTCACAAAAGGCGATGACGATGACGACAGGAAAGTCAAACCGGATATGCTGAAAATCTATGTGCCCGGGCAGTACGCGGGTCACGACGCCAGAATCGAATACCGCGTTTGGAATGAGCCGAACTACAAGCAAATGCAACGCGGTCTTACATGGTTCGTATTGCCTTCTCTAGAGGACTAAGCGAATGAACCTTAAAGTTTTACTGATTTTTGTATTTCACATTATCATGTTGGTGGTCGGCTTCGCCCTGGCGGAGCCGACCGTCATCACTTTTGGCGGTTAGATGGCCATCCGCTTTGTCGACATCCGGGAAAAAAGCGATGTAAGACGGCTTCCATCGGTCGATGTNTATACGCGAAACTCCTCAGGCGTTCCCGGCTCCCTTCCCCATGACCGCTGCGACCTGCCCGTGGATCGTCCATAGACCAGCCGTTTATGCAAACCTTGTTTGAACTCCCCATGGCGATTGGGCATTTCCAATTTCTAATGTATAATGCCAATAGCAATTCCGATTTGAGACAACACTACACCAAAATTGAGTCCTTCGCCGATGTTCCTGCTGGATATGGAAACGATCTACCTGGGAATCGCCATTGCCGCTGCTGTAGCTTACTGGTGGCTTCAAAAAAAAGAGTCTAAGAGAAACACCCGGCGTCTCCAAGAACGCTACCCGGATCTGCATCAATTCTTTAAGGACAGTCGGGCCATTCGGATCCCCACGGTAAAGCTAAAAATGAGGCGGACACACTACCTGTTGATCCCGCTGATGGGTGTCGCGCTTATCCCGTTTTTCTGGGAGGATTGGCACACGGACGTCTTTAATCGGATTGAATTGGTATTCGTCGGCATTGCAGGAGTGGTCATTCTGCTGGCGGTTTTTCCCCGCAGCAGTTATCTTCTAATAACCCCTAAAGACCTGACCGTAAAATCCGTGTTTCGAAAAATGCGATATGAATGGTCGGATTTTTCACATTTTGAGGTTGGACACTATCTGGGTGACAAGGAGATCATCGAAAAAGACGACGAGGCCATCCAGATGTTCCTCTCGGACCAGTACTACAGCAAACGTCGCGCCAAATCTCCCAGAGCATCCAAACGATTTAAACCGTTGGCGGATCACTACGGCATCGATAATGAAACGTTGGCCCGGATCCTGAATAAGATATTGGCCGTCTACCCCGGACAATCAGATGGTNAGCATATAGGTTAGCCAGTCTACGTACAAGGACTTCTCAGTAATAAACCCCGCAGAGCGGGGTTTTTTATCATCTATCTTTTATCTTTAACGAATGTCTATGTTTCGGCCCAACAGCAAGGCCCGTTTTCTTGGACTATTTACTCACCTTGACGGCATAGTCTCCGACACCTCTAGACGTATTGTAGTGCCGAATCTGAACGAAGTAGTCACCCGGGCTGAGGTCCGCAACGATTCTTGAATTGTAACCGGCACCACCGTCATCATCTTCGGCAATCAAATCGGTTGTGCTGCCGGGGCCAAACAGTTTCATGACCACATCGGTCTGGCCGCTGGTTTCGATCGTATAGCGATCAGATGTTGTCGCCGTGAACCTGAATATGTCCTCTTCTCCGGGTTGACCGATGCTGGCCGGCGTTCCGGCGGTATCGATGACCGGGAGATCCACCGGTTCCGGAATCTCGTCCGGGGGATAGGCCAATTGGCTGGCGATAAAATCCCGGTCTATTTGTGAGAGGACCTCGTTGGCATGAGTGCCTTGGCCGCTCCTCGTCCAACTGCCGGGAAAGGCATACAACATAATTGAATTGCCATCGAATTCGGTTCCGTTGATCTGAGTGTCACTGTATTTTCGAATGACATTATGGCGAGTTTGCTCGGGGGTCCAATAGTTAGGCGGTCCGGCCAGGTCTCGAATGACGACATCTTCATTCCATTCAATGCCGCCTTCAGGATTCTGGTGTTCATGCCCCAGACCAATGGCATGTCCGAACTCATGGGCGGAAGTGCCCCCGTCCTGGAAGCCGAGGTTCATGGTTGGCTGGTTTCTGGGAATGTTCAGGCAGTCGGTGCCGACGTAGGACCAGGCACCGTCTGTGGGATCAAATGAGATGCGGATTTCGGCATCCGGCGCATTGTTGAAATCAAAATTCAGGTTGGCGTGTGCCGTCCACCATCTGGCCTCTTCTTGGGCCCGTTCCTGTTGGTCCTGGGAGCCTCCCATAAAACGCACGCGCAAAGTCGAGCCGTTGGGCCACATTTTGCGAATTACAATTATGGCACGCGTAGGATCGCCCAAAGCCAGTGCCCGGTAAGGGCGATTCAAATCCCGTGGCAATATTTTGTCAAAACACATTTTTGGATATTCTGTCATGGTCTTCCTCCTTTGCTTTGGGCATCGATGCGAATCACTACCGAGGCCGATTTATAATTTGTTTCCCTTACCTTCGTGGGGGGAGCCGGGTCTTGCCACATGCGATGGCTGACGACCCGGCGATTCGGAGGCATCCTTTCCTATCGTTTTGATCTGCGATTCTAGAATGTCCAATGCCTTGTCGTCTGCAATCGATTCACCACGCTGCCGCTCAATCTCAGTGATAGTCTCGGCACCGGTTAACTTGTCGGATGCCGGAATATCCGCTTTGGCTTCATCGTACAGGTCGAACCAGGGCAAGCCATGTTCTGTGTAGGATTGTATATCCACAGGTGTCGGGGGAGGGTGGATTCCGGTCAATTCAAAAAACTGAGCGCTATTGACGATGTGAATCCCGACATGTCCTGAGTTATCCTGATCCCAGACATCAATCCCGTACGGATCGGGATATATTTTTTGTTTCATCTTGCCGCCGGCCCCTAGCCCCATCGACTCTGGGGCGCCCTTTGTCTTTGGTACGGCAAATCGGACAGGACCGGTCTCNGATCGCTTCGGCGGTTTATCCGGAAACCTGCCCGGCTTGGGCTCGAAGACCGTTACTTGAATGCCCCCGAATTCTTCTTTGCCGGTGAGCGAAGCTTCAATGGTGTATCCCATGCCCAACGGCATGGCGACGAACTGACGGATAAATCCACGGCCGGTATTGATGCCATCCAGCCAGGGTTGATCCGGACAAACAATATAATCCTGGGGATCGGCGTCTAACCCGTGTTTAAAGGGTTCGCCGGAGATGACATTGATTCCGCCCACAGCGATTTTGACCGCGTTGGGTTTCCATTCAGCGCCATGAAACCCGATCCACAGGGCCTCCCGTTGATACATGGGAATAAAGGCCCCCACCTCTTCGAGCCACTGCGGTGGGATTTTATCCCGGTACGCAGACACGTTGAACACCGGGAAATGACCAAGACCCGGAGGCAAGGGATATATCCTTCCGTCGTCCGGAATCCGAAGCGTGCGATGAAATCCTACGGCAAAGCGCTCGCCAATCCGTATCAATTGATGATCAATGGTGACATCAAGCATCGAGAACCCCCGGGGGTTTCAGTTATTGAATTGACGATACGAGATTGAATTCAACGAGATTCAGCAGGAACAGGTTCACATACGAGGGGCAAAAACACGGGGCGTGACGGGTTTAAGCCTTAACGGGCTTCGGGTGGGGGATGAGATGGGACCCGTCTATGAGAGGGCCATGTTTTTATATCCGTTACCTGAATATAAATAAAAAAATCNAAAGGACAATACCATACCTATGATGTTTTAGAAATTTAATTATAACTCGAAAGAAATCCGTGATTGTGGAAGATTTTCTTTAAAAGGCGCTTTGCTATCGAATTATTTCATTATTGTGATCCGTTTTGTTGCAATGGATTGGTCATGTAAGGACTATTGAACGGCATACTTCGTTGGCTGCCGACCGGCACATGTGGAAGACACTATCCGTCTCCCGGCGGCCCCTAAGCGGAGTCACCGGGGCGCGGGCTGTGACGATCTTGACAGGAGCATTTCCAGATTTAGTTTTTGAAGAGGTGCGCAATTATGAAGTTTAGCGACTTTTTCCTACCAAAGATTGCGCGTTCCAACCCCGAGGTCCGCAAAAACGCGGTCCGTAGTGAAATTAATGTTGAACTGCTGAAACAGGTTGCTGAAAAGGATGCCGATCAGGAAGTTCGTGAGCTGGCCAGACAACGCGTGGAAGAACTTCGGGCGTAGAGCCCAGCTTTGAACGTAAAAGAAGGATCGGTGTCCGTGCTGCTAATCTCACGTTGACCTCACCATCTTTTGCGTGAAACAGAGCTGGCGGAACGGGTTTCACATGCCGGCGATATCCCCTGCGCCAACGGCAGAGGGTCTTTTTATGCTGAAAAGCGCNCGCATCTCTATGCTTTCTTGATTCTCCCCTGAAGAAAATGACCCCCGACATCTAGCGCATATCGGAATACCGTTATGGACTCGGCGAGATACTCCAGATCATTCAGTTGTTTCCCAATTCCACCGGCACCGGCACCACCTTCCAGATCTCTTCGCAGTACTGCCGGATGGCGCGGTCGGATGAGAACTTTCCCATCCGGGCAACATTGAGAATCGACATCCGCGTCCAGCGCGCCGCATCCCGAAAGGCGTCATCCACCCGTTGCTGACACTCCCGGTAGGATGCAAAATCTGCCAGTACCATATACTCGCCCCGGTGCATCAGGATGTCGATGACCGGCTTGAACAGATCGGGGTCCCCTTTGGAGAACGCGTCGTTTCGTATCGCGTCGATGGCGGTTTTTAATGCCGGGTCTGCGCGGTATATCTCATAGGGCCGATACCCCGAGGATTTCATGNCCGACACCTGGTCGACGGTGAGTCCGAAAAGAAAGAAATTCTCCTCTCCAACCTCTTCGCGGATTTCGACATTGGCGCCGTCCAGAGTCCCGATGGTCAGCGCACCGTTCATGGCGANCTTCATGTTGCCGGTGCCCGAGGCTTCCTTTCCGGCGGTGGAAATCTGCTCCGAGAGATCCGCCGCCGGATAGATCCACTGGGCGTTTTTGACCGTAAAATTCGGTAAAAAAACGACCTTCAAGCGGCCGTCCACATCCGGATCGTCGTTGAGGACGTCGCCCACCGAGTGAATCAGTTTGATGATCCGTTTGGCCAAATCATACCCGGGCGCCGCTTTGCCCGCGAAGATAAATGTTCGGGGAACGATGTCGAGACCCGGGTTGCTTTTGATCTCCTGGTACCGCGAGATAATGTACAGCAACATGAGGTGCTGGCGCTTGTACTCATGGATCCGTTTGACCTGGATATCGAACATGGATTCCGGATCGACAATAATGCCGGTTTTGGATTGGATCAGGTCGGCCAGCCGATGCTTGTTGTCCAGCTTGATCCGGCGCCACTTGGTTTGAAAATCGGAGTCGTCCGCATGGGCTTCCAGCGTGCGCAGCGCGGTCGGATCGGTGACCCAGCCGTCCCCGACCGTCCGGTCGATCAGTTCGGCCAACCCGGGATTGCTGAGCAGCATAAATCGTCTGGGTGTGACACCGTTGGTTTTGTTGGAAAACTTATTCGGCGCCATCTCGTAAAAATCCCGCAGCACGTCCCGCTTCAGAAGGTCCGTGTGCAGCCCGGCCACCCCGTTGACGGCATGACTTCCGACACAGGCCAGGTTGGCCATGCGCACGGATTTACCGCCGGATTCGTTGATCAGCGACATGCGCGCCAGGCGCGCAGGATCTCCGGGGAAGCACTCGCGAACCTCGTCTAAAAAGCGAGAGTTGATTTCGTAGATGATCTCAAGATGGCGCGGCAGCACCCGTTGAAACAGATCCAGGGGCCATGTCTCCAGAGCCTCCGGCAGCAAGGTATGATTGGTGTAGGCAAACGTTTTGGTGGTGACCTCCCAGGCCATGTCCCAATCCATTCCATGCTCGTCCACCAGCAGGCGCATCAGTTCCGGCACCGCAACGGCCGGATGGGTGTCGTTGAGCTGAACGGCCCAGTACCGATCGAATTCTTTCAGGTCCCCGCCGGCCTGCAGGTGAATCCGGATCAGGTTCTGGATGGAACAGGATACAAAAAAGTATTGCTGCTCCAGCCGCAGCCGCTTGCCGACCTCAGGCTCGTCATTCGGGTAAAGGACTTTGGTAAGGTTCTCCGACCCGACCTTGTCTTCCACGGCCCGATAGTAATCGCCGGTATTAAAGGCCTGAAAGTCGAAGGATTCCACCGCTTCGGCCTTCCACAGCCGCAGGGTGTTGCAGGTGTTGACCCGGTAGCCGGAAATGGGCGTGTCATAGGGTGTTCCTTTCACCACACGGTGGGGAATCCAGCGCACGCGATAGCGCCCCTTGTCGTCATGATAGCTCTCGGTGGTGCCGCCCAGTCGGACTTCGAACTCCACTTCGGGGCGATAGATCTCCCAGGGATTTCCCAGGTGCAGCCAGTTATCGGTCATTTCCATCTGCCAACCGTTCTGGATGGCCTGGTTGAAAATTCCATGCTCGTAGCGGATGCCAAATCCGATGGCCGGCACTTCGAGGGCGGCCAGAGAGTCGAGGTAACAGGCCGCCAGGCGTCCAAGGCCGCCGTTTCCTAATCCCGGCTCGGGTTCCTGTTTCATCAGGTTGTCCAGAGTCATGCCCAGTTCGGCGACAGCCTCATTCACCGGTTCTCGCAAGTTGAGGTTCACCAGATTGTTGCCGAGTTGCGGCCCTATCAGAAACTCCGCAGACAGGTAACACACGATTTTTACACCCCGTCGGAGCCAGGTATCGACGGTGTTGATCCAGCGTTGCAGCAGTCGATCGCGAACCGTATAGGCCAGGGCCATGTAGTAGTCGTTGCGGGTGGCGATTTCGGGAAATTTCCCCTGCACAAAGAAGAGGTTGTCCAGGATGGCGCGACGGAGGGTTTCGATAGATGTTCCAGTGCGGTCGTCCTCGATCAGAACGTGGTCGCGTTGAAGGATCTCAGGCGGTTTTTCCATGGCGGTTGTCCCCGTGATTCAAGTCGATGATTTCCATACGATTGTTCCGATCGGGATGCTTGCGGGAGGGGCCTTCGGTGAGAATGACCAGATGGCCGTCGATATCCTGTTCGGCAAAATACCGCCGTATCCACGAACGCCAGTTGGTCGGGTGATCCGGTTCGAAAGCCGGCTTCACGCCATAGGAGAACAGAAGCCCCTGGCAGGTCTTCTCCGAGGAGCTGACCCCGATGACCCAGACCGGGAGCCGGAACCGACTGATACTTCTGGCCGTGGCGCCGCCCCGGGTGGGCACTACCACAGCCGCCGGGTGGATATGGTGGAGGATGTTGCCCACACTCAGGGCAATGAGATCCTGCAAGCGCTGTATCGATGCGCTGCCGTCTTCCATGTCCGAAAACCGTGGCCTCGGAAAGGCGCGGCGTTGGGGTTCAATAGAGGCCGCAATTCTTGCCAGCATGGTCACCGCATCCACCGGATATTGTCCCAGGGCCGATTCACCGGACAGCATCACCGCGTCGGTACCGTCAAGGATCGCATTGGCCACATCGGTGGCCTCTGCCCGGGTGGGACGACGGTTTGCCGCCATGGATTCCAACATCTGGGTGGCGGTGATCACCGGCTTTCCCAACCGATTGGCCTTGTGCATGAGTTGTTTCTGGACTGCTGCGATGGTTTCGATGGGGATTTCCACGCCCAGATCCCCCCGGGCGATCATGATGCCGTCGGCGACACTCAGGATATCGTCGATGCTGTCGATCGCCCGGGAGCGTTCGATTTTGGCAATGACAAACGGATCATAATTCAGCCCGGCGGCGGCCTCTCGGACGGCCCGGATATCCGCGGCGCTTTCCACAAACGATTGGCTGATGGCATCCAGTTGCTGGTCGGCGGCGAACCGGAGGCAGTCCCGATCATGATCCGTAAACGCACTGATGCCAAGATCAATGCCGGGGAGATTCAGTCCCTGACGCGACCGCAGCTCATAACCCACCATCACGGTGCAGCGGACATTGGGCCCCTGGACTTTGTCGACCCGTAACTGGAGGTAGCCGTCGTTCAGAAAAATACGGTCGCCCGGCTGGACCACGTTCGGCAACGGTTCAAAACTGACCGACACTCTGCGCTGGTCACCGACGATGTCCTCTGTCGTGAGGGTGAATGGTTCCCCCGCCTCCAGCTCCACCGGTTCTTCGGCAAACTCGCCGATCCGGATTTTGGGTCCCGGTAAATCCGCCATAATGGCCACGCGGCGACCGACGCTTTGGGCGGCATTGCGGATGACCTCAATTTTTGTTTTGTGTTCTTCAAAATTGCCATGTGAAAAATTCAACCGTGCCACGTTCATGCCTGCCCGAATCATCCGCTCCAGAACAACGGCGGAACTCGAGGCCGGGCCGACGGTGCAGACAATCTTTGTCTTATTTTCCGCTAACGCCATGATGTAATGCTCCCTGACCGGGCACGGATGTCGGGTTCCCGCCGGCCATGCACCGGATAGAAAAGGGGAAAGAAGAAATAGGGATCCGTGTTATTTTCCAGTTAACTGGTTGGCCACCGCCTGTGTGGCCTTGGCGACCTTCTCCGGATCGCCCAGATAATAATGGCGGATCGGCGTCAAGTCATCTTCCAGTTCATAGATCAGAGGGATACCCGTGGGGATGTTCATGCCGACGATTTCGTCGTCCGCTACCTTATCGAGGTATTTCACCAGAGCCCGCAGGCTGTTTCCGTGGGCGGCGATCAGTACCCGCTTCCCTGCCTGAACATCCGGGGCAATATCGCTCTGCCAGTACGGCAGAAATCGCGCGACCGTATCCTTCAAACATTCCGTGACAGGCAGTTCAACTGCCGTCAATCCCGCATATCGCGGGTCGTGTCCCGGGAATCGGGGGTCGTCCCGGGTCAGGGCCGGCGGCTGGATGCCGTAGCTGCGCCGCCATATCTGGACCTGCTCCAATCCGTGCTTTTCGACGGTTTCGGCCTTGTTGAGGCCCTGCAGCGCGCCATAATGCCGTTCGTTCAAACGCCAGCTGCGCCTTACCGGGATCCACATCAGATCCATTTCTTCCAGGACGAGCCACAGGGTTTTGATGGCCCGTTTGAGAAGCGACGTGTAGGCGATATCGAAACGAAACTCGCCGTTTTTCAACAGGCGTCCGGCCTCTGTGGCTTCTTCCACCCCCTTGNCNGTGAGGTCGACGTCTGTCCAGCCGGTAAACCGGTTTTCCTTGTTCCACACGCTCTCTCCGTGACGTATCAACACCAGCTTAACCACCTGCACCCCCTTTTTTCCGTATCGGTTATCCTCCAAAAGCTAGATCGGTATTGTTTGGTCATCANTAAGACCGTTGCAGTAAAATATTAAAAAAAGTCTAACCACTGTTACACAGCTTGCATAAAAAAAAATGATATGACAACCGGTAGGAAACAATTATACGAATAGAATTACTCAAACCGCACGCGAAGGCAAGGCAGGAATACATAACGAGAGAACTTGTGCAATCAGATTAGCCCCTTGAAAGAGGAGCCCATCGAAACCGAACCACCCCCCTGCCGAGCGAGCGGGTTCGGGCAGCCCGCTGAACGGTTTCCTCCAGCAAAGAAACAGGGACGTCTGGATTCGGTGTTTCTCCCTCCTTATAGAATCAGCTAGCCGGGAAAAGAAGCGACCGGAATAGACGTCCTCGGTGTGTCTTTTGGTTTCAAGGATTCCCTTCGTTGTGCGCTATATCGAAACCAACCGGAAATTATCCGGAATCGTCTTTCTTGTAATCCTCCAATGCCTGGCGCTCCTTTTCGGCCCGTGCGGAAAAGGTTTGAAGCGGCGTGACTTCCCAATCCAGAGTCCCCCACATGGGAATGTCCCTGAGCAAACGGTCCAGTTCGTCATTGGAACTGGCCTCCGCCATAAATATAAATGCACGATCCCCGACGGGCAGACCGCCTCCAAGGATGTAACCTTCTTTTTCGAGATGCGTAAAATAGTCGAAGCTTGGCATGACCACATGCTCCAGAATGGCCATGGCCTCTTCCTGGGACCCAAATCCGGGCCCCCCGGATCCCACAACTAAATATTTCATAATGGATTCTCCTTTTTAACCGACTGTTATGACGTGTGACCCCGGATCAGATGCAAATCGAGCTCCGGATAGCGGACATTGATGTCCGCTGGCGTGAGGGGAAATGGCGTATTCGAACATAGATTCCGTTTAAGCCTAAAAGGTGTGATCGTTTTCCCAAATGTAAACCGGTGACTGCTATACTCCGTTTCACGAGCCGGCGGAATTCGGGAGGGTTCTGTCGATTTGTCGCTTATGATTTCTTCCAAAAGGTCATCGCGGACATTCCGATTTGAAGGGTCCTCAGGACATACAGTCGCCATGCCGGGTCCTGGGGTATGGAAGGAAAACTCTGGTGGAGTATCTCGGCCCGGGGATAGATGGATTCAAGGGTGACCCGTAGCCGGTCTGCGGACCTTCCGGGGGGCAGAAACAGCACAAAGGACGCCCATGGCGGCATGGCGCCACTTTTTATAAACCGGCGAAACGCATATCTGCGCAGGATTCCCAATCGGGAAACTTGCATTTCCGTTGCCCGGCAACCATCGGCATCCAGATGCTGCAGGAGCCATCGTATGCTGATCTCTGAGACCGTGTGACCCAGCTCCCGGCATCGCACCTGAAAGCGTTGCCACTCGTCGGCGCGCCACGATGCGGTCATGTACTGAATGTCGGCCAGCCAGGCCAGCTTTCCCAGATTGTGTTTCAGGGCATGGAGCCATAGAAACAGCACCTGATCCCAAGGATCCAGGGACAGCGCGCGGCTCCCGAGCACCGATACGGGGACGGATCGTTGGAACACCTCATCGGCATCTGCCCCGAAAATGCGCGTTCTGGACCGGATCCGGTCGGCGCCCAGAAAATGGCGGTGCAGGTCGATGGTCGCCAGTCCCTTTCGATAGGTGCTGGGATACAAAGGATCCTGGCGATATCCGATATCGGTGAGACGCTTTTCAGCCTCAGCAACATGGGATGGGGGAATCCAGAGATCGATATCCGTCATGTCCCGAAGCCCGGGATCTTCGTAGACCTCGGTGTTGAGCGCTGCCCCTTTGAGCAGGACGCAGGGCAATGAGGGCCGGTTGAACATCGCGAGAATCTCTTTCAGCGCGTGTTCGAGCTGGATATTGGTGGCTACGGTCGTGAGGTAGGCGGATCGCAGGCGTCTCTGCTGGGGCAGTGGCAGTCGGGAGAACAATTCGGCCGCTGAAAGATTACGGTACAGCATGCCTCCCAATCCCTGCGTGACGGCTTTTTGAATCAGNCGGCTGTCTTTGCACAGGAGCATGAACCAGCGGCGGATGGTCTGGACGGATGCCTGGAAAACCGGGGCGCTCATCCGGAGCAGAAGCAGATGGTCGGGTGGCGGCCTGTGCATTACCGGCGCATCCTCTGGAACCGCATCGACTGTGGGCGGTCCGGTCACGGCCTGTTCCGGGAGGAATATTTTGCCGAAATCCTGGCTGCCCGATCCAGCGCCTGGCGCCGGTTTTGAAAATGCTCTGGATAGGTTTCGGCAAGTTGTCCGGCAATGGTCTCCAGAGAGGTAGCCCCGTCCATTAACTCCAACACGGTCCGGTCGATCCTCCCCTCGATGCCGAGTGTCGGTTTATGGCTGGATGCCCGGTAGCGGAGCGCCTCGGATGGATGGGGTCGTGCGAAGAAGGTCGATTGTCGGAAATCGGCCTTTTCTTCTTTGGCGGGATTGTCGCTCCGTATCCGGGTTCGCCATCGCCAGATGTAATCTTCGCCGATAAGCCGTGCGGAAACGTCGATGAAGACGAGGTCCTTTTCGGCCACGGAAACCGGATGCTCGAGGGGGAAAAACTTTTGGCCGTAGAGTGTATCGGGCGCCCCCGGGGCATTGGTCATGCGGACATCCTGAAAAAGCACGGCCTCGAACCATACCAGCACGCCATGGGCGGTTCCTTTGGTTGGGATCGTCCCGGAAACGGTACCGGAAACGTCGGCCNTCGTCACGGTTTGGTAGTCGATGTCGGCCAGAAGGAGTGGCGGCATCAGCAGGGCATTTTCGTCCAGGCGGACCCTGCGCCAGGTATTGACCACATAGGGCTGGGCGGCGGACATATCGATGTCCTGGGGACGGTTATCGCAGGGCGATATATACTGTCGGTAAATATCCGGCGCTTCCACCAGTGCGGCCCAGAGCCGATCCCGCTCAGGGATCTGTCTGCCATCCGGTGCCAGAAAACGTTCTCTTGCATCGGCCACATCCGGAAGATGGGTTCCAAACAGGGGCAAAATACCCCGCATATCGGAAACCATCACATCCACCCGCTCCGAAAGGGATACATGCCTTGAGTGCCGGGGGATGAAACGGATGCGGTCTGCCAGCCCGTTGTCTGCGGCGATTTTCCGGGCGACGTGAATGGATGCGTCCGGCTCAATGGCGATGACGCTCCCGGCACCGCATTGGCAGGCCATCAGGGCAAAAATGCCGGTGCCGCTGCCGAGATCCAGCACGACGTCGCCGGGCGAAATGGCCTGTTCCAGCGCGTTCCGGTAGGCGGTCATTCGGATCGGGTCGGCCACCATCCTGCAGTAATCGGCAATCGAGTACACGTGACGTTCCTCCAGACGGCGGTGACAACGGATTCATCATATCCCATGTCCGGAGCCGGGTAAAGATGCGGATGGCTCCGAGGTCTTTGACGGCCTCGGGTTCGGCCGCCGGGTTGCTGCCCGACCAATGGTCGACAACGGCTTGGAAAGCGTTTATGGTGCAGTTTGGGTGCGCCATCGCCGGTGTGCCCGAAAGGGAATCGGATGTCCATCAAGTCCGCATTTGCATTCATACAGAGGATCCGCAGTGATGACCGGCTCCGTCGTCAGCTTGACCGGAGCAACGGGCTGGCCGGTGTCGTGGATCTGGCCGGACGGGTAGGCTATCGGTTCAGCGAAGAAGACCTGAGGGTGGCTTTTGCACGTGATTCGGCCATGCGCAGCTGGTTCTACAGCGGCCGGGCGGAGGACGCCCCATCGGACTGACCTGCCATTCGGCGGGCCAGATTTCGGAAAGCGGTGCCGTAAGTGCCGCCTGTCAGGAAGAATTTCCGGTAAAAGAACTCCGGTGATTTCCGGTAGACCGGAACGGCGAACCGGCGGATCGCGTCCAGATGTTTGCCGATGCCGTCACGAATTGAGGGAACATAGGTGGCGGTCAGATTGCCGCTCTTCCCCCGAGTTTCGCTCAAGGATTCCAGTACGGCGTCGGCCGCGAGGACGCCGCTTTCCAGGGCATAGCGGATGCCTTCTCCGGTGATCGGATCCGCCAGACCGGCGGCGTCTCCCGCCAGACAGACGCGTCCGGTGGCGATGTGGCCGATACCCGTGAACATGGGGATCGGGTGTATGGAACGGTTTGTCACTCGAAAATCCGCCGCAGGAAAACTCCGTTTCAGGAAATCCTCCATGTGATCGGCGAGGCGAACCGGCGATCTCCAGATACATAGCCCGCAACTGAAGTAATCCTGTTTGGGAAAAATCCAGCCGTAGCCGCCGGGGATGCATTCAAAGTTGAATGTGGCCCGATGGGCATCCTCTTCGAAGAGCGCGCCGGCCGGTTCAACGTCGGTATCGATGGCCCAGCCGAAGGCAGACGACGGCTTTAAACCCAGGCGTCGGGCTGTCGGGCTGAAAACCCCGTCTCCGGCGATGATGTACTTGGCCGTCAGCCGGTCGCCGCCTTTTCCAACAACGGTGACTCCGTGTCGGTGTTCCTCCACCCGCCGGACCAAGAAGTTGTCCTTTACCTCAACATTTCCGGTACCGCGCATCAAGGCGAGCTGAAGCAGCTGATAGTCGAACCGGGTGCGTTCCACGAGGTACAGGATCGGATGTGCCGCGCTCTTGAAAATCCTTTCCTGTTTCCATGCAAACAGGGTCCGCACGGAAAAAATCTGCCGATCGATGACAGCTTCCATGCCCCGCTCCAGAAGATCCGCCGCCTCCGGGGTCAAGGCGCCCCTGCAGGGCTTGCGACGCGGGAGACGTTCCTTTTCCAAAACCGCCAGTTTTATACCCGCGGAAGCCAGTCTGAGGGCAGCCGCTCCCCCTGCCGGTCCGGCGCCGATAATGAGCACATCATGGGTCATGGCGATCTGCCTTCGATACGGGGAGCACTCTTTGGTGCCACACGTGCTGGTAACGGACGTAGCCCTTTGCCGCGGGCGGCCTGTCCGGTAACCAGTCGACCTTGATGTGGTTGAGATCTTTCCGGAACATGGAGAATGTGTCAGGCGGGGATTGGAGCGCCCCGACAATCAGGTCTTCCGGCCAGGGCGTTGAAGCCGTAAACGGCTCTACGATGGAGGGCCATTGGAGCAAGGCCCGGCGCTCCCCTTCCCGGCATAGCCCCAGGTCCGTGAGGACAGCGAAAAGATCCGTCCAACCCGGCAGGTCTTGACTGCCGACGTCCGGAATACATTCCAGCCCGAAACGTGCCGGCGGCCCGAATCCCAGATCAAAGCACAGAACAAACCGGGATACGACGGACGACAGCCGATGAACCAATTCTTGAAGCGAACGATCCGGTGTTTTGCCGGAGAGGTCCCCGATGATGTCGACGACGGATTCCGGCCCGAGTCCCCATATATCTATCCGAAGTGCGTTTATCGGACGGGACAGCATAACTCCGAACTGGAAAATTCCGCCGTCGGAAGGGCAGAGATCGATGCATCGCCGAATGTCGGCTTTTATGGGGGCGGGCATATCCGGCTTCAGAATATCNAGGCAGGCGATGATGCCGTTCATTGTATGGTCGGAGGTATGGACTCCGGCTTCTGCCGGTCGCAGCTCCATAAACATTGCCGGGGGGACGAACAGATCCCCTTCGGCATGCACATCGAATTCCCACCCGATGCGTCCCACATGGCGATTGAGCACTGAGCCCGGTCTCTCCCACTGACGCCCGAAACGGACAATACGCTGCCATGCGTCGTATCTACGCCTGCCTTCGGCAACGATCGGGGCCTCCAGGGCCCGGGCGATGCGGTGCGGTCCGTCCATGCCCTGAGTGAAATCCACCGGTCCGCCCCCATTGAGCCGAAACTCGAATCCCCCCCAGTACACCGGGGCCAGCAGGGCGGCGAGTCGCTGGATGGCGGAGAGGGCTTCCGATGGCAGCACGGCGTCCGGTAACGATGAGGCCACCAATGTGACGGCATCGGCGAGGTCGGTTGTTTCTGTGGTTGAGGGGATCATGACGGTCGGAACATCACTTTCGTTCAATATCTTTTAGAATCATGGCCTGGAGCTGAAACGGGTCCGTCTGCTCCCGGGATCGGGCGCGGATCCGCTTAACGGGAATCCGGGAGGCGATCTTGCCCAGGGCTTCAAATTCTTCCCTGCGTGTTTGCGGGTCCAGCAGATAGGCATTGTATGAGTTGGCAATCAGCGCCAGGAGGGCTTCCCGTGTGGACAGGGGGGTGATCACCGGTTTGGCATGGGCGTTCGACACCCCGGCCGTATAGATAGTGGAAAGGGGCACGGGATCGGATTGAAAGCGGTAGCGTGGCACGGACAGGTCAAGGTAGCATTTGTTCCAGCTCGGATGGCAGGGGGACAGGCGGGGAAGCGATGCGTCGGATCCGAAGAGGGCTGAGACCGACGTCGGCCACAGCCGAAGCATGGGATAGCCGGGCTGGACCCATGGGGTATCTCCGATGTCCTTCAGCGCCGCAATATCATCGGTAAGGACCGGAAATCCTTTGGCGGCAAAGGCGGCCGCAACCGTCGATTTTCCAAATCCGCGGGGTGCCAGGAAGGCCACCGCCCGGTTGTTCACCACCACCGCACTGGCATGAAGCCCCACAACCCCTCGTAACCGGAGGACAAATCCGATGATCGGCCCCAGGAGATAAACGGCGGTGTCCTCCAACGTCAACGTGTCCGGCCATCGGGCGCGCACCTGAGTACCCGCTGAATCGATAAAAAATTCGGTGCCGTCTGCGTAGATGAAGTGAAACCGGCCGTCACCGGGCCGGCGCCGTACGGAAAGTTGTGGTTGGTCATTTTCGGTTCCGGCGGGAATATCGAGCCACGATGTTTCGCCAGGATGGTCGTCCTCCGGAGCCGGCTGATTTCGAAGATCGATCGCCACCTCCAGGGCCGCATTGGCAGGGGCCGCGGGCAGACCGGGAAGCGGGTGTGACAAAGCGATGTTCAGACCGAAGATGCGCACCATGGCCTGTCCATCTCTGGGGCTGACAGCAGGTTCCATCAGGGGGTGCCGGTTTTATTGGCGCCCGCCCAGCCTCCGTCATCATTCACATTCGTTGTGGCATTGGCATGGGTCAGTTCTCGAATATCTCCGTAAACCGTCAGGCTGGGTTTTCGATACGGCTTTTTCTCGGGTGCGTTATCCTCTTTTTCCATGACAGATCTCCTTTTCAATTGTGATCCTTTCGGGCTGTGGTTGACCCAACCACAGGGCAAGCCCCAGGGGTCTCGTGATCCACGGGTACTCTTCGGGATACAGCTTTTCCGGATGGGCCATCAGCTTTGTCAACCGCCGGGTATCGATGTAGGCGTCGATACCGGTTGTTTCCAGGAGGCCCTCATATCCCGTCAGCGGTTCCCGCACCAGTTGCTCATAGGCGGCAAAGCCCCGGAGGGGGGTTTTCGGGCGCCGGAGGACCTTCTCGGGTAGTCGCGTCTTCATAGCCCGACGGAGGATCATCTTGTCCACACACCAGGGAACGGCAGGAAGCGCCGTCAGGTAGGAGACCACCCGTAAATCAAAGAACGGGTGGCGGGACTCCACCGTCTCGCCGGTGACACCGGGATCCATGGTTTCAAACAACGGTTCCCAACCTGGGTTTTCGAGGATCCAGTGGGCTCCGGACCGGTGCGATGCCACCGGGCGCGACACCCGTTGGTGCCGGGCCCAGCGCTGCTCCAGGTGAAGCCGTTTTTGAAACGATGGATTGAACCATGGGGGATGTAGACTCCGCCCATGGTTCGGGCGTGTGCCCATCCAGCGTCGCAGGTTTTTTCGAAGTCCGATGCGCGGAAATGTTTGCTGGGTGAGGCTATACCGGAACAGCGCCATGCCAAGGCCGCCAAAAAACAGACTCTTGAAAAACGCCCCCGCGTGGATCGGTGAGGGGTCTAGCAGCGGATCACCGCCGTGGNCGGTCAACACGACCCGAACATCGCCGGCAAAGGCTTTTAATTGTGCGTCCGATTCGGTCTTCGCCGGTTCCGACAGAGGCATGATCTGCCATCTGTGCAACGTATCGTCTCCACCGGGAAACCGATTCTTTGCGGTGGAGACGGCCTTCATCGGGATGTTCAGGGAATCTGCGGCAAGTGCTGAAAAGCAATGTTCGTCATCATGAATCCACGTGTCGTCGTACAGGGTGCCGGCTCGCAGGTCATACCTTCCGGGTGTGCTCGATCGCCATTCGGCAGCCATCGCCGCCACCGTCGTAGAATCCATGCCGCCGCTCAAGCATAAACCNATATTCCGGGTCCGCATCCGGTCGCCAACGGCGGTCCGCATGAGTGCCAGGAATCGATCGATGGCTTCGTGGGAATCCTTGATTCGGAGGGGTTTTGCTACCGGAAGCCGCCAATACCGGCGACATATGGGATTACCCCCGGGCGACCACGTCAACAGGGATGCCGGAGGCAGCTTGCGGATTTCTGCAAATGCGGTGCGATCGCGATGCAGGCTCGATCCGAACATGAGAAAGTCGGCGATGGTATTGTCGTCAATCATCCCGGAAACACTGGGATGCCGCCGCAGGGTTTCCAGCGTGTTGCCGATGAGCAGTGTATCTCCGGTGTGCGCGTAGTAAAACGGTTTGACACCGAAGTGATTCCGGGCGCACAAAAGACGGCGGCGGTTCCCGTCCCAGATGGCAAAGGCGAAATCTCCCAGGAGACGATCCACACACCCGGAGCCCCATCGGCGGTAAGCATGGAGAATCAGTTCGGGGTCCGTGACGGCCTGTACACCATATGGTTTGTCCTCCAGGCCAAGACAGCGTATCAGTTCCTTGCGTCCATCGATACGGGCATCCGCCGTGATCCNGGTTCTCCCGTCCAGGCTGCAGGGCTGGCGTTCTTTTTCGGCCTCGAATGTGGTTTTAAGCAAGGTGTGGCCGAAGCCGACACTGCCGTCCAACCAGACATCCTGCCTGTCCGGTCCGCGAAACGCCGTCGCTTCCGTCATCCGCTCCAGTTGTAATCTGTCCACCGGGCGGCCGTCGGAATGCAGTATGCCGATAAATCCGCTCATGATCCCTGCTGCTCGAATTGGAAGTCAACTGTCCCCATCGGCGTGTAAATAATGCCGATCCGGTCAATATCGTTCAGCACGACCCCCTGGTATTCCACCCAGGCGTGGGATTCAAACCGACCGGTTATTGTGCGGACGCCGAGCCGAAGATCGGAATCGATTCCGTAACACCGAAGAAGCCACCACAGGGCCAGCGACTCCACCATGCATTCGGCGCGGAAGAGTAAATAGTCCCGGTTGACCCGGCACACAATGTCCGACACGTGTCTGGCCCTGTCCAGCCGAGATCCGTCATCGGTGACACGATTCTGAAAGCGTTCGGTATGTGTGTGCAGCCGGCGGTACAGTTTTCCAAAGCCCCAGAAGCGTATGCCTATACGGATTGCGAGAATCCGGCCAAATACGGTCAGAATCTGTCTGAAATCCAAGCCTTTTTTCGACGCCTGATCAGTCATCATGTTCCAGAGAAAGGAGCCCCTTGTCCAGCAACTGCTCGACAAGTTCCGTAAGGTCCTGTCGGAGTGCTTCGGGGCGCACCTCATAAAGGGTCAACAGGGTGTCAAAGGCCGACTGTATGGCATCGGACGCCGTCAATGCTTCCCACATGGACGTGCCCACCTCGTCGAGCCCATAATACGTTTCCGTATCAAGATTCAGGAGGACCGACTCTCCCTCCAGTTCCTGAAAAAGTACCTGCTCCGGGACGGTTACCCGGGCATCGAACGATAGCGCCATGGTCAACTCCTGATCCGGGCTCTCGGAAACAGCCGNAAAAGTTAACAGATAATGGGACGTAAACTATATTAATCATATCGAAATTGCTGCTTCAGGTAAAGTGAGCCCTATCTGCGGCCGCCTGGAATCCGGTAGACCCGGATCGCCATGGCCGACATCATTCGTCGCGCAGAGAGCCGACATAGGAACCGGCGTCGAGTGGAACAGGATGGCTTGAATTCCGAAAGGATAAATGGGGATTGGGAATTCTGCGGCACAGGGTCCGATCCGGGACGGGGAGGGGGGTACCCATATCTCCCGTTCCCTTGGTTGTCGATGGACCAAAACCGGGATTATTCCCAGGTGGGTTCTCTCGGTTTGAAGACCCTGGCCTCGTACTCCGGTCGTGTGTCCACCCGGGCAAAATATATGGTCGACCAGTACACACCGATGACCTCTCCGTCTGACGAGACGATATCGAAAGCATACGGATCGCGATCCCTGATCCGCATTACGCTTCGGATTAGCCGGTTCAGGTCCTGGGTCTCCGGATCGATTTCCCGCCAGAACCGGGCGGTTTGTCGCCACGGCGGCTTGAGCCCGATGATGGCGTCGGGGACATTTTCCCTTCCCGTGGCATAGTAACGAAAATCCGCAGGAGGGCGTCCGTCGAAGAACGCCCGCTCCATTTCTCTGTTCCGTTTGAGGACGCCGGTTCCGCCTGAAACAGAAAAAGTTGGCGTAATCAGCGCGACAATAATCAGAATCGCCAGAAATGATGTTCGATTCACAACATCCTCCATTGTTAATCCAGATTCGGTAGCCTGGGCTTGAGTACCCGCACTTCGTTTTCCGCCCCGGTTTCAACCGGAGTCCAATAGACGATAGACCAGTATACACCGACGATCTCTCCATCCGGTACAACGATGTCGAATGCCCGCGGTTGATGATCGTGATACGGCACCATACTCTTTAACAGCCGGTTCAAATCATCGGACTCTGGGTCCAACTCCCTCCAATATCTGGCCCCTTGCCGCCACGGCGGCTTGAGCCCGATAATGGCGTCGGCAGAGCCTGCCCTGCCGGTGACATAATAGCGGAGATCCGCCGGAGGACGGCCTTCTCTGAATGCCTGCTCCGATTCCATATTTCGTTTGAGTTCACCGGTCCGNCCCGCAAGAGCGATCGGCGGCGTCAGAAGTACGACAATATTCAGCATGACGATTATTCTATTTAACATCACAACGCCCCCATTTCTGGTCCGTCTATCTACGAAGGATTCCATTACACTGACAAATCCACAGGGATAGGGATGGAGTACCTTTCATTCTGTCTTTCTTATGGGAGAAAGGCGGACTTCCAGAATGTTTTATCTTTTTTCCGGTTGTAAATAGGGTTGTCCTGGATAGACGATGTGACTTTCTACGATTGGAAAGACAGTGACGAAAGAGAGCGCAAAGATATTGTTTATAGACGCGCGGGTCGTAGGCGGAGGCTATTGCCTGATTGGTTCCCGCGGCCTGAAGACCTGTACTTCGTTCTCCCCGCGAATTTCGACCCGGGTCCAAAAGAGCGTTGACCAGTACACCCCGATGACCTCTCCGTCAGAGGTGACGATATCGAACGCCCTCGGTTCGATTTGATTATGCCGCATCACCTTGCGGATGAGCTGATTGAGATCGCGGGATTCCAGATCGATTTCCTGCCAGAATCTGGCGGTTTGCCGCCACGGCGGCTGGAGACCGACGATGGCATCGGGTGAGCGATTTCTTCCGGTGGAATACCATACAAAATCCGCCGGGGGACGGCCTTCATTGAACGCCTGCTCCATGTCCATGTTTCGTTGGAGTTTCCCGGACCCGCCCGCCATGCCAGTCAGCGATGTTAAAAGCAAAAGACTAACCAGAACGGCGGTACATGTTTTTAAATTTATCTGCATCATTTTGCTGCCTTCTCCTGAATCGATTCCATGCCATAACTGTCACCAGGTCACACTCATCATCGTACAGTTCAGCCCACTGCCGATGCCCATGAGGGCGACATGACTGCCGGGATGTAATCGCCCCTCTTCGTCTGCCTGGGCCAGGGTGATCGGCAGAGCGGCCGGGCCGATATTGCCGAGAGTATAAAAATTGAGGTGAAATTTCTCCGGAGTGGTTCCCAGGGTCTGATTCAGCACGTCCATGTTGCGCTGGCTCACCTGATGGGGAATATAGATGTCGATGGCATCATCGCTCCAGTTTTCGAGTTCCTGTTCAGCCTGCTGCCAGGTCTGATGTGCCAGTTGTACGCCATGGATCAGTACGCTGCTGGCATCGGCAACCATCCGGTCCGGTTGACCGAGGCAAAGACGGCTGTGCTCGGTGGCCGCCCGGGTTACGGCACCGTTGATGAGATGTCCGGTGTTGGAACTGTTCCGGTTACCGAGGATCATGGCCACCGCCCCCGAGCCCAGGGTCAGCGTCGCAAACTCATCCCGAAATTCCTGGTCTGAAATAGAATCAGACTGAAGCCGCTTGATGGTTGCATAGACCACTCCCTGGGAACCTTCCCCGTCGACAATCATCCCGTATCGGATCATTCCCGATTCGATCATCAGGGAAATGGTGATNATCGCATTGACAAACCCGAGGCAGGCGTTGCCGATGTCGTAGTTGAAGCAGGACGGCGAAAGCCCCAGATTGCCGTGAACCATGCAGGCCACNGACGGCTCTATGTAGTCCTTGCATACCGATGTATTGATGATGCATCCGATCTCCTGCGGATCGATGCCGGAAGTGGCGAGAACCTTGCGTGCGGCAATGGTGGCTACGTCACTGGGCATGGTCCCTTCATCCCAGAACCGGCGTTCCTCTATTCCGGTCAGGCCGGTAATGATCCCCCGGGGAATGTTCAATCGCTCCATGGTTGGGGCCAGTTGTTCTTCAATCCAGTCAGACGTAATCCGATGGGGGGCCAGTTCATAGGCCACGGCTTCTATTGTGACATTGCCGGATAGTTTCAATACAGGCTTCTCCTTTCAACGATGCATATGACCTGGATATTAAGACTTTGTGTCATGGAATTCAACGGCACGGGTGATGGCGCCGGGTCGCTATTGCCGGGCCGGGGGCACGAAGTTTGCGATGTAAAAATCCTCAATGATCCCCTGTGCCTTCAGGCTTTCCCCGTAGGCACGGGCACTGGCCTTGTCCGGAAATCGTGAAACCCGGACCTGGTACCAGTTTTTGCCGCCCCTTTTCGTCTGGACCCAGTAGGCGGCAATCCCTTTTTCGCGCAACTTGGCCATGAACCACTCCGCATGCTCCGGTTTCAAATAGGCGGCCACCTGGACCGTGAATCGGCCTTCCACTGGAAAGGTCAGGGCTTTTGTCTCCCCTCCGGATTCCGGTTTGATCAGATAGGTTGCCGTGTGGATGACGAGTGCTACGGCAATGACAGCGACCATTCCGATCAGGGTCCACTGAACGGCCCGCCGGAACCGAAGGGATGTCCGAAACAGATGAACGGCCTTTTCACCCAGGCCATATATCGAGTGGGCCGCCGCACCGCATCCTTTGAGAACGGCAACCAACCCACGCCATAGTGCGGTAAATGCTGCGGCGCCGGATATGCGCGTGTCTTCGGGTATTTCCGGAAGCGGTTCCGGGCCGGGCGGGTTGAAGCGGAGCCGCATGTTTTCAAGTCGGGTGCTGTCTTCTCCTGCGATGAGGCGCCGGCCTTTTTCAAACAGTTCTCTGCTCTGATCGGTCTCCTCGATCCAGTGCATGCTAGCGGCAATTCCGCCAAGGAGCTCAGGATTCTTGCCATCATCCTGACAGGCCTGGATGTAGATGGCCATTGCCCATTCGTCGGCACGGCCTTCCCGGAGAAAGATCGACGCCAGGCGGATGGCCAGTTTCGATGCCTGGGGGCCATCTTGTTCCATGACACGGCGGTATGTCTGAAGGGCTGCAAAATCGGTCCGCTCTTCGGTAATGTAAAACCGGGCCAGCAAATGTTGGATGCGCCTGTTTTTGGGCTGAGCGTCGCCAATGCGAGCCGCCAGTTCCAGGTACCCTTCGGGAAGCCATCCCCTGCCGCCGGCTTGGTGCAGCCAGGTCTCGGCTGCCTCCCGATCATCGGGTTGCCCGCTCAAATGGGACACGATGTAACGTTCGGATTCCGGTTTCCGGTCGGCCTTTGCCAGATAAAAGTGGGCAATCTGTTCAAGCACTTGTCGCGAATACTGCTTCCGCAACCGGGGCGATACCAGAAAGCTGTCAAACAGGGACACGACTTTTTCATACATGGCTTCGGCTTCCTCGGTGCTCCCGGTCCGCTCGAGCTCCATGGCCAAAATCGTGTATTTCAAAATGGCCCTCTCCCCTATCCGGTTCATCATCCATCCTGCAGCCAGAAACGCCAGGATAAGGATTCCGGCAGTCACCACCGCAGTGTGCGTTGTAACCCCGGGCGGACCCGTCAGAGGTAATGCCCAGAGCATCGATAATCCTCCGACCAGGATTCCGACCCAGAGTTGAACCGCTGTATGTTTTAAGGTGTGGAGCATGATTCGAACTCATTCTTCTCCAAATGAACTGGAGAAGCGGGTTTGGGGCTTCGCTCTAAGAGCTACGACCCCACAAGCAAGGGTCCAAGGGGTCAACGTGTTCTGCTTCCATCTTCGCCCCCCAGGCGGGCAAACCGGCCCACCCGTCTTCGCCCTTCGGGCTACGCCTGGCAAGCGGGCAAACGGGCCCACGGGCCCACCGGCTAACCGTTACTCATCCAAATCAATTTCCGTCGGTGCTTCCCCTGCCGGTTCAGCCCCCGGGGGGCGAACCTCGTCTTGCGGGCGATCCGTGGGAGATGCCTCCGCCGTTTCCATTGCTGACGGATCAACATCGGGCGGCTCCAATTCGGGGACGTCCCCAAGAAAACTGCTCCCTGCTGTTTGCCCCTCGCGGAGTGCTACGCGAACGGCATCCGGCCCAGCCGAATCCCTTGGCTTTCCGGTCACCGGATCGACATATTCGAAGTGAATTCCGGAAGGTACCGGAAATTCCCTCGGTGGTTCCCCCTCGGTCGCCTTGAGTATAAAATCGGTCCAGATGGGTGCGGCGCCCCGGCCTCCGGTAATTCCGCGGCCGTTCCGTTCGCGCATTCCCTGATCGCGGTCGAAGCCGACCCAGACCGATACCCCCAACGTCGCGGTGGTCCCGGTAAACCAGGCGTCGTAATAATTGTCGGTGGTCCCTGTTTTCCCGGCGGCCGGGAGGGCAAATCCAATGCTTCGGACTCTCCTTGCCGTTCCGGAATCGATGACTCCCTGCATCATATCCACCACCTGATAGGCGATGGCAGGATCGAGCGATTTTTCACCGCTGACGATATGCTCTTCCAGGATGTGACCAAACGCATCCTCCACCCGTTGAATGGTATAGGGCGTATGGTGGACGCCGCCGTTGGCAATGGTAGCAAACGCAACTGCCATGTCCAGAGGACTTGTCCCGGATGTTCCCAGGGCCAGAGAGTATACCGGCTTCAGGGAACTGGTGATGCCGCACCGTTTCGCCGTTTCGATGACCGGATCCGGGCCGGTGGCCTCGATGAGTTGGGCGGCGACGGAATTCACCGACCGGGTAAACGCCTGCTTGAGGACCATCGGCCCGTCATGACGCCGGCTGAAGTTCTCGGGTGTCCAGTCGGCAGCCCCTTTGACCGGAATCGTCACCGGGCGGTCCACGGCGACGGTTCCCGGATGCATCCCCTGATTTTCAAAGGCCGCATAGTACACAAACGGCTTAAAACTGGATCCCGGCAGACGTTGGTGCTGTACGGCCCGGTTGTACTCGGTGCTGGAATAGTCCCGCCCGCCGACCACTGCCCGAACAGCGCCGGTCTGGGTTTCAAGAGCGACCAGGGCTCCCTGGGGGCGGGAGTTGCTCGGCGCATCTGCGAGCCCGAGGCGTTTGTCCAGATCGGCCAGTCCGTTTTTCACCGCTGCGGCAGCCCATCGCTGGAATCGCGGATCCAATGTCGTCATTACCCTCAGCCCGCCGTGGAAAACGACCTGAGCACCATAGCGCTCTTCCAGGCGTCGGATGACCATATCGAGAAAATAGCTGCCCGGTCGGGCAATGGCCTGGCGGGGCCTCAGGTCCAGTGTTTCGAGACCGGCACGATCCGCCGTTTCCCGGCTGATATATCCGACGGCGACCATCCGCCCCAGTACGATACGCTGGCGATTTCTGGCCCGCTCATAGTGTCGAAACGGATTATACCGTGTGGGTGATTTCGGCAATCCGGCCAGCAGGGCTGCTTGAGGCAGAGAAAGCTCTGATGCCGGCACTCCGAAAAAGGTACGGGCCGCCTGTTCAATGCCATACGCGCCGACACCAAAAGCGATCTGGTTGACATAGGCTTCCAGGATTTCTTCCTTGGTATAACGGGACTCGATTTGCAAGGCCACCAGCATTTCCTGGAACTTTCGCATCCAGGTACGCTCGAATGTGAAAAATAGATTCTTGGCCAGCTGCTGGGTGATGGTGGAGGCCCCCTGAATTCTGCCCCGTTCAAACAGCGTAATCCAGAGGGCCTTCAAGGTGCGAAGCTTGTCGATGCCATGGTGCTCCCAGAAGCGATGATCTTCGGTGGCGATTACCGCATGAACGAAATGATGGGAGACCCGGCTCAGCGGAATGAAATCCCGCCCACCGAGGAGCAGTAATCGCTCTCCGGTGGAGGCATAAAATTCAGTCGGGGGTGTTTCGATGATACGACTGAGCGGATGGGGAACCCGCGGCAGGTCCCGCAGAACGTTGAAGAAGAAACCAAAACCCGCCAACAGGGTAATGGCTGCCCCCACCGCGGCGACATAAAACAACAACCGGAATCGATGGATGAATCGACCGGATCGGGTCATGGAACGAGGCCCTCCGAAGGCGGGCGCTCTTCTCCTTCCAGGATGAGACTGAGTTGCCATACGGCCCAGTCCCGTGCCTGCACCAGAAGTACTTTGAAACCGCCGTTTTCACGAATTTCGAAGCCGATGTCGATGAAACCGGATAGAGCCTCGTCGGAAATCCCGACCCGTATCACCGGGTCCGGCATGGATAGAAATGTCTCGGGTTGGTCCAGAATCTCGACGCGTGCTTCCTTCGGCAACGCTTCCAGTGCCGAAAAAAACTGATGGGCGGGATAGATTCGGTTTTTCAAACTGGAAATATCTTCCAGCGAACCTTCCAGGAACATCCTTTCCCGCTCGATGCGCCGAAGAAATTCCGGTAGAAGCTCGATCTCTTTCAGTACCCGGTTACCCGGATCCAGAAGGAAAATCTTGAGCCCCCCGTTTTGTCTTTTCAGGTAGGCACGCACCCACTGGCCGCTGCTGTAGAGTCTCAACAATTCAATCGGCGACATCAAATCGGCCGCCAGTCGTGTGGGCAGATTCCCGTACAGCTCACGGAATCGGTCTGCCGATAGCATGGCGCCCCGGTCGGCGGGCAGGGTGGTCATCAGTTGCACCAGGCTGGTGGCATCCATGGCACTGCGCTGAGACGCCTGGCGGTCGGTGACAATTTTTTCCAGGGTTTCCCTGGCAATGAGGGTATTCCGGCTCTTTTCCCAGATGTGTCCGGACCGGGGTCTCGTCGCATTGGTGCTCACCAGGAAAGCGCCAATGGATCGTTCCACCCAGTCGAATCGGAATTCGGAAAGCACCACACAATAGATAATCAGAAGGGTCAGCAAGCAGCGGAAAGACAGAAGTCGCCCCAGCCACTTCCTGAAGCTTCTCGGTTCAGACCAGTCCATGGCGGGGACGTTAGCGGGAAAAATGATGAGGGTCAATCCGTAGGGATACTGTGGGGTTGTTTTTTTTCACGATAGTGCATCGGCGTCAGGTCAGCCGTGCCGTTAGACCTTAAAAATGCCTAAAATTATAAATGCCTAAAATGCTAAAAATATTCGGGATTATGCACCATTTTAAGGGTATTCTCACGCAATGGTCTGAGTATGTAGGACCCTAAAGCCATTGTTTGCAGTTTCCGAAGTTGGCG
>Ga0049113_10000023_pt1 | contig 37821 bp, 32 predicted proteins | sample WorMettanBELIZE1_FD_55214 | JGI IMG/M metagenome (GOLD analysis project Ga0049113, IMG submission 55214) | Marine gutless worms symbiont microbial communities from Max Planck institute for Marine Microbiology, Germany - Olavius tantulus BELIZE.1 | ecosystem: Host-associated > Annelida >... | reverse complement strand
GACGCCAACTTCGGAAAACTGCAAACAATGGCTTTAGGGTCCTACATACTCAGACCATTGCGTGAGAATACCCTTAAAATGGTGCATAATCCCGTTTAAAACTAGTCCCATTCTGAACCTGTTTCATTTCCGATAAGCAATATAACGTCTGAGCTGTGCAGCGGCGATAGCCGTCGGTACCAGCGATATGTTATGTGATTCCTCTTAATCCAGCGCATACTCTATGATCTTTATACCCAGTAAGTTGACAAGATAGAGCTTACAACTATGAATTTATGCATTCAACATATTCGGTACACATACACCCGATGGAATAGTTCCGGGTCCTCAAGCGGTAATCCAGGGAATTTTTTTGTTCTCGCTTTTATTTGCCATTTACCAGCGTCTTGCAGAGCTCCAAATTTATCTTTATACCCATTCGACACATAGACATCTTCCATTAGGCTGAAAATGATATGTGCGCCTGAACATAAAACCCGCACTAATTCATCAAAAGCACCAGCAGGTGCATGGCCCGCGGTAAACACACCAATGGACTGACAAGCTCCGAAATAGCTACTAGGAAAATTTAGCGGATCGCCCAATATCATTTGATGAAGTTCCTTATAGATATTACGCTCAGAGGCCATTTTCAGCATTCCATCAGAGATGTCGATTCCAACTTGACCGCGATATCCCATGGCATCGAGGACGCTCCCCATCAATCCCGTTCCAGCGCCGGCATCGAGGATAGGAGAGGTCTCCGGCGTCACGTATCTACCAAACAAGCCTGCAGCGACTGCCGGAATCATATATCCGAATGCAGTGACATGCTCGTCATATTTTCCCGCCCACTGATCGTAGGCTTCTTTCAAATCATTATTGTTCCGAGCAGAATATACCCTCTGTAAGAAGTCACTGCTTTCTTTTTCTATCATTCTTTCATCTCCTTACTTATACATTCAATTATCTATATTACCTCTCCTCATTGTCCAATTTCACATAACGTTTGAGCTCAGCTGCGTGCCGTCAGGCTGGCGCGCGGGTTGCGCAGGCAAGGCACGTGACAGTTAGGCACGTCAGCTGCAGCGATTTGTTAGATTATTTTTGTTTCTTGAATCTTTGACCCATCCCGTACAGAATTCCATTTTCGCCAATATAGAATGTATAATACATATCCTTTTCAGCCAATTTAGTTTTCGCAATTATAACTTTTCCTTGAATTACATACTCTTCCGAAAATAGCTCATCGCCGTTGAGTTTTACCGTTATGTTTTTTTTTCTGAATCTCAATAGTTATTTGGGATTTTTCATGTGCCTGTCTAATTTGTTCGGATATCTCCTGATCTCCAAACATATCTTCCAGAAATAAAGATTCATAATACCCATAAAAGATTTTATCTCCGCAGTATCCGTAGCTTAATTGAACTGCCAATATAAAAAATATTGAAGTAATAAGTTTTTTCATTTTTGTAATCTAACATTATATATTGAGTGGAGTCTTCTTTTACGCATACGTGCAAGCATCTTCTGAAGCTGCAATACACTGCTTCAGTCCGCTACACTGTTGAGATAATGATAATAAAACTAATATCATATATCTCCTGCAGCCATATGTCGTACATACTAATATACCATAAAAGTCGGCTTTAGCGCTATTTGTTGCTGCTTATGTGGAATCTATATAATTTCCAGATCGCTTATTCTGGGAAGAGGGATGTTGCATTTCANAACTATGAGATTCATCTGTCTTTCGTATGCGCACAAAGTACCGCAGGACGCAGCGACCGAGTCAAACAAAAAGGTGGAAGCTAGTAACGGCTGTGTGCATCGGAGGAGACTTTCGATCGATTGTTTGGGTAGGAATCGGAATTAATATCGATCCTGGGTGTGTCGTATTCGGTTAACTTTTTCGGAACAGCATATTCTAAGTGGGATATGACTGAGCTCCCTTCGACTGAGCTCAGAATCAAGACAGCCGAAGTGCAGCCGTAGTTGTCTACTGCAAGCCCTTGATAACGCAGCAACTGGAGGTTTTAGGGAAGGCCCAATACCCACTACCCAACTTGCCGGGTCGTAGCTCCTAAAGAGCGAAGCCCGGTGCCGAATATCTAATATTATCCACCGATGGCACACATCTGACTCGAAGGACCGTTCCGATCATCTTGCACGAGATCGTGGTGGGATGGTTTGTGTTGCACCGCCCTGAGAAATACCTCCCGGAGATCTTCGTCAAGCAGGCCTTTGCGTAACGGGGTCTTCAGATCCTCGACCTGATCAGATAGGAGACAGGGCCGGAGCTGCCCGCTGGCCGTTAGCCGCAGGCGGTTGCATCGCTCGCAAAAATGGTGGCTCAAAGGCCGGATCAGTCCGATTTCCCCCTTGGCGCCCTCGAAGCGGTAGCGCTCGGCCGGTCCGTCATGGGATTTTCGCGGCAGGGGTTTCAGCTCGCCCAGGCTGCTAATCACGCTCTTGATTTCGGGGGCGAGAACCGGACCTTCCGTCACTGAGGATTGTCCGATGGGCATGTGCTCGATGAATCGAATATGAAAGGGATGGGTCAGGGACAGGCGCGCAAAGTCGACCAACTCATCGGTATTGACGTCCCGAAGGGCCACCACATTTATCTTTAGCGGTGAAAACCCCATTTGTGCGGCGCCCAGGATACCCTCCCAGACCTGATGGAATCGGTCCACACCGGTGATGTCGGCAAATTTTCGGCGCTGTAGAGTGTCCAGACTGACGTTGATCCGACGGACACCGGCTCTCCATATCTTATTTAGGTTGTTTTTCAGGAACACGCCGTTGGTGGTCAGCGACAGATCCTTTAGCCCGTCGATGGCGCTCAGTTCCTCCAGAAAGTGATAAACCCCTTTCCGGACAAGTGGTTCTCCTCCGGTGATGCGCACCTTGCTGATTCCCATGGAGATCCCGATACGGACAATTCTCAGGATTTCCTCATACCGGAGAATATCCCTGTGGGTCAGCTTCGGGATCTGATCCCGGGGAACGCAGTACATGCAGCGCAGGTTACACCGATCGGTAATGGATACCCGCAGATAATTGAGGTTCCGCTTGTATTGGTCGGTGAGTTGAAAATCTGCCACAGGTTCATTCTAGGTTCTGTAAAATTTTTCACGGTATTCCGGAATATCGTTGATCGGCGGCCGCTCATGGCCTTCGAAACGTGTTTGCTCCGCCTGGTATTCCCCCTTGACGAGGTTGTACTGTATGATCTCGTCAAAGATCTCTTCCTTCAGCTCGATCAATCCAAGTCTGATCTTTCGATTGATCAATGTTTTTAAAATAACAAAGGCCATCTTGCCAAGGGCTTTTGTGTCTTGATTCCGATGTATCCGCCGCTCCAGATCTACCTGGGCGATTACATCGAGCCCCCACTTTGCATAAATATCCATAATCATGCTGGTTTCAATTCCATAGCCGATGGGAAACGGAATCTGCTCGAACACCTCCCGATAACCGGCATATTCACCGGAAAGCGGCTGGATGATCTGTGTCAATTCCGGAAAAAACAGGGAGAATAACGGACGGACAACCAGTTCCGTTACCCGCCCCCCTCCGGTGGGGCGGATTTTGCTTTTGCCAATGGCAATGGGGCGGTCGTAAAAAGCCTTGGCGTATTTGATGTTTTCAGTTAGCAGTAGGGGGCCGATGAGACCATAGGCAAACCGATGGTGGATGTTTTTAATATCGGCGTCCAGATAGACAATGATATCCCCTTCGGTGATATATAGCGCTTTCCAGAGATTCTCCCCCTTTCCCTTGAACTTTTCGAGATTCGGCAGAATATCATTGGCGGCATAGACGTCGGCGCCGTAGGTTTCGGCGATGGCCCGGGTGTTGTCTGTGGATCCGGAATCGATAACCACGATTTCATCAAGGAGCGGATACCGGGTCATCATCTCCGATTTCATGATGAGGATCTCTTTGGCGATGGTCTTTTCTTCATTCAAGGTCGGGAGGCACAGGGATATCTTGATCTTTTTCCGTTGTTTTTCCTCAACCAACCGTGTCAGATCCTGGAAGTCCGAATAGTGAAAGGTATTTTCTGTCAACCAATCCTTAGGCATCACAGACCCCGCTGTCGATGGCCCCGATGATACCGATGATCTGGGCAATGCCCTTGAACATCGGTTCAATCTCCATGGTCGCATCTTCTTGATAATAATTATATCCGTTGGTGACGCCGATCGTCACGGCAGGGACTTTGCGGGACAGAAAGATTGACAGGGCGGATTCTGTAGGCTCACTGACCGGCTCGATACTCAACGCATGAAGCACATCGANACTGCACTTCACCAGAGGGTGGTTGTATGGAAGACGGTTTGCATTCAGATTGCTGATTGTTTTCAGGTTCAGATCCACCTGGTGTTCATGGCGGATGCCTTCGATGATGTCTCTGATGTCGTTGTGCAGATCCTTGACGATCCGATCCTCATGACTCCGGATCTCAAAACCCAGAGTGGCGTCGTAGGCGATTGCCCCATGATTGACCCCGCCTTCGATGGTTCCGATGACAATTTTCGATCTCGGACGCTGAGGCAATTTTAATTTTAAGATTTCGTTGATCACATCGTTCAGCACAAGAATCGCGTTCGGTCGGTACTTATGGTCCAAGCCGGGTTCCCGAGGCGTGTGGCACTCGACTTCCGCTCGGATCATCCCGTCCGAAAAATAGTTGAGTCGCCCAAGTTCACCACCTTCGATGCATACGGCGGCTCGGATCGGTTTTTTCCATGTTTTCAAGAGATGTCGCACGCCCCTTAGATTACCTCTACCGATGGACTGGATAGCTCCGGCCAGGACGATGTCGGAATCGAAGGTCAGATTCAGATGTTGAAAGATAAACGGTAGGGAAAGGAGCACACCAACACCGACCGAATTGTCCATAATTCCAGGCCCGGTAATGGTCTTTTCGGCAACCGTGTAGTTGTAGACCNTATCCCTTGTAAAAAAGGTATCCAGGTGGGCCGATACAAAAATTGGCGGAAGCTCCGGGTTTTTTCCGTGGATAATCCCGATGGGATTTCTGTAGCCATCGGTGGTACATTCGTCCACCTGAAAATCGGCCAGGCGGTCCAAAAATACGGTCGTTCTACGTTTTTCTTTGAATGTGGGCGCCGGGGTCTGACCGATCAGCAGGATATTGGTTATGATCGTCTCCCGAATAGAACGGATTTCATTTACCATTTCAGGCAGTTCGCGAAGGCTATGCGCCATCAGGACCTCCGGCAATGCGTGTGAGAAATGGATAAGGAACGTGTGAACGGGCAAGTCAGATTTCTGAGCGGAATATCATAGAACTATATCAGAACGGTGCGACAGGTCAATGCTTCTGTAGCACTCCGAAAACCTTACGGTCCTATAAACAAAACTAAGGCTGGGGTATTCCGCCATTCTTTCACCCCCACCGAGCCTCCCCCATCAAGGGGGAGGATTATATTTTTTCCCTCCCCTGGGGGGAGGGAGCCAGTGGGAGGGGGTAAGGCTGGCTCATTCCTTATTTTTGTTTATAGGTCCGTAACTTTAGGATGTTTACGAGGAGACGGCGTGCCCAAAATAAAGATTTTCAAATTTTTTTAATAGTTTGCGCAAACTCTGAATGTGGCCCAGGTCGACGGTCTGTTTGGCCTTCATGGCCGACAGGAGGATCTGATGCAGCACTTCCAGTTTCTCGGTGTATTTATCTTGTCCGGGTTTGATGCGTTGCGTCATAAAATACTGGGTAACAATGTGCTGGATCTCATTGGCATGGGCTTCCTTATTGGTTACCCACCGGACCATCTGGTTGTGGTTGAGCGGGGTCCTCTGGGACAGGGCTCTGATCTGATTCATTGATTTTTCAACAGTGGTAATATGCTCGGCAATCAACCGAGCACGTAGCTCATCATCGTATATGCCGCAGGGAATCTCACAATGGGTAAAAAGCGAGGCCGGTGGTTACCAAAAGGATAAAGCCGGCAAAAATAACTGTCTTGACCGAGAATTTCATGGAGTACCTCCTTCCGGTAGCTTCTTTTCCATTCACAAATCATGAGCGGGTTGGAAGTCGAGAGGATATTCAGCGCCGCTGCAGCGTCTGGCAGTTTGAATNAAAGATTAGCCTTGGGGGTCACCAAGTCAACCGCTGTCGATGACCGGATCCGGGTACAACGACCACGTGTAGATTGGGGGATGTGTCGGTCAGGAAAGGGGAGGATTTTTATCCTGGATATGAGGGTCTTCCTCTCCGGGGAATGTCAGAGGGTCGTCGTCGGACTCATCCAACAGCAATTCGGCTTTGGCCCGTTTTTTCTTTGCGACGACGAAGCCCACAGCCACGGCCAACAAAATCATCATGGGAAGAAAAAGCTCTGCCAGCATCAGGTGGCTTTCGCCGGGGGCCGGACCGGTAGCTTCGAAACGCATTTCCCGGGGCGCTTCGCTTAGTCGCGATTTAAGCGTGAGACCGATGGCGCCGAGATAGAGAGCGACAAAAACAAGCGCCGCAATGGCCAGACGTTTTTCAAGTTTGCTCATTTGCATGGGGATATTTCCGTTAACCTCCAAGGTGAAAAAACCGCTTCATTTTGCTCAATATCCTTTTAAAGTCAAGGAATAAATAATTCTTGGATCCTCTGCGTTATCTGATACTGTAACCAGACNCCGGATTGCGTCTCTGAAGTGTCATATTTTAACCTCCCAGGCAATCAGGAAAAAACGTCATCTTTGATATAGCCGAATCACCAAACCACCATAGAGGAGGCCATGACTTCGAACAGAATCTCCAGACGTTCCTTTCTCAAGGCCGGAATAGGGGCTGCGGGCTCGGTGGCGTTCGCCGCATCCCCGGTATCCGCTGCACAAAAACGACACAACGATGACCTCTGTACCCTGCTTGATATCCGAAAGTGCGTTGCGTGCGAGGCATGCGTGGAAGCCTGCCGAGACGTCAACGATGTCAAGTATCCGGAGCCGCAAGGCCCTATGCCGACCATGTACCCAAAGGAGAAGGTCCGGATCGAGGACTGGTCTTCCGAAGATAAGCGGGAGGTTACCGACCGCCTGACCCCCTACAACTGGCTGTTTATCCAGCACGCCGAGGGAACGTACAAAGGCCACCCCTTTGAACTCGCCATTCCCCGCCGGTGCATGCACTGTGTGAATCCACCCTGCGTCAACTTATGCCCTTTTGGCGCCGCCCATGTTCGATCCAACGGTATCGTGAGGATACATCCAGACCTGTGCATGGGAGGGGCGAAATGCCGGAAAGTATGCCCCTGGCACATTCCCCAGCGTCAGTCCGGAGTGGGCCTCCACCTGAATGTGTTGCCCCAATATGCCGGCAACGGGGTGATGTTCAAGTGCGACCGCTGTTATGACCGGATTGCCGATGGCGAACTCCCGGCCTGCATTGAAGTTTGCCCGGAAAGCGTTCAGGAAATCGGCCCCAGAAAAGAGATCATTGAAAAAGCCCGCTCTCTAGCAAAGGAAATCAATGGTTTTTTATACGGTGCGGATGACAATGGCGGGACCAATACCATCTATGTATCCCCCGTACCGTTCGAGATCCTTAGCAAGGCCGTTGAAACGGGGCCGGGCAAACCCCACCTGAAACAAACGGACGATGCCATGGCCGATCCGAACCGGATGCTGACGGCCCTGGCGATTGCTCCGGTGGCCAGTGTTATCGGTGCCATAGGACGTCTACGCAGGTTGAGCCGTCAGGGGGAGGGCGAATAATGGAGAACACTTCCTTTAAATGGATTTATTGGCTATACGGAGCTGCTGTGGTGATCGCGCTGTTTACCGGATTCGGTAACATGCCACTCTGGGGAAGGTACTACATCGCCGATATTCCTGGGCTGGGATGGTCCGGTAATTTCTATGTCAATCTTCAGTTCCATCTTTTTGTCGGAGCGGTGCTGTTGAGTTTAGCGGTGTATTTCCTCATCCTTCATGTTTACTCGAAGCAGGACGGAGTTCGGATGTCCCGCAGTGGCAGGGTTCGTGCCGTGCTCCTCGTACNGGCCTTGCTGAGCGGGCTGGTTTTGGCGGGTCGAAATCTGTCCGGAATCCGGCTTCCCTTCGACTTCCAGGTAGGCTTGACTTTTTTTCACATGGGCATCGCCCTGGCGTTCATGGTTGCCTCCATCGCCTGTCTCATCGCCCGGTGCAAATGGACGACAGATGCCACAGCCAATGCAGGTAGCGATCTTTAGGTTTAGAATCGTGATGCGTGGCAGGACACACCTCTTTTCTGACGCNCACAGCGAATGGTTCATGGTATGTATTCTATCACTTTTAGTAAATCCTGAAGCTGTTTCAGGATTTACGTGTGATGACAAATAATCCGATATGGGCGAAAATATTCGCGTAGGGGTGAAGCAGACGGGTATGATGCCAGGAAGACCCGAAGAGGTAGTGCTCTCGGATAATTTTGATTTTTTCCTGCTGGCAGTAATCCCTTAAATCCTTTACGGTGAGTTGCCGGATATTCGGGGTGTTGAACCATTCAAAGGGTAGGGCGGGCGATTTCGGGGCACGCCCTTTCAGCAGCAGCCCGAAGCGCATCCGCCAGTGACCGAAATTTGGGAATCCCACAATGCCGAACTGTCCGATTCGCAGCATTTCAGTGATCACAAGNAGAGGGTGTTTTACGACCTGGAGGGTTTGATTCAGGATGACGTAGTCGAATGAGTTGTCCGGAAAGTCCGAAAGACCCTCGTCCAGATCGCCATGGTATATGGAAATTCCGGAAGAGAGGCCGTCGACGAGACTTTCGCCATCGATATCCACACCGAAACCCACCACATCCTTTTTGGCAACAAGATCTGCCAGAAGACTGCAGTTGCCGCTGCCAAGGTCCAGTACTCGAGCCTTTTCCGGGATCATGGAAATGATCATGTCCCGGTCGGTGCGATCCAGTTTATTTACATACAAATCGTTCATCAGACGCCTGAGTCGGCCCCCTTTCCACAACCCCGCAAAGAAACGATGATAAGATCCGGTCCAGTTTTTCTACCTCGATAAGAAACGCGTCATGGCCGTACCCCGATTCGATCTCGACAAATGAGACATCCCTTCCGGTGGACAGCATGGCTCGTACGATTTCCCGTGACTGCTCGGTGGGAAACAGCCAGTCGGTGCTGTAGGTGACAAACAGATATCGGGCGGTTGCCTCTGCAAATGCTTCGGTGAGCGGCCCATAGGCCCTGGAGATGTCGAAGTAATCCATGGCCTTTGTAATATACAGATAGCTGTTGGCGTCAAATCTCTCGGTAAACGTACTACCCTTATGATTCAAATAGGATTCCACGGCAAACTCGGAGGAGAAGTCATAACTCAGCCGATCGGCCGACTGCAGGCGGCGTCCGAATTTAGAGTCCATGAGGAATTCCGACAGATAAGTGATATGGCCGATCATCCGGGCGACGGCCAATCCCTGCTGAGGGCCGGGACCACCATAATAATGGCCGTTTTTCCAATTCGGATCACTGGTGATCGCACTTCGTCCGACAGCGTTAAAAGCGATCCCCTGGGCCGAAAGCCGTGCACAGGAGGCAATGCTGATTGCCGAGCGGACCATTTCCGGGTATCTCAATGTCCATTCGAGGACCTGAAACCCGCCCATGGATCCCCCGGCGATGGAATGCAGGCGGGATATGCCAAGGTGGTCGATAAGCTTTTTCTGGGCTTCGACCATGTCGCCGATGGTGATAATCGGAAAATCGAGGCCATAGGGCTCTCCGGTTTCCGGATTGATGGAGCTCGGGCCTGTCGTGCCTTTGCATCCTCCTATGATATTGGAACAGATAACCCAGAATTTCCGGGTGTCGAAGGCCTTTCCAGGACCGATCATGGTGTCCCACCATCCGGTCCGCTTATCATGAACGTCATGATATCCGGCTGCATGGGCATCGCCGGACAGGGCATGGCATATCAGGATCGCATTGGAGCGGGTCTCGTCCGGCTCACCGTAGGTTTCATAGACGATATCCACCGGTCCCAGGGTGCGGCCCGATTCCAGAACCATCGGGTCGCCGTTTTGGGCAAAGGTAAATTTCTGAGGTGTTACCAGACCGACCGAATTACGGTCCATTTTCTGAATTCTCCACGTTTGCTTGTAGATACCTCGCCAACCATTTGTTTTACATAAACTACAAAACATCAGTGTCATTCCGGCGAAGGCCGGAATCCAGACTTCCTGAAAAAATTACTTTACTGGATGCCGGATCACGTCCGGCATGACGTAGCTATCTATGAATCCATAAGTCTCTTCAATTTTTTCGCGAGGATATTATTTCAGAATCCCCCTCTCAGGGAATCTGAACCAATTAGTTCTCTCTCTGCGTTCTTTGCGCCTCTGCGGTGAAAGACGTTTCCTTAATCCTCTTTCTATTGGAATTGGCCGCAATCGTAATAGTATCCATTCCCGGTGACGGGTTTCGAACAGGCCCGATTTCTTATGCTATGCCGGCTTTCAAACCCTGCTCGAGATCGGCCAGGATATCATCGATATCTTCGATGCCGATGCTTAAACGGATAAAATCTTTCGTCACGCCGGCAGCGAGCTGTTCTTCTTCACTGAGCTGCTCGTGGGTGGTGGATGCCGGGTGGATCACCAGGCTTTTGGCATCTCCGATATTGGCCAGATGGCTGAACAGCTCGAGGCTCTCGATAAACTTCACGGCCGCCGGCTGACCGCCCTTGATGCCGAACCCGATCAGCGCTCCCTGGCCCTTCGGAAGATACTTTTCCTTCAGATGATAGGTAGAGGACGATTCAAGACCCGGATAGTTCACCCAGGAGACACTGTTATGGTTTTCCAGGTAGCGGGCGACAGCCAAAGCATTTTCGCAGTGGCGCTGCATCCGGAGTTGAAGGGTCTCAAGGCCCTGGAGAAACAGCCATGCATTAAACGGGCTCATGGCCGCGCCCATATCCCTGAGCCCAAGCACCCGGGCTCGAATGATAAAGGCCAGGTTCCCGAATGTGTCAACGAATTTCAGCCCGTGGTATGCCGGTTCGGGATCGTTGAAGGCCGGGAATCGACCCGATGCGGCCCAGTCGAAATTTCCCGAATCGACGATGAGACCGCCGATGGATGTCCCATGCCCACCGATGTATTTGGTGGCCGAATGGATGCTGATGGCGGCACCAAATTCAAAGGGGCACACGAGATACGGGGTGGTGACTGTATTGTCCACGATCAACGGAATTCCGTGCCGTTTTCCGATGGCGGCAATCTTTTCCAGGTCGATGATATCGAGTTTCGGATTTCCGATGGTCTCAATGAAAAACGCCTTTGTTTTGGAGGTTACGGCATCCTCCCATTCGTCCATACTATGGGGCTGTACGAACCGTGTGGTGATGCCCATCTTCGGGAGGGTGTTGGTGAACAGGCTGACCGTCCCGCCATACAGTTCGGCCGAGGACACGATTTCGTCACCGGCTTCCGCCAGCGTTAATATCGTAAGGGTTTCCGCCGCCTGACCCGACGACAGGGCCAGGGCAGCCACGCCCCCTTCGAGCTGGGCCAACCGTTGTTCAAGCACATCGGTGGTGGGATTCATAATACGGGTGTAGATATTCCCGAACTGTCTCAAACCGAAAAGATCCGCGGCATGGCTGGTGTCTTCAAAGGTATAGGACGTGGTCTGGTACAGCGGTACCGCTCTGGCATGGGTGCTCGGGTCCGGTTTATGTCCGGCGTGGATCGCCTTGGTTGCAAAACCTTGTGTCGTATGTGTCATGTATTCCTCCTTTATCCGAAATTTGAGGAAATTTCGGATCAAAAAAAAACCTCCCAAGGGAGGCTTTCATCCAATTGCCGCTATCGGCATCATGTATCCCAATGGGCCTGGAATTAGCACCTTGCTGGAACAGGTTGCTGGGCGGTCACCGGGCCAGGTCCCTCACGCCGCTCTCCATGAGTATGGTATTGAGATCCTAATGCAATATTTTGGGAAGTCAAATACAGGAAGGCCTATTTTCCGAAATAGAACCGCAGATACGCCATGGCTTGGATTCCATTTTGATCGAACTTGCCCGTGAAGTTTACTCCCGGCCACACATCGCTTTCGGCTTCGATAAGAATCTGGAGATTCTGGACGCCTAGTCCGAACCCGACATTCTTGAAGGCAAAATACTCCATTCCTATCTGGGTATCGAACACCGCCCCCGGAAATCTCCGAATTCCAGGTAAAACCAGTCATAGGAGGATCGCAGAAACCATTTCGGGGTAATCGCCACATCCACCCGCAACCCGATCAGGGGCAGGGGCGCCGTGATGGACTCGGAGACAAATACATCCGACAGGCCTTCGGCATCCAGCTGAAACCGGAGGGGGATCACGTACAGACCGGTGGCCACGGCCAGATCGAAGCGGTCGTCCTGAAAAAAGGAGTAGCTGTAACCCACTCGATAGACATCGACATCTAACTCGGTGCGGATATTGGCATTTGCTGGAATCGTGATATCACCGATGTCGATCGCCTGGTTGATGCTGTTGAATCCGGTTCTGCTGAAGGAAAACCAGGTGAAATCGAGCCGGTGGCGGCGTCTCGGGGCAAACCGCCAGAAACCCTCGAGGCGGATGGTGGATGCCGACTGCTCGACTCCCAGCAGATCTTCGAGATTGAGGTTCAGGCCGAGTCCCTGGGTGCCCAGTCGGACGGACGTGTCTGTACTGCCGAGCGCGGCCCCGAGCTTGAGGCTGAATCGTTTCCAGGGCTTTTTGCTTTCCGGATTGTCCTGGGCACCTACGGACGAGCAGAAAAGGATCGAGAGAAGAATCGCGAATTGAAAAAGAGATATTTTCCGGAGCATATCAGTTTCTAGGGTGGCACTGGACGCAGCCGGTGGGCCCCGTCCTCGGCAACGGTTGTGTCATCACGGCACCGGACTGCACCATCCGTTGTCGTTTTTGCAGCAGACGGCGATGACAGCCGAGGCAATTTTGATAATAGGCTTCCTTGAAAAACCGTATCGGGTCGATGTCGGATTTGGCTTCCTTAACCGGGGTTGTCCGATCATGGCAGCCGGAAGCCGTACAATTGCTCACCGGACTTTTTCCATCCCACGTGTGATGGCAGGTGTTACAGGTGTCNCCAAAATGTATGGAATGGGGGAATGCCACCGGCGCGCGCCTCGGTACCACGCCCCTCGGGGCCGCCAGAGTCAGTGTCCCCACCGGCACAAAGATGGCGTCCATGGTTTCTGTGTCTGATGTCCATGAAGGGACGGGCATCCAAATCAGTATAAAAAACCCTGCGAAAAGCAGCCGCTTTATCATACTTATTCTCCCGAAAAGTTCAGACTGACAGTCCGTATATTCAAAAAGCGCTATTGTCGCGGTCCATAAAATCGAGAATCGATTTTATGATCAGGGATCTCGACATTCCGGGTACCTCACAAACCGCTCCCAGCCGACCCATGCCGCATCATGTATGTTTACGTCGGGAAATCCAAGGTAACGCAGCATAAAGAATCCGGCTCCTGCCCAGGCGCCGGTATTGCAGGTCAGGATGATGGTTTTGTCCGGCGTGATGCCCCGGTTCCGGAGTGCAAAAAGCAATTCTTCAGGCGATTTCAGATCGGCATGGTCCTTGTAAAGGCCGAACACCGGGAATTTGATGGACCCGGGCACCCGGCCGGCGCGCAATGCCCGGGGATGCTTGGCCAGTCCCTTGGACTGGCCGAGCGTCCGGATATCCACAACCCGAACACTGAGATTGTCCAGATTTGAAAGGACATATTCGTTGTTCACAATAAACCGGGGCTGAGGCGTAGGGCGAAATGTCTTCGCCCGGACGTTAACTGGCTCTTTGGATAGCGGGAATCCGGCAAATCGCCAGGCTTTGATACCGCCCTTTAAGAAGGATATCCTTTTGGCTCCGACGTAATCCAGTATGGACAAAGTAAACCCGGCGCGCCATCCATCCCCGTCATAGACCACGATATGGTCTGTTTCTGACATGCCTTTCTTCCCAATTACTTCGGCGATCGTCTCCGGCGACAACAGCTCCTGGGGTCTGTCGCTATCCCACGGCCAGCGAAGTTCGGTGACCGGATCGAGGAAAATGGCTCCCGGGATATGTCCGGCCTCGTAATCCGCCCTGGAGCGGACATCCAGCAACACCATGTCCTTTTTCCCGAGGTTCTGCTTCAGCCATGGGGCATCGACCACCCGCTCCGTTTTGACGCCGCTCGTGTCGATGGTGAGGGTGCGGGTTCTGGCCACCGGCCGGGGAACCCGTGCCTCCGGAACCACGACGTTATGGTTGGCTGCTTTCGTGAAATCCTGGAGATCGGATTCGGAGAGAAACAGATCTCTGTTTCCATGGCAGTGGTTGCAGGTTGCCGNCTGCCATGTTCGTCGTTGGATGTTGTGGGGGGCGGTCCGTTTCCACGTGGGCAGGGCGTCGAAATTGGCCAGAGCATTCGGGACGTAGTGCTCAAACAGTGTCGGATCCACCGGAATGTGACGCACCAGCATGAAGTCGAAATCGGCATCGGGCGCCTTCTTGTCATGATTCAGCCCGATCTTCATGTCTTCTTCATCCTTTTTGTTGATGAAAAAGGGCAGCCCCTTCTCATCGGACCCGGTGTGGCAGCTGTAACAGTTGGTATAGGTCTGGGAGTGGCAGACCTGACACTGCACCTTTCCGATGTGGATGCTATGGTCACGGATGGAGCCGTACTGCAAATCCATGTGGCAGTCCGTGCACCGGACCTGCTCGGGGGAGTGGAAGCGATCCCGGATGCCCTCCGGGGCGGCGGCATGCAAGTCGTCCCCGCTGTGACAGGCGACGCAATCCATGTTGGCTTTGCTGGCATGGATATCTCCCTGCCCCCGAAGTCCAAGATACTCGTTTCCGATCCGGCTGCCGTGACAGGCGGTACACTGATTCAGCAGGTCGGGTCGCTTGTTGAACACGTGACCGTTGATGAAGCCGTTTCCAACGTTGTCCGGCCGGTTGACGTGGCATCCGCCGCAACTTGTATGACAGTACGCGCAGTGCCGTTCCCTGGCCTTGTCGATTTCTTCCCATGTGTCCATGTCGGCACGGGCTTTTAACATGGTCGTAAATGGAGCGAGGGTCACGTGGAGGGATTGGGGGACCGTGGCGGTAATCTCCTCGTGGCAATCCCCGCAGGCCTCCTCCGGGGTGTTAAAGGACGGCTTGCGTTCCAGTCCCTCGTGAGCCTGGTCTTTGGTTGCTGCTGAAGGGTTCCCGCCGTGGCAGGATTCACATTCAATATCACCGTGATCGGAAGAGAAAAATTCCGAGGATACCAGCACTTTTTTCTGCGGCTCCAACGGAGCCACGGCGCCGCCTCAGCCTGCGCCGGATGTCAGGGGAGACCGGGTTGCGACTACCGGCCTGAGGTTACGGATCAATGCGCTTTCATCGGTGTGGCAGGCGACACAACTGGACCGTGTCGTGGCATTCGGGTCTTCTGTCCAGAGGCCTGCCATCAGGCCGGTTGCCAGCGGTGCCAGAATAAGTAATTTTATTGGCGTAAAACCCCTTCGTCGCATCGGCCCCCTCCGTGCCCGGCATCAAAAAGCGTGGATATAAAAATGATATACGGAAAGTATTTAGAAAATAGATAGCCATGGGATCTGTCAGTGGCGGTCTGTTCTGTATCATTATTATGTGGCGTGAGCAATCGTGCCGCCGACCAATGGTGGTCCCATGGCCCAGAACCGACAGAGCGACCAGAATGAGAAATACCGTATTTAGACGAATGCGTTAGGTCCGCTCGGGCTGCAGCCTTCGTTTTACCGCGTAGCAGGCTACTGCGACGGCAAGAATCAATGCGGCCGTACCAATGAGGGTAAGCCCGTCATACTTTTCTATATCCAGGATGATGACCTTACGGGCGATGGCTATCAGAGCGACTTCGAGAACGATTTCGATATGGATGACGTGATCCGTCAGATAGGCTTTGATGGTTTCCAGGAGTTCGATGCCGATGAGCACCAGCATAAAGAAGCCGAATATCTCCAACAGATCGGCTATCACCAGCAGAAACATGGGCGGGGCCAAAATATCTTTAATGATGATCCAGCCCAGCTCCACGGTGGCCACGAGGATGACTACCGCCATCATAACGATCAGTGCCTGGACAATGACTTTCTCGAATTTTTTAAGAAACGGAATCATTTTTTCTTCTCGGAATTGTTTAGGGATGTGATCAGTGAATCGGCGCCGGAGCTGCTGACGGTCCGATTGATCAGAATGTCCCTGGGCTTCACCGCTTTGCCAAAGAATGCCTTGTTCCACTTGTCCCGCACCGCCACCACGGCCCCTTCCAGGGAAACGCCGGCGAACGCACCCCCTTTGGTGGACGTAAAGCTGAATATATCGGCCACGACATTCGATTTGACACCCATACCGATGGGCCCGGCGGCGATGGATGTGTCCCCTCCGAGTTTGAACGAAGATCCAAGCACTTTATCTATCGCTTTTTGAGTCCGGAGCATCATAATGACGGACGATGCTTCTCCTCCAAACTGGATGCCGAATGTCATGGATCCCAATGTATAGAACGCAGGCTGGCTCCATCCTTTCTCCGGGTCTCTCACAACCAACACGCCGCTGCCGCCGGAGCCTCCCAGAAAAAAGGCACCTTTGATCAGACTCGGAACAATGAGCAGGCCTTTGGCCGTGTGGTAGTTATCGCGAAACCATTCCATGTCCGGGTTTTTCAGAAATTTTAAAAAGGTGACTCTCGATTTGTCCACAAGCCCCTGCTGCGCGACCGGTTCAGCCGCTGTCATCACGGGGACCAGAGTCACCGAAACGAAACAGATGATGAGAAGGAAGATGCCGATCCGTTCTTTAAAGGGATGATTCATGCGGATTCTCCTGAGCCCCTGAAGTAAATGTGTACGATGCCATGGTTCGCCAACGCGTCTCAACGATCTGATTCCGTGTGATGCGTTCCTGATGGGTGTACCCATATTGTAGTAGATTATTTTTTTGTTGCAGGTCTTTGTATATCGATCGGCTAAAAATGTCTAATACGCTTTTCAAGCATGCATTTATATTACAACATAGTTCAATTTACAGATTGAAAATGGCGAACACCCCGGGATTTATAGCAATTGCCAAAAATATGTTCCATTTCAGTGAAACATGTTTCTGTCAACACACCACCGTGTCAAGAGAATGCGCATCCACAGATGCTCGGCGTCGGGATCGCTATCGGTATCGGAATCGAGACAGGACGGTCATCCTTGCAGTCGATACCGATTCCGATGACTCCGGTACGCTGGCATTCGTATACCGTCTTTTAATCGGAACGGAATTCTGACATCTGCTATAGTAACTCAGAAATATTTGAGCGTGATAGGGTCGGTCGAAAATTTTGGATTAGGTTTCCGNGNCCCGCCTTCCGGCGGGATTTCACATCTGATTATATCTAAATCGTGTCAACAAACGCGGAAGGGCGAGAAAGCGGAGCAGACACGCTAGTATGTGAGCATTTTGAGCTGTTCCACAGCACCGTCACTTACCCGGATATTTCACGCCCCTGAGGGATTCATGGGCAAGGCACTCAAGGGTGCCGGCGTAGTCATCTACTGCAAACCCTTGATAACGCAGCCAATGGATGCCTCAGGGAGCGCCCAAGGGGTGAAATCTTTTCTGCTTTTTCTAAACGTGATAAGTCGCAAACTGTAACCTGACGATTCTGCCCCAATTTCGCTTTAACTATCTCAAATTCAATAATTATCCTTATNTGCAGAAAAGATTTCATGAAATTTCCGGGCTAAAGGGGCCAGAACATCGGCAACACAATCATGATCACCACAAGAACAACCAAGGTCAGCGCCCCTCCGACCTTCAGATAGTCCGCAAATCGGTATCCGCCGGGTCCCATCACCAGGATGTTGGCCGGATGGGAAATCGGGGTGGTAAAACTGGCCGAGGCGGCCATGGCAATAGCCATCATAAGGGTTTGGGGGCTGATGCCCATTTTGGAGGAGGTACTTAAAGCGATGGGCGCCATCAACACCACCAGCGCTGCAGTGGGAACAAAGCATGTGGCAATAAACGTCAGACTCACCAGGCCCAGCATGATCGCACGGGGTCCGTAAGGCCCCACCAGGCCGACCACGCCTTCGGCAATATACTTTGCGGCGCCGGTTTGATCCAAAGCCGTTCCCAACGGCAGCATGCCGGCAATCAGGAACACCGCCTTCCATTCGATTTGGCGGTAGGCTTCTTCCATGGTCAAACATTTCGACATCACCATAACTGCCGCACCGATGACGGCGGCGATATAAATGGGCACCCATCCCAGAATAACGGGCAGCAGGGTCAACCCCATGATAGACGTCGACAGCTTGGCTTTTTCACGGCGCACCGGTTCCTGTGCCATATCGGNCAGTACAATAAAATCCGGTTCCTGGCCCAGAAGTTTGAGCTTTTCATTAGGGCCGTGGAGCAGGATGGCATCACCAAAATAAATCGCCTGGTCCCGAAGATTGGAGCGGATGGTTTTTCCCCGGCGCAGTATGGCCAGCACAGTGAGCCCGTACTTTGTCCTGAAGTTGAGCTGGCGCAGGGTCGTCCCTTCGAGATCGGTCTGGGGAGAAAGAATGGCTTCCACCAGCCCGAAGTCTCCGGATGTCAGCGTCTCCAAATCCACCTGGTTCTGTTTGTCGACGCCCAGCTCCTCAAGTCCCTTCAGCAATTCGAAATCCGACATATGGCCTTCGGCCATAAGGCGATCTTCTGCCTGGATGACCTCTCCGGGTTCCGGCAAAACGATGGGCTCGACGCCTCTCATGATGCCGAGGATACGGTTTCCCAGAGCGTCACCGATCCGGCTTTCCTTTAACGTCTGACCGACATATGTCGATTCCGCGGGGACCCGCATGACCAACAGACGTTCCTTCAGATGATACGTGTCGATGGCCTCCTGGCGCGATACATAGCGAAATTGGTCGAACCCCGGCATTTCCCCCATGATTTCCAGCTTTTTAACCGGTCCGAAGAGCAGTAGCCAGTCGCCGCGTTGGAGCACATCATCCTGAAGACGACCCCGCTGGATACTTTCGCCGCGGCGGATGGCCAAAACGTTAGCACCGAATTTCTCGTAAAAATTTAATAGATTCAGTGTTTTANCAACATATGCGGATGTTGTGGGCAGGCATAGTTCGGCGATCCCGACATCGTCCGGGTACGGTTTTTCCGAGGCAATGGCGCCCTGCTGAACTTCCAGCTGCCGGAGCCTCCCGAGTTCTTCCATGGCTTCCATTCGGCCCTGAACGGTCAGAACATCACCTCCTCTGAGCACGGTTTTGGGCCCCGGACCGATCGATGCTTCCCGCCTGCGGGTGATGCCGAGGACATGCAGACCCAGAATTGAGCCGATACGCGAATCGGCAAGGGTTTTTCCGATCAACACCGACCTATTGGGTACCCGAATGGTGAACATCCGCTCCTGGAGTTCATAACTGGGCGCCAGGTCACCGTTTTTTTGCCGGGTGGTTTCCCGCATCACATCTCGGACGGGTAGCATGTGACGCCCCACCAGGACCATAAAGGCGATGCCGGAAAACATGATCGCCAGGCCGACCGGCGTGAAATCAAAAAAGGAAAATGTTTCCATCCCGGCGTCCCGCAGCGCGTCGGTGACCAGAATGTTCGGCGGTGTGCCGATCTGGGTGGTCAATCCGCCAAGAAGGGATCCATACGCAAGGGGCATCAGAAGGCGCGAAGGGGAACGGCCGGTATGACGGGCAATATCCATCACCACCGGCAGCATGAGGGCGGCCACCGCCACATTGTTCATTACCGCCGACATCACTCCTGCGGTGACCATAATGACAATGATCATGGTCGTCTCGGTATTTCCGGCCATTCGGAGGACAAACTGTCCGATGATATTGGCAACGCCGGTGCGGGTCAGGCCGCCACTGAGGATAAACACCGCCCACACGGTCACGACCGCCGGATTGCTGAACCCGGAGAGGGCCTCCACCGGGCTGATCAAACCGGCCAATGCGACGCTTCCCATAGCCAGCAGGGCAGTGACCTCCATGGGTATCCACTCGGTGACGAGCAGCACAACAGAGATCGATAGAATGGCAAATACCAATGCAATATCTGGTGTCACGGATTGTCTCCCTGGAGAATGGCGTGGTTTATGATGTCCGGAATTTCATCTACGGCATCGACAAAAAATGTGTTCCGACTAAGTGAAACGTGTTTCTTTCAACAGACCGCCCTGTCGATAGAATGCGCACCCGCAGATCCTCGGTGTCGGGATCGCTATCGGTGTCGGAATCAAGATAACAAGGTTATCTTTGAAGTCGATACCGATTCCGATGACTTCGGTGCGTTGGCACTCGTATACCGTCTCTCAATCGGAGCGGAATATTGAGATCTGCTACAAGGGATTTTTCAACAGGACTAGTTATAAGGACGATCTTCCCGGAAACNAGTAATGCCATGATGATAAGATGGAAGGGTTTTCAGTCACCCTGCGCACGGATCCGATCTCTCTCTTGGTCGGCCCAAGTGACGGGAATAGGGGGCACCACGAATGATCGCGGATCGCAGCTCAATACCCGACGTGTTTCAGAAAATCCTTCAATCTGTCGGAACTGGGAGTCCTCAGGAGTGTTTCCGGATCTCCGTCTTCCGCAATTCGGCCGTCGTCCATAAAAATAAGCCTGGAACCGGCCTTACTGGCAAAACTCATTTCATGGGTGACGACCACCATCGTGATGCCTTCTCTGGCAACGGCCGTCATGACGTTGAGCACTTCCTCCCGCAGTTCCGGATCCAGCGCCGACGTGGGCTCATCAAACAGCATGATTTTGGGCTTCACGGCCATGGCTCTGGCGATGGCCACCCGTTGCTGTTGCCCCCCGGAAAGCTCGGAAGGATAGTGATTGCTTCGGTCTGAAAGGCCGACTTTTTCCAATAGATCGTTGGCAATGGCATTGGCTTCACTCCGGGAAGCGCCCCGGACTTTTCGAGGTCCGAATGCCACATTATCCAGGGCCGTCATGTGCGGGAACAGGTAGAACAACTGAAACACCATGCCCACTTCCTTGCGAATTTCCCGGATCTGATGCTTTTGCCGGGGAAGAGTGATGTCATTGACGACCAATTCTCCTTCCGTCACCATCTCCAGCCCGTTGATACAGCGCAAGAGGGTGGACTTGCCCGAGCCTGAGGGGCCGACGATGACCACCACCTCTTTTTCCTGAATCGTCAGGTCGATGTCGTGCAAAACTTCCACTTTGCCGAAACTTTTGCCGACGTTTTTAAATTCAATGACCCCCCTCATATTATTTTCATCCTTTTTTCGATGAATTTGAGCCCCATGGCCAATGCCGAGGTCATAATGAGATAACAGACGGCCACCGCCGTCCAGATCTCGAGGGCCCTGAAGTTACTCGCCATAATTTCCTGCCCCTGACGGGTCAGTTCCCCGACTCCGATGACAATGAACAAGGATGTGTCTTTCAGACTGATGATAAACTGATTGCCAAGCGGCGGTATGGCGCGTTTGAATGCGATCGGGCCGATGATGTTTGTAATCAATTGCAGTCGGCTGATGCCCATGGCCATGCCCGCTTCCACCAGCCCCTTGTTGACCGACTCCACGGCGCCCCGCACAATTTCGGCAATATAGGCGCCGGCGTTGATAATGATGGTTATGATGGCGGCGGTCAGGGCATTGAAGCGTATTCCCTTTAGGCCGGTGGAAACTTCGATGAGCATCGGCAATGCAAAGTAGATGAACATGGCCTGAACGATAATCGGCGTTCCCCGGATCAATTCGATGTACCCTATGGCAAGCTTCTGGCCGACATAGCCGATGACGCGGAATATACCATAACTTTCACCGCCCACCGCCCGGGTTCCGGCAAGCCGGAAGAGACCTGCCACGGTTCCCAGTGCCAACCCTCCGACGATACCGATAAGGGTAATATACAAGGTTAATTTGGCGCCTTCGAGCAGGGCCGGGATCGATTCAACAACGTATTTAAATTCAAAGCCCACAATAATCTTTTCGTGTTTTATTTTGGTGGCGAGAATTCAGTCCGGGCTGAAACCGATACGCAGTTTCAGCCCGGAACACATCAAGTTCGTTGCGTATTGGAGAGCCATACGAACAAACGTCGGATTCTCCTTACTCCGGTGCTGTGCCGAACCACTTCATGTAAATCTTGTCGTATTCACCGTCTTCCATCATCTCCAGCAGGGTGACATTGACCTTGTCGCGCAACGGGCTGCCCTGCTGGAAACCGATGCCGTAAAAGGCCGCCTTTACGTCGGGGCCAACGGCCTTGACCCTGCCTTGGCCGGCCGTTTTGATAAAGTACAGCACGTTCGGCGTGTCGTGCATGGCTGCGTCCGCTCCACCGGTGACCACCTCAAGATACGCCTGATCGATATTGGGAAACTTGATGATTTTTTTGGCGCCCAGGGTATTGACGTAATCCACGGTTGCGGTTCCGGTCTTCACCGCCACGACTTTGCCTTTGAGGTCTTTTGGACCCATGATGTCGGTATTTTCAGAGCGGACCATGACCTTTAAACCGGCCCTGAAGTAGGGATGTGAAAAATCAATGGCTTTTTCTCTTCCGGATTTAATGAAAATAGCCGCAAGCACCACATCCAGGTTTCCGGTAGTCAATCCGGGAATCAGTCCGTTAAAATCCATGGGGATGATCTTATAATCCAGGTTCAGGCGTTTGGCGATGCCAGCCCATAAGTCCACGTCAAAACCGGTATACTTGCCGTCCTTGCCCTTAAATTCAAATGGCACAAAGGCCGTATCTACTCCGACGCGCAATGGGGCCGCGTCGGCAACGCCGGCCATGGTGACCATCAGGACCACCATCATCACTACCGATATCCATCTGCTTTTGATTGTCATTTTCAATTCCTCCTCCGTTAAGTTTCGATGGTATGATGTTAAATAGAACGAAGTTGTCGAAAACGAATTAAAATATACAGAAAGTTTTTCGAACAGACGTCACGTTAAAAACAGTGTTACACTCCAACTTGGTGTAGGATCCATGGGAAGAAAATGGAAAGAAGCGACTTAGAGTTCGATCAGCCGCTTCAATGGCGCAAAGCCATAAGGAAACATTTTGGTAGATTCATCGCACCCAAACATATATGAGGAGCAGCGGTTTTTGAATCCAGTCGAAGATGATTCGGGATATGATATCTACCTGGATTATACACTTCCCATATCTGAAACAGGTTATCAATCGCTAATTGAATAAAAAATCGGCGCAACACTGGAAAGATTTCATGCAATACTGAAAAGATTTCATGCAATATTCAGATCAGCGGGGTGTGAGCGTCAGCACCCCCTCTTCAGGCCGCATATCGACATTGAATCTGTCCAGGTAGTTCAATCCCAGAAGCCCNAGTCCCGGCCGATTCGGGATGTCGATAACCAGCGCCTTGACTTGTCCCACCGACCATCCGTTAATTTCTATGGAATCGAGGATGACCTCCCGAGCCGAGATCTGTCCTCCGGCAGTGTAGACCCGCTTTTTGGGTTTTACCGTGTCGGTGGGAATTCCGAGGCGGCGTACTGTCGAACTTGGAATAGTGACCGTCGAGGCCCCGGTATCGATCAGAAAGTCCTGGAGCATCTCCCCGTTCACGGTCGCCTGGACCGGAATGTTTGTGGCACCCGGCGAAAACCGGATGACGATTCTACCTTCCATCCCCTTCAGCTCCTGAATTTCCTTGTTGATGTCGGCAACCTGGACACTCAGCGACGATGGGTAGTTTTTCGTGTAAAGCAGTCTCTCCGCTTCGCGCCATTCCCCGTCAAAAAGCGTGAGACGAACCCCGAAAAGATATATTTCCGGGTCATCCGGGAAATAGGTTTGGGCAATGTCAAAACGCCGGGAAACCGTGTCCCAGTCACCGATCGAAGCCAGCTCCTCCAGGTGCTGAAGGATGAGTTCCCTGTGGAATGCATTCAGGCGTCCTGAATCTTCCGCTTTGCCGGTCGAGATATAGTCCCGAACGCCTTCAAGCAGTTCAAGCGCGGCGGCTGCCCCATAGACCTTTCCGGTTTCCTGGCTGACGGCCAGCAGTATATCGATATCGTCAATTTCAAGAAGCACCCCACGGTCGAAAAGATCGATGGTCGCTGCGGCATCCCCCTGGGAAGCGGCTCCCTGGATGCTCTTTAGGATGACGGAATGGATGGATCCGGCGCGAAGCCGGTCAGGCGTATCTGATTCGGCGAGTTTTTTGGGGTATTGAAATGCAGTCACCAGGTTCTCCAGGCGTTGCAGGTCGCTTTGCCGGTCGTCGGCAAGGGCCAGCAGGAATTTTTCTTCCCGGCTGTCGGCAAAGGTCAAGCGGTAGTAGTCATCGACATGAACCTCCATCCGCAGACGCTGACCGTCCCGACCGTTCCAGAAAAAACCGCCTTTGGCTCCGGCATCAAATGTCCAACCGACAGCCCTGTCTCCCTGGAAAAACACTCCGGAGCCGGATACCATCGCTGGCAGCGCGCAGGAAACAAAGTATCCTTCTTCCACACAATCCCGAGGTTTCACGTTGGCGAGACGCTTTCCGGTGTCCAGCGAAACCCAATCGATGGATTCATCTTCATTCCAGGCCTTCAATTCCGGTCCCCGAACCGGCACCGGTGCAGCTATCTGCCATAATCCGACCGTGTCGTAATCCCTGAAGACCCCCCCTTCGATGGCCATCTCTCTTACATCGCGAATCAGCATGCGCCATCGGAATCCGCCTCGACCGGATTTGAGAGGTAATGCGATCCAGCCGTTGTCGATGACAGGAACGGAAGACTTGGTGACGGTGCTGCCGGTAATGTCTTCGATAATGACGGTGCCAACCGGCAGATCCAGCCGATACGATTGCGTGCTTTCCGTGTCTGTGTATTGAACCGGTTTTCTGTCGGGGGTCGAGCCGGAACCGTTTTGACGCTGTTGAGAGCCCACATCACCGACCATGCGTTGGGAGGGGCGGAACATCCGGCTTTGCCACAGTGCCAGGGTGGATAGGATGATCGCGACCCCAACAAGTATACCGAAAAAGACGGTTGCCCGGGGNAGCCGATTTTTCGGGCCTGCCTGTAGGTCATAGCCGCACTGGCTGCAATATTTCGCNGGAACGTCGATGGCGGTATGGCAGTTGGGGCATTTCATCGGGTAAGCCACCCGGAGGTATTGTGTGGATGTGTCTGGTTGCTACGATCTGGCGTAATAATCGAGAATCGCTTCGATCAGGCCGGGAATGGTAAAGTTTTTCGCCTCGATGTGAACATCGAACCCGAGTTCTTTTGCGGTGTCCGATGTGATCGGACCGATGCTGGCCACGGTGACGTGTTCCATGAGGGAAGAAAAGCGGTCTTCGGGAATCAGGGCGTTGAAGTTGCGGACCGTGGAGGAACTGGTAAACGTGACCAGGTCAACACCCTTTGTTTCCAGTTCCTTTACCAGCAGACCGTTCTCATCCTCCACCGCCCGTGTCTGGTAGACCGGAATTTCATCGACCGCGGCACCCATTTTTTCGAGCTCCGTCGGTAGAATCGGCCGTGCTTCGGCGGCCCGGGGCAGTAAGATCCGCTGGCCGCTGACATCTTCCTTTTCAAAGGCTTCGATCACCGACTCGGCGCGGTAGCTTTCCGGAATGATGTCGGTCATAAGACCGAAGTCACCCAGGCGTGCCGCCGTCGCCGGTCCGATGGCGGCGGTTCGTAAATGACCCAGGGAGCGGGCATCTTTTCCCAGCTCAAAAAGCCGTTGGAAGAAGTAACCGACGCCATTGACACTGGTAAAAACGATCCATTGATAGTCCGTCAACCTCGCGATTGCGCTGTCGAGACCGGACCAGTCCGAAGGTGGAACGATTTCGATGGTGGGACACTCCAGCACGGCTGCCCCCAGGTCTGTCAGACGCTGGACTAAATCGCTGGCCTGGTGCCGAGCCCGGGTGACAACAATGCGTGTCCCCAGCAGCGGGCGGTCTTCGAACCATTTGAGTTTCTCTCGCAGCGTGACCACGCCGCCGATGATGATGATCGCAGGTGCTTTAAACCCGGCGGCTTTCACCCGATCCACAATGTTTTCCAATGTTCCAACAATGGTCTGCTGTTTGGTGGTAGTGCCCCAGCGAACCAGAGCGGCAGGCGTGTCTTCGGGCATTCCGTTTTCGGTCAGCCGGGCCACGATGCTCGGCAGGTTCTTGACCCCCATCAAAAAAACCAGCGTGCCGATCCCCCCGGCCAGGGATTTCCAATCGATGCGCGTTTCGGCTTTGGTGGGATCCTCATGGCCGGTAATAAACGCCAGGGTCGACGTAAAATCCCGGTGTGTTAGCGGAATACCGGCATATGCCGGTGCTGCAATGGCCGATGTGACACCGGGAACAATTTCGAAGGCTATTCCGGCAGATTCCAACACCTCTGCCTCTTCTCCGCCCCGACCGAAGATAAAGGGATCCCCACCTTTGAGACGCGTGACAATGTTTCCGTCCCTGGCTTTATCGACCAGGAGCCGGTTAATGCCTTCCTGGGAAAGGGTATGATCTCCCCCTTTTTTTCCGACATACAACAGTTCCGCGTCTTGCCGGGCATATTTGAGGAAGTCCTTTGCCGCCAGATAGTCGTAGATGACCACATCGGCCTGCTGGATGCACCGGCGACCCTTGATGGTAATCAGTCCCGGATCACCGGGGCCGGCACCCACTAGGTATACTTTTCCTGTTGGTGTTTCCATTGAGCTTTCGTTATTTCACTCTGACAGAGTTGCCACCATGTATCGAACCAAGGAAATTCGAAATTCGAATCACGCAAACCAAAACAAACTCCAATGATAAAAAACCCAAAAACACAANCACGGACCTACAATCGCTTCTACTAAGCTACAAGCGGTTGGTTTTCTTTTTGAGGTTTCGAATTTCGGAATTGTTTCGAGTTTCGATATTCGTGCTTCGGATTTATGAAACTCGATTCATGACTTCTCGTCTGTTCTGTACAATTTATCCAATATCTCCTTAGCGCCTTTGCTCAGGAGCATGTCCGCCAATTCGGTGCCGATGCGCTCAGCATCTTCCGGGGGGCCCTCCAGGGATTCGCGAATCACTGTTTTACCCTCCAGGTCCGCCACCAGACCGGTCACATGCAGCCGGTCTGTTTCCAGGATGCCGTGACCGGCTATGGGCACCTGACAACCGCCTTCGAGCCGTGACAGAAACGCGCGCTCTGCGGTTACTGTGATGCGTGTGTCACGGTCCTCCATGGCCTTTAGGATGGGCCGTAGAACGTCATCGTCATCACGTGATTCGATGCATAGGGCGCCTTGTCCGACTGCCGGCACCATCCGTTGGACATCCAGATACTCTGTAATNCGATCCTGAAGACCCAAGCGGCGCACCCCGGCGGCGGCCAGAACGATGGCGTCCAGATCCTCGGTATCGAGTTTTCGAATTCGCGTGTCAAGATTGCCCCGCAAGGGCACGATGTGAACATCCGGGCGAAGGGCCAGAAGCTGTGCGGCGCGTCGTAAACTGCTGGTGCCGATCCGGGCCCCGTCCGGAAGCTCGGACAGCCTGTGATGCTCCCGTGATAAAAGCACGTCCAGCGGCATTTCCCGTTCCGGTACAGCGCCGATCACTAGACCTTCCGGCATTTCCGAAGGCATGTCCTTCATGCTGTGGACCGCCAGGTCAACACGTCCGTCCAGGATGGCTTCCTCGATCTCCTTGACAAAAAGCCCCTTGCCGCCCACTTTGGCAAGGGGAACATCCAGGATCTTGTCTCCGACGGTCTTAATCGTGATCAACTCAACGGTCGCATCCGGCTCGAGACTCAGAATTCGGGATTGCACCCATTTTGCCTGCCAGAGGGCCAGTTGGCTTCCGCGGGTACCGATTCGAATCTGTTTGCCCATCAGTGTCCGCAGCTCGAGCAACTGGTGGCCGCACATCCGCTGCAGGCAGAGTCCGATGCGGCTTTTTTAATGGTTTGACCGCCGCTTCCCTTGCTTATAAATCTGCAGGGAGACATCAGCCGGCAGACGTCGGTGCTGGAACAGTCCGGGCATTCCGGGGTATCGCTGCCCAGGATCAAACATTCAAAGTCCTTGTTGCATTTTTCACAGTGATATTCGTATATGGGCATTGTGGTTCTCCCCCAATCAGAATCTTCATTGGCGTTAACAACTACATCCGACTTTGGTTAACGCCCGTAAGGCAAAACGCGTGAGAAATTAATCCTTTCCGCTATAAAAATCAAGCTGATCCAATTTCTCTAAAACCCCGGCCGCAATCATCGGAAGCAACAGCTCATGATGGCCCACCAGGCTGATCCCCCGGCCGCCTTCGGCCGTTGGTCGATGGACGACATTGGTCATCGGCCGGTAATGCCGGATGAAGTCCAGATTCACCGCGGTAAAGTGCTGGACGGAGTGCCCCAGGTTCCGGACAACGGACAGGGCCTTTAAAAATACTTCCGGCAGTATCACCGCTGAGCCGACATTCAGATACACACCTTCCTCCAGGCTGGACACCATCGACGAAAATATTCGGAAATCCCTGTGCGTTGCCCCGCCGGCGGCTTCAGCATCAAATTCCGGGTGCATGTGGATAATATCGGTTCCGATGGCCACATGGACGGTTACCGGAATTCCCAATTCGACGCCGGAGGCCAGGATGCTCTTCTGTTTCAGCGGGAAGTCTTCGTCCAGGATTTTTCTCCCGACGGCCTCCCCCAGACCCAGATTTCCGTCCCGGGCCGATCGGATGGCCTCATTGAGATAATTGCCCGTTTCCCTGGCCATGCCAAAAGAGCCGTCACCCAAGGCAGCGGAAACATCTTCAGACGTTTGTCCGGTCATGGCAACTTCCAGATCGTGAATGATGCCGGCGCCATTCATCGCGATTCCGGTGATGATCCCCCGATGCATCAGATCGATAACCACCGGGTTCAGTCCGACCTTGATGACGTGAGCGCCCATGCCCATGAGGATCGATTTTTGGTCACAGCGCGCCTTGGCAATACATGAAATGACCTCATGGATGTCCTCGCCTGCCAGGATTCGGGGGAGGCCTTCGAGGAAATCCTTGAATGAGCCGCCCACTGTCCAGGGCGACCCGAAATCGGAGGCGGACACTTTGCTCTTGCGATCCGCCAGGGGATAGGTTTTCAGGCCATCGAGGTCCATGGGCTTGGTTCCATCCGTCATGGCGCATCGAACCTTTCCGGAAAGAGGATTCTGTCGACCAGGTCGCACAAGATATGCCCGTACACCGCATGGGTCTCCTGGATGCGTGCGGTCACATCGGACCGGACGGACAGCGTCACATCGGAGACATCTCCAAGTTGTCCGCCCCTACCCGTCATCCCCAGCGTGAACATGCCGGCCGCCCGGGCTGCCGCCATCCCCGCGATGACATTTTTCGAACTCCCGCTGGTACTGATACCCCAAGCCACATCATGCTGACGGCCGATAGCCNATATCTGTTTCGAAAAAATGTCATCAAAACTGTAATCGTTACCGATGCTCGTCAGGATTGACGTATCGGTGGATAACGCAATCGCCGCCAGCGGTGGGCGTTCAATCTGAAATCGATTCACAAATTCCGCGGCAATATGCTGTGCATCCGCGGCGCTGCCGCCGTTCCCAAAAATAAGGATTTTATGTCCCGACGTCAGCGCCGTGGCCATACTATCTGCCGCTGCCAAAAGTCGATCCAGATTTTCGGGGATGCTTTTTTCCATGACGGCAATGGTGTCCGCGAGCGCGTTGTTGACGATCTGTTTCATACGGTTTCTAACCTCGCGCATTCGATGAATGCGTCGCAGGGGCATTCATGGAGGATGGGTTCTTCATTTCCTGTGTCAGCGCTTCGATCTGTTGATGGCAATTACTGCCAAGAGCGGAAGCCTTGCGGAACTGGTCGAGAGCCTCCTGGGCAAGATTTTGGCGGAGGAGCACCTGGGCCAGCCGGTTCCGATACAGTCCGTTATCCGGTTCGATGGTGATGCTTTGCCGGCAAAAAATTTCCGCGATTTCGGGATTTTCACCCATTTCATGAAACAGGTATCCCATGGCCGAAAGGGCGGCGGCGTCATTTGGATTCTGCTTGATGGCTTTTTTAAAGGCGTCGATGGCCGCCGGCCGATCTTCCAGGACGTGAAGACAATCGCCCAGGTACCGGTAGGCCGTGGCGGCGTCCGGATTTAACCGGATGGCCCGTTCGAAATAAGCTCTGGCCTCTTCGGGTTCGTTGTGCTCCAGATGCAGACGACCGGCCTGAAAAGCGGTTTCGAAGAGTTCCTCTTCGGCATCCGCTTTTTCAAAGAATTCAAGAGCGCGCTCTTTCTCTCCTTTGAGCATATAGACCAGCCCCGTGTTATAGGTGGCCATGACTTCGGAGGACTCGAGTCCCAGGACCGTTTGAAATTCTTCCAGGGCCTTGTCCAGATCTCCCAGAACGCCGTAGCAGACACCCAGGCTGTTGTGCACATTCACGTTGTTCGGGTCCAGTGCCAAAGCATTCTTAAATTCGTCCACAGCCCCTTCGAGATCGCCGCTTTGGTAGAGCTGGTCGCCACTGATGTTCAGACTGACCGAATCAAATCCGACCACGCTGCCGGGGCCGAAAAATGCCGCATGGTCAAGGGCTTTTAGGGCATTTTCCAGGATTTGATTTCGATCGTATTCCAGGCTGGGATAGGTGGCGTAACCAATGGAGATGGTTCCGAGGGAGATGGCGTTTACCCTGTTCTGCAGTTTTTCAGACTTTTTCCGGATGGACATTTCCCTCTCGACATTGAAAAAGCAACCAAAAATATCGGCGTCGAGAATCCCCCAGGCGCCATCATTTTCATGGCAGGCCGCACCGATAATTTCCGCCACGGACGTTTGCAGACGGGTGTTTGGGTTCTTACCCTGGCGTGCCACATCCAGTTTGAAATTGTCGATGCGAATGGTAACCGCTTCAAAGGCGGGCTTTTCGGTGAATCGGTTTAGGGCGCTATTTAAAAATGCCGCTCCTGCCGGAACATCCGGAAAACGCGCCATCAAGTGCTTTAACCCGGCCGGATACTTTTGCTCCGAAATGTCTCGATGGACTGTGGTATCGGTTTGGGAAAGTAGAAAATGCTGCGTCGAGCAGCGACTCCTGACCAGCTCCTGTCGGGGTTCAGCTTCAGTCTGATTCATGATCCATTCTTCTGCAGCAGTTTTGAGAATGCGTCCGAAATTATATCAGGTTCATCTTCCAGCAATGTTCTTGGGTCCAGAATAAAGCGGTCTTCTTCGATTCGCCCGATGATCGGCGGGCAGTAGTTTCGCAGGGTCCGTTCAATGGTGTTCGCCGAAACACCATCAATGGAAGTACCTACGCAGCGGCTCGGCAACTCCAGCAACGGCAATGACCCGCCACCGGCCTTGGATGATCGCTCGATGATTTCCAAATGAAGGCGATTGGATCCGATACCGCNCAACACGTTCATCAGGTGTGCGGCCTTTGCTTCAACAACACTCAGCGGCATGGTGAGCATCCGCAGCGTCGGGATGGCCTCTATGGCCGTTTCTTCGTCCCGATAGACTCGGAAGGTGGTTTCCAGGGCGGCAAGGGTCATTTTGTCGATGCGAAGGGCCCGGGTGATGGGGTTTTGTTTGATTTTGTCAATGATATGTTTCTTGCCCACGATGACTCCGGCCTGTGGTCCGCCGAGCAATTTGTCCCCGCTGAAGGTCACCACATCAGGGCCGCTGGCCACGGTTTCCTGCACGGTCGGCTCCCGGAGCAGCCCGTATTTTGAAAGATCGATGAACATGCCGCTGCCCAGGTCTTCCATGACTGGGATACTATGGGTGCTCCCCAGTTGCACAAGCTCTTGAACCGCCACTTCTGCGGTAAATCCCACGACGCTGTAATTGCTTCGGTGCACTTTCATGAGGAGCCCGGTGTCCGCATCGATGGCACTTTCATAATCCCTCAGATGGGTCCGGTTGGTGGTGCCGACCTCGGTCAGGATCGCGCCGCTCTTGGCCATGACATCGGGTATCCGAAAAGAACCGCCGATCTCTACAAGCTCGCCTCTGGATACCACGGCTTTTTTACCCCTGGCCAGGGTTTCCAACGTCAACAGCACTGCCCCCGCATTGTTGTTGACGACCAGTCCGGCCTCGGCCCCGGTGATCTCGCAGAGAAGATCCTCAATGATGCTGTAGCGAGACCCCCGTTTGCCCGCTTCCAGGTTATACTCCAGATTTGAGTACCCTCCGGAAATCAAGGCGACATTGTCTATGGCTCGCGGGGCGAGAAGGGAACGGCCCAGGTTGGTATGGATGACAACACCGGTAGCGTTGACGACCCGTTGAAGGTTGGGCGAGATGGCTTCGATGACGCTCTTTTTTACAGAACCGGCCAGTGCCTCCGCACTGAGGTGCTCTTCTGTGATGCGATCCCCATCTTCAAGTATGGCCTTACGGAGGCGTTCGATGACGGCTCGAACCGAATTGACGAGCACTGTCTGGGGAACCGCTTCAAACGCCTCATCGCGTTTGACCGACTCCATGAGGCGATCGACGCCGGGTAACATCCGGAGCATTTTTTGTTGATCGTCGTTGAGGTTCATTTCCGTATTTCCGTTGTGGCCGCCCGTTGGTGGCACGGGGACTTCGCCATCATTCCCAGATTGTCTTTAAAATATACACATTTATCATTACACCGGAAAATAATTCAATAAATTTCCTTGAAAAAATATGCCCCCGCTGCCCGTCGCCCCATGTTTCATAACCTCCCAACACCTCTTTNAGATGACCTGCCGGGGCGAAGTCTTGCGGCCCAGGATAATTTTCAATACTATGAGTGAATGTTCGGATTAGGTGGAACGGAAAGCGCTTCGGCAACCGTTTTTATTGTCAATCCCCAGGCCGGCAACGGTTCCACCGGCAAGGCATGGCCCTGGCTGAAAAGCCTGTCTCAATCGACGTTGGGGCGGTTTGCGACCGTGTTCACACGAGGGCCCGGAGATGCGGTTCAAGCCACATACAAAGCCATGCAGGAGGGAAGTCGGCGGATCGTTTGCGTGGGAGGTGACGGGACCCTCAGTGAGGTCGTCAACGGATTTATGGCCGTGGGGCCGCCTATCCGTCGGCAAAGCGAGCTGGGGTTTATTCCGAATGGGACAGGTTGTGATTTCGTTCGCACGGTAGCCATCCCGAGAAATATGGAACAGGCGGTCCATACCATCGCCAGGGGTCAATGCCGACCCATCGATATCGGCCGCTTGTGGATCCGGCGTCCGGGACCCCCGCCGGTGTGTCGGCACTTCCATAACATTGCCAGTTTCGGGCTGGGCGGGGAAGTCTGTGCGCAGGTGAATCGCGCATCCAAAGCCTTCGGACCCTTTATGTCGTTTTTGTGGGCCACGGTCGCGGCGCTCCTGCGGTTCGGCAAGAAACGCGTCATGTTCCGGGTGGATGACGGTTTGGAGCAGAATGCCACCGTCTGGAATGTCGTAGTGGCCAACGGGCGGTACCATGGCGGAGGAATGCAGGTGGCACCCGAGGCGCGTGTGGATGACGGGTTGTTTCATGTATCGGTGATCGGCGATCTCAGCTTTTTGGAGGTATGCCGTCACCTGCCGAAACTTTACATTGGCCGGATTGATGATATTGACAAGGTGGAGACCTGGACCGATCGCTGCATCGAGGCGACATCTGCCCAAACGGTGCTTCTCGAGGTGGATGGTGAACAGCCGGGAACGTTGCCGATTGTTGCCGAAATTGTCCCGAAAGCGATTAATTTGATTATGTCACCACCGTAATGAGAAATGGACTGGTTAATTTAGCATTCGTAATCTGATAGCATTGTAATATTAGCTGAAAGTTGAAAGCTGAAAGCTTAAAGTATCATCGAACTTTTTTTTGCTTTCAGCTTCCAACTTTCAACTTTCGACTTTCAGCTTTAATCTTTCAGGTTTCAACTTTTAACTTTCAGCTGTGATCCAACGCGCCAAGGTGGTTTAAGCCGAAGGCGGTGATATCGCTGATGAAACGCTATATATCGGAATGAATCATATGAAAAATTTACTAGTCACCGGCGGGTGCGGGTTCATCGGGGCCAATTTTATACGCTTCATGCTGGCCCTACCTGGATTTCAAGGTCGTATTATCAATGTCGACAAGCTGACGTATGCCGGCAATCCGGAAAGCCTGGAGGGTGNCGAGGCAGCTTATGGCGATCGATATCATTTTATCCAGGCCGACATCTGTGATCAAAATGCCATGGCAGAGGCGTTTGACCGGTTCGGAATCGACAGCATCTGTCATTTTGCGGCCGAATCCCATGTCGACCGGTCCATTGTCGGGCCGGAAGACTTCGTCGAGACAAATGTTCTCGGCACGTTTCGTCTTCTTGAACTGGCCCGGGAGCGGAAGGATCGAATCGTCCGATTTCACCATATCAGCACGGACGAAGTATACGGTTCCCTGGACAACACCGGAGTCTTTCGCGAAGATACCCCTTATGACCCCAGCAGTCCCTACTCGGCCTCGAAGGCCGGCTCCGATCATCTGGTCCGTGCCTACGGGCGGACTTACGGGCTTCCCATTACGATCTCGAACTGCTCAAATAATTACGGCCCCTACCAGTTCCCCGAGAAGCTTATTCCACTCATGATTCTGAATGCATTCAACGGCGAACCCCTCCCGGTATACGGCGACGGCCGAAATATCCGGGACTGGCTGTATGTCGAAGATCACTGCCGCGCCGTTTGGACGATTCTGAGCTATGGCCAACCCGGGGAGACCTACAATGTGGGCGGTCAAGGGGAAATGCGAAATAAGGAGGTCGTTTACGCCATCTGCGATATAGTCGATGAAGTCGCTCCAAAATCCGATGGAAAGAAAAGCAGGGCGCTGATTACATTCGTCGAGGATCGTCCGGGCCATGATTATCGATATGCTATCGACTCCGGCAAAATCCAGAAAGAACTCGGCTGGACCGCTCTAGAATCCTTCGAATCCGGACTTCGCAAGACCATTCTCTGGTACCGGGATAATGCCGAGTGGGTGCGCCATGTCCAATCCGGCGAATACCGGCAGTGGATCCAAAGCCATTACAGGCTTTAGCCTGAAACGGATTACCGAAAAGAAGCAGNATTGACTATAGTGCCGCTCAAAGGGCGATCGCCAGCACCAAGATCTGTCAGTTATCTGTTTTAAAGCGGCAACGCCGCGTTTCATAAAATCGTATCGCGGTTTTATTAGGGNTAAACATGAAATCTGCCACGGATTACATTACATTTCCTCTGGATGTGCCCAGCATGTCTTCCGCCCGGAATCTCATCGAACAGCTGTCCGGAGCGATCGGTATGTTCAAGGTCGGTCTGGAACTTTTCATCGAGGCCGGCCCGGAGATCGTCCAGTACATTCAGAAACAGGGAAACACACCGATTTTTCTAGATCTAAAACTGCACGATATCCCGGCGACGGTAAGTCGGGCCGTCCGTCGTATCAGAGAACTGGGCGTTTCTTTTGCCACCATCCACTGCGGCGAATCGGAAGACATGCTGGCTGCCGCCGTTGAAGCCGCCGAAGAAAAAGTCGGCATCCTCGGCGTGACCGTTCTAACCAGCGTGGGACCGGAGCATATCCGGCAATCCGGGTTTGAAAAGACATATTCCGAAGATCCCCGAAAACTGGTGCTCAGGCGTGCCGGCATGGCAAAACGTGCCGGATGTGCCGGGGTGATCAGTTCGCCCCTGGAGGTTAGGACCGTAAAGGAACAGCTTGGAATGGATTTTCTGGCGGTTACTCCGGGAATTCGACCAGGTTGGGAGGTCGTGGCGTCGGACGATCAGCGCCGGGTGGCGACCCCGGCATCGGCGATTCGGGACGGCGCCGATTATCTGGTTATCGGCAGGCCGATCCGGGANGCATCGGATCCCCGGGCGGCCGCCCTCAGGATCGCCGAAGAAATCGAAGGTGCCCTTCAGGCGATGTAATTCGCCCTGTTCCTATTTCCCTTAAATCGGATAGCAGCCAAACCGCCCACTTAAGATGTGATCTTAAATTCGAATCCCGAAATATGTTCCGTCTAAGTAAAGCGAGTTTGTGTCGACACAACCCCCTGTTTAGAGAACGAGCACCCGTATATGCTCGGGGTCGGGATCGCTATCGGTATCGGAATCGAGGCTAGACGGTTATCTTCGAAGTCGATACCGATTCCGAACCCGATCCCGATTCCGATGACTATAGTACGCCGGCATTTGTATCCCGCCTCTCAATAGGAACGGAATTCTGATATCTGCTATAAGCGGGAATCGAAGGGGGTAGACTTTTTTTCGGTGAGCCCTATTGTATTGGGAAATCACGGAAAAAAGGAGAAGACGATGAGCACCCCCGACATTACCGTATACGGAGCCCACTGGTGCCCGGATTGCCGACGCAGTAAGCAGTTTCTGGGAGAACACCAGATCCCCTACAACTGGGTAGATATTGAGCAGGATGCTGTTGCCGAAGCGTTTGTCATCGAAAAGAACCAGGGAAAGCGGATCATTCCGACGATTATATTTCCCGATGGAAGTTTTTTGACCGAACCCAGCAACTCGGAATTGGCTCAAAAGCTTGGCTTGAAAACAATGGCCGAGCGGAAGCACTACGATTTGATCGTGCTGGGCGGTGGCCCCGCGGGGCTGACCGCCGCGCTGTACACCGCCCGGGAGGCTATCGATAACCTCGTTATCGAGCGGGCTGCGTTTGGCGGCCAGGCTGCCGGCACGGAAAAGCTGGATAATATGCCGGGATTCCACGACGGCGTTTCCGGTGCCGACTTTTCTAAACGGTTGCGGAAGCAGGCCGAACGGTTCGGCGTTGAGCTCCTTCAGGCTCAGGATGTCACCGGAATCCACAGCCACGACAACTACCATTGCGCAACAACCGCCGACGGTAGTCAGTACAGCGCCCAGGCCATGCTTATTGCCACCGGCAGCCGGTACAAACGACTGAACGTACCGGGTGAAGCCAACTATTCAGGCGCTGGAGTGCATTTCTGTGCAACCTGTGACGGGCCCTTTTACAAGGGTAAACAGGTTGCCGTGGTCGGCGGTGGCAACAGCGCGGCCGAAGAGTCCCTGCTGCTGACAAAGTTTGCCGATCACGTAACAATATTGGTGCGAGGCAGCGAATTCAAAGCCTCGCAGATTATCCAGGAAAGCGTACTGAGCAACCCCAAGATCACCGTGCTCTGGAATACGGAAGTGAAGGAGTTTCTGGGTGAACAGTCAAAGCTGAATCGAATAAAGGTAGTCAACAATCAGAGTGGTAAAGAAGAAGAGATGTCAATTGACGGAGTATTCATCTTCATCGGTCTGGTGCCCAATACAGCGTTTTTGAAGGACAGTCCGGTGTTGCTCGATCCGTGGGGGTTTGTTATCACCGGACACAGTCTGATTCATCACAAGGACCGGCCGGAAGGCTTTGAAGACCGGGAACCATTGCTTCTGGAGACCAGTGTTCCTGGAATTTTTGCGGCCGGAGATGTCCGGGATGACAGCACCAAACAGGTGGTCAGCGCCGCTGGGGAGGGGAGTACGGCCGCATTGGAGATACGGGAGTATCTGAAGATGGTTTAGCGTGATGTTCCCAAATGAGTCGTCCGAATTTAGAGGAATTTTCAGTTCGAAGGGCAGCGCCGCAGTCATGATAGAAATTCCAAATTCGAAGCTCGAATATCGAAACCTGCATTCAATGTTTAAGTGCAACACTCGGCCTTAAAGACTTCCGCCGGTGTTTTGAATTTCAAGCATTTTCTTGGCCGGTTGTTAAGCCAGTGT
>Ga0049113_10000021_pt1 | contig 38100 bp, 35 predicted proteins | sample WorMettanBELIZE1_FD_55214 | JGI IMG/M metagenome (GOLD analysis project Ga0049113, IMG submission 55214) | Marine gutless worms symbiont microbial communities from Max Planck institute for Marine Microbiology, Germany - Olavius tantulus BELIZE.1 | ecosystem: Host-associated > Annelida >... | reverse complement strand
GGACGGCGCTGCGGCCGGCGGAGTGGCCGGGGGTGTCGGGGGGGCCACTGTGGACGGTGTCATCCGGGAGAGCCTCTTTTCAAGCGCCAGGATTCTGGCCCCCATGTCTGCTTCCAGGTCTTCCAGGGCGGTCCGGTATATTTTCCGCTCATTTCGAACTGTTGTTTCAAATTTTTTAACATCTTCGCGAAGGCTGTTTAAATCCGCCATGGTCGCTTCAAGGGCGTTGATTCCGGCAGTTGCATCGGCGATGGTCGCGGACAGGATGTTTAGTTGGGCGAGTTGTTCTGCTTTGTACTCCTGTAACTCACCGGAGGTAGCGGCCAATTCTTCCNGCAACCCACCCATGGCGGCTTCGATCTTCTGCATCTCACTGGTGAGCGTTTTTTTGCTGACCTTCACCGAACGAAGACTTTTATCGGCGCGCACGAGCTTTTTTATCCGTTGTTCCATATCTGCGTTCATGGTCTGTAGCGAGGCGATCTGGCTGTTGAGGGCCTCTTCGAGTTTGGCCACCTGGACGGAAAGGGACGAGAAGCTCGAATCGAGATCTTCAGAGAGATCTTGAACCCGCATGGTGCCCGATGATTCAAAGCGTTGAAGCTTTTTTCTTACATCAAAATAGGCGGCGGCCATGGCAGCAGCTATCAGACATAGCAGAATCACGGCCACCTGAGTCATNCGTTGGCCAAGCTTATCGATACGCTGTTCGTCCATCTCTGACTGGTAGAGCGGATGCTCTTCGGTATCGTTCAGCTCGATATCGAAATCCGAAGGACGTTTTTTCTTCATCACGGTTATTCCCACTCAATGGTGCTGGGCGGTTTCGAGCTGATGTCGTACACGACCCGGTTGACGCCGCGAACCTCATTAATAATCCGATTACTGATGGCGCCCAACAGTTTGTGAGGCAGCTTTGCCCAGTCGGCAGTCATGGCATCCTTGCTGGTCACCGCCCGGATCGCGACAATATACTCATAGGTGCGCTGGTCCCCCATAATGCCGACACTCTTAAGGGGGAGCAAAACGGNAAACGATTGCCATAGCTTACGATAATACCCGTTTGCTCGGATTTCCTCAAGCAGGACGGCATCCACCTCGCGTAAAATTTCCAGACGCTTTGGTGTAATTTCCCCGATAATGCGGATGGCCAGGCCGGGGCCGGGAAAAGGCTGTCGCCAGATCAGTTCATCCGGTAGACTAAGGGTTTTGCCAAGTTTTCGGACCTCGTCTTTGAACAGGTATTTCAGTGGCTCCACCAGTTTCAGTTTCATTTTTTTGGGAAGGCCGCCGACATTGTGATGGGACTTGATCACTGCGGAAGGACCGCCAAAGGCCGACCGGGATTCGATGACATCCGGATACAGGGTGCCTTGCCCCAAATATTTGGCATCCTTGATTTTTTTGGCCTCTGCTTCGAACACATCCATGAACACTTTGCCGATGATCTTCCGCTTCTTCTCAGGATTGCTCACCTTGGCGAGTGCCGTGAGAAACCGCTTTCCTGCCCGGGCAAAGCGGATATTGATGTTCAGGTGCTGCTGAAATACAAGCTTCAACTTCTTCGCCTCGTCTTTCCGCAGCAGCCCGTTATCTACAAAAATGCACGTCAGGCGTTTTCCCACCGCCTGATGGATCAACAATGCAGTCACGGAGGAATCCACTCCGCCACTGAGTCCCAGGATGACCTTGTCGTCACCGATTTCCTCGCGTATGCTTTGGATAGATTCCCGGGCAAAGGACGACATCGTCCAATTTTTGCGACAATCGGAGACATCGAAAAGAAAATTACGAAGCATGGCTTTGCCTTTGGGGGTGTGCAACACCTCCGGATGAAACTGGAATCCGTATAGACGCTTTTTCGGATGCTCTACAGCAGCAATTCGGGTATTCTTGGTAGACCCCGTAATCCGGAATCCTCGAGGCAGTTTGGTNGTCGAATCACCATGGCTCATCCAACATGGCGTGGTCTTCTCGACGCCTTTGAACAGGCCATCGTCCCGCCGAATGGACAACTCGGCATGTCCGTATTCCCGCTTCCCAGCGCCTTTTACGGTCCCGCCCAGGGCGTCCATCATGTATTGCATGCCGTAGCAGATGCCGAGAACAGGAATGTTCAGATCAAAAATCTGAGGATCCACTTTCGGGCTGTGCCGGTCATAGATACTGGCGGGCCCGCCGGAGAGAATAATGCCGTCGGGCCGCAGTTCGCGGATACTCTCCATTTTGATGTCGGGTGGCTCGATCTGGCAGTAAACCCGCAGTTCACGAACGCGACGAGCGATGAGCTGGTTGTACTGGGAGCCGAAATCAACAATCAGTATCATATCAATCCCTTTTGTAATAGAATTGCGCAGCCTTATTGAATATGTTAAAAACGCGAAAATTGTCAATCTGATTGTGCTTTAACAAAATAAAAGGGCAATATGACGCGGCTCATCATTCAGATATACGAAGTCCAGGACCCCGAGGAGGTGGAGCGTCTCGTCGAATTGGGCGTGGATCACATCGGCAGTGTTGTTCTGGGAGCAGAGACCTGGAAAGACGCGTTGCTGAAGGACACGGTCCAAAATGTTCAGAGGGCAGGGGCCGTCAGCAGCCTGATTCCGCTGTACAACGAGCCGGATCTTATCTTTAAAACCATCGATTATTACCGACCGGACATTCTCCATTTCTGCGACGATCTGATCGGTGGTATGCGGGATCTTCATGCTTTGGACCCCTTTGTGTCGCTTCAGGAAACATTGCGACAACGGTTTCCGGAGGTGCGGATCATGCGTTCGATACCCATCCCGGTCCCGGGTGCCGCACTTGCATACCCCACCCTTGAGGTGGCCCGTGTTCTGGAGCCGGTGTCTGATCTGTTTCTAACTGACACACTGATGGACAACGGCGATGGTGAGTCCATTGACGAGCAACCGGTCGCCGGCTTCGTGGGAATCACCGGGCTTCCCTGCGATTGGCATGTTGCGGCGGAATTGACGGCGTGCAGCCGTATTCCGGTCATTTTGGCGGGCGGCATCTCTCCGGACAATGCCTATGAGGCTGTCATGAAAATACAGCCGGCAGGGGTCGATAGCTGCACACAAACCAATGCTGTAGATCGGTCGGGCGCACCGATACGATTCCGGAAAGATCCGGATAAGGTCCGGAGGATGATCGCCGAAGTCCGGCGTGCCGAGCAGGACATCTTTCGAATACCCAAGGAAAAAGTATAACGGATGGGTCGACGGCGGGACGGTGTCTACTATTGATATGTGCTCAATTTTATTAAATCTTTTCATGGGTAAAATCGCGAAGCGATTTTACGGGGAGCGGAAACATGCTTGAAAGTGGCGATTTACGGAAGGGGCTGAAGCTGGAGATCGACGGAGATCCCTATGTCATCGTACAGTTCGAATTCGTCAAACCCGGAAAGGGGCAGGCCTTATACAAGTGCCGACTCAAGAATATGCTCACCGGAGTCCAGTTTGATAAGACATTCCGCTCCGGAGAAAAATTCAACGAAGCGAATTTAGAAGAGACAGAGATGGAGTACCTGTATTACGACGGGGAAAATTACTGTTTCATGAACACGACCACTTATGATCAGGATCTTCTGACGCCGGATCAGGTGGGCGATGCCGTTCAACTGCTAAAGGAGAATACGGTCTGCAGCGTTCTTCTGTTTGAAGGAAGGCCCATCGGCATCACGTTGCCTAACTTTGTGGAACTCCGTATTACCAAGGCGGATCCGTGGGTCAAAGGGGATACGGCCTCCGGAAGCACGAAACCGGCAACCCTGGAAACCGGTACAGTGATCCAGGTTCCTCCGTTTGTTGAAGAAGGTGAAAAAGTCCGAATCGATACCCGAACCAGCGAATACGTGGAACGGGTCAAGGAGTAAAATCGCGCCGTGTTTTTACCATGCGATATCCAAATTTCTTATATTTAGATCCGCTATAAGCGCAAAAAAGACCTCGTCGCCGTTGCCGAATGGATTCTTTCCATTTCACTTCAACTTTGAGACTTCTTCATCAGATTTGTTTATAGGGCGGTAAAATTTTTTTTTATAGGGTTTTAGGACGTTCTACTCGACCTCAGGAAACCGATTCCCCCAGCGCTCGGAGTGAACTATCGCTTCGAGGGGTTTCCGTCCTCTCTTCCGGGCAGGCGTGTCCGCCGGATAACCGATGGCCAGAAGCGCCGATACCCGAATCCGCTCCGGTATGTCCAAAATCGTCCGGATGCGTTCCTCGCGAAACCATCCGATCCAGCACGTGCCAAGACCGAGCTCCACGGCTTTCAAGACCATGTGCTCCATGGCGATCCCAAGGTCGATCTGGTAGTATTCAATGCCGGTGATCCGGCCACCGATCCGATTGGCAATGATATCGAGCTGGCTGCATCCGACCATGACGAGGGGTGCCTGGGCCAGCCATTTGTTTGGAATGACGGGTCGCATGGCCTCCCGACAAATTCGATGGATCGTTTCCGGGTCCGTGACGGCGATGAACCGCCATGTCTGGCTGTTGCAGGCCGATGGCGCCCATCGTGCGGCCTCGCACAGTGAGAGGATCGTTTCCGGGGATACGGACCGGGGTGAAAATGCCCGTACGGATCGGCGACGTTTGAAAATATCGTCCAGCACCGTCGGTTTTCGTGGAGAGCGGGTCGGATCTGGATCGGTCATGGGGGCAACTCAGGGCTTATATCAATTGCCCAAAATATGTTTCGTTTAAGTGAAGCGTGTTTCTGTCAACACAACCCCGTGTTGAGAGAATGCTCACCCAAAGCTGCTCGGGGCCGGGATCGATATCGGTATCGGAATCGAGACAGGACGGTTATCTTCGAAGTCGATACCGATTCCGAACCCGATACCGATTCCGATGACTCCGGTACCCTGGTATTTGTATACCGTCTCTCAATCGGAATGGAATTCTGACATCTGCTATAAAGCAGATGGGGATTCAGAGGGTTAGGAGTCGGGGGCACGATCCGCATCTGCGAAAGCATCGACCTGCGGAGACTCTGCCGCCCGGTGTACGACATACTCCCGGATGCGCATGCCTTCCATGGCCTCCACGGTAATCACATAGGGACCGATGGAAATCTGCTCTTTTTCCCTGGGTATGCGCCCGATATGATCCAGGATGTACCCGGAGAACGTGTCGTACTCAGGGGAATCCGGGATATCCATACCGATGATGTCATTGACATCGTCGATGTCTGACTTTCCGGGCACCATCCATTTGTCTTTAGCGATGGTGATAATTTCTGGTTCTTCGATATCGGTTTCGTCATGAATTTCACCGACGATTTCCTCGAGGGCGTCTTCCAAAGTAATCAATCCGGAAACCCCGCCATATTCATCAACTACGATGGCCATGTGGGTTTTCCGNTTTTTGAACTGCCCGAGCAGGGAGTCGAGTTTTTTGTTTTCCGGAACAAAATACGGCTCCCGCATGATTTTCCGGATATCGATCGGTTTGTCGCTGGTATAATACAAAAACAGGTCTTTGATGTTCAGGATGCCGATGACATGATCGATGTCTCCTTCGATGACCGGAATCCGGCTGTTTCCGGACTTTACGATCTCGTCAAGCTTCAATTCCTGATCCGCTTCGATCACGTACATATCCCCTCGCGGGGTCATGATTTCGGAAGCTTTCGTGTCGTCAAATTCGAATATATTCTCGATGAGTTCCTTCTCTTCTTCTTTGATTTCACCTTCTTCTTCGACGGCCTCAACAAAGGTCATCAGCTCCTCTTCGGTAACGCTGGGTGTTTTTTTGATGTGCCCGGTAATGCGCGGGATAAAATCGAGGAACTTGATAATCGGAAAAAAAAGAATCGATAGCCAGTACACGGGCCGGATGGCTANCCGGGCAATGAGTACGTTGTTCCGAGTGGCGATGGACTTGGGCAGAACTTCCCCGAACACCACAATCAAGAAGGTCATGACACCGGTGGCCAGCCCGAGGGCATAATTGGGGAACGCCCCAATGGCGATGGATGTGGCCAGGGCCGCAGCGCCGACGTTGACGATGTTGTTTCCGATGAGAATGGTGGTCAGTAGGCGGTGGGGATTTTGTTTCATACGGAAAATAAGCTGATTCGTTCTCCCACCTTCCTTGGCAAGGTGGCGGGCGCGGGTCTTGCTGATTGAAAACAGCGCTGTTTCCGCAGAGGAGAAGAAGCCACTCAGAAAGAGCAGGATAAGGAGGAAAACGATCTGTTCCATTGCAACATTCATCATGACAACCCGTCGCACCCCCATGACGGCTGTTCAGGGAACCCCCCCACGCCGGGTGTCAGAGTCCGTGCGATTTGAATGTCAATGGGGCGACGCTTGTGTTCGCTTGGGGGGAATGGGAATGTACGGCAACGGATCCGGCGATTGTATGTGGATGAAGCGGGGTCTTCCAAACTAATGGATTTCCTCTTGAATTTATTGGATTTATGCTTGTAGTATAACGCGAATTTCCAGATTTTCAAGTAAAATAGATTTCCCTGGCGAAAGCCGGGGAAATGGATGCGATTTTGACACTGCAGGCCGGTTGTCTGTGGAAAGCGGCAACAGCGGGCAGCACAGACGGATATTATCTGAGTGGCCAGTGGAATTCATAAGATATACACTTGGATCCTTGACCCCTTGAACCCCTGGTCGCCTCCGGCGCCGCCATAGGCGGGTAAACCTCGACCCCTTTCCCTGAGAATTCTTGGAAAACATCCAAAAGATCATCACAGGATGCCATTGGCAAAACAATCCCCCATCGCAGAATACATCCGGTCGATGACATCTGCTCCGCGGCTTAAAGACCAGGTGGCGTTCTCAACGGTTCTCCCTGAACGGGTGGCTAAGACGGTAAATACACCAGACTGGTTGTCGGAGCCGCTTCAGAGAATGCTGGCCGCTTCAGGCATTGAACGCCTTTATCGGCACCAGGCCGAAGCGTTGGACCAGATTCGACGCGGACGTCATGTGGCCATTGCCACCGCTACTGCCAGTGGNAAAACATTGATATACAATATGGCGGTGGCAAACAGGGTACTGCAAAATCCCGAATCCGGAGCCCTGTACATATATCCCCTGAAAGCGCTGGCCCAGGATCAGTTCAGCGCTTTCCAGNAGNCAATGGCATCCCTGGAAAGCCACACCCCCACGGCTGCCATATATGATGGGGACACCTCGCCATGGCATCGCCGCAAAATTCGCGAACGGCCACCCAATGTCATCCTGACCAATCCGGAAATGCTGCACCTGTCCATGCTGGCCTTTCATGGCAAATGGGAACCGTTTTGGGCCTCTCTGGAACTGGTTGTTCTGGATGAAGCGCATACCTATCGAGGAATTCTGGGGGCCCATGTGGCCCAGGTATTCCGGCGTCTCCACCGGATCTGTGACCTCTATGGAAGCCGGCCGACATTTGTCTTCAGTTCGGCCACCCTATCCAATCCGGCCCAACTGGCGAATCTGCTGACCGGAACGACGCCCATTGCCATCGATGACAACAGCGCTGGGTCCGGCCGTCGTTTTGTAGTCCTGATGGATCCGGTGGAAAGCCCGGCGCGAGCCGCGATTCTTCTGCTTCGAGCCGCGCTTCACCGGGGGCTTCGGACGATCATATTCACCCAGTCGCGAAAGATGACGGAGCTTATCGCTCTGTGGGCCCGGCAACAGGCCGGCCGTTATGCGGACCGCATTGCCGCCTATCGAGCCGGTTTTTTACCAGAAGAACGCCGAGACATCGAGGCCCGTCTTGCCGGAGGACAGCTTCTGGCCGTGGTATCCACGAGCGCCCTGGAGCTTGGCATCGATATCGGTGATCTCGACCTGTGCATCCTTGTGGGATACCCCGGCAGCATTATCGCAACCTGGCAACGCAGTGGAAGGGTCGGGCGCAATGGACAGGATTCGGCCCTTGTCGTCATCGCCGGAGATAATGCCCTGGACCGATATTGGCTCCGGCATCCCAAGGCGTTGTTGACCCAGGGACCCGAGGCAGGGGTGGTGAATCCCTATAATCCCGGAGTGCTGGAGCAGCATCTGATCTGTGCCGCCGCAGAGCACCCGATAACAGAAACTGANCCGATGTTGGGGGACGAGCGCATCAGGAGTGTCGTCCATGAACTGGAACAGGATGGTCTGTTGTTGCGCAGCGCCGATACAGGCATTTTGGTTAGCCGCCGGAAAGCGCCCCATCGCAAGGTGGATCTTCGAAGTACCGGGGCCCAATACATGATTGTCGATGCCCAGACCGAACAGCGGATTGGAGAGATCGACAGCTTCCGCGTATTTCGGGAAACCCACCCCGGGGCTGTTTACCTTCACCGGGGCAGGACATACCGGGTCGAGACNGTGGACACCACATCACGGATGGTTCGCGTGTCCGAAGCCCGGGTGGATTATTATACCCGTGTGATCGCTGATAAGGATATCCAAATTCTGAATCTCTTGGGAGAACGTCGACATGGCGATATCCGGTTTCAGAAAGGACATATCCAGGTTACGGATCGGGTGACCGGCTACGAAATCCGGAAGGTCCGCGGCGGTGAGCGCATCGATACGGCTTCCCTCGACCTTCCGCCAGTAGTATTCGAAACCGAGGGGCTTTGGTTCAACCTGCCTGGCAGGATGGAACAGAACGTCCGGAACACCTCCCGGGACTTCTGGGGAGGCATCCACGCCCTGGNGCACGCCGCTATCGGTATCTTCCCGCTGTTGGTTCTGGCCGAGCAGAAGGATCTGGGGGGCATTGCCACACCCTTCCATCCGCAATTAAACGAACCTGCCATCTTTATCTACGACGGCATCCCCGGCGGGGCCGGGCTGTGCGCTCAGGCCTTTGATCGATTGACGGAGCTCTTCCGTTACACAGCATCGGCCGTTCATGACTGTCCGTGTGACGCGGGTTGCCCGGCCTGCGTGCAGTCACCCCAGTGCGGAAATCGGAATCGACCTCTGGATAAATCAGCGGCGTTTATGATCGCAAATACCGTTCTCCACCAACTGAACGCCGAACCCGAAGAAAGCGCAGAGATTGATGAGGCGGCATCGGTATCTGCAGTAAACGATACCCACCAGCGAAACGTCGGCCCGTTGGTTTCACCGTCCATAGAGATTCCCGATTTCGGTGTCCTGGACGTAGAAACCCAGCGCTCTGCCGCCGAGGTAGGTGGATGGCACCGCGCCGACAAGATGAAGGTCAGTTGCGCCGTGCTTTACGATGCCAAGTCGGACCGCTATCTGGAGTACCAGGAACATCAGGTTTCCGATATGATCCGGCACATGCAGAGGCTTCCGCTGGTGATCGGATTCAACATCAAACGATTCGATTACAAGGTTCTCACGCCATACATGGATGGAGATGCAGGGCGTCTGCCGACGCTGGATATTTTGGAAGAGGTTCACCAGCNCCTGGGATTCCGGCTCTCTCTGGATCATTTGGCCAAGGAAACGCTTGGCCGGGGAAAGACCGCAGATGGGCTCCAGGCGCTGAAATGGTGGCGCGAAGGACGCATACGGAAAATTCTGGATTATTGCCGGATGGACGTGGAGATCACCCGGGACTTGTACCTGTATGGATTGAAACACGGTTATCTCCTGTTCCGGAGCAAGGCCGGGGAGCGGCTTCGTATCCCGGTGGATTGGTAAACGGCTGGATGCTGGATACTGGATGGTTGATACTGGATGACTCGATTTTGGATTTTGGAATGCGGATTTTGGATTGATGGTGAGCTGTAAGCCCAAAGCAGACAGTTAGGCCTTGCTGAAAGTTCGAGGCTGAAAGCTGAAAGTTGAAAGAACTAGGATGTTACAAACAACGAATGACGTTCCGCGCAGCGGGACTAATGACTCAATGACGCCGCCGGCAGGCGGCAAATGACGCTTACCAACCGGCGATACCGGCTAAACCAACCAAACCGGCAAACGGTCCCACGGGCCCACCAGTCTTCGCCCTTCGGGCTTCGCCCCGGCAGGCGGGCCAACGGGCAAACGGGCCCACGGGCAAACGATTTAGTAATTCCCCGCATCCTTCACATACCCCTCGAAGTCTTTTTCCTGCAGAAATTTCGATATCATGTGGCTTACCGCGTCGGCCGTATCTACCCTGTAGACGCCTTTCTCGTCTCTCCCGGTGAGCTGCTTGACTGTCGCAACGATAGCCTGGAGTGAAGCAGCGCTGATTTCCACGTTGGCATGTACAACTATGCTGTCGCTCATTTGTTCTTTCCTGCCTTTTTAAATTTGGTTTTGTCGGGCTAACCGGCTAACGGGCCAACAAATCATTATAGCTTCAGACAGTTACCCAGATCAGGTCGATCCGTCAAGGAAGGTTCAACCATGCACAACTTTCTGTGCACCCATGCCCATAGAATTGGGCAGATCATCTCGGGTCTCATTCAACGTGAGCAATTTTTCAGGAGTGACACATCCTTCATTAACAGTCAGCTATCAATGTATCTTATTGGTTTACTTGCCATATTTATATAAGTAAAAAAACACCGCTGTTTTTTACTTTAAATAAAAAAAGTGGTACGGATTTTGAAATACCGTTTTCCCGTTACCCTNCTGCAGCATTCCCCCTATAGCAATTGTTTCAAACACTCGAACACTTGGACCCTTGGATCCTCTTTTTTAAGGGCGTTTCTTCTGTTGCGCAACCGTTGTCGCATATGGTCGCGGAGCATTTCGGACATGGGGTCCGACTCCGCGAAAGGGTTTAACTACCGAAAGTGAAAGGAGCAGTAGAATGAAACTTACACACCGTATTGCAGCTTGTCTGTTGGCCCTGTCTTTTCTTCTTGTTCTGGGTACACCGTCCCTGGCTGAAGAACAATCCGAGACACCGAAGGAAATGATCAACATCAATACGGCAACGGTGGATGAGCTGAGCCAGCTCAATCGGGTCGGGCCCTCATACGCCCAGAAAATAGTCAACTACAGGGAACAGAATGGACCGTTCCAGGCCCCCGAAGACATCATGTTGGTTAAGGGCATCGGGCAAAGAACCTGGGAAGAGAACATGGGACAGATTACGGTGGAGATGCCACCGGTCGAGGAGAAAGCGGCCGAAGAGAAACCAGCCGAAATGAAACAATAGTCGTGTTATTTGTAGCATCGGCCGGTCTACAAAGGACCGGCCGATGCTACTACTCAAAACAACAGGTGGATCAGATGATCGAAATACAGATAGATCACCGCGAGAGGAAATCCGGTTTACCTGAGCTGTTGGAGCAGAACGGGTGCATTGTCTCGGTCACAGATTTGGACATTGGAGACTGATTGGGTCAGCTATCAAATGTTAGTTTCCATAGGACGCGACAGTCCTAATTCTAAATGTAGGTTGAATGTAAAGGGTTCGAGGGGCCAAGGGGTCAAGGTTTACCCGCCTTCGGCGCCGCCATAGGCGGGTAAACCTTGACCCCTTTGATCTTTGGACCCTTTCCCCAAACTATTTGGAGAAGAACCGACAGGATTCCCCGGCATCGGACCCGCACTGGCCACCCAGTTGATGGACCGATTCGGTTCGCTACGAGAAGTGCTGCGTGCAGATCCAGAGATGCTTTCAGAGATTAAGGGTATCGGTAGAAAGAAAGCTGAGAGGATCTGTCAACTATTGGATGCGGAGTTCGATACAGACGATGATGTCAAAGACAGGTCCTGATGTTGTGACATTTTAGCCACAGTTTTTTGCATAATTTCCCACTCTATACGATCATAATATCTTGAAAAGATTTTATTTTATTGACATCCTCCCTATTTTATGTTCAATTGTTGAACGTTCAAAAGCTGAACGCATCTGAATCTCCATTTTTCTAAAAATATACATTAAATTCAATTGATTACAGCTTCCCTTGGCCGTAATCGGCCAGGCGAAGCTGTCTCTGTATCTACCCAACACCTCCGATTCTGCTGCATCACCAAAATTCCACGCCGACTCCGAAACTCCCCCACAGATTTTATTGACCAAAGCGGCAACGCCGCGTTTCATAAAATTGTAACGCAATTTTATTTATGGAACCTCAAGAACTCCGCACACTGAAAATCCTTGAAGCCGTGGATAACGGTGAAACCCCCAGTCAAAGGGACCTGGCCCGCCAGTTGAACATTTCCCTCGGATTGGTCAATTCCTTTGTCAAGCGGCTCGTCAACAAAGGCTATTTCAAAATCACCACGATCCCGAGGAACCGGGTGAAATATATATTAACCCCAAAAGGTGCTGCCGAAAAAACGAGACTGACCTACGAGTACATTCAATTTTCGTATCAGTTCTACAAAGAGGGTCGCAGAAAAATCAGAGGTCTGTTTCGCAAGCTATCCAAGGAAGGAGTCCGTCACGTCGTGTTTTACGGAGCGACTGACCTGGCGGAAATTGCCTATTTATTTTTGCAGGAAACCGACATGCAGCTTGCGGCAATTGTTGATGAGAACAAAGCCGGAGAATTATTTCTCAAAAAACGGATTATGGGTTCAAACAACCTGACGGATATTCATTTCGACTGTATTCTGCTTACCAGCATCGAAGATCAACAAACCGCCCAGGAAAAAATTCTGGAGATGGGCATCGATAAAAAGAATATCAGAGTTTTACAATGAGGCTGGTCCATTTTTTTGATCGCCAGAAGGCATTTGCTCATTTGATTTAGCTGGATCCAGGGGACATTAAACTATTGAATATCACGAATAAGAAAATATTGGTCACGGGGGCTGATGGATTCATCGGGTCCCATCTTGTCGAAGCCCTGATTGGACAGGGCTGTAACGTCCGGGCGTTTGTCTTCTATAACAGCTTCAATTCCTGGGGTTGGCTCGACCATGTGTCGAAAGAAATTCAGGAACAAATCGAAATATTCACCGGTGATGTGAGAGACCCCCATGGCGTTCGAGAGGCCATGATAGGCTGTGATATCGTTTTCCATCTTGCAGCATTGATCGGTATTCCGTTCTCCTACCATTCACCTGATGCCTATATAGATACTAATGTAAAAGGCACTCTGAATATTCTTCAAGCGGGCAGGGAACTCGGACTAAAAAAGATTATTCACACCTCAACCAGTGAGGTATACGGAACCGCTCAATTCGTTCCGATCACGGAGGAGCACCCACTTAACGCCCAATCACCATATGCAGCAACAAAAGTCGCTGCGGACCAGTTGGCACTTTCTTTCTTTCGATCTTTTGAAACCCCCGTGGCGATCATCCGACCGTTCAACACCTATGNCCCTCGGCAGTCTGCCCGAGCAGTCATTCCCACCATCATTACCCAACTCGCAGCTGGCAAGAGCGAGATACGACTCGGAGCCCTTCATCCGACACGGGATTTTTCATTTGTACAGGATACAGTCCAGGGTTTTATCGCCATAGCCGAATCCGACCGGACTGTAGGAGAGGTGATTAACATCGGCAGCAATTTTGAAATTTCGATCGGCGAAATTGCCCGTGATATCGCATCTGTAATGGCCGTAGACATCCACATCGAATCGGATGAGCAGCGCATTCGGCCTGAAAAAAGCGAAGTCGACCGGCTCTTGGCAGATACAACAAAGGCCGTGAAACTCACCGGCTGGACACCAGTTTGCCGGGGGCGTGACGGATTCCGCAAGGGTATCCGGGAAACAGTGGAATGGTTTTCCGATCCATGTAACCGAGCCGGCTACAAAACCGACATCTACAATGTCTGATCAACCCATTGAGGAGCGGATACTTTCCGCGATACAGACAGCATTGTCTGGAATCGATGGCCGTGTGCCCCTCCACGAGCCTCATTTTTCGGGGAATGAGTCGGCCTATGTCCAGGACTGCCTGGATTCGAGTTTTGTATCATCAATCGGTAAGTATGTGGACAGATTTGAACACATGTTGGCTGAATACACCGGCGTTCAACGTGCAGTGGCGGTCGTCAATGGTACGTCCGCGCTTCATGCGGCGCTCACTATAGCAGGTGTCGGGCAGAACGACGAAGTACTGGTACCGGCGCTCACGTTTGTCGCCACGGCCAACGCTGTGACTTACACCGGGGCCGTCCCACATTTTGTCGATTGCGAGGAAAAGACCCTCGGGGTGGATCCGTTGAAACTCGAGAATTACTTAAAAAAAGTTACGCGAAAAGGTGTTGACGGCTGTGAAAATAAGTTTTCCGGTCGCCGAATCAGGGCTATCGTTGCAACCCACATCTTTGGTCACCCAGTGGACTTGGATCCGATTGAGGCGTTGTGCCGGCGTTTCGGTCTTGTTCTGATCGAGGATGCGGCCGAAGCTATCGGAAGCTTTTACAAGGGAAGCCATGTTGGGAATCGGGGATTTCTTTCGGTGCTGAGTTTCAATGGAAATAAAACCATTACCACCGGTGGTGGAGGAGCCATTCTGGCAAATGATGAAGCCCTGGGAGACCTCGCCAAACATATTACCACCACCGCCAAAGTGCCTCACCCGTGGGCCTACATCCATGACCGGGTTGGGTATAACTACCGGATGCCGGACATCAATGCGGCCCTGGGATGCGGCCAAATGGAGCAGCTCCCATCGTTCATCTATAAAAAACGGGCACTTGCACATCGATATGCCGAAGCATTCAGCGATGTGCAAGGGGTCCGATTTTTCAAGGAGCCGGAGTTTGCCGATAGCAATTACTGGCTCAACGCCATACTTCTCGATGATTCTGTTCAGGGGTACCGGGAGGATGTTCTGGAACTCACGAATCAAAACGGCATCATGACGCGCCCCGTCTGGACCCTGATGCACAAGCTTTCTATGTTCAGAGAATGTCCGAGCATGGATCTGGCCACTTCGGAAAGCATTGAACGCCGGCTTATTAATATTCCCAGCAGTCCAATGTTATGAAGACAGACATCATTCTTATCGGCGGCGGGGGCCATTGCAAGGCCTGCATCGACGTAATCGAACAGGTTGGCACATTGAGAATTCTGGGCATCCTGGATATGCCGGAGAAGATGCACCAAAAGGTCCAAGGTTACCCGATCATTGGAACCGATGAGGATATTCCGGCATTGGTGAAAAAGTGCCCACAATTTCTGGTGACTGTGGGACAGATAACGTCACCGGCAACACGAATCCGACTTTTTACAGGTCTACAGGAGTTGGGGNCCGCTTCAGATCCCGTCGCTTCCCCCACGTCATATATTTCAGATCATGCCCTTGTCGGGGAGGGAACGGTAGTTCTCCACCGAGTATTGGTAAACGCCAACGCTCGTATCGGTAAAAATTGCATTATCAATACCGGGGCCATTATCGAGCACGACGTGGTGGTCGGCGATCATTGTCACATTTCTACCGGAGCGATCGTCAACGGTGGGACAACGGTTGGGGAGGGAAGTTTTGTAGGTAGCGGGGTTGTGGTTCATAACAACATTCGCATCGGGAGCAACGCGATCATCGGCGCCGGCGAAGTGGTTTCCAACGATGTATCTGATAATGCCCGTCGGATTAGAGGATAGACATGGCCTGCCAAAAAATACAAGGTGATCGTGTCGTGATCATTGCAGAAGTCGGCGTAAACCATAACGGCCGCATCGAACTCGCCCGGGACCTCATCGACGCGGCGTCGGTCGCTGGCGCTGATGCCGTAAAATTCCAGACATTTCAACCAGATACTCTTGTTGTCAAAGGTGCTGAAAAGGCAGCCTATCAAAAAGAAACCACCGGCAAGAATGAGTCACAATACGACATGCTGGAGAAATTGGCCCTCCCTCCAGAGACATTTACAGCATTGCGTTTGCACTGTCGTACAAAAGGTATACGATTCCTGTCGTCACCCTTTAGCGAAGAGGACATCGACGTTCTGGAAAGACTCGACATGGAGACCTACAAAATTCCGTCGGGCCAAATTACGGATCTGCCGTACCTCAGAAAAATCGGCTCTCTCAGAAAAGACATCTACCTATCGACCGGCATGGCATCCCTAGATGAAATCAAGGCTGCTTTGGAAATCCTGACTTCAGCAGGAACCCCCAAAGAGAGAATCGTGCTGCTACATTGCAACACGGCCTATCCTACGCCGATAGAAGATGCCAATCTCCACGCTATGAGAACCTTGAAGGAGGCTTTTCATGTCAATGTGGGATACTCGGATCATACGATAGGCATCGAGATCGCAATTGCAGCGGTTGCCATGGGCGCTGCGGTGGTGGAAAAGCATTTTACTCTGGATAAATCAATGGAAGGTCCGGACCACAGAGCATCCATGGATCCGGAAGAATTAACGCGGTTGGTCAGGGGAATCCGTAACGTCGAACGGGCCTTGGGGGATGGACGCAAAAGGGTAACGGAGAGTGAAATGCAAAATCGGGAAATTGTGCGGAAGAGTATCGTGGCCGCCGTTCCCATCGCCGCCGGGGAGATTTTCACCGAAGCGAACCTGACGACTAAACGTCCCGCAACGGGCATGTCACCCATGCAGTGGAATGAGATTATCGGCACTGTTGCCAGACGAAATTTTCTACCCGACGATCCGATATGAAAAAAAAGATTTGCATCGTAACCGGAACCCGCGCGGAATACGGATTGCTGTCCAGATTGATTCACAAGATCCACAGCGATCCGGACATGAAGGCCCAGATAATCTGCACGGGAATGCACTTATCCCCGGAATTTGGGTTAACATATCAGGAGATCGAAGGCGATGGTTTGGAGATAGACCGGAAGATTGAAATACTGATGTCTTCCGATAACCCCCTGGGAACCTGCAAATCGATGGGGCTGGCACTAATCAGTTTATCCGAAGCCTATGAAGCACTGACACCCGACATTCTCCTTTTGTTGGGCGACCGCTTCGAGACGTTTGCAGCCGCCGCTGCCGGGTGTGTTTCCAGGATACCGATTGCGCATATACACGGCGGCGAACTGACCGAGGGGGCCATCGATGACGCCTTTCGACACGCCATCACGAAAATGAGCCATCTTCATTTTACCAGTACGGAAGCATACCGGAGGCGGGTCATTCAACTTGGCGAATCGCCGGATCGCGTGTTCAATGTTGGTGCCCTCGGCGTCGAGAATATCTTGAAAATGGATCTTTTCGAGAAAGAGCCATTGNNNCAAGACCTGAAGATCGATCTCGATCAAACGTACGTGATGGTGACCTTTCACCCGGTAACGGCCGAGCGAGGTCAAACTGAGCTTCAGTGCGATCAATTGTTGAAGGCGTTGGACGGACTTTCAGATATATATATCCTTTTTACCAAAGCGAATGCGGATGCGGAAGGCCGCGTCGTCAATCAAATGATTGACACCTTTGCTGCCCGAAATAAACTGCGCACCAACGTTTTTTCTTCCATGGGTCACCTGCGTTACTTGAGTGCGATGAGATATGCGGCTGCGGTCATCGGCAATTCGTCCAGCGGTCTGATCGAGGCGCCCAGTTTGAAAACACCTACGGTCAATATCGGCAACAGGCAAATCGGCCGCGTAGGCGCCGATAGCGTGTTGAACTGTCTCCCGGAAGCCAAGGAGATTGCTGTCGCCATTCGGCATGCCTTGTCGGATGAATTCGCTAAGAAAACCCAGAACGTCGTGAATCCGTATGCCAACGAAAATACCTCAACGGAAATTAAAAAGAGACTCAAGCGCCATAACCCAGGAGAGAAAAAAACATTTGTGGATCAGCCCCTGGTGCAGTGCTGATCCTGCTAGGTGGACAATTAGACAACTAGGGAATGACATGAAAAAACTCAGCGATAGCAGGAATTGGACTGAGACACTAGTTGATGCCACAACGCCGNTCCTCAGGGCNATTGAAACTATTAACCGCGGTTCCCTTCAGGTGGCCCTTGTTGTGGATGATGCCCGCCGGCTCATTGGAATGATTACCGATGGAGACGTCAGGCGCGCCATATTGGGCAACATGCCCCTGGATAAGCCGGTCGACACCATCATGACACGCAATTTCACGACGGCATCAACGACCGACAGCGATGCCGTCATTTTGAGGCGCATGCGGGAACGTGACCTACGCCACATCCCGGTGCTCGATGAACAGGGGCGTATCGTTGATCTGAAGGTACTGCTCCAACTGNNCGATTATCAGAAGACAAAAAAAGATAACTGGGTGGTGCTCATGGCGGGCGGCATGGGAACCCGACTCCGTCCGCTGACCGAAGATGCGCCGAAGCCGATGTTAAAAGTCGGCGGCAAGCCGATTTTGGAAACCATCATCAAGAATTTTCGGGACCACCGATTCTCGAAATTTTTCATATCGATTAATTATAAAGCGGAGAAAATTGAAGAATATTTCAGAGACGGTCAAAAGTGGGGCATCGAGGTCGACTATATCAAGGAGGCAAAGGAGTTGGGGACCGCCGTGGCTCTGAGTCTGCTACCGGAGCGGCCAAAAAGTCCGATTTTTGTCATGAATAGCGACCTGCTGACCAAGGTCAACTTTGACAACCTGTTGAATTTCCATATTGAGAATGGATCATCGGCGACCATGTGCGTCAGGGAGTTCGATTTCCAGGTCCCTTACGGCGTTGTCCAGGCCGATCAGACCCGCCTGATCGGTTTGGAAGAGAAACCCATCCATAAATTTTTCGTCAATGCCGGTATATACGTGCTGGAGCCGGATGTCCTGGATCTGATACCTGAAGATAGTTTCTTTGACATGCCGTCCCTTTTCGAAGATCTGCTTTCAAAAAAATATCACGCCACCATCTTCCCGATTCACGAGTATTGGATAGATATTGGACGGATGGGCGACTACAAGCGGGCAAACGGAGAATTCTGCGAATACTTTCAGGAGTAACACCGCAAATAAACGCATGAACTGTCTGATCATCGGATTTGGATCCATCGGGAAACGTCATAAACGCCTGCTTGAGCGTTTAGGCGGTGACGTCTCAGTCGTCACCCGAAGGATCGCAAACGGGAAAAATTTCTATGGTTCCCTTGAGCAGGCATTCTCAGAAAAAACATTTGACTATATCGTTGTTGCCAACCGTACCCATGAGCATTACAGNGCCCTCTGTGCTCTTTCCGAGATAGCCTATACGGGCCGAATTTTAGTCGAGAAACCGATGTTCGATCGTATCCGGGTATTGCCCGCATTGGATTCAAAACAGGTGTTCGTGGCTGCCAACTTGCGTTTTCACCCGGTTATCAGTCGACTGCCGGCGCTGCTCGAAGCCCGGAAAATTCTGACCATACAGATTTATGTGGGGCAATACCTTCCCGATTGGCGTCCCAACATCGATTATCGACAATGTTACTCGGCGTCTCGCGCAGCAGGAGGAGGCGTGCTGCGGGATCTCAGTCATGAGCTCGATTATCTGACATGGTTGACCGGAAAATGGAGGCGGTTGACGGCCATGGGGGGCAAACTGAGCCGTCTCGACATCGACAGTGACGACGCTTACAGCCTGCTGGTGGAAACGGAAATCTGTCCCATCGCCAGCGTGAATATGAACTATCTCGATCGCAGACCGCGACGAGAGTTCATTATCAATTTGGAGGGCACATCCATTAAAGGCGACCTCATCGCCAATACATTGGAAGTTGACGATCAAGAAATGGTCTTGGACNGGAGTTTAGACGACACCTATCTCGATCAGCACAAGGCTATCTTAAACGGGAATATTGAAAAGCTATGTACCTGCGGCCAGGCATTCGACGTGCTGGAGATGATCGAAAACGCGGAAACAGCATCACGGCAGAAAATATGGGTATCCCGATAAATCCCTATATTGGTGCATTTATTTTTGCCCGGGGTGGCTCCCAAGGTGTGCCGCGTAAAAATATTCGCCTTTTGGGTGGTAAACCTCTGATCGCCTACGCCATAGAGTCAGGAAAGGCTTGTCACGCCATCGATCGGATGGTGGTCTCCACCGACGACGAGGAAATCGCCGCAGTGTCCAGACAGTATGGCGCCGATGTTCCTTTTATGCGTCCGAAATCATTAGCCCGAGACGATTCGCCCGAATTGCTCGCATGGAAACATGCGATCCAAGAATTCAGAGATCGACCGGACCTTCCGTTAGTCGATATTTTTATTTCCCTGCCGACGACAGCACCGTTCCGTGGCGTTGAAGATATCGACGCCTGCCTCGCCATGTTTTTGCGGCATGATCCTGATGTGGTGATAACGGTCAAAAGAGCATCACGACATCCGGCCTTTAATATGGTAACCCTGGACCGGATCGGGAATGCCCGGCTCGTGATGGAAGAAAAAAACCGGATTCATCGGCGGCAGGACGCCCCGGCCATGTTTGATATGACTACGGTGGCCTATGTGGCAAAGCCCGAGTTTATCCTGCAGGCCGAATCCATTTTTGATGGAAACGTCATGGCGGTCATCGTGCCGGATAATCGTGCACTGGACATCGACACCATGCTGGATTTTGAATTCGCAGAATTTCTGGTAGAACGCAAACTTCGAAGCTGATGACCCGACTCTGCAAGGATCTGCGCCACATCCACTACAACGAGAGACAACAATGATGAAAAGTATTCATGAACTGATGTCTTTGGAAGGGCGCGTCGCCATTGTTACCGGAGGTGCGGGATACATCGGATCGGCCTTTTGCGAAGCATTGGCGGAAGTCGGGGCCTCCATAAGTGTGCTGGACATTTCCTCAAAAAAAAACCGAACCCGTGGCCCAGACCGTACACGACAAATTTGGTCGTGAAACCCAGGCCCTCGGCATTGACCTATCCGATGAAAAACTGACACGTTCCGTACCCGACCGGGTGATCGAACGTTTCGGCCGTATCGATATCCTGGTCAATTGTGCCGCGTTTGTGGGAACCTCCAATCTCGAAGGGTGGACGACACCCTTTCTGGAGCAGCAATCCCAGACATGGCGCGACGCCCTTGAAGTTAACCTGACGTCGGTATTCGTTCTAACTCAGGTATGTGTCCAGGCGCTTAAGAAATCCGGTCATGGAACCATCATCAATGTCGGCTCGACGTACGGTGCCGTCGGACCGGACATGCGGCTCTATGAGGGTACCCCAATGGGCAATCCGGCCGCCTACGCGGCCAGCAAGGGCGGGCTGCTGCAACTTACCCGATGGCTGGCAACCGTTCTGGCCCCGGATATCCGGGTCAACATTTTGTCTCCCGGAGGTGTGTGGCGCAATCAACCGGAAGAATTTCACCAGCGCTATCTCGATCGAACCCCATTGAAGCGGATGGCCCATGAGGAAGATCTGAAAGGCGCCGTGGTCTATCTGGCCAGTGATATGTCGTCCTACGTGACGGGTCAGAATATCATGATGGATGGCGGCTGGACGGTCTGGTGATGATAAAGTAGATATTTCGTGTGGCGGCAGCAACCACGACATCGTTCAATGGAGTAATCAGGTGAACATCCGCATTATTCCCAGGCTCGATATCAAGGGGCCGAATCTGGTCAAAGGCATCCACTTTGAAGGATTGCGGGTTTTGGGTAAACCCGAATATTTTGCCAAGTATTACTACGAATGTGGCGCCGATGAGCTCTTTTATCAGGATGTGGTTGCCAGCCTGTATGGCCGCAACAGCCTGCTCGATATTATTAAACGAACCTCTCAGGAACTGTTTATACCGCTGTGTGTTAGCGGAGGGCTTCGAAATGTTGACGATATTCGCGAGGTCCTCAGGGCTGGGGCAGACAAAGTTGCCATTAATACAGCCGCAGTAAAAAATCCCGAACTGATCGAACACGCCTCCAAAACCTTTGGGTCGTCCACCATCATGGTATCCATCGAGGCCATCAATCAAAATGGCGATGGGGAGTATGAAGCCTGCATTGATTACGGCAGAGAATTGACCGGAGTAGATGCTATCGAGTGGGCCAAACGGGCGGTTGAACTTGGTTCCGGAGAGCTCATGGTAACGTCCATTGATCGGGAAGGTACCGGGAAAGGATTCGATTTGGAATTAATACAGACCATCGCCGAGCAGGTGCCGGTACCCGTGATTGCCTGTGGCGGATGCGGCAGCCCGGACCACGCCGTTGAGGCGGTCCGTGCAGGCAGCGCAGATGCGGTTAGCGTCGCGTCGGTGCTGCACTACGGTCTAATTGACCGGGAGGATATGATGCCCGAGGATGCCGATTTCAGAGAGGAAGGCAATATCGAATTTTTGCATCGCCAGAGCTCTAAAATGACTCTCATAAAACCTTGCCGTTTGGAAGAGATCAAAGATGCTCTTATTCAGAAAGGAATCCCCTGCCGCGTTGGCTGAAGGATCGCATCATGTCTGATGAAAAGATTCAAATTGCCGTTATCGACTATCAATTGGGCAATCTGTTTAGCATCCGTCATGCATTGAATCATGTAGGACTGTCAGCCATGATTACATCGGATCATACAGAAATACTTCAGGCTGACGCCGTTATCCTTCCGGGGGTTGGCGCCTTCGGCGATGCCATGAATTCCCTCCACCAATTGGACCTCGTTTCCCCGCTTCAGGATATCGCCCAGTCCGAGATCCCACTGATTGGAATTTGTCTCGGACTGCAGCTGCTCTTTACCGAAAGCCATGAATTCGGTCGCCACAAAGGGCTCGGTATTATCGATGGTGAAGTGGTCCCGTTCAAACCTACAAGACACGCCGGCAAAGTCTATAAAGTACCTCAAGTTTGCTGGAATCGTATTTTCGGTCCTGATGAGGGCGAGCTAACCCTGGAATCGCGCCAGGTCACGGCATGGAACAGGAGCCTGTTATCCGGTATCAAGAACGGCAGTTTCAGGTATTTTATCCATTCGTTTTATGGGAGCCCTGANCATCCGTCTGACACCTTGACCAGGACAATTTATGGACCCACATCATTTTGTTCGGCTGTCAAAAAGGGTAGTGTAGAAGCGTTTCAATTTCATCCGGAGCGAAGCGGCCCAATCGGTCTGACTGTTTATCAGAACTTAAGAATATTACTGCGAAAGAAAAGAGGTGAAGCATATGACGAGTAGCAAGACCCTTTATGGATTGCCGGAGAAGATTATTTTTTGCAATCGTTGTGTGATGTCCAACCAGCGCCCTAGTTCTTATCCGGAGTTTAAACATACCCGGGATCGGATCACACCGACCCTCCATATTGATGAAGATGGCGTGTGCGACGCCTGCCGTTACGCAGAAAAAAAGAAGGAGATCGACTGGGAAACCCGTGAAAAAGAGCTGGTCGCGCTGCTCGATAAATATCGAAAATACGATGGCAGTTACGATTGCCTGGTTCCGGGAAGCGGCGGCAAGGATAGTTCCTTTGCAGCCCACATCCTGAAGTACAAATATGGTATGAATCCACTGACNGTAACATGGCCGCCGATTCTCTATACCGATTATGGCTACCAAAATTTCCGGAACTGGATTGAAGTCGGCGGATTCGACAATGTGACGTTCAATCAGAACGGTCGAGCGCATCGTTTATTGACCAAACTCTCCATTGAGAATCTACTGCATCCATTTCAAACCTTCATTCTCGGTCAGAAAAACCTCGCGCCGAAAATGGCGTTGAAATTCGATATACCCCTGGTATTTTTTGGTGAGCCGGAAGCTGAATATGGCAGCCCCATCGCGGAAACCGCAACCTCTTTGCGCGATAAGGCCTACTATGCGATGCAGGATATATCCAAGGTCTATCTCGGCGGTGTTTCGGTCCCGGAGCTTATCGAACGATACGGTTTGACACTTAACGAACTATCTGCCTATTTTCCCGCGGATCCTGCCGAACTTGAGGCGTCGAGCATCCAGGTGCACTATCTGGGCTACTATACCAAATGGACTCCCCAGGAGGCCTACTACTATGCCGTTGAAAACACCGGCTTCAAAGCGCGACCTTTCAGGACTCAGGGAACCTACAGCAAATACAACAGCATTGACGACAAAATAGATGATCTTCACTACTATACGACCTATCTGAAATTTGGCCTGGGTCGTGCATCCTATGACGCGTCCCAGGAAATCCGCAACAATCACCTGACGAGAGATGAGGGCCTCGCCTTGGTGCAACGATTCGATGGAGAGTTTCCCGATCGGTATCTTGACAAAGTCCTCGATTACATCGACATGAGTCAGGAGCAATTCATGGCGCTCTGCGAAAAAGCTCGCTCTCCTCATCTCTGGGAAAAGACAGGGGAAGATTGGATATTACGATTTCCTGTTTGGAAAACCGAATAAGCCCGTAACCGAGGCGAGTGATGGATTACGAGCAGTGGATAAAGCGCGAACGGCGGTACCGGGCCCGATTGCTATCTCAATCGCCGCCAATCATTGCTTCCGGGACATACCGGGTCTGCCGTGAATGCCGGGAGGTCCTTTTGTGTCACGAAAACGCCTGCCCAAATTGCAACGCCGATGCCGTTGTGGAAGAAAATATCGATCCAGATGATTTCCAAAACTCGATCGGCACTAGAATCCGCTGTCTATACCGCTTTCAGACGATGCAATGAAGCAACGTTGCCCCATCGAAACAATAACATACCTCAACCATCCAAATCTTTATTGTCCGTGAACGAATCTCGAAAAGCAACCCTGAATCAGCCATTGAGTATTTATTCCATCGACGACCTGGATGAATGGCGACAGAATTTCTTTTACCCAATGCCCCTTCAGGTCGGTGAGAATATTGAATCCGGTATTTGTGACATTCTGATTGAAGGGTACAGCCGGATTCCAGACCAATTAAAAACCCACTATCGCATCGCTTCAAAAGCAGTGTTTCTTGAAACCTTCGACCTGCTCATGAAGCTGTCTATGGTAAAAGGGATGCACGCCTACAAAGATGGCGTGTTTTTCATCCGAAACATGAATGTACCCTCCGATGTCAATTTTCCGCAACGGTGTATGACATACGATCTCTACCGTGGTCTGGAGGAGCCAGAATTCCCGGATCTCAGGCTAAGTTATCATGACCGCTATTATTTGAGCCTGAAGCGTTGGAGAAAGCTTGGGAAGCGTGTGAAAGGATTGCTTGAAAATATTTCCCGAAAATCAGCTACTGCCAAGAACACCTATTGCATCACGCCCAATGCATTGACAATTGAGTATATAACGAAGAATAAAAAGCGGGACTATCGACTGATTCGACCCGAACTGGTTTTTGGATCCAATCACAAATATCATGGTCCGTCTCCCAGGGTCGGCAATCGATTTGTCGATTGGTTCATGTCTCAACTGAACAGAATCTTCAACGAGCTGACCGGACATAAGATTTCCTCCAAAATTGCGTCAGCCTAAAAAAATGCATTCGAAGGGTTGTTCGGTCGCATCGAGGTCGAACTTANGCAGACCAGAAGATACTTTCGCAAACTCGCTCCGCAATCGCAGCTTTTCACCGGCACAGCCAAACATTACACCCGGATCATTGGTGAAGTTTTCCGCGAACGGGACGACGAAGTCATTGGCTTCCCCCATGAAGGCGGCTTGAGCGGCCTGTATCTGCCATCCGTGGCATTCACCGAATTTGCCACCTGCGATCGATTCGCCTGTTTGGCTCCGGAGGACGCCGAAAGCTACTCGGCGTATCCGAATATCAACCGCATAGGCTATTTTGTAATCGGTGACGATGCCTCCGCCCCAGTGCCCGGGATTTCATCCTCTTTTTGTAAAGGCGACAGGATCGACCTCAAGGAAATTGAGACCATCATGTATGTGTGCTACGGCCAGCACTTTGATATCTATGGATCGGCCACCCGCAGTGACCTGCAAGGTCTTTATCTGCATCTCAATGTACTGCAATTTCTCCTGACCCTGAACAAACGAATTATATTTAAAAATCCAATAAAAAGTGAGATTTTGAGCAAACGGCATAATCACTTCAACTACTTCGGCGATAAAGTGATCTATTGCAGCGAACCCTTCACCCAGGTCCTTGAAAAAGCCGATCTGTTTGTTCTTGAGGGCGTTGGCTCGACAGTGCTGCATGAAGCCATGACCTTGACCGAGAAGCCGATTGTTCTCCTGAAACCTCCCATTCCGCGATGCGATGTACACCTGATGCGAAAGCTGGAAGGTCGCTGTTTTGTCGTCGATCTGTTTGAAGACGAGCACAACCGGCTTTGCTTCCGGACTGAGGATTTTGTGAAGATATTACGCCATGAAGACGAACATCATCTACACGTGTAAATACAAATTGATTGGCATAGACAACATTATACCCCTGCTGTTGGAGCTCAACGCCAGATTTGCACATCTTAAGTTTATTGTCGTATTTCCCGACAGCTTCCATTACACCGAAATTAAAAAAAACTACCTGATTTGGAAAGCCCTTGAGTCGGTCAACGCGAAATCCATNGTGGTACACAGACATAATGTGGTGACCACTGCCTTTTCAATTTTGAGAATCGCCTTTAACATGGCCTTTCGAAAGAATATCGTCATCAAGAATTCTGAAATGCTACCTCGGCATTCCCAATTCATGACTATTATCAAGAAAATATCGAGGACATACGAAGCGTTTGCTCTGATTTCGAATCAGACATTGGAATCATACCGTCTATTTGAAATGGGATACAGCCTCCGCCCAGCCAAGGGTAATTCATCAAAACGCCGAAACTCGTTCGAATACGATTATTACATTAGCTCTCTGGATCGCAGTTTGTTGAAGTCCACATATGAGGTTGATGTCGACACGAAAAAGTTCATGAAGATCGGGTACCATCGCCGGCTTCCGTCATGGACCCGATTTATGGGCGACGGTTTGTCAACGCTGGATAATTTCGGAGCTCGTTATTTTGTTTTTTATCTGACCGGTATCTCCGGCAATCGCTTGGGACTGAACGAGCCGGATTACAGCGTGCTGCTGATGGAATCGCTCAAGGTTTTAAAGAACTATAACGATGCCATCAAGACCGTGTTTAAGCCNCATATTATTACAGCCATGGATGAATTTTACGACATCCTGGATCAGGTCGGCTACGAAAATTATGTGGTGGATTACGGGCATCCCATGATTTTGGCCCAAAAGGAAAAATTGTGTTTGCCTACACCTACTCCAGTGTTCTTTTCGATGCCTATTACATGGGTAAGCCGGTGGCACTTTACACGCAATACGATCCCAGACTCTACGAGATGCTAGGCCACCAGTCCGAAGGCGGGAAAGCCTGTGACTATTTCATCCACCGAGATCCCCAACAGCTCGATCAGGTTCTCAACCATCTCATCCATGAAAGTGTGGAAGTTAAGCGGGATCCGGAGTTTATCCGTGTAAATTTTCCGGAGACCTCTGATGAATTTTGGCAGAAATGGGGCACCATACTCGAGGATTCCAGTATTTAGCCAAACGAGACCTTATTTCCCATGAAGCACAACATGAATGCATTGGGTATTATATTGGCAAGAGGCGGCTCCAAAGGTATTCCCAGAAAGAATATCACACCCCTGTTGGGAAAACCGCTGCTCGCATATACCATCGAGCACGCGTCCAAGGCAAAAACGCTAAATAGCGTCGTTCTTTCCACGGAAGACCGGGAAATCGCCGACATCGCTCGCGCCCACGGTGTCGAAGTCATCGAGAGACCCGAAGCGTACGCTACGGAAGAGGCACCGATTTATCTGGCGCTTGCGCACACCGTTAGCGTCCTGGAAGCAAGGGGTGAAACGATCGATATTGTCGTCGTTCTTTACGGTAATGTGCCGGTGCGCAAGGACGGGATCATCGACGCGGTGGTCGAAAAAATGAAAACAACCGGTGCGGAATCCGTTCAGACCTATGCGCCTTATCGAACGCCAGCGCAGTGGGCCTACACCATCGACGGCGATCGCCCGAAACTGCTTCACGAAGAGTATGCCTTTGCCTATCGGCGCCAGCTGGTGGTACCTGCCTATTACCCGGACGGATCGGCATTGGCCTATCGCCGTGATGTCATTTTGAGACAGGAAAAAAGAAAAGAATCCCACGGGAATGCCATCACCGACCGGCGGGCGCTCATTCAATCCCCCGAAGACACGGTGGATGTGGACAATCCCATCGATCTGCTGTGGGCCCAGTTTCTTATACAGAACTCAGAAACCATCTCCAACATGAGTAAAAAACACCGATGATGAAGATATTGATTGTCAATCCCCCAATCCGTTTACGTGACAAGCCTCGGAATATCCCCCATGGCCTTGCGATCCTGGCGAATATAATTCGGAAACGAATATCCTGCGANTTGTTTTTTGTCGATTGGAATGCGCACCGGTACAGCGTCAATGAGTTTCAAAACATTGTGCGCAACACACCGTGCGATGTCGCATTAATCGGAGGATTGATACCGACCTATAAGTATTTCATTCAAATCGCTAAGATGATCAAAAGCTCTCATCCCAATTGTGTGGTATTGGGCGGAGGCAGCGCCGCCATGTCCATCCCCGAAGTAATGTTGGAAAATTCGGAGGTCGACATCGTGTGCACCGGCGAAGGCGAGGTTACGACAATTGAACTTCTTAAAGCGTTGTCTGCTGAGGGCAAACCGGACCTGGCCCATGTTCGGGGGATTGCCTATCGCGGTCGAGATGGAATGATACATACCACCCCACCTCAAGAAATGATTCGGGATCTGGACAGCGAAAGCGATTTACCCGCATATGATCTTTTGCCGATGGATATATATCTGAACAACACGGTGGCCGGTCTCGGGAGAGATATCGATTTCATAACCAGTCGCGGCTGTCCATTCGACTGCTCATTTTGCTATCAGCCATGGGGGCAAAAGAACCGAAGGCATTCGGCAGAATTTATCAAGGATGCTATTTTGTATTTGAAACGAACGTATGCCATCAATTTCATTTCTTTTCAGGACGATTTATTTATCGCTGACAGGAAGCGCCTGTATGAGTTCTGTGAAATGCGCAACACGTATTTCCCCGACATTTATTGGAGTTGCACGGGGCGGGCGAACATCTGTGACGAGGAGTTAATCCGGACCGCCCGCAATTCAGGGTGCACCCTGATTTCCTACGGCTTTGAGTCCGGTTCTCCCCGGATGCTGAAATCCATGCACAAAAAAATCAATCTGGATCAGATGGAGGAGGTTGTTCGGTTGAACCGACGATTTGGTCTTCCCGTACCGGTCTCATTCATTATGGGAATGCCGGGTGAAACAGAAGAAACGTGCGACGAAACTGTAGCGTTCTGCAAACGAAACAATCTGCCCCTCGACTCCCTGATGTTCGCAACTCCGTATCCCGGAACGGAATTGTTTGAGTTCGCTCTGAAGACCGGAAAAATACAGAAAAGCGGCATTCATGACTTTGTATTGAAACTCGGCGATGCCCGAGACTTTGTTATCAATCTTACGGATGCGTTTACCGATGAAGCCCTTCGGCAGAAGTACAACGAAATGATCGCCGAGGCCCGGGAAAACTATCGACCCGTTTCCAAAGAGCTGCTCGATCAAAAGATCAGGGACTTATACGGCCCGTTATCGGATTTTTTCTTCCGGCTCTCAAAAGAAGACGCGGAGCATAAACAAAAGCACGGCGCCATGAGCGCTTTTTGACTTCTGTATATTATTCTGACCGCTGCCACCGGCGTCGGCGGTATACCCCCGATTCATTCGATGATGTCGATACCCACAGAGGGACTTGAAATACAGCCCATAGATCGCCGCTGTCATGACATGAAAACCAGCGAAATTTTGGATCTGGTCGAATCCGCTGAGGTGCATCCGCATTTTACGATCGTCGCAGAAAAAATATGGGGTGCCAAAAAGCGTGGCGCCGCCGTTATTCTGATGATGGGCGCCCATGTGATCCGCTCCGGGGTTCAGCGATACATCATTGATTTAATCAAACGCGGCTTGGTGACAGGCGTCGCGTTCAATGGGGCCTGTGTCATACATGATTTTGAATTGGCACTCGTCGGTGCGACCACCGAAAGCGTCGCACGTTACATCAAAGACGGCCGGTTTGGATTCTGGCAGGAAACCGGCATGATAAACGACATCGTCAACCAAACCTATCCTGACGGCGCCGGGATGGGACTTGCCGTCGGCAGAGCAATTTTGGAGGGTGATTTCCCCAACAAGGACATCAGTATACTGGCCCAGGCGGCCAGGTACGGCGTACCGGTAACCGTTCACGTCAGTATCGGGTGCGACATTATCCACCAATTCCCAAATTTCGACGGAGCAGCCGCCGGGGCGGCGTCCCATCGCGATTTTTTGACGCTTGGCGGGCTCCTGCAACGGTTGGAGCACGGCGTTATCATGAATTTCGGCAGCGCTGTCATGGCTCCGGAAGTCTTTCTCAAAGCCATCAGCATGGCCCGCAACCTGGCAAGACAACAGGGGGAATCCATCTCACACTTTACGACACTGGTATGCGACCTGCATTCTCTACCGGAAGACTATCGCAAAGAGGCCCCAAAAAACAACGCCGCCTACTACTTCAGACCCTGGAAAACCATGCTTGTGCGTACCGTGGCCGACGGTGGCCGGAGCTTTTACGTGAAGGGCTTCCATCGTGAAACCATCCCGGCCCTATGGACGGCTCTGACAAAGGTGGCTGCTTAATGGAAACGTTATGTCCCACAGCGCGGAACGTCGTTAATCACGCATTAGACGGATACTGCGGGGCTATCGGAAAGTCAGTATAAACGGAGACATCCGAATGAAAGTCTTATTGGTAATGCCGCACCTAACGAGGGGCCCTCGCAATAACACACCAGGCGATTGCTGGTATGTNCCGGCGTACGGTGTGATGTACATATCCTCCTATTTAAAGCAAAACGGGTTTGATGTGGAGACGCTGAATCTCAATCATTATACCAACGAAAAGTTGGATACTGTCTTGAGACAGCAGAGATTTGATGCCGTCTGCACAGGCGGACTGTTCACCTACATGAGGGAGTTTGAAGAGATCCTTCGCCTGGCGAAGCATTACCATCGGCATGTCAAAACAATCCTGGGAGGCCCCGTGACCACCGCGCATCCGTCGTTTGCCATGCAGGCGCTGAATCCTGATTTTCTGGTCATCGGGGAAGGTGAACTGACGACGGCCGAGCTGTTAACAGCTATCGCGAATAACGACGCCATCGATACGGTATGCGGTATCGGGTATTCAAGCAACGGTCGTTTCATCCAGACTCCCCTGCGCCCGCCAATCGAGGATCTCAATACGCTACCATTTCCGGACTACGAGGGCTTCGAATTCGAATATTATCTCGAACATTTTCCAAAGCGCAGTATTGACAATGCATCCTATTTGAATCCGAATATCCGAAGCGGTGGCATTATCGGGGGGCGCGATTGCCCGGGTAAATGCACGTTCTGCTTTCGGATCACCGGCGGGAAGTTGCGCGTTCGAAGCGTCGAAAACGTTATTTCGGAAGTCCGATATCTTATCGATACCTATGGCGTGAACGATATTGCTATGATGGATGATGTGTTTGCCATCAAAAAATCGCGTATTTACGAGTTCTGTGACGCGATCAAGCCATTGAATATATCCTGGACGTGTCAATTACGGGTTCCCGGTGTGGACGAGGATCTATTGATGGCAATGAAAGAGGCCGGATGCTACCTGGTGTCGTATGGATTTGAGAGCGCCAGTCCCAAGGTTCTCAAAAGCATGAAAAAAGGCATAACGGTAAAACAAATCGAGAATGTGATAGCACCTACCCGAAAAGTAAAATTGACCCTCCAGGCCAATTTCATTTTCGGTGACCCGGCCGAGAGCCTCGATACTGCCAAAGAAACCCTGGCATTTGCCCGAAAGTATAAGTGGCTTCATCTGGGATTGAATTTCATCAAACCGTTTCCCGGATCTGATCTTTACCATGATCTGGTGACAAAAGGGGCTATCAAAAATTTAAATCATTTCTGGGTTAACAGTGCTTACGACGAAGATGGTCGGCTGATCAATATGACCGGATTGAATGATGAAGAAATGCGGCGCCTCAGAGCGATGGTTTATGTGGAGCGCATGCATAAAAATTACTTTTCCATCGATCGCATCAGCAAAACAGCAGACGGCCAATACCTGGTAACCGTCATATGCCCCATATGCGGCAGAACCAGTGAAAATCTGAAGATACCAAAACCCGGACTGCTGGCTTGTCCGCAATGCTATATGCGGGCGTTTTTGGATTCCGTTGACTTTTCGGATATGACGCCGACCCAGAAACGGGCGTGCAAACTCGGCCGTCAGTTTCTGATCATGGCAGCAAAACGGATTCTGGATCATGACGTGTGGGGTATGCACGCAATCCGAGCCTACCACCGGTACAAAGGTCAAAATCAGTCCATGAATTTCAGCAAACTGCACCTTAAAATATGAACACACACAATAAAATTCTGTCACTTTCGGACCTCGTCGAGCGATTGGGGGAATCCAGACAAGCCGGGCAGGTTATTGTCCACTGCCATGGTTGCTTTGACCTTATGCATCCGGGTCACATCAAATATTTCCAGGCGGCCAANGCCATGGGTGATGTGCTCGTGGTAACGATCACACCGGACGAATATGTCGATAAAGGCCCGGATCGGCCCGTGTTTGGGCAACAGCTGCGAATGGAATCCATCGCAGCCCTGGAGTGCGTCGATTTCGTTGCGGTGAACCGCTGGCCCACGGCCGAGGAAACCCTTCGGCTTATCCGCCCGGACATTTATGTAAAAGGCCAGGAGTTTGAGAACCTCGAGGACAAAACCGGCAAGATCCAAAGAGAAGCCGACGTGGTCCAAGAGATTGGAGCCGAAATCCGGTTTACCCATGAGGTGGTCTTCTCATCAACCCATCTTTTAAACACCTATTTCCTGACCAAAAAGCCGGAAAGATGAACAGGTTAACCGATTATAATCGCAAAATTGTTGCTTTTGACGAGGTGTCGAGGATCGTAGACAACATGAAAACCTCTGGAAAGCGGGTGATTCAATCCCNTGGTGTGTTTGACATCATCCATCCGGGGATCGTTCAGCACCTGGATGAGGCAAAGGCCATGGGAGACGTGCTCGTCGTGACGGTGACCCGGGACAGCGATGTGCGCCGGGGACCAGGCAGGCCGGTTTTTCCGGACAAGATGCGTGCGGAGAACGTGGCTGCGCTCGAACCGGTGGATTATGTTGCCATCGTTGAGGATACCGTGCCCTTTGAATGTGTCACCCGTCTTCAACCGGACGTGTTTGTCAAAGGCCATGCCCACAGAGAACGGGACAAGAAAATCCACGACAAACTTTTTCAGGAAGAGCGGGAGCTCTATTTTGGAAAAATCGAGATCCTTGAAACAAGCGGATTCTCATGCAGCGCCTCGCTCATCATTAACGATTTTCTGGATATCTATCCGGATGAAACCAAGGCCTATCTGCGGAATTTTTCCTCCCGTTACAGCTTCAATACAATTTTGGAGGCTATTAACAGCCTGCGTGATCTGAACGTGCTGCTGGTCGGAGATGGGATCATCGACGAATATCACTACTGCATGCCCNTGGGCAAATCGGCAAAGGCCCAACTTGTTGTCAATAAATTTCTTACAGCGGAAACATTTGCCGGAGGCGTGTTTGCCGTGGCTAACCACGTCGCAGGAATCTGTGACAACGTGACGCTCATCACGATGTTGGGTGAAGAAAATTCTGAAGAGGAATTCATCCGCGGACATCTGAAACCGAACGTTCGCACCTGTTTTTTTCATCGGGATGACGGGCCCACCATCGTCAAGAAGCGCTATGTGGATAACTACCGACATCAAAAGCTTTTCGAAATTAATTACCTCAACGACACGACCATAACGGGGAAGCTGGTGCAGGAAGTGCTCTCATGTTTGAACGCAGAAATTCCCAACCACGACCTGATCCTGCTGGCGGATTTTGGCCATGGGCTGATATCCCGGAAAATCATCGATTTTTTGCAGGAGACCAGCTGCCCGATGGCCGTAAACACCCAGACCAATGCCGCCAACACCGGTTTCAACATGGTTACCAAATACCGCAGACCCCGGTTTGTTTGTCTCGATGAAACCGAGGCCCGGCTCTCCATGCAGAACAGGTTCGACGATATCCGGAATGTTGCCAAAGATCTGATCCGGATCTTAGAAACCAACATGCTCATCATTACCCTTGGCAAAAAAGGAGCCATGGGCATCGACAACGATGGCACCCTGTGCGACGTTCCGATTTTCTCATCGAAGGTCCTCGACACGGTCGGCGCAGGCGACGCCTTCTTTTCCTTCACTGCGCCATGCGCTGCCCGAAGAATGCCGCTGGAGATGATTACGTTCATCGGGAACGCGGTGGGTGCCCTCGCCGTCCAGATTATGGGAAACAAACGGCCGGTTGAAAAGCATGAATTGCTCGAGTTCGTGCATACCCTGCTCAACAACCATTGATATCATATTGAATCATTTCAGACGGGTCGACACCGAAGAAGTACACTACCGGATCTCTTCCGGTGTTGTTACGCGCATCCTACAGCAGATAGATATTGCCGACGATAAGAGATCAAAAAGGAGTGATTATTGAAAAAGAAAAAAATTCTGGTCACCGGAGGGGCCGGTTATGTCGGGTCAAATCTGGTACCAAAGCTTCTCGATCAGGGGCACCATGTCAAAGTCTTCGATCTCTACATCTACGGTGAAGACGTTCTCCAATCTGTGGCGGAACATCCGAACCTGGTCCAGGTCAAGGCGGATTTACGGGAGACGGAGCGGCTCGAGAAAGAGTTGGCCGAATACGACACGGTGCTGCATCTCGCCTGCATTTCAAACGATCCGAGCTTTGAACTCGATCCGGATCTGGGAAAATCGATTAACTACGATGCCTTTGTATCTCTCTGCCGGCTCTCCAGGGACGCCGGTGTGCACAACTTCATCTATGCATCGAGTTCGAGCGTATATGGCATAAAAGATGAACCTGAAGTCACAGAAGACCTTCCGTTGCAGCCCCTGACAGACTACTCGAAGTACAAGATGATGTGTGAGGAGGTCCTGCAGGATGCAGCCTCCGATAATTTCATCGTCACGACGATCCGCCCATCGACGGTTTGCGGTTATGCGCCGCGGCTGAGACTTGATCTCACCGTGAACATACTGACGAACCACGCGATCAACAAGGGGGTCATAACGGTGTTCGGGGGCGAACAGAAACGGCCGAATATCCACATGGAAGATATGACGGATCTGTATATTCGGCTCCTGGAACTGCCCGACGATAAAATCCACAAAAAGATTTGGAATGCCGGTTTCCAAAACTACACGGTCGGAGAGATTGCCGGTATCGTGCGCAGGGTTATTGATCCGTCTCTACCTATAAAGACCGTTTCCAGCAACGACCAGCGATCCTACCATGTGTCTTCGGCCAAGATTCGGAAGGACATCGGATTTGTCGCCCGTCACAGCATCGAGGAGGCTGTGGCAGATCTCAAACAGGCCTTTGAGGCCGGAGAGGTGCCAAATGCGATGGACGATCCGCGGTATTTCAACATTAAAATGATGCAACAACTGAATCTGCGCTAGGTAACGGTATGAAAGTCAACTACTCCTATCTGCAAGAACAGTTTAAAGACTATAACGACATATTCGAAAAAATCGCCCTGGTGGTGCAATCCGGAGATTTTACGCTCGGTCGTGCCGTGGGCGAATTTGAAGACGCATTCGCCGCCAAGCTGGGTGCCCGATTCGGCATCGGGATCAATTCCGGGACAGATGCCTTGTTTCTCTCTCTAAAAGCCATCGACGTCGGCCCCGGCGATGAGGTCATTACCGCCGCCAACACCTTCATCGCCACGGCTGGCGCAATTGCCGCCACCGGTGCGCGACCGGTATATTGTGACGTGACCGACGAATATGTGATCGATCCGGACAGGATCGAATCCCTTCTCACCCCGCGTACCCGGGCGATTGTTCCGGTCCACTACGCCGGGGTACCGGCCGATATGGATCAGATTACCAAAATTGCCGACCAGCACATGCTGCCCATTGTCGAGGACGCGTGCCAGGCGTTTTTAGCCGAATACCGAGGGAAATGTGCCGGCACCTTTGGATCGACAGGGGCCTTTAGCTTGCATCCTTTGAAAAACCTCAACGTGTGGGGTGATGCCGGAATGATCGTTACCGACAATGCAAACATTGCCGGCACCCTACGCCAGCTCCGGAACCACGGGCTCAGAAACCGCGACGAAGTCGATTTCTTCGGTTACAACAGCCGNCTCGACAGCGTTCAGGCCGTGGTGGGGAGCCATCTCATCGAGTCCAGCGACTGGATCACCGATACCCGGATAAAATGGGCCGGTAGGATGGACGAGGCCTTTCGGGAAATGGGAGAGCATATCTGCGTACCGGAACGCCGGCCCCACAAGCGTTACGTGCACCATCTGTACATGGTCACGGTCCGGAACAGGGACCGGCTTCTTTCGCATCTTCTCGAAAACGGCGTCGATGCCAAGATCCACTATCCGATTCCGCTCCACCTCCAGCGGTGTTCGGCCCATCTGGGTTACCGGCCAGGGGATTTCCCGGTCACCGAGCAGCAGGCCCAATCGATCATCACCTTTCCCGTACACCAGCACCTGGAAGAAGCCCAGGTCGAATACATGATCGACTGCGTCCGGAGATTCTATGAACGATAACATCCGAGTGCCCTATCTCGGNCTTGTGGATCAGTTTTCAGATCCTGCCTTGCGCCGGGAGATCAACCGGGTGATCGACCACTGCCAATTTATCCTCGGTCCGGTGGTGGGGGTTTTCGAAAAACGCTTTGCGGAGCTTTGCCGAACACGATTTGCTCTCGGTGTCAATTCCGGCACGGATGCCATCTTTTTGGCACTGAAAGCCGTTGATGTCGGACCCGGCGATGAGGTCATCACGGTGGCCAACAGCTTCATCGCCACCGCCGGCGCCATTGCTGCCACAGGCGCCAGACCCGTTTTTATAGACGTCGGTGCGGACTATAACATGAATCCGACCTTCCTCGAATCGGCCCTGTCTCCACGGACCCGGGCGATTGTACCGGTTCACCTGACCGGCTGCCCGGCACCCATGAAACAAATCCGTGATATCGCTAAAAAGCGGGGCCTGGTTATCATCGAAGATGCTGCCCAGGCCGTTGGAGCCGCCATCGGCGATCGACCCGTGGGTTCCCTCGGGGACGTGGGCTGTTTCAGCCTCCATCCACTTAAAAATCTCAATGTCGCCGGGGATGGCGGCATGATGACCACCGACTCAGAAGATTTATATCTGAAACTGAACAAGCTGCGAAGCCACGGTCTAAAGAACCGGGATGAAATCGAATACTTCGGGTACAACAGCCGGCTCGACAGCCTCCAGGCGGCTGTGGGGCTCTACAATCTGGATGGCCTCGAAGAGGTGACCCGGCGCCGGATGAAAAACGCCCACCGCTACGACCAACACCTGGCCGATCTGGCCCCCAATGTGATCATCCCCCCCCGTCCGACCGGAGTTCGGCAGGTGTTTCACACCTATGTGGTTCAGGTCAAGCACCGTGAGGACCTTATGAGAGCCCTTCTTGGGGCCGGGATCGAAACCAAGATTCATTACCCGATACCGATCCATTTCCAGATGCCGTGCCGGNAAATGGGTTGGAAGCGGGGAGATCTTCCGGTAACAGAAGCCCAGTCAGAAAGAATCCTTTCCCTACCGGTACAACAGTTTCTGTCAACGGACCAGATCGATTACGTTTCCGAGGTGATTCGGAGTTTTTACCAGAAATAGGATTCTCCATGAACCGTCGTGCTCCCATCATTACCAGTGAAATCAAACGCCGCCTGTTAGAAATGATGCTGCGCATCCGAATGTTCGAGGAGCGTATCATCGATGTTTATCCCGAGCAGGACATGAAATCCCCGGTGCACTTATACATCGGTGAGGAGGCTATTGCCGCCGGGGTTTGCATCCACCTGCGCGAAGATGATTACCTCTTTACCACCCACCGGAGCCACGGTCACTGCCTGGCAAAGGGGGCATCACCGGAAAGCCTTTATGCCGAATTCTATGGAAAGGCCAACGGCTGCTGTCGTGGTAAAGGCGGCTCCATGCACCCGGCCTACCCTGAAATCGGGATTCTCGGCACCTCCGCCATCGTGGGGGGAGGCATTCCTTTAGCCGTCGGCACCGCGTTAGCCTCGGTCATGCAGAACACCAACCGGATTACCGTCGTATTTTTCGGGGACGGCGCCAGTGAAGAAGGGAGCTTTCACGAAAGTCTCAATTTTGCAGCCCTCAAGCATCTTCCGGTCGTGTTCGTCTGTGAAAACAATTTTT